>Ga0316583_10000241_pt1 | contig 14847 bp, 15 predicted proteins | sample J_170502JBrBrA_D_FD_204513 | JGI IMG/M metagenome (GOLD analysis project Ga0316583, IMG submission 204513) | Rhizosphere microbial communities from salt marsh grasses in Alabama, United States - J_170502JBrBrA | ecosystem: Host-associated > Plants > Roots > Rhizosphere | place: USA: Alabama... | reverse complement strand
TGTTGGGCCTTAGTCCCATCCTGGCCGCCATGGGTCAGCGTATTCAACAGTTGGCTCAGCGACTCAGTACCGGTCTGGGTGGTGGCGCCCTGAGCCTGTGAACCGGTGGTCAGCGCCTGACCTTGAACCCCATCGCCAGATTTCGGGGTTGGAGACTGGACACCGCCGTTGACCAGCGCCTGCAACAACGCCATTAGCTCCGGCGACAGCACCTGTCCGCCGGTCTTATCATCCTGACTCTGCAGCATCGTCAAAGCCGACTTATCGAGCTTTAAACCCCCGTTCTGGATTAGGCCGATAAGTTGATCCAGGGTCAATGAGGCAGGCAAGTCCTTGCCGCCCTGTTCGGACAAAGCGGGGAATAATTGCCTGAGTGCGGCAATAAGCTGGCTGCGCTGCCCACCCTGATCGGGTATGGATTGCAGGATATTGGAAAAACTCTCTCTCCCGCCCTGGGCCCCGACAGCGCCGGTCAGCACATTCGTTTGTCCCTGCGGCAAGGATTTGATATTGCCGATAATGGTCAGTGGTAGTGGCGTTGTCACAGGTGTCCTTTTACATATCTGCAGGACCTATATGTCCCACACATGAAAAGGCAAATTGTGTGCCACTCTGTTCAGACTGCCCGGTGACGCCACCGAACCATCCGCAGCGGAGTGTCCGGAGAATCCGTGGTATTGCCGCGTCTACCTGTTGTGATCCCCGAGGCGGTGCGGCCCCTAGCCTGTCTCTTCCTTTACCGCAGGCCGGCGTCTCTGTGCCCGCTCGTCGTTTTGCTGCTGCTCGCGCCGCTCCTGCCTGGCCACCTCCTGGCTGCGGTGATGGGCGACGGCCTTGTCCAGGGACTTGTGCCTGGCCCGGGCATCACTCCAGGCGCTGCTCTTTTGCTCATACTCCTCCTGTATGCGCTCTACCACTTGCACCTGCAGGGCGATGGCCTCGTCCAGCTTGGCGAGAAAACTCTTGTAGCGCTGCAGCGCGCCGGCCTCCATACCCGAACGGCCTGTCGTATAAAGCTTATTGTCGTAATCCTGCCGATACGCCCTGAGGTCATCGAGACGGGCGCGCTGTAAATCCAATCGCCTCTGGCACTCACTCATCAACCGCGCCGCACTATGTTCATCGTCCTTGGCCAGTTTCGCCAATGGTCTCAATCGCTGTGATTTTGTCATGGCAGACCCGGCACTCCCTTATTAACCATGCACACACATCACGCCACCGCCGCCAACAGCGTCTGCAGCTCCTTGAGGCTATGTGTGAAATTGATGGGCTGGTTCATCCCCTGCTGCATAAACTCAAGCAGGCGGGGATGGTATTCAACCGCCTCGTCCAGGCGCGCATCATTGCCCGGGTGATAGGCACCGACACTGATCAGGTCCCGGTTCTGCCGGTACTTGGCATACAGGTGGCGGAAGCGCTGTACGAGTTTCTGATGGTCGGGCTTGGTGATCTGCGTCAGGGCGCGGCTGATGGATGCCTCCACGTCTATGGCGGGATACACCCCCGCCTCGGCCAACTCCCTTGACAGGACCACGTGACCGTCGAGGATAGCGCGGGCCGCGTCGCCGACCGGATCGTACTGCTCGTCCTCTTCCGTCAGTACAGTATAAAACGCGGTGATCGATCCGCCGTTTATGTCCCCATTGCCGGTGCGTTCCACCAGTTCCGGCAACTTGGCGAAGACCGACGGCGGATAGCCCTTTGTCGCGGGCGGTTCCCCGACGGCAAGGGCGATCTCACGCTGGGCCTGCGCAAAGCGGGTCAGGGAGTCCATCAAGAGCAGCACCTGCTTTCCCTGGTCACGGTAATATTCGGCGATGCTGGTGGCGAGCATGGCGCCGTGCAGCCGCAGCAGCGGCGGGTCATTGGCCGGTGTCGCCACCACAACGGCACGCTGCATGCCCTGTGCGCCGAGAATATTCTCGATGAACTCCTTGACTTCCCTGCCGCGCTCGCCGATAAGACCGACCACGATCACGTCGGCACTGGTAAAGCGTGTCATCATACCCAGCAGCACACTCTTACCAACACCGCTGCCGGCAAAAAGGCCCATGCGTTGACCCCGCCCCACGGTAAACAGCGTGTTGATGGTGCGGATACCCACGTCCAGGGGTTGGTCTATGCCGCCGCGCTTCATGGGGTTGATCGGCCGCCCGGTGAGCGGCATGCGCGTCGACTGTGTCAACTTGCCCTTGCCGTCCAGGGGAACCCCCCTGCCGTCGACCACCCGGCCCAGCAGACCGTCGCCGACCACGGCCTCACAGACACGTCCGGTGGGAATCACCCGTGAGTTCGGCATCAATCCGCGGATATCGCCGGTGGGCATGAGATAGGTCTTGTCGCCCGAGAAGCCCACCGCCTCAGCCTCGATGGCGGTGCCATCCGCTCCCAGCACCATACACTGGCCGCCGATGGCGACCTGACAGCCGACGGCCTCCAGTGTGAGTCCGACCATGCGCGTCAGCCTGCCCTCGACGATCAGCGCTGGCGGGCGCTCAATACGCTGGAGACAGTGCTGCAGGCGCTGCCTCCAGCGTACGTTAGACGGGGTCTCAGGTAACGGGTTCATCAGTTTCCCGCTCTCCACCGATCAGCGCCGCCACGATGGCCGAATAACGGGCCTCCACGGTGGCGTCAACCTGCGATGTATCGGTCACCACACGGCAGCCGCCGCGGGTCATCACCGGTGTCTCCACGATCTGCCACGATTGCCCGCCCTCGTCCAGAGACAAGGCCTCACGGATGACGGCGGCGTCCTCGGGGTGCAGTTCCAGGCGCACGTTGCGCGTAGCCATGGGCAGCTGACCCACGGCATCCCTGATAATGGCGATAATCTGCTCCGGGTCGGTCTTGAGTTCGCGCCTGACCAAATGCTTGGAGATGGCGGCAACCAATTTGACCAGTTCTTCCGTCACCTGGTCATCCAGGATGGCGAGCGGCGTGGCCAGTGACTCGAGTATGTTGCGCAGGCGTTCTTTCTGGGTCCTGAGTTCCGACTGCCCGGCGGAGAGGCCGTCTTTTCGCCCCTGGGCAAAACCTTCCTCATAGGCCTGCTTGTGGATCTGCTGCAACTCGCCAACGGTGATAAACCCGCCGCCGGCGCCCGACGTCATGGCATTACCGCCCACGTCGGGCAGTTGCAGCAGTTGGCATGCACTGAGATCCTCGCTGGCAATGACTTTAGACATACTCTTCCGCGCCCTTGCCGCCGAGGACTATGTCGCCGGACTCGGCCATGCGCCGCGCGATGGCCAGGATTTCCTTCTGCGCCGCCTCCATCTCACTGACCTTCACCGGTCCCTTGGCCTCCAGGTCGTCGCGTAGCATTTCCGCGGCGCGTTTGGACATGTTCTTGAATATCTTCTCCTTGACCGCGTCGTCCGCGCCCTTAAGGGACAATACCAGCGTATCGGAAGACACCTCGCGCAGCAGCGCCTGTACTCCCCGGTCATCCACCTCGGCAAGGTCGTCGAACACAAACATGAGATCCTGCATCTTCTCACCTAACTCGACATCGATCTCCTTGACCGATTCGAGTATGGCGCCCTCGACGGCGGCATCCATGAAGTTGAGTATGTTGGCGGCGGTCTTGATACCCCCGACATTGGACGATTTCACATTGACGTTGCCCAGGAACTGGCGCTCCATGATCTCATTTAACTCCTGCAGCGCCGAGGGGTGAATAGTATCCAGAGAGGCGATGCGCAGGACGATCTCCACCCGGGTCCGATCCGGCAGCAGCGACAAGACCTCCGCCGCCACATCATTGTCCAGGTAGGCCAACACCACCGACATGATCTGCGGGTGTTCCAGGCGAATCACCTCGGCAATGGCACGGGGGTCCATCCACTTCAATTGTTCCAGACCGGTGGCGCTGCTGCCCAGCAATATCCTGTCGATAATGCTGCTCGCCTTTTCCGCGCCCAGTGCCTTGACCAGCACATTGCGGATATATTCCTGGGCGCCGACGCCCAAGGCCGTCTGGTTGTCAACGGTAGTGCAAAAGTCGGCCAGCACGGTACTGACCTTCTCTTTGTCTATATTGGCCAGTGATGCGATGGCGGCACTGACTTTATGGACCTCCCTGGGATCCATATGCTTCAAGACCTGGGCGGCCTCCTGCTCACCCAGGCTCATGAGCAGTATCGCCGCCCGCTCGGCGCCGTTAGACGAAGGGGGTTGAACCTTTGGTTCAGGCATCGTTGCCTACCCAATTCTTCACTACCTGGGCGACCACTTTCGGGTCCTGTGAGGCAAGGGTCTTGGCCTTGTTCAGGTTACTGTCATAGTCCTGGGGCGGTGCGGCGAGCCGGCCCGCGGCCTGCCCCGCCAACTGCCCGGCGTGCCCTCCCGCGGTCATTTCATAGGCGTACGGTTCGGGCATTACCTTGCCCTTGGCGGCCAGCTCACGCAGTACGGGGCGCAGCACCCCGAAGGTGATGAATAGAATCAGGACGGCCGCCGCACCCGTCTTGAGGGCACCCCATACCCACGGCTTCTCAAAGAAGGAAGGCTCGGGCAGCGGCTCCGGTGCCGGCGGCACACTGAACGGCACATTGATGACACTAACGCTGTCGCCGCGCTCCGCATCAAAACCGACAGCGCCCTTAACCAGGCCGGTGAACCGATCCAACTCCTGCTGCGTCAGCGGCCGGCTCTGGGTCTCGCCGTTGCTGTCCACCGACGACAGGTTGTCCAGGACAACGGCCACCGACAGGCGCCGTACGGACCCGCTCGGCAGGCGCGTATGACTGATAACGCGATCCAGTTCGTAGTTGCGGATGGAACGACTGGTGGTGTTCACCGGTGCTTGCGTCTGCGCGCCGTTCTGCGCCAGGCTCTGGGCGCCGGCCGCCCCCTGGCCGGTGGCCGGGGGTTGATTGGACAGCGCTCCGGGGACGCCCTGGGGCTCGGCGGCACCCACGGTCTTTTGTTCGGTGGTCTGCTCGCTGCGTATGGCGGGCAGATCCGGATTATAGGTCTCCTTGGTCTGTTCGATGGCGGTAAAATCCAGGTCGGCGGAGACCTGGGCACGGACCTTGCCCGCGCCCATGACGGGGTTCAGCAGGTCCTCGATTCGGTGTTCGTAGTCCTGCTCCAGCTTGCGCTGGTAGTCGAACTGGCTGGAACTCAGGGCCATATCCCCCGAGGCATTGGTGGAGGTCAGCAGTTTGCCCTTCTCATCGATGACTGTCACCCGGTCAGGGTCCAGGTTCGGCACGCTGGAAGACACCAAGTGGGTGATCGCCGCAACCTGCCCGTCGTCCAGGTTGCGCCCGGCGTAGAGGACCACCATCACGGAGGCGGACGGCTTCTTGCGATTGCGGATGAAACTCGGCTGGGCGGGGATCGCCAGGTGTACACGGGCGGTCTTGACGTTGTCCAAAGACGAGATGGTGCGCGCCAGCTCACCTTCAAGGGCGCGGTGATATCGCGCCGTCTCGATGAATTGGCTGGTGCCGAAGCCGCTTTCCTTTTCCAGCATCTCAAAACCGATGCCGGAACCCTTGGGCAGCCCCTGGGAAGCAAGCTTCATGCGCACCTCGTGGACGCTGTCGCCGGGTACCATCACGGTCCCGGTCCGTTCGCTTATCTTGTACTGCACGCCCTGCTTCTGCAGCTCATCGGCGATCTGTGCCGCGTCGGTATCCGTCAGGTTGCTGAACAATACCTGATAGGTCGGCGTCTGCGACCACATCACCACCCAAACACCCAGGGCGACACTGGCGGCCAACCCGGCCATCATGCCGAATTGTCTGAATACCGAGAGTCGACCTAATCCGCGCAGCGGCAGCGCCATATCATCTGTCTTAACAAGGGCCATGGGTATTCCTATATATGATGGGGAGGCGTGTCATCCGGTGTCGCCGCTTACATGGGCATGTTCATGACATCTTGATAGGCGCTGACCAGTTTGTTGCGGACCTCGGTCATGGCCTGGAAGGAGACATTGGCCTTCTGCAGCGCCACCATCACCTCCACCAGGCTGACGTTGGGATCGCCGGTCTCGAACGAGGTCTCGAGCTTGTCCGCCTTGGCTTGTATATCATTGACGTGGTCGATGGCGCCCTTTAAAAGCGCCCCGAAATCCGTTTTTGTTGCCGACTGTTCGGTAGCCTTGAAATCGGTCTTGGCCATGTCGGCCATGGACTTCAGCTGGGCAAGCAGATCACTCGCATCGACTCGTTCCATTGTCATCTCTCCAAAGGGTAAACAGTCTCACCACACAACCGGGCACGGTGCACGGGTCATACGCCCTCGATACCGACGCCGCGCGGAATGGCTATACCCGCCTCGCGCATGCGTGCCAATTTGTACCTCAGTGTCCGCTGGCTGATACCGAGTTTTTCGGCGGCCGCCTTGCGGCTGCCCATGCCCGCCCTGAGGGCATCCAGAATCAGTTTGTGCTCATGGCTCTTCAAACCCCCGCCCAGGTCTGCGGTATCGGTGTGTCCCCCGGACGCCGGGGCGGCGGGTGCAGAGTCCGTGACGGGACTTGATTCGATGACCTCAAAGTTCAGATCCTGTTCCAGAATTTCATCGCCGCGCTGCAGGATCAATGCACGCTGGATCACGTTGTCCAGTTCCCTGACATTGCCCGGCCAGTCATGGCGCATCAAGCGACCGCGGGCCTGCTCGGTCAGGGTGGGAATGACTCTACCCCAGGTCTGGGCGTGCCGTTGTAACAATCGTTCCGCCAGGGGCAGGATATCGTCACGGCGGTCGCGCAGCGGGGGCAGATGCAGCGGGAAGACATTGAGACGGTAAAAGAGGTCTTCCCTGAAACGGCCCGCCGCGACCTCCTCGCGCAGTACGCGGTTGGAGGTGGCGAATACCCGCACATCCAATTGGATCACCTTGCGGCCGCCGAGGCGCTCGACTTCCCGCTCCTGCAGGACGCGCAGCAGCTTGGCCTGAAGGCCCAGATTCATCTCCGAGATCTCATCCAACAACAGCGTGCCGCCCTGGGCCTGTTCGAACTTTCCCGGGCTGGCGCTGTAGGCGCCGGTAAACGCGCCCTTTTCATAACCGAACAGCGTGGCCTCCAGCATGTTGTCAGGAATAGCGGCGCAGTTGATGGCCATGAAGGGCTGCTCGGCGCGACGGGATTGTTTATGAATATATCGTGCCAATACTTCCTTACCCACGCCGCTCTCGCCGCTGATCATGACCGTGGAGTCACTGTCCGCAACCCGACGCGCCAGCTCCAACACCTGACAGGTGCGCTCATCCACGGCGGTCATCTCACACGGCGGCTGCTCGGACGCAACGTAACGGCCCACCATTTCAGTCAGCACAACAGACTCGAAGGGTTTTACGAGATAATTCGCGGCACCGTCATGCATGGACTCCACCGCCTTTTCAATGGTCCCGTAGGCGGTCATGAGAATCACCGGCAGTTCCGGACGGCGTGCCTTGATGTGCCGCAGCAGCACGTGCCCGTCCATGGGCTTCATCTGTACATCGCTGAGGACCAGGGCAATGCCCCTGTCCGCGAGCACATCCAGGGCTGCCCTGCCGTCATTGGCGGTGACCACCGTATAACCGGCCAACTCCAGGGTTTTGGACATGGCCTCCCTTAGAGAAGGATCATCTTCGACTACGAGGATCACACGCTCAGACATCACATTATCCCTCTTCTTCTAAATAGAATGATTCAAATAAACCGGACAGGCCGTTATGCAGGTCACAATTCCCGTCCCCGTTCAGCCATAGCGGAACCACCGCTGGATATCGTTTGCCTGCGCGCTGTGCCGCTTCACCGCCGGCGCGGTGCTTACCGTATTCGCAATGACTTCGCGCATTCCGACTTCCGAGGCGCTGTGAAACGGCAGGCGGATTGTCACGGTGGTGCCCTGGTCATGCCGTGAATCGAAGGTCACGGTGCCATCATGGGCATGGACAATGGTCTGCACCACGGCCAGGCCCAGTCCTGTTCCGCATTCACGGGTGGTAAAAAAGGGCTCGAAGATGTGATCAAGAATGTCTTGAGGAATCCCCGGCCCGTTGTCGATAACGGTCAATTCGGCAAACCTGCCGCCCGTATCATCATCAATAACGCGGGCCTGCAGCCGTATGCCACACGGTGCCGCTGTATTTACATCGCCTTCACGCTGCGAATGCCTGCCACCGCATCCATGCTTCATCTCTCCACACGCCTGGATGGCATTGGTCACGATGTTTTGCAGCGCCCCCAGCAATGCGGTGTGATTGCCGCGCAGAACCGAATGCTGTGCCTCGTCCGAGACGTCCAATACACAATTGTGCAGCAGCAGTTGGGACTCAACCGTGTGGTGCAGCTCGGTAAGCAGTTGCGAGATGTCCACGTTATCGGCGCGGAAACTGCCGCCTCTGGCAAACGCAAGCATGTCGCTGACCAGCTGTTCGAGGCGGCGCAGGTTGGAGAGGATCTTTTCTGAAAAGCCCTGCTGTTCCCGCAGGGTTACGGTCGGCTTGTTTAATTGAGAGGCATACAGCAGCGCGGAAGCCAAGGGCGTGCGTACCTGGTGGGCCAGCGACGCCGCCATTTCGCCCATGGCTGTAAGGCGCTTGTGGCGGTTGGCCACATCCTGCAACGCACGGGTCTCGGTGATATCGATAATCAGGACAATCTGCCCGGGTTCCGTACCCAACGGGCTGCGGGACATGCTGATGATGCGTCCGTCTCTGAGGGTGGCTTCCTGGTCCAACTCGGAAAAGCGGATGAAGGTGCGTTTGACCACTTCATTCCACTGAGACCCGATAAGCTGGGTCTGCAACAGCGCTGTCGCCACCGGGTTGCAGTCCTGGACGATGCCGTCCCCATCGATCACCACCACCCCCGCGGGCAGGGCATCGAGCAGGCACTTCAGACGATTGGCCAGGCGCTCTTTTTCGGTAAGCTGCTGGAGGCGTTCACTGCGGGCCGCGGCCAGCTCCTCATTGAGCTGTGCGACACGGTTTTCCAGGATGCGGTAGGAGGACTCAAGTTGACGGCAGACGTCATTGAATATATGAAACGCCTGCTCCAGATTTCCGTTAGGAGTCGAACGTGACTGATCCATGCACAAATCGCCTCTTCAATGGCTGGTTATACTGATGTTTTGACACCGGTATCTTCAGCAGTCGAATAAGCAATGTTTGTGCCTAATTATCTATTCTGTTAATATTCAATGGGTTATAAAATTAAAGCGCGGATCTTGTCAAAATCATGGCGTTGTCTCGGCACGCTGCAGGCCGTATTTACGCAGCTTTTCCACCAGGGTGGTCCGGCGCAGGCGCAGCCGGTTTGCCGCATGAGCCACCACACCGTCGGCATCGTCCAGGGCTTGCTTAATGAGGTTGTACTCCAGGTTGTTCAGGTGTTCCTTCAAGTCCAGACCCTCACGCGGCAGGCGCGGTGCGGCCAGCGGGTCGAACTGGACCACGATGTTTCTGGTGGCCTCCCCGGCCACGGCGGCATTGCCATGGGCGCCGCCACCGCGGTATTTTTCCGGCAGATCGCCCACATCCACCAGGCCGTAGGGATACATGATAACGAGCCGCTCCACCAGATTGGCCAGTTCGCGGATATTCCCCGGCCAATGGTATTGACACAACGCCCCGATGGCGGCGGCGGTGAATCGGGCCGAACCGCGCTTTTCATGCTCCAAGCGGGTGATGATTTCGTTGATCAATAACGGCACGTCTTCGATGCGTTCACGTAACGGCGGCATCTCGATGGGAAACACGTTAAGCCGGTAAAACAGGTCTTCGCGGAATTTGCCGTTCTTGATCGCCTCTTCCAGGTTCTGATGGGTGGCGGCCATGATGCGCACATCGGCAACCATTGGCTTATTGCTGCCCACCCGCTCGAAGACCCGTTCCTGGAGTACGCGCAGCAGCTTGACCTGCATATGCATGCTCATGTCACCGATCTCATCCAGGAACAGGGTACCGCCCTCAGCCAGTTCAAAACGGCCCTTGCGGGTGCTGATGGCGCCGGTGAAAGCGCCCTTCTCATGGCCGAACAGCTCGCTCTCCAGCAGATCCGGCGGTATCGCACCACAGTTGATGGGCACGAAGGGTTTGTCCCGGCGGGATGAACGGTAATGGAGATTACGGGCGACGACTTCCTTGCCGGTGCCGGACTCCCCCAGAATCAATACCGTCGCCTCGGAATCGGCGACTTGTTCGATGAGTTGACGCACCACGTTGATGCCGCGGCTACTGCCTACCAGGCTGCGGAACAGTTCGGGGGAACGGCTGTACACCGGTGACTGGCGTTTACCATCCCGATAAATCTGGGCCTGGTGCAGGGTATGGGTGAGCTGTTGATATCTGAGCGGGCGCTCCAGGATGTTAAAAAACTGCTTGGCCAAGCCTTCTTCGTAGGTTGTGTCACTGTCCTTCAACAATATCAGTGGGATATTTGCATCCCAAGCCTTCAGGGACTCAGCCAGTTGGCGCAGTGTGACATGAGTGCAACGCCCAAGCAGCACCGCCAGCACCTCTTGCGATGCCATTGGCTGTTCCTTCCATCGAGAAGAGTCATAGAAAACCACAGATTTGATATCGGCGAATTCGAATACCGATTTCAGGGCATTGCGCTGCTGGTCGTCATCCTCGATGACAACAATCGTCGACCCTGTTGTCATAACCGCATACCTCCCGCAGATCCAGAACGGCCTGTCCCCGCAGGGCAGGCCGTGTGATAAATTTTTCGTGTCTTATGGACACCGCACCCGATTCAGGTAGGTCCGCCACCCCTGTCACTCGGGGTGTGCCTGCCTCCCGCCTACCTTTCTATATATAAGTAAACCATCTTAGCCCAGGAATGTCAAAATCTTGTCGCCTGGTGCGCCGTTTTGGCCTTTCAGGGCGACAATTGATTATTTCTTTGATTATACGGGGGTTCTAGCCTGCCTTTAGGTCTGCATACAGGCCATGGTGAGACAGAAAAGTGCTGGAGAATGGCGTCGTGCCGCCTATGGTCACCCCGCGGTTGCCATGGGGGAAGAATTACAAGCCGGGAGGGGTCCCGCGGGACTGGGCGATTAAACGTCTGTGTCGGCGAAAGATAAACTTCTCCAGCCAGTCTTCCACGGATGGACTGACTCCCTCGAATTTCACCTTGACCCAGAATGCCCCCTGCCCCGTGTCATCCACTGAGGCGACGCGCCCCAGGATCTCCAGCGGCCGGGGATAACGCTGATGAAGATACAAGGTGATGACAATGTGTTCATCGGGTTTTGGCGGCTTGGTATGGGCAAACTCTATGCCATTGGCGCCCAACCGAACAGGGATCTGCTCCGGGAGCAACAGATGATTGGTGAGTATCTGCCCCACCATGTCCATCAATAGATTAATCTTGGTCTCCAGGCGGGTGATCTCCGCCGTGAGGGTAGTACCCTCTTCGGCCTTCTCAACAGACCGCTCGTCCATGATGGCCAACATGCGTAACGTATCGTCGTTGGCCTCATTGAGGTGCGCCATATACGCATGGTCCGGCTCGGTGCCTAGCCGGCGCCACTCCAATGGAAGAATATCCTCGTAGAAGAGGCCTTCAAAAAATCCTTTGTCAGTCTCTTCGTGCATAGGCGGGGTATTGCAAAATACTATGGCAGATTTATCTGACTGCCTTTAAATTGCAATCGCCGTGCCGAAAATGTGCTTGCGCCACTCTCCGGCACGGTGCTGATCATCCGGTGTTACTCAGATACGCTTGGCGTACCTGGCGCCCACCGGTGATTTTTCGGATCTTCTGTGAAAGATCCTGACAGGCCTGGTGACCCAGATCGATGATCCTTGTATTGAGGTCGAGAATAGCCTGAAGCCTGCCCCTGATCAACTCCATTTGCTGATCATCGCTATTCCCCGCCGTTTGATTCAAGGCAGAAAGGCGCTCCATTAACACCTGGCGCTGATCCTCCAGTTCTATCAGGGATATCCAGTCCGCCTCTTGGGCAAGCGCCAGCATACGTTCGCTCAATGCCAGTATAGAGGCCAGCGCCTGCTCATAGGGGGAAATTTCGTTTCGCGACTCCTGCACCTTCACGGACCCACCGCCGGCATGATTACTTGGCCGGCTCGGCAGTTGCCAGAGTGGGATTATCCCTGAACTCCTTGAGCTCCGGGGGCATGCCGTCCCATCCGCCCTTTAGAGTCACCAGGAGATCGGTCACATCATCCAGCAGTTTGGGATCGTCATGGAGATTGGCCTTGAACAACTGCATCTGCATATACTCATAGAGTGCATCCAGATTAGTTGCCGCCTGCCCGCCACCTTCGGTATCCAAAGCATCCTGCAGCGCCCCGATAATGGAGACCGCCCATTGGATATGCTGCGCCTTCTGGGGAATCGCGCCGCGCACCATGTGCTCCTTCGCAACGGCAATCTTGGCCAGGGCCCCCTCCATTAACATTTGTACCAGCCGATGCGGGCCCGCATCCATGGCCTCTGTCTGGGTCCCCACTTGCTTATATATTTTTGCTGCGCCTGCCACACTTGAGTAATTCATGTCTCATCTCCACCCTACGATCAACCGGGGATGCCGGTTCCATTACATCCCGCTCCTCCTCACCTGGATATCGATATCCATTGTCAGATCTTTAATGTCCTGACCCTGATGTATGCACCGACCTTGGCTGCGTATTCGCGGGGCAGGCTGTGAATCAGCTTGCCCGTCGCCAGGTCTATAACGCGTATGTCAATGTTCCTCGATGTATGCTCACTGTTTAAGACGATTCCCCGATAAATATTCTGATATCTGCTTTGCATCGTTGGACTGGACCTTGAGGTTATCGTTATGGACCGCTTTGGCGTAAATCCAATATCCCAATACGTCCATGTTTCGATACTCCTTTTATGCCGTTCCAGGCAACATTACCCGCCCGAGCCGGAGCTCGAGTTGGCACTCGAGAGACTGTTGGACAGACTCGTATTGCTGGATGTGGACTGCCCCAACAATTGGGTAAGCACGTTGCTGTCCTGTTGAAATTGACTCATCAGCGTCTCCATGGCGGTGAACTGTGCCTTGAGGCTGGCCTGCATCGTGGCCACACGATCCTGTATATCCTGTATCTGCTTGTTGACGCTATCGACCGATTTGTTTAGACCGTCGGTACGCGCGGGTATGGCAGTATCGACAAAAGACCCAACGGTGGTATCCAGGGACGTCGCCATGCTATTGAAGGTATCGATCACGCCTTGGAGGTTGGAATCAATGGCGCTCTGGAGCACGCTCTGGTTAACGGTGAGTGTGGCGTCCTGCTGGTGACTCAATCCCAGGACCGCCAGGTTTTGGCCCGCGTAGCTGGTTGTGGTGGCGTTGCGCAGCGAATCCAGAATTGTATTCGCCGTTGAATCCCCGGTGAACAACACCCCTTGACCGTTTGTCGGAACGGTCAAGCTCCTGGTCAACTGGTTTGCGGAGTTATATGCACTTATGAAGGAGTTGACGTTGTTAACAATGTCCTTGGTGTTCTTCGCGACGGTCAGCGATATGGTACTGCCGCCCGTGGAATTCAACAGGTTCATCGTGACACCGTTGATGAGGTCAGAAACGGTGTTCGAACTGCGACTCACGGTCAGGCCGTTAACGACAAATGAGGCATCTACCGCTGCCGTGGACTGTGTCATATTCGCAATCCCACCGGCCACGCCCCCGGTTGAATCATAGGTGGGGTCGAACGCCAGTTTTGAAAGACCGGTGGTATCGGTCTCAGACGTACTCTCTGCGTATGTCCCGTTGTTATTCTCATCGGCCTTGATCGTAATGCGGCCGCTGGCGCCGGTGCTATTGGACGAAAGCGCCAGTCGGTAGCCGCCTACGGCGTTGTCACCGGTCATATTGCTACCCACGGCGATAGCGGCATGGTCCGTCGCGGTAAAGCCAAGCAGCCCGGCGGCGGTGGTGGATGCATTCTCGAAGGCGAGATCTATCGAGTTGGCGTTGCCTGAGCTGTTGCTGATCTGAAAACTGTTCGATGTCGTGTCATAACTCACCGCATAGGTATCGCTGCCGCTATTGGCGGCCTCCAGCGCCCGCTTCAATTCGTTGGCCAGGCTGTCAGCGGTATAAGTACCCGCCGTCAGCGTCGCGGTATGGTCGGTCCCGTCATTAAAGACGATGGTGTTATTGCTGCCATCCACGACAAAACCGGAATTGATGGTACTGGCCGTAACACCTATCCCTGCGCTGTTGATGGCATCCTTTATTCCACCCAAAGTATTGTTGGTGGAATCCACGGTAATGGTTGCCGGGGCACCGCTGCCCACCTGAATCTGCAGCTTTTGTGTGGCATTGGTGCTCAGATCCGCCACTGCGGCGGTTTCGCTGGCAAACGTCGTCGAATAGACCGACTGTGCCGTCGCCAGGTTGTTGATCTTGATGTTGTAAGTGCCTTCACTGGCGGAGGAGGTCGCCGTGGCCGTCAGTGACGACGTATCCGACGACGTCGCACCAATCGAGTAGATGTTGCCGGACTTCAGGTTGGCCAGGGCATCCTGCAGCTTGGAGAGCGCGCTCTTGATCGACCCGTACGAGCTGATTTTACCCTGATAACTGGTACTCTTCTGCTGCAACGCCGTAATCGGCTGACTCTCCACAGACAAAATCTGTTGAATCAGCTGATCCGTATTAACGCCTGAGAAAAGTCCCGTCGATGTAGTAACTGCCATCTCTACACCTCAACTACGCCTTCACATCGAAGATTTTGTGCAGTACATCGTCTAAGATCTGATCGGCCTTAAGTACCGCCTCGGGAGGTAGCTGGTTGACCACCTTGCCGGTGGCATCCGCGATACGGATCACCACGTTTTTGTTTTCATCCACGGCAAAATACGCACGGTACCTATCCAACTTAAGGGTCGTATCCTGCTTGGAC
>Ga0316583_10000239_pt1 | contig 14855 bp, 12 predicted proteins | sample J_170502JBrBrA_D_FD_204513 | JGI IMG/M metagenome (GOLD analysis project Ga0316583, IMG submission 204513) | Rhizosphere microbial communities from salt marsh grasses in Alabama, United States - J_170502JBrBrA | ecosystem: Host-associated > Plants > Roots > Rhizosphere | place: USA: Alabama... | reverse complement strand
TGCTGTTGGTGTCGGTGGGATAGGAGTTTTGGCTGGTGGAATTGACGTGTAGGTTGGTGGGATGTGTGTGCTTGTTAAAGGGGTTATTGCATCCGTTGACTGAGGGTGCACTACAGGACACAAGTGTGAGCAATAAGACTACCAATATGAGATATACGAATTGGTACTGGTTTCTGTTGAACATAGCCCACCACCCTATGAAATTCTGTTTTTTACAATGGACATTATAACAGAAAAGGTTTGCAGACTTGCTAAAAAGAAATGCGACTTTATACGGATGTCATTTAGGTGTTAAAGTACTTCTTCCCAATTATGTTATGTGGCCGGATCCCTCGTTAAAAATAGCGAAACGATATCCATTAGCCCTATAGTTTTGTTATAGGTTAGCCGTGAAAAGCCGTGTTATGGGATATTCGGGTTTGAGGAAGCAGGTTCAAATGTATCCCTGACAATAAATCGCGCCGCTCACTCGCGGGGTGGAGCCCTGGTTAGCCACAGCCTGGGTTAGCTGGCTTGCAGCTTGCAAAAATAACGTGTGGAAGAACTTCTTTGGCCTTAGAGTTCTTCTTCCCACCACCAATCGATTTGATCTAAATCCTGCAATACTTGATTGATTTCATTCAAATCTAGCGCTTCGGGATCATATTGCCCACCCCACCACTCAATATAGGATGCATGCTCTTCGTGCTTGGGGTTTTTCATGGCTTCCAAAAACTCCTCGAAGCCCCAAACCCCGCCAACATCTTCTGGTGGACACGCTCTTTTCGCTTTCAAACAGTATGGATATTTCGATTTAGGATCAAGCGGTAAGATTTTCTCGACAACGATTTCATGTTCCCAACTGTCTCCAAAGTCATACTCGTAAATAAATTTGCTTTGTTCAGACGGGGCGATCTGTGCCAGCCGATATTTCCGCTCATCGATGACCGGTTCCCAATCCTCTTTACTTGGGATGCTGTAGTATTCTCCCGCAATGATGAATTGGTGCAAATGGCTGTTGGTCCATCCCATTGCTATTTGAATAATTTTATGCAAATCAAATAGCGTAGTATCACCTGAAACCAATAACCTTCTCCAGATTGGTGGCTTGCTTTGCCGTAGGGTTACTTTGATCTGATATATTTTGTTAGATGATGACATTCCTTATGCTCACTTTCTCTGCGCAAAATTTTCAGCCAGCTAACTGTTTATTAGGCCGCATCAAACTTTTCCAAAGCCTCCCAAGATTCGGCACGAAGAAATATAGAAGTTCATGGATAATTACCTAATCGCTCAGAGCATCATCCAAGTCAAGTAGTTTCGTATTGAAATTCAAGTTGCCGTAATTCTGACGACGGACAGTTAGGCAGCACCCTTATCATGATGCTTGATCGGTCTTCGCTAGTCGCTTCGCCTGACAACGAGTAGGGCAATGTCATCAAAGATAGACTCTGCGTTGGCGAATGCCTTCGCTGCTTGAATGGTCCCTTCCAGTATTTCATTGACAGCGCTTGTTCTTAGCTTTACCAGGGTTTCCGCGAGCCGTTTGCGTCCAAACTCGTTGCCATCCGAATCCGCGAGTTCTACGAGTCCATCAGTGTAGAGAATAAGCAGATCGCCTTTCCGAAGGCCGATTTGGCCTATCTCGAACTGTGCTCTGTCATAAATGCTCAGGGCTGGACCACCGACTTTGTGCTGCTCAATTCCACCATCAACACGCACGCACAAGACCGGATGGTGGCCACAATTGGTGTAAGAGAAGACGGCATCCTGTGGATTGAGAACACCGTATACAGCGGTCACAAAATCATCGTAGCCCGTGAAATCGGGTAGTAAGGTATTGAGACGATTGCATACACCTGCAGAGTCATTCCCGTTCTTGACCTCGGTGCGAAGCAATGCTCGAAATGCCGTCATGACCAAAGCGGCTGGTACGCCATGGCCAGAGACATCCGCGAGTGAGATACCAAGTCTGCCATCAGCAAGCGAGATGTAGTCGAAGTAGTCGCCACCGATAGCGAAAGCTGGTAAGTAGATGCCACCGATCTCATAGCCAGGTAGGTTGGGGGCTCGGTCTGGAATGAGTCGATCTTGAATAGCACTCGCGATTTTTAGTTGCTCGTCGAGTTGTTGTTTCTGGAGCAAGCTGCGGTGCAGCATAGCCTTCTCAATCGAAATAGCCGCTGCGTCGGCAAAGAATAGCAGGACATCCAGGTCGTCTGCGTCAAATGCATTAAACCGGTCACTCTCTACATTAAGCGCGCCTATGATCTGTTCATCCTGAATGATTGGCACACCGATCTCAGATCGTGTTTGCTGACGTCCCACGACATAGCGCGGATCCTGGCTTACATCAGAGACGATTACTGTTTCGCCGGTGCGGATAACGTACCCAGAAATACCTTCTCCCAGCATAAGCATACGATCTTCTTCAACAGGAATAGGATCAAACCCACGCCGTGCGATACCCGCGATGACACCTTCTGTTGGTTGCTGCACTTGATAGATGCTTGGGCGATTGAGGATGAAAATACCTACGGCGTCACAGTCGAGTACAGTTTCGAGCGTGTCGAGGATAAGGTTAAGAGTTTCGTCAACGTCCAAAGTGTTTCGCACTTTGTGCGAGATCTGTAGGAGCAACTGATATCTTGTTTCGGTTGTGAGAGCGACTTTGGTTGGCATGGGCACACTCAGTGTTGGCAGAACCACACTCAATAACCGTAAAACCTTGTCTGCTATAATATATAATAGCAGTTTTACCAACGCCTGTCAGCAAATGAGACCATTGCCACGGGTAAAGAAGTGGATCTCTTGATAATCCATACGCCTACGAAGTACGGTGTCTGAAGCCAAACCATATTGGACACTATTTCCTGCGCACCTTCCCTCGTAAATGCCGGACCGATAATGCTCGTTCTCTTACAAGTTATATTTTAGCTCCCTACTCCATTCGCATTGGCTGTTAAACAGGAAGGTGTTTTTTGATTTTTTAGTTTTCTTCTTTTCTTTCAAATCGCTGGTAATTACAGATCTTCATAATCACCATACCATTTAGTTGATCTGTCATTGTAAATCCGAACAGTTTCTTTCTAGAAGATTGTCAAACGATTAGCTGAAGCATTATAATGCTATTCAAGCCGCAATACTGGGGAATCTTTCCCTCAGGAAACAATTCAACCAGTATGGTAGGGTAAAGTTAGGAATCAACAACATACTCCAAGTCGAAGGGGCGGACATGAAAAAGCGCGTAGCAATTTTGACCGGTGGTGGTGATGTTCCAGGTCTCAATATGTGTCTTAAGAGCCTGGTTTTTCGGGTGATCGATTATGGATACGATCCTATCGGGATCCGAAAAGGTTGGGAGGGTCTGATTAATTATAATCCCAGAGATACATCAACATATAGCCAAAATTTTATTGAATTGACGAAGAACAGTGTCCGCGCCATCGATCAAATCCCTGGCTCCTTTTTGCACTCATCGCGGATAGATCCCCGTGACATGCCGCTAATCAACATCCCGGGCTTTCTCTTGCAAGACGGTAATGACAATCGAGACCTGACAGAACACATCATTTCCGTGACAGAACATCTCGGTCTGGATGGTCTGATTATTTTGGGAGACGATGATACTTTACAATACGCGGCTTATCTACACAAAAAAGGCTTACCAATTATTGCTATACCTAAAACCATTCACAATAACATTCCCGGTACAGACTACACTTTAGGATTCAGCACTGGTCTGGCGAGAGGGGTGGATTTCATTCACCAATTACGCGCCCTGGCAGGCTCCCGTGAGCAAATTGTCGTTGTTGAGACCTTTGGCAATCATTCGGGGTATAGCGCCTTGCTTATCGCCTATCTTGCGGGTGTCGACCGCGTGCTAATACCGGAAGTTCCATACGATCCAAAAATTCTCGCCTATCTGGTCTCCCGAGATAAACAAATGACGCCCAGTAACTATGCAATTGTCACGGTAGCCAACGGCGCTCGCGTTGCCCCAGATAAACTGGCAATGGCTCAGAAGCATCTATCATCTTACAACTACGACGAAATACTTTATGGTGCAGAAACTGACGAAGCAGCAACTGACTGGCTCCATAGTAGCGGGCTGATCGCTGCGGAATTGCTTCAGAACCTTACCGGCGAGGAAGTCTTCTTCCAGCAATTAACCTACCTCATGCGCACCGGCGCACCGGATGGGCAAGATCTGCTTGGCGCTACAAATTTTGGCTTGACGGCTGCCAATCTTCTCCGCGACAGCAATTATGGACGCATGACCGCTTTCCAGCGCCACCACACCTGGATTCACATCGATCTTGTTGAAGCAGCTCAAGAGGAAAAGAAGGTGGATATCGATGCTTGGTATGATCCGCTGAATTACAAGCCGACTGACGGGCTGATCTGGTCCGTGTCCAATGATTAACCGGCAACCTGATTGATCTTCGAATATATTGATTTTTAAGCAGCACAATAAGATATCGGCATAGACGATTGAATTGGCCACTTGCAATGCCATAGTTACGCGAAAAGTTGTAGCCAAGGCATCGCGAAGGGATTGCAGACATGAGCAACAACGGCAAAAACATCGTACAAAGCAACGGGCACATCATTGATATAAAAGATTTAGTCAAGCGTTTCCCCATGGGTGACGATGAGATCACCGTGCTCAAAGGCATCTCCTTTAATGTTGAAGATGGTGAATTCGTCTCCATCGTTGGCCCTTCAGGTAATGGAAAATCAACGCTTCTCAATATGATAACCGGTATTGATAGGCCTTCAGCCGGTGATGTTATTGTTACCGGCCGTCAAGTTAACCGCATGAGCGAAAATCAGCTTGCCGAATGGCGAGGTGATTATGTGGGTATCATTTTCCAATTCTTTCAGATGTTGCCCTCGCTCAGCCTTTTGCAGAATGTGATCTTACCCATGGATTTCGCCCACAAATACTCAACACGAGAAAGAGAAGAACGAGCAATGCATCTCCTGGAAACGGTCGGTTTGGCTGACCAGGTCAACAAACTTCCAGGACAAGTTTCAGGTGGCCAGCAGCAGAGAGCAGCCATCGCTCGCGCGTTGGCCAATGATCCTTCGCTAATTGTCGCCGATGAACCAACCGGCAACCTCGATACGAGGACAACAGATGATGTTTTTCGTTTGTTTAAGGACCTGGTTGAGCAAGGAAAGACATTACTCATGGTAACCCACGATAAGGAACTGGCACGCCAGGTGCCGCGGGTCATCGAAATCATTGACGGCAATATCACGCGCGATGAGTTCGTGGGCGGCGCTAATTGGACCGGTTTCTAAAGCCCTTTTAGTCGATCTTACCACTGAGGGCAAAATACACAGCAGGTTAAAATAATGGGCGTCATTCGCTACAAAATATGGCAAGATCTCTGGTCAAATAAAACACGCACTCTCCAGGTCGTACTCATCATCGCCGTTGGTGCTTTTGCCATCGGCATGATCATTTCCACGCGCAATAAGGTCATTCAGGCTATGGAGCAAAGTTGGATAGAATCATCGCCGCCAATGATTGGCATGTGGAATTGGCCTCGTATCAGCGATGAAGACATTCGAGCAATAGAGAAAATCGATGGCGTTGTCGATGCCGAAGGCGTCGCAGTTGAGTCTGTTGAATGGCGGCTTAATGATGATCAAGAATGGCTGCCGGGAGGCGTAACTGCACGCACTGACTTTAACAACCAGCATTTCGCCAAACTTACCCTTATGGAAGGTCGCTGGCCGGAAGATAACGAACTGGTTGCAGGGCAAGGAACCGATACCGTATATGGGGCAGAAATAGGAAAACAGGTCACTTTTAGAACTGAGGGTCGAGACAAGGTGTTCACCGTGGTCGGCGCTGTGAGCGATCCTCTGGCACTGCCACCCAGCTTTGGCGGAAACGCTCAATACTATGTTTCTCTCGATACATATGAAGAACTTTTTGGCTCGCGGGACTATGATCGCATATTTGCTACTTCGGACGAATACGACGAGGACGAAGCCACCGCAATCGCTAATAAAATACGTGACAGGTTAGAGCGTCAAGATATCGAATCTGGTGGATTCTTGCCCCCCCAGGGAGGACGCACCGTCGATCCCAGTAAGCATTTCTTTCAAGATACTATGGATGGTGTTTTCTTCGTTCTTGCTGTCATGGCTGCCCTCGCCTTTCTATTAGGATTATTCCTGGTCTACAACACCATAAACGCTATCATTTCACAGCAAGTAGATCAAATCGGCGTAATGAAAGCAATAGGTGCCAATTCTAGCCAGATATTGTGGATTTACCTGATCTATATATTCGCTTTCGGTGTCATGGCCTTACTGATCGCCGTCCCCTTGGGCACGCTAGGTGGTTGGACGCTAAGCAACTTTCTACTCAGTAGCTTTAATGCCGAACCGGAACCAATATCAATCTCCTGGCCCGCTGTTTGGGCGCAGACGTTTATATCCCTGGGCACGCCACTGCTTGTGGCTTTCGTGCCGATCTTTGCCGGATCGCGCATAACAGTCCGCGAAGCTATCAGTACTTATGGGTTACGGACGAGCACATCCATATTAGATCGCGGGATCGCCCGCCTCAAACGCGTTTCCCGACTTTTGTTGCTGACGGTTAGCAATACTTTCCGCCACAAAGGAAGAGTCTTCTTAACACAGCTTACCCTCGTTCTCAGCGGTCTGATCTTTATGATGGTTATGAGTGTTGGCGATTCAGCAACCTATACATTTAATGATCTATTATTCTCGATACTCAATTCCAACATTAATCTGGTCTTCGAAGATGCTGAACGCATCAGTTACATAGAAGCCATAACCGACCAGGTTCCCGGGGTGAAAGATTCGGAAATGTGGGCTTTCAGTAATGCCTCTGGAAGGCTGTATTTAAAGGAAGAGACGGATGATGATCCCAGCCTCATGATATTCGGAGTCCCACCACAAACGAATCTCTACGGCTATCAAATGCGCGACGGCCGTTGGCTTACCGCCGAAGACATCCATTCCGTCGTCCTTAACCAGAACCTGGCCGAAGATCTCGACGCTGATGTAGGCGACTGGGTGACATTAGATCTCGGCACAGCCGGGGAAACCGATTGGCATGTTGTGGGTCTGCTTTTCGACCCTGTACTTTCCAATACGGCGCTTGTACCGCGAGATGTACTATTGCGCGAGCAGAACATGGTCGGCCGAACCAACTCGATTTGGATCCAGACTGAAAGAGATGATGCGCAAACAGAACAGATAGTTGTCAAACAGCTGCGCCAGTTCTATGAAGGCAAGGGCATTGATGTTCAACCAGGCGGCGTCATAAACGGGCAGGACACCTCATCCGAAGTTATTGAAGGGATCAACTCGCAGTTCCAATCGATCATCGTCCTACTGGCGGTAATGGCCGTCCTGATCGGCGTCGTCGGTAGCATATCCTTAAGTGGTGTTCTTTCTCTCGGCGTTATTGAGCGTCAGCGTGAGATTGGCGTCATGCGCGCCATAGGCGCTTCCTCCTGGGACGTTTCCCGCCTCTTCATCGGTGAAGGTTTAATACTTGGTTGGCTGAGCTGGTTAATAGCCATGCCCATCAGCCTCATCGGCGGTCGTCTGATGACCGAAGCTTTGTCTACGGCCATGGACCTGGAGATCGTCTATCACTATACTCCCCAGGGTGCAATCATGTGGCTGGCTATTATTACTTTCTTGGCCATGTTGGCCAGTGGGCTCCCCGCACGACGGGCAACGAAGCTCAGCGTCCGCGAAAGTTTGGCTTACCTATAACTTTGGTCGTTAATTCTGGGAGTTGGATTGGGGATCGTTCGCAAGCGTAGAAAATCGTGAATGTCTTGTCCTTAATGCCAAACTCTCTTAGCAGCAAAAAATAAGACTCCTGACCAGCATTTTTCATCAGGAGTTCTTCTGCGATGCCAAACTCTTCTATGGCACACATATCCAATGCTCTCGTCTCGGAGACTGTGCTAACTTTCATATGTTTCAGCTCTCCCAAACACTGTTATTCAAGGTTTATTCTTGATTCACGTAATGCCTGCCAGACACGCTCCGGATACAGTGGAAGCTCACGAATCCACACACCAGTGGCATCATGGATAGCGTCGACTATCGCCGGAGCAACACCGTCCAGCGAAATCTCAGCCACCGACTTGGCCCCAAAAGGGCCACTAGGTTCGTCGGTTTGGATAAAGATCACATCGAGCGCTGGTGTTTCATTCGCTTTGTAGAGGTGGTATGGTCCAAAACGGGCGTTGATTTGACGGCCGTCTTCATCGTAAATCATCTCCTCACTGTGGGCAAAACCCAATCCCTGCAGCAAACCACCTTCCACCTGTCCGGCGGCCGTAATAGGGTTGATCACCCTGCCGCAGTCCACCGCCATAAGTAAACGCTCCACCGTTACCTGGCCCGTTTCCTTGTCCACGACAATCTCCGCAAATTCGGCGGCGACGGGCGGCGGGCTCAGATAACTCATGTGGGAAGCGGTAGCCATGATCTGATGCTGGTTGGTTTGGTGCAGACTGCTCAACGCCACGTCAGCCAGAGTGACGGAGCGGCCGTCCTTCGCCACAACAATTCTATCCCGCAAAACCAACGACTCCGGCTCCCCCATATCCAACATCAACGCTGCATGTTCCTGAATTTGCTGCTTCACCTTCAGCGCCGCCTTACGCACCGCTCCTCCGCTGATGTAAGTCGTACTGCTGGCGTAAGCACCCTTGTCAAACGGCGTAAAATCAGTGTCCGACGAATAGACAATTAAATCGTCCACCGGGATACCCAGTATTTCCGCCGCGATTTGAGCCAAAATCGTATCCGACCCCGTACCCAAATCCGTCGCACCCATTAGCAGGTTAAACGAGCCGTCATCGTTCATCTTGAGCGTTGCCGAAGCCATATCCAGTCCGGCAATACCGCTGCCATGCATCATTACCGCCATGCCAATCCCTTTACGAATGGGGCCGGTTTGTGCTTTGTGCGCTTCTCGTTTGCTGTAGTAATCAGTCGCTTCCAGGCCAGCCGCCACGCACTGCGCCAGTGCGCTGGTTTGCAGCGACTGCTCGTACCCTTCGCGCCCTTCGCCCAGGACTTTGGCCAGGTGCATTGGCTCGCCCACTTTGAGCCAATTAGCTCGTTTGAATTCGACTACATCCAACCCTAGTTTTTCAGCGATTTCTGCCATCAGGACTTCGATGCCAAATTGGCACTGCATCGCCCCGTATCCCCGGTAGGCGCCTGGCGGAGACTGGTTGGTATATACGACATCACATACAAAACGAGAATTGGGCGCGTTGTACAACGTTAACCCTTTAAAACCACCTACCATTTGTACCGTGAGACCGTGTGACCCATAAGCGCCGGTGTCTCCGATGAGATAAAGGTCGGCGGCGATTACCTTGCCGTCGGTAACGCCGATTTTGTAGCGCATGATGTTGGGGTGGCGGCTGCGGGTGCTGGTGAATTCCTGAGTGCGCGTCAACTCCATTTGCACCGGACGGCCGGTAGCCAGTGTGAGGTGGGCGCATAAATCTTCCAGAATCATCTCCTGTTTGTTGCCAAACCCACCGCCGATACGTGGCTTGACCACGCGAATTTGCTTGACGGGCAGATCGATGAGTGGGGCGATCATGCGCCGGATGTGGAAGGGAACCTGAGTACTCGAGCGGATAACCAGTCGCCGGTCTTCATCCCAATACGTGATGCAGACGTGCGGTTCTAGATGGGCTTGCTGCTGTTTTGGAGTGCGATAAACGCCTTCAAAGATGTGTTCAGCCTTGGCAAAGGCCTCCTCCACATGCCCAACTTCGGCCTCAATATGGTGTACGATGTTGTGTTGGGGGTCATAAATATCAGCCGTGTCTGCCTCGTCATGGATAACCGGCACACCGTCTTGCATAGCTTCCTGCGGATCGAGTACATGGGGCAATATCTCGTACTCCACTTCAATCATACGAAGCGCTTTTTGGGTCAATTCCCGCGTATCGGCGGCAACAATGGCCACGCGGTCGCCGACGTAGCGCACTTTATTGTCCAGGCTGACCTGGTCATAGGGCACGGGCTGCGGGTAGCTTTGGCCACCGGAAGCATATTTAACGCGTGGAAGGTCTTCATAGGTAAGTACAGCGTGGACACCGGTCAAGGCGCGTGCTTTGCTGGCGTCAATCTGTTTGATGCGCGCGTGGGCGTGGGGACTGGTGAGCAGTGCGCCGAAAAGCATATCTTTTGGCCGCACATCATCGGCAAAAACGGGACGGCCACTGACTAATTTCTCGGCATCCACTTTCATTTCTGGTTTGCCCACCACGTTGGTCGGTGGCATATCTTCGGGCGTGATGACCAGCGGCGGCAGCGGCTCGCGTGTTGCCTCGTGGCGATAATAACGCTCCGGAAGCTTGATCTTCATCGTATCTGGACCCAGGGTTTGCTCCAGCGGCGCGATGGGCGGCACGGTTTCACCGCGCAAGACGGCCGCCGCCCGCTGCGCCGCCTCCACAATTCTGACATAGCCGGTGCAGCGACAAAGCACGCCGCCCAACGCTTCTCGTATCTCGCTGTCGCTGGGGTCGGGGTTGGCATCGAGAAGTGCTTTGGTGATCAGGACTTGAGCGGGTGTGCAAAAGCCGCATTGAATGGCTCCGGTATCCATAAAAGCTTGCTGGATTGGGTCTAAACGGCCATTTTTCGCCAATCCTTCTACCGTGATCAGCGAACGGCCGTCTACTTCCACCGCCCGCGTCATGCAGCTGCGCACGGGACGGCCGTCCAACAAAACCGTACACACGCCGCAGTCACCTGTATCGCAGCCGCGCTTGACGCTGCTCAATCCCTCATCGCGCAAGACGTCCAGTAGATAGTCCCGCGTACCAACAGCTAACTCTCTATCAATGCCATTGATGTTGACTGTGATTTTCAGTCGTTCACTCATGCTTGTCTCCTTTGTTCCATGCAGACCATCAAAGCGCGGCGGGTCAGAACGCCGGCCATCGCGCGTCGATACACGGCCGTGCCACGATAATCAGCACAGGGCGACACCTCCGCTTCAATTTCATCCTTCACCTGTTCGATGTTGGCATGGTCGAGCAATTGGCCGGCCAGCGAATCGGCTGCTTCGGCCAGCCGGGCCTGTTCGCGCCACACACCTATCAAGGCCAGCCGCGCCCTGTGTACCATTTCATTTTCCAGGTCAACAACGGCGATGGCGCCGACGATAGGGTCGTCGGTGGGCGCACGTCCCACATGCGCCTCACCCCACACCCGCCCTGGCACATTCAGGGGAATCATTACCGCTTGCAAATGGTTGTGTTGCGCTACTGTTCGGAGCAGAATGTCGCTCAACATCCCTTCGCCGTCTTGGAATTCGGCTCGCGCGCCTAGCGCCAGCAGCGCGGCAATCCACTGCGGGGTCAATTTAGGCGAATATACGGCTTCGGCCACTGTTGTGCCGGTCCGCTTTTGCCAGGAAATGGGGCCGCTTAACGTCCGGCGCAGCAATTCGGGGCAGTCGGGTGCCTCATACAAGTCCTGCAATGCTGCTTGCGCGTCTAGTCTCAAGCAAGTCTCCGTGTCGTCAAAACAGTGCGGTAATAAATTGATTTGCGGTTCATTCATATCTGCTCTCCCAATGGGGCTACACAATTCGAAACGTTCCTTGTCAGGCAGCCGTTATAATCTCTTGCACAACCGTCGTTACACTTCATCATGATGGTGATAATGGTCGGTTGCCAGCGGGCCGCCGAGCTTCTCCAACGCCGTTGTCAGTGAACTGTTGACAAGAAGCATCGCTTCAGCTGCGTAGCAGGTGTTGTGACGACTGTTGCATTCATATGTCTTCCTGTTTTTATTATTTGCCAATGATTTCCTTTTAGTTTGCTGTTATGCCAAATATCTGGCTGCCAATTCGGACCATGTTGGCGCCTTCCTCGATGGCCACCAGATAGCTATTGCTCATCCCCATTGAAAGTGTGCGCATGCTCACATTTGGCAAGTTTAGGGTCGCCAGTCGCTCAAACGCCGTGCGAGTGGCACGGAAGTAAGGTCGGGCGTCTTCCGGATTGCCAAACCGTGGCCCCATTGTCATCAGCCCTTGCACCTGGATGGATGGCAAATCACTTAATCGTCGTACCAGATCATCCACCTTCTCCGGTAAAACTCCGGTTTTACGCGCTTCGCGACCGCTGTTGATTTCCACCAGGACGGGCATGATTTTGCCAAAGGCCGTACAGTACCGGTCAAGTTTCACGGCCAGACGCCACGAATCCACAGTTTCGATCATGTCAAAAATTCGGACAGCTTTTTGGGTTTTGTTTCGCTGCAAATGGCCGATCATATGCCACTGAACATCGTGACCGACGGTCAGGATCATTCGTTCTGCTTCCTGTACATAGTTGTGACCAACACAGGTAACACCGGCGCTTATGACTGCCTCCACTTCCTCTGGTGTGCGTGATTTGGCCGCAACAACCAGTGTGATATCCTTTGGCAGCGTATCTAGGATAAGCCTCGCGTTTTCCTCGATCCTTTCTATGTTCATCTTTCGGTTCACCGTTTTGACATCACAATGAACAGGGCGACCAATACGCCAACCGCAAATGATAGTATGCTGTACCGCTCGTTTTCCTTCTCCACCTCAGGAAGGAGGTGAGATGCGCCAACGTACACCAAAGCTCCTGCGGAAATTGCTAAAAGAATGCCCAAAGTTTGCCTGGTGATTCTGCTTATAAAGGGGTAGGAAACAAGCGTGCCTAATGGTGTCGAGATAGCTGCCGCCAGGAAAGCATAAACAGCTGCCTTCTTCCTGCTAAACCCACCTCGCTCCAACAGCAAGAAAGTAACGATCCCTTCCGGAAACTCGTGAAGCACCATGCCGGTGGCGGCTAACACGCCCGTAAAGATGCTGACGTTAAAGGTGACTGAATAGATGATCCCATCTATGAAGGAATGGAAGCCAATCCCCACCATGGGTATGATCCCGGTAGCGTAAGTTTCGAGCTCGTACTCATGGCAAATGTACATATTCAGAAAACGATTAAACAAGTAGAGCGCCAGGAACCCACCCAACAAGTATACGGGCGCTGCGGCATTCATCTGGAAGGATTTGGGGATAATATGCATGAAGGAGACGGAGATCAGTACTGCTGCAGCAAAGCTCATGAAGTAAACGATGTTGGTACGCCCCCATGCCTCATTTTTGCTGATGACATAGATGCCAATCGTCGTCACTATACAGGCCAAAAAACTAGCCAATATGACAGCTGCAAATGTGTTATCAATCATCGCGCCCTATTCTCGTTATTCGAGCATCATTTGTGTATTGCATTGGACTTTAATGTGTTTAGTACCAGTCTGCGCATCATTCCCATAAATTTCGAACTAAACTGTTCGTTTACACATCCAAGTTAGGCAATTTATGCTCGTTCGCATCTGTGTAAACTTGGAAGGAATTGGTATCTGCCTTGCCAATGGCATATGCTTCATGCCACCCTTCAGACACCGGCATGTCCGAATATAACTGTATGCGCCGGGCTTCCAACAAACGCCGTAGGCGCTCCATGAAATCGGCGGCGCAGCACACCCGCCCTTCCGTCGCTATCATCAGCCGCTCCAGCCAGCGCTGACCTGCCTCGCAGCGCAACAAGTGATGATCGAGAATAAGAGTCTCTACCTCATGGGCCAGGCACAGCCCGTTTTCCCACGCCCGCTTCCGCTGCTGTGACGAAAGTTGAGTCAGATAAAGGGGCGGTCCAGCCGCCAGCACAATATCCGGCTGCCAGTCTATTAGCAGCGCCAACTGCGCCCAGTGCAGTTTGTACCCCGGTTCTCGTGCACCTGGCAAACGCCCATTTTGCCCTCCGTGATGACGCAATCATGGGCACAAAGATTACAGCGCATGCTGTTGTGTGCCAACTTCTCGTAAAGCACTGCTTCCTTCATTTTCTTTGTGTTCCCCGCACTAGTTGAACTATACCGGCGATAAGATTCATTCTCGGCACAGTCTGCATATATCGCCCATAGGGCTTGCCGAACTTCTCTACGAGATGCTCATCTTCTTGCCTGGTAAACAGGTATACACACGCCATTCCCAACAATCCCAAACCCACAATAAGCCAATGTGGGTTAAACAGCATCATTGCCGGGTACATCAATAACCAACCTAGATATTGCGGATGACGCACTACGCTGTAAATGCTGCTGTCTACAAGAACCGTTGTCTGAACATAACCTTCTCCTTTGGCTACACCACCCTTGCTGCGTAAGACAAACATCGGGAGAAAAATAAGCACTATGCCGACAACCCATACAATCCAACCTGCGTACCATTGGCGCTTGCTATAGGCAGGATTCTCCAGCAAGAACATCAAACAGAATCCCAACACCAGGGACGCGCCTGCAAAGAAGAATGCGCTTCTTTTTCGCATCCACTGTTTCATGTTGCTACCCTCTCCGTGATCCAGCTGCATGGAACTACGGCCCCATTGAAGTTAGAAAGAGCCGATTCTTCTTTCTCCTCTATTCAAGTGGTTTTTATACCGGCCACCCGCATTTTCCCAATGCGTTCCAACAAAGCCTCTATCACATGTTGTTGTATAGTTCGGGCTATCTGGCAATCCTCGGATAATAATTCTCGCAAACCTACCGCATCAATAGCCAGTACTTCAATGTTGTCTAGACTCCGCGCGGTGCAGCTGTGTTTGTATGGTGGAGTCAAAGCTGGACAGCCGATTATTTCGCCCCTCTCAACCGGCCGCAACAGCGTCATTTTAGCTTCGTCTACAGTGAAGGATTCCTCAACTCTTCCCTCGACCAAGACAAAAATCTCTTGGGCTGTTTGCCCCTCTTCAAACAAGACAGTATTCGGTATAAAACATTCC
>Ga0316583_10000238_pt1 | contig 14873 bp, 14 predicted proteins | sample J_170502JBrBrA_D_FD_204513 | JGI IMG/M metagenome (GOLD analysis project Ga0316583, IMG submission 204513) | Rhizosphere microbial communities from salt marsh grasses in Alabama, United States - J_170502JBrBrA | ecosystem: Host-associated > Plants > Roots > Rhizosphere | place: USA: Alabama... | reverse complement strand
GGGGTCGGAGATGAGCGGCGTGCCGGCGTCGGAGACAAGCGCAACCACCTGGCCGGCGGCAAGTCGCGCCAACAGCTTTGGACGCGCCTCGGCGGCGTTGTGGTCGTGATAGGGCGTGAGCGGCGTGGCGATGCCATAGCGCTCGGTGAGCCGGCGGGTGATGCGGGTGTCCTCGCATGCGATGACGTCGGCGCCGGCGAGAATGTCGAGGGCTCGCAGGCTGATGTCGCCCAGGTTTCCGATCGGGGTGGCGACCAGATAGAGGCCCGGCGTCGGTTTTGGCCCCTTCGAGGTGGCACCGCGCGCGCCGTCGCGGCGCGGCGCGGCGTTGCCCGCGGATTGATCTTCCGAATTGGTTTCTCTGGCCATGGCGCGCAGTCTAACCCGAGGGTTGTGACTGGCGCCATCCTGGCGCCAAATTCCCTTTCCTTTTCATTGCCTTAACTTTTCAGGGACATTATGCGAAAGTATGGTTACGAAAGCCCTGGAAGATTGTTGGCCGGGGAGCGGTGGTTTTTCGAAGCATGCCGCGCAACCATGAGGGATTCCTGATGCGCCGATTGCGCGGTTTTACCGCGGCAGTGTGTGTCGCCGCCGCGGCGGCGTTTCTGTCGTCCTGCTCCAGCACGCAGCTCAATCAGTTCGGGACCAGCCCGTCGGCCGCGCCCCCGGCGCCGCAGCCGCAGGCCACCATGGGCACTGGGCAGATCCGCGTCGGGCTGATCCTGCCGCTGTCGGCGCCGGGCAATGCCGGCGTCGCCGCGCAGTCGATGAAGAACGCCGCCCAGATGGCGCTCGACGAGTTCAAAAACCCGAACATCCAGTTGCTGGTGAAGGACGACGCCGGCAATCCGCAGTCGGCGCAGGCCGCCGCCCAGCAGGCGCTGAACGAAGGCGCGGAGATCATCGTCGGCCCGCTATTCGCGCAGGCCGTGCGCGCCGTGGGCTCGGTGACGCGGCAGCACAACGTGCCGGTGATCGCCTTTTCCACCGACTCCAGCGTCGCCAGCCCCGGCGTCTATCTCCTGAGCTTCCTGCCGGAGACCGACGTCAAGCGCATCGTCGATTATCAGATCCGGCGCGGCAAACGGTCATTCGCCGCGCTCTTGCCGGACAACGCCTACGGCTCCGTGGTGCAGGCGGCGTTCCAGCAGGAAGTGGCGCGCCGCGGCGGGCGCATCCTGACGATCGAGAAATATTCGAGCGATTCGGCGAGCCTCGCCCAGGCGGCGCACCGCGTGGCGCAGGTGGCGCACCGGGTCGACAGCATCTTCATTCCCGACAATGGCGACTCGGTCGCCAAGGTCGCGGCGGCGCTCGCCGCCGACCACGTGAACCTGCGGCGGCTGACGCTGCTCGGCACCGGCTTATGGGAGGACCAGGCGGTCTTCGGCGACAAGCTGTTGCAGGGCGGGCTCTATGCCGCGCCGCAGGCGAGCGGCTTCCGCAATTTCTCCAACCGTTATCGCGCCCGTTTCGGCCAGGAGCCGGTACGCACCGCCACATTGTCCTATGACGCAGTGGCGCTGATCGCCGCCCTCGTGAAGACGCAAGGCGTGCAGCGCTTCAGCACCCAGATCCTGACCAATCCGTCGGGCTTTGCCGGCATCGACGGCATCTTCCGCTTCAACCGCGACGGCACCAATGACCGCGGGCTGGCGGTGATGCGGGTGACGCCGACTGGCGGCCAAGTGGTGAGCCCGTCGCCGCGGTCGTTCAAGCCGGGGACGTGAACGAGGCCGCCGCGCGGCCTTTTCTCCCATAGATTGTACTCTTTGTTTCCTCGCGCTATCGTTTGGCGCGAGCGGAGCAAAGGTCATCGGCGTGAAAGCGTTCAGGACCGTCGTGAGGAAGTGGATCGCCGCCGGTCCGCGGCGATACGACTACGATGTGGTCAAACGACGGAACCGCACTACGGGCGACGCCTTCGTCGATATGGCGCTCTTCGTTACCGCGGAGGCGCCAGTGCTGCTCGACGTTGGCGGCAACACCGGCCAGACGGTTGAAAAATTTCGCGCGCAGTTTCCGCGCGGTCGCATCTTCAGTTTCGAGCCCGGCCCCAGAGCCTTCGCGCAGTTGCAGCGGGCCTGGGGCAAGACGCTTGGGGTTTCGCTATGGCCCTGCGCCATCGGCGCCACGGCCGGAAAGGCGCTGCTTTCGGAGCACAGGGCCACCGACTTGAGCTCGTTCCTGCCGATCGGCGCGGATGGCTCGAGCGAGATTGCGGAAACCGTGCAAGTAGATGTGATCCGGCTCGACGATTTCGTTCGCCAGAAAGAGATCGACCATGTCGATGTTTTGAAGATCGATACCCAGGGCTTCGAGCTCGAAGTCTTCAAGGGCGCTGGCGATCTTCTTCGGGCCGGTAAGATCGGGCTGATCTATTTCGAGCTGACGCTCGCGGAAATCTACCGTGGCTTACCCCGCATGGATGTCTTGCTTGAGTATCTGCTCGACCGGAACTATCGGCTCGTTCTGATCGACAACATGCACTACCAGGACGGGCTTTTGTCCTGGATGGACGCGCTCTTCATCCATATGAATGTTCACGCCGCTTGGCTTGCGCAACGCGCGATATAGTCAGGCCGCCAAATCCGCCACCACCGCGTCGAGCACGGGAAATCCGGATTGCGTTACGCGCAGGCGGCCGTCAGCGGTGGTTTCCACCGCGCCCTCATGCCTGAGAATGGCGACACGGTTTGGGTCGAGCTCTCGGCCGGCGATCGCCGTGAACCGATCGGTCTCGATGCCTTCGGCGAGCCGCAGCCCCATCAGCAGATATTCGTCGGCGGCCTCGCCCGACGTGAGTGTTTCATCGACGATGAGGCCGGTGCCGCTCGCTTCCACGCGCATCAGCCAGCTTTCCGGACGTTTCTCGTTTTCCGTAGCCGTGCGGCGGCCGTCGAGCGTCAGCCGGCCGTGAGCACCGGGACCGACGCCAGCGTAGTCGTGACCGCGCCAATAAACGAGATTGTGCCGGCATTCCGCGCCGGGCCGCGCATGGTTGGAAATCTCGTAAGCCGGCAAGCCGGCGTCGGCACAAACCTGTTGAGTCAGATCGTAGAGATCGCGCGAAAGGTCTTCATCCGGCACGATCAATTTGCCAGCCTTGTGCAGCCCAAAGAACGGCGTGCCTTCTTCGATAGTGAGTTGATAGAGCGAAAGATGCTCCGCCGCCTCGCCAATGGCGCGCTTGAGTTCGGCTTCCCATGCGTGAAGTGATTGCCGTGGACGCGCGTAGATGAGATCGAAGGAATAGCGCTCGAAGTTGGCGCGCGCGATGGCGACGGCGTCGAGCGCCTCTTGCGCGGTATGCAGGCGGCCGAGTTCTTTCAGCACCGCGTCATCGAGCGACTGCACGCCGAGTGACACCCGGTTGACGCCGGCCGAACGATAGCCGCGGAAACGCGTGGCTTCGACGCTCGAGGGATTGGCTTCGAGCGTGACCTCGACGTCGGGCGCGACGTTCCAGTGCTTGGCGATCGCGTCGAGGATTGCCTGGACGGACGACGGCTGCATCAGCGATGGCGTGCCACCGCCGAAAAAGATGGTCGAGACGGTGCGGCCTAGCACGCGCGCGGCGGTGTTGGCGATCTCTGTCTCGATGGCGCGCACGAAGCGCGCTTCGTCGATGCCGCCATGGCGGACGTGGCTGTTGAAGTCGCAATAGGGGCACTTCGACAGGCAGAACGGCCAGTGGACGTAAACCGCAAAGGGTTGGACGGCGAAGGGCGCGGAGTTCATGGTTAATGACATGTTAAGCAGTATGACTGTGCCGCACGCGAGCCGCCAGCGTGAAAACGCATCTCCTGTGAGAGATGATTAAAATTGTAACGATCGGGACCCCGCGCAAGGGGCATTACGTCAGGCAGGCCTCGGCCAGCTTCACGAAGGCTCGCGCGCGGTGAGAGAGCCCTTTGCCCTTGGGCGGCAGGCCGTGCTTTTCGTTGGCGTCCATCTCGCCGAAGGTGCGTTCATGACCGTCGGGCAGGAACAGAGGGTCGTAGCCGAAGCCCTTGTTCCCCCGCGGCGGCCACACCACGACGCCGTTGGCGCGGCCTTCGAATTCCTCCACGTGGCCGTCAGGCCAGGCGAGGCACAGTGCAGCGATGAAATGACAGCGCCGCGCGTCTGGCCGCTTGGCGCCGCGTTCGATCAGCAGCGTCTGGATGCGGTTCATGGCGGCGCGGAAGTCCTTGTCGGGCCCGGCCCAGCGCGCCGAATAGATGCCGGGCTCGCCGTTCAACGCTTCGACCACCAGACCGGAGTCGTCGGCGAAGGCCGGTTTGCCGGTGGCCTTGGCTGCGGCTTCCGCCTTAATGCGGGCATTGGCGGCAAAGGTGGAGCCGGTCTCTTCCGGTTCGGCGAGGCCAAGCTCGCCGGCCGATTGCGCCTCAATGCCGTAAGGCGCCAGCAACTCGCGCATCTCGCGCAGTTTGCCGGGATTGTGGGTGGCGATGACGACGGGACCGATAAGTGTTCTTGCCACGAGCGATTACGCCACCGCCAGCTTCTGCAGATCCACCAGTTTGCCGATGCCTTTGCGCGCCAGACCCAGCAGCGCCATGAACTGGTCCTCGCTGAACGGCGTCTTTTCCGCGGTTGCCTGAATTTCGACGATGTTGCCGTTACCGGTCATGACGAAATTGGCGTCGGTTTCTGCTTCAGAATCCTCGGCGTAATCGAGGTCGAGCACCGCGGTGTTTCGGTAGACGCCGCACGAAATCGCCGCGATATGTTCGCGCAGGACCTCGCCGTTCTTGAACATATCGCGCGCCTTCATCCAGGCGAGGCAGTCCGACAGCGCCACCCAGGCGCCAGTGATGGAGGCCGTGCGGGTGCCGCCATCGGCCTGGATCACGTCGCAGTCGATGGTGATCTGGCGCTCGCCCAGCGCAACCAGGTCCACCACCGAGCGCAAGGACCGCCCGATCAGGCGCTGGATTTCGACCGTGCGGCCACCCTGCTTGCCGGCGGAGGCCTCGCGGCGGGTGCGCTCGGACGTGGCGCGCGGCAGCATGCCGTATTCGGCGGTGACCCAGCCGCGCCCCTGGCCCTTGAGCCAAGGCGGCAGCCGCTCCTCCAGGCTGGCGGTGACCAGCACGTGGGTATCGCCGAATTTCACGAAACAAGACCCTTCGGCGTACTTAACCACCCCGCGTTCGAGCGAAACCGGGCGCAATTCGTCCACTTCTCGGCGGCTCGGCCGCATCCGGTGTTCCTTCCTCCTTGGGGCCGCCGCGTCCCGGCGCCGCGACCCTGTCCAACAAAGAGGGCCACCATACCCATACGTCCGGCTTGAACAAGAGCGTGGGAATGGTCAAATTCAAAACCGGTCTCAAGGAGTTAACAGGTGGCCTCGCACGACGTCCCGATCGGTTCGGCCCAGGTAAGTCTGGCGGCGCTCAACGAGCGTTCGCGCGAGATATTCCGCCAGCTCGTCGAGAGCTATCTGACGACCGGCGAGCCGGTGGGCTCGCGCAATCTCGCCCGCATCCTGCCGATCCCGTTGTCGCCGGCCTCGGTGCGCAACGTGATGTCGGACCTGGAGCACCTCGGCCTTATCTACGCCCCGCACACGTCGGCCGGGCGGCTGCCGACCGAACTGGGCCTGCGCTTCTTCGTTGACGCGCTGATGGAGATCGGCGACCTCACCGAGGAAGACCGCCGCTCGATCGAAGCGCAGGTCGCCGGTGTCGGCAGCAGCCAGTCGCTGGAGTCGATTCTGACCGAGGCCTCGCAGATGCTCTCGGGCCTGACCCGTTCGGCCTCGATCGTGCTTACCACCAAGAACAACGTGCGGCTCAAGCACATCGAGTTCGTGCGGTTGGAGCCGGAACGCGCGCTCGCGGTGCTGGTGGGTGAGGACGGTCAGGTCGAAAACCGCATCCTCAACATTCCCGCCGGTTTGCCGAGCAACGTGCTGGTGGAAGCCGGCAACTTCCTGAACGCGCGCATCAGCGGCAAGACCTTGGCCGAGCTGCGCGCCGACATGGAAACCGCCGCGCGGGAGAGCCAGGCCGAGATCGACCAGCTTACGCAGAAGATCATTTCCGCGGGGCTGGCAAGCTGGTCGGGCGGCGAGAGCGAGGAGCGCAAGCTGATCGTGCGCGGCCACGCCAACTTGCTGGAAGACCTGCATGCACTCGACGACCTGGAACGCGTGCGCTCGCTGTTCGACGCGCTGGAAACCAAGCGCGGGGTGATCGACCTGCTTGGCCGCGCCGAGCGCGGTGAGGGCGTGCGCATCTTCATTGGCTCGGAGAACAAGCTGTTCTCGCTCTCCGGCTCATCCACCATCATCGCGCCCTATCGCGACAGCAAGGGTAGCATTGTCGGCGTGCTCGGCGTTATCGGGCCGACCCGGCTCAATTACGCCCGGGTGATCCCGATGGTTGATTATACCGCCCGGGTGGTGAGCCGATTGCTCTCCGGTTGAGCTTGATTTTTGGCGCCTGAGCGCTGATATGCGGGGCAATCGGAATATTTTGCAACAATTCGAGGGGATTAATCGACGATGACGGACCCGACCGCGCGCAAGGCCGAGGACGCGGCCGCCGAGGCACAGGCCAAAGTGGATGCGCAGACCGAGACTGCTGAGGCCGATCCGCAGGCCAAGTCTACCGAGAAGCCCGCCGACCCGCTCGCCGAGGCTAAGAGGGAAGCGGCCGACTATCGCGACAAGCTGCTGCGCACGCTGGCCGAGATGGAGAACCTACGTAAACGTACCGAACGCGAGATTGCCGACGCGCGCGCCTACGGCATCACAGGCTTCGCCCGCGACGTACTGGCGGTCGCCGACAACATGCACCGCGCGCTGGAGACGATCGATCCAGCGTTGCGGGAGTCTGCCGACGCCAAGGTGAAGAGCCTGATCGAAGGCGTCGAGCTGACCGAGCGCGAACTGCTCAAGGCGCTGGAGAAGCACGGCGTGAAGAAATTCTCGCCGGAAGGCCAGAAGTTCGATCCGAACTTCCATCAGGCGATGTTCGAGATGGAGCATCCCGAACTGCCCTCCGGTCATGTCGCGCAAGTCATGCAGGCCGGCTACATGATCGGCGAGCGCGTGCTGCGTCCGGCCATGGTCGGCGTCAGCAAGGCGGCGCCCAAGCCGGCCGCCGCTTCCGTCAACGACAATTCGGGCGCGAACTGAGCAGAGGTTGCGTTGGCCCAAGCGAACTACGCTCAGCTGCTCGTACCGCGCCGCATCTGGCGAAAGTTCACCGCGCCGAAATGCCGTCGCGCACCGCGCGGAAGCGGATGAACAGCTTGTCCCATTCGTTCTTCGGCGCAACGCCGACGATGCGCATGAAGCCGGTGGTGCCGAAGCGCATCCATTGCACGACGCTGACCGCCTTGCCGCCCGGGGCCATCGCGTCGGCGCGCAGCTCGATCGTTGGGGCGCGGTCGACGCGGATCTTGTCGGTGGACGTCACCCGGACATCGCTCAAGGGCCCGTTGCGGAGCATGTCGCGCGCAAACTTTCCCTGCAGCCCGGAATCGCTGGGGACGCCACGCCCAACCGCGACGATCATGTAAGGGGGGCCGATCTTGCCGGCTTGGTCTGCAGGGCCGTCGGTGAGGATGGCGCCGACCGGCATGATGTGTGCCACCTGGAAGCCGGCCAGATTGCCGATCTTGAACGGCAGCATGCCGAGCAGCTCTTGGGTCGGGGTCGGCCGGAAGACGGTGCTCACCAGCATCTTTTGCACTGCGGCATCGGAGTAGACGCTGCGCGCCTCGTCCGGCACGTCGACGCGGATGACGGCGGTCAGGGGACCGCCCTTGGCGGCGTCCTCGGGCTTGGCCAGCAGGAACCAGCGGCGCTCCTTGCGGCCTTTCACCGTGATGCCGCCGCTGACCAGGAAGCCCGGCCCACCGGCGACCTTGAAGTCGGCCTTGCTGACGTCGGTCATGCTCTGAGTTTCCTTTTGGAAACCGGCGCCCTTGAGCTGATCGTAGGCGACGCCTGGGAATACGAAGATGGCCACCACCACATGGTGTGCGGGGTCCTCAAAGCCCGGGATGCGGTGGCTCTTCGTGAGCCCCGGCGGCAATTCGAGGCCGACCCTTAGGCCGGTCGGAAATACTGGGTCGGCACCCGCGGGCGCGGCGAACGCAAGGGCGGCTACGGCCATCATTGCGGGAAAAAGCAAGGTGATCAGCAATCGACGCAACATGGGAAATTTCCGCCTTTTCCTTAACAGTCTCTGGCCGGGTTGGCTGGACTGGAACCTTAACGGGCGACGCGGCAGCCCAACATGGGTTTGCGACCTGACTGGGGCGGGTTAGCCCTCTCTGCAACCTCGCGAATTCGTGAGCGGCTGTCTTGCGGGCTCTAGCCGCCCTCCTATATGAGCTTCGAGCCGCCAAACGTGGCGAATCGCGTATCCAGGGGGCTGGATCAAGGGGGTCAGTGGACGAGCCGCCGACATACCTTCGGGCGCCAAAGGGCCTGATCAGGCACGAGTGGCCCGGCCAGCCTGCCGCAATATTGAGAGGAACAACAATGGGCAAGGTCATCGGCATCGACCTCGGGACCACGAACTCGTGCGTCGCCGTTATGGAAGGCACTTCGCCGAATTTCATCGAAAACGCCGAAGGCATGCGTACTACGCCCTCGATCGTCGCCTTTACCGACGACGGCGAGCGACTCGTCGGCCAGCCGGCCAAGCGCCAGGCGGTCACCAATCCGGAAAAGACCATCTTCGCGGTCAAGCGCCTCATCGGACGGCGCTACGACGACCCGACTGTGGAGAAGGACAAGAAGCTCGTCCCCTACAAGATTTCCAAGGCCTCGAACGGCGACGCCTGGGTGGAAGCGGACGGCAAGCAGTATTCCCCCTCGCAGATCTCCGCCTTCACCCTGCAGAAGATGAAGGAGACCGCGGAAGCCTATCTCGGCTCCAAGGTCGAACAAGCCGTCATCACCGTTCCCGCCTACTTCAACGACGCCCAGCGCCAGGCGACTAAAGACGCCGGCAAGATTGCGGGCCTCGAAGTTCTCCGCATCATCAACGAGCCGACCGCGGCTGCGCTCGCCTACGGTCTCGATAAGCAGAAGGCCGGCCTGATCGCGGTCTACGACCTCGGCGGCGGCACCTTCGATATTTCCGTGCTCGAGATCGGCGACGGCGTGTTCGAAGTGAAGTCCACGAACGGCGACACGTTCCTGGGCGGCGAAGACTTCGACATGCGTCTGGTCAGCTATCTCGCCGACGAGTTCCAGAAGGAGCAGGGCATCGACCTGCGCAAGGATAAGCTCGCGCTGCAGCGGCTAAAGGAAGCCGCCGAGAAGGCCAAGATCGAGCTGTCGTCCACCACGCAGACCGAGATCAACCTGCCGTTCATCACGGCGGACGCCTCCGGTCCGAAGCATCTGACCATGAAGCTCACCCGCGCCAAGTTCGAGGCGCTGGTCGACGACCTCATCCAGAAGACCGTCGAGCCCTGCCGTAAGGCGCTGAAAGATGCCGGTGTGTCGGCGGGCGAGATCAATGAAGTCGTTCTGGTCGGCGGCATGACCCGCATGCCGAAGGTGCAGGAAGTCGTGAAGCAGTTCTTCGGCAAGGAGCCCCACAAGGGCGTCAACCCGGACGAGGTAGTCGCCATCGGCGCCGCCATCCAGGCGGGCGTGCTGCAGGGCGACGTCAAGGACGTGCTGCTGCTCGACGTGACCCCGCTTTCGCTCGGCATTGAGACGCTGGGCGGCGTGTTTACCCGCATCATCGACCGCAACACCACCATTCCGACCAAGAAGAGCCAGGTGTTCTCCACCGCCGAAGACAGCCAGAACGCGGTGACCATCCGGGTCTTCCAGGGCGAACGCGAGATGGCATCCGATAACAAGATGCTCGGTCAGTTCGACCTGATGGGCATCCCGCCGGCGCCACGCGGTGTGCCGCAGATCGAGGTCACCTTCGACATCGACGCCAACGGCATCGTCAACGTGTCGGCTAAGGACAAGGCCACTGGCAAGGAGCAGCAGATCCGCATCCAGGCCTCTGGCGGTCTGTCGGAAGCCGACATCGAGAAGATGGTGAAGGACGCTGAGAGCCACGCCGAAGAGGACAAGAAGCGAAAGGCGGCTGTGGAAGCCAAGAACCACGCCGAGGCGCTGGTGCACTCGACCGAGAAGGCGCTCTCCGAGCACGGCGACAAGGTCAGCGAGACCGAGCGTAGCGCGATCGAAAACGCTATGTCCGACCTCAAGGTAGCGCTTAAGGGCGATGATGCCGACGCCATCCAGCAGAAGAGCAATGCGCTGGCGCAGGCTTCCATGAAGCTCGGCGAGGCCATGTACAAGGCGCAGCAGGAAGGCGGCGCTGCCGAAGGTGCCGCGGAAGGTGGCGCCGAGGAGAAGAAGGAAGACGTCGTCGACGCCGAGTTCACGGAAGTCGATGACGACAACAAGAAGTCGGCCTAACGGTCGGAGCCACAGCATGGCCCTCATCCTTCGAGATGGCCTTCCGCCTCCTCAGGATGAGGGCCACTGCATTTGCGCGGTGACTTAAGGGGGCCTTCGTCCTTCGAGACGCGATCCTTCGGATCACTCCTCAGGACGAGGGAATGGGATAAGCGGAAGCGGCATGTCCAAGCGCGACTATTATGAAGTCCTCGGTGTTTCCCGCGAATGCACCGAAGTCGAGCTGAAGGCGGCATTCCGCAAGCTCGCTATGCAGCATCATCCGGATCGCAATCCCGGCGACACCGAGTGCGAGCACAAGTTCAAGGAAATCAACGAAGCCTACGACGTCTTGAAGGACGGCGACAAGCGCGCCGCCTATGACCGTTTCGGCCACGCTGCCTTCGAGCAGGGCGGCATGGGTGCGGGTGGCGCCGGCTTCGGCGCCGATTTCGGCACGACCTTCGCCGACATATTCGAAGGCATCTTCGGTATGGGTGGCGGGCGTGGCGGCGGCCGCGCCTCGGGTCGCGAGCGCGGCTCGGACCTGCGCTACAATATGGAGATCGACCTCGACGAGGCCTTCCACGGCAAGACCGCGCAGGTACGGCTGCCGACGTCGGTGACGTGTGAAGCGTGCTCCGGCACAGGCGCCAAGGCAGGCACTGCGCCGAAGACCTGCTCGACCTGCGGCGGCGTCGGCCGCGTGCGCCATGCGCAGGGCTTCTTTACGCTGGAGCGCACTTGCCCGGCCTGCCAGGGCCGCGGCCAGGTGATCGACGATCCGTGCCCGAGCTGCTCGGGCGCCGGCCGCGTCACGCGCGAGCGCATGCTTTCAGTGAATATCCCGCCCGGTGTCGAAGACGGTACCCGTATCCGTCTTGCGGGCGAGGGCGAGGCGGGCCTGCGCGGCGGGCCGCCGGGCGACCTCTATATTTTCCTCTCCATCACCCCGCACGAGTTCTTCCAGCGCGACGGTGCCGACCTGCACTGCCGCGTGCCGGTTTCCATGGTGACCGCGGCGCTCGGTGGCGAGTTCGAGGTGCCGTCGATCGACGGCAGCAAGGCGCGGGTGAAGGTGCCGGCCGGCACCCAGACCGGCCGCCGTTTCCGTCTTTCGGGCAAGGGCATGCCGGTGCTGCGCTCCAAGCAGGCCGGCGATATGTATGTGCAGGTGGTGGTCGAAACCCCCCAGAATCTCACCAAACGCCAGCGCGAGCTGCTTTCCGAATTCGAAAGCCTGTCGTCCGACAATACTCAGCCCGAATCGGTCGGGTTCTTCAGCCGCGTGCGCGAGTTTCTCGACGGTTTGGGCGCGCGCGGAACTCATACCGGCTAGTATCTTGACCCCCTGCCTGCCGCTCTGTACCGATTGAGCGCGGGGCGGGACTTTGGCGCCCCTTGGCATGATCATCATGGCCCCACAGACTGCCACTGCCAAAAAGCCCCTGCGCCTCGACGACGAGGTGCAGCTCATCCGCTCGTGGATCGAGAAGCCGCTGCGCACCGGCGCGGTGATGCCGTCGAGCAAGGCGCTGGCGCGCACCATGGCGCGCTATGTCGATCCGAAAGGGACAGGTCCGGTAATCGAGCTCGGGCCGGGCACCGGGCCGGTGACGGACGCGCTGGTCGCCCACGGCGTCGATCCGGCGCGGCTGGTGCTGGTCGAGTTCAACCCTCATTTCTGTCGCTTGCTGCGCAAGCGCTATCCGACAGCGACCGTGCTGCATGGCGACGCCTACCGGCTGCGCAAGACGGTGCAGGACACGATCAAGGAGCCGGTCGCTGCCGTGGTCTCCAGCCTGCCGCTGCTCACCAAGCCGCTGCGCACGCGTCTACGGCTCACCGCCGACGTGATGGCGCTGACCAAGCCGAACGCGCCCTTCGTGCAGTTCACCTATGGCATGTTGCCGCCGATCCCGAAGACGCTCGCTGGCCTCACGGCGGAAGCGTCCAACGTGATCTGGATGAACCTGCCGCCGGCGCGGGTGTGGGTCTACCGCGGCGCGCGGTAAGCGCGGCCTACCGAGCGCTTTCCGTCATCATGACGAGCGCGCGCGGGCCGTGCTAAGCAATGGCGGAACGTGACGGAGCCGCCAATGGCCGCGCCCAAGATTCTTGTCTTTTCCAGCTCGACCCGCACCGGCTCGTACAACACCAAGCTAGCGGCGCTGGCGGCCAAGGAATTGACTCTCGCCGACGTCGACGTCACCCGCATCTCGCTTTCCGACTATCCGCTGCCGCTCTACGACGCCGATCTCGACGCTCGCACCGGCCAGCCCGCCAACGCGCTGCGGCTCAAGCAGATGATCATGGCGCACCACGGCGTCTTCATCGCCAGCGCCGAATACTCCGCTTCGGTGACGCCGATCCTCAAGAACGCCATCGACTGGGTGTCGCGCGTGCGCGAGAAGGGCGACCCGAGTTATGCCGCGTTCAAGAACCGCGTCTTCGCCGTCAGCGCCGCTTCAGTCGGCTCGACCGGAGGCCTGCGTTCGATCATGGCGCTGCGCCAGGTGCTTGAGCTCGGCTGCGGTGCGCTGGTGATCCCCGAGATCGTGGCGATCCCGCGCGCAGACCAGGCCTTCGACGATATGGACAACGTCGTCGATACGCACATTGCCACCCGATTTCATGCGCAACTCGATCGTCTGGTCGAGATGGCGCGGCTGATGATGTGAGGATCGTTAAGTGACACTGGACGCGCGTGAACGGCTGATCGTCGCCCTCGACGTTCCCTCGGTGGCGGAAGCCGAAGCCATGGTGGCGCGGCTCGGCGACAGCGTTTGCTTCTACAAGATCGGCTATCAGCTCGGCTACGCCGGTGGCTTGCCGTTCGCCGCCGGTCTGATCGCCGCCGGTAAGCAGGTGTTCCTCGATTTCAAGCTGCACGACATCGGCAACACGGTGCAGAAAGGCGTTGAGAGTGTCGCCGGCCTTGGCGCCACCTTCCTCACCGTGCACGCCTTTCCGCAGACCATGAAAGCGGCGGTCGAGGGCAAGCGTGGCTCCTCCTTGCGCATCCTGGGCGTCACGGTGCTCACGTCCTACGACGATAGCGACCTGGCGGCGGCCGGCTACGACATGACCGTGAGCGAGCTTGCCGCCGCGCGCGCGCAGCAGGCGCGCGACATCGGCGTCGACGGGCTGATCTGCTCGGCGGAGGAAGTGACGAAGCTGCGCGACATCGTCGGCCCCGGCATGGCGCTGGTCACGCCCGGCATCCGGCCGGCCGGCAGCGCAACCGGCGACCAGAAGCGGGTGATGACGCCGGCGCGCGCGATCGAAGCCGGTGCCGACTATCTCGTCGTCGGCCGGCCGGTGGTGGCGGCGGCCGATCCGAAGCGCGCCGCCGACGACATCGTGGCCGAGATCGAGCACGCGAGCGGCGCGTAGACAAAGACCACAACGGGGGAAACGCGAATGCCAAGAGGCTACTGGATCGGGCGCGTCGACGTCTACAACGAAGAGGGCTACAAGCCCTATGCGGCGGCTAACGCCGCGATCTTCAAAAAGTTTGGCGCCAAGTTTCTAGTGCGTGCTGGCAAGTTCGAATGCCCGGAAGGCGCGGCTCGCTCGCGCAACGTGGTGATCGAGTTTCCCGACTACGCGACCGCGCTCGCCTGCTACAATTCGCCGGAGTATCAGGAGAACCTCAAGGTTCGGCAGCCGCATTCCGATGCGGACATTGTCATCATTGAGGGCTACGACGGGCCACAGCCGTAACGCCGTTTTCAGGAGCAAGGATATGGCCGAGATGCGTTTGATCGTGGCGGGTGCCGGCGGGCGCATGGGGCGCACGCTGGTGAAGGCGATCGCCGAGCACAAGGACCTTGCGCTGGCGGGCGCGCTGGAAGGCGCGGGATCGCCCTTGCTTGGCCAGGACGCCGGCCTGCTCGCCGGCATCGGGGAGAACGGTATCAAATTGACGAACGACGCGGCGGCTCTCATGGCGACCGCGGATGGTATCATCGACTTCACCGCGCCGGCGGCGACCGTGGCCTTCGCCGCGCTGACCGCCCAGAGCGGCAAGGTGCATGTCATCGGCACCACGGGCGCGAGCGCTGACGACGACGCAAAAATCAAGCAGGCAGCGGCCAAGGCCGTCATCGTCAAGTCCGGCAACATGAGCCTCGGCGTCAATCTGCTGGCGGCACTGACCAAGCGGGTCGCGTCAACGCTCGACGATTCATTCGATATCGAAATTGTCGAAATGCATCACAACAAGAAGGTCGATGCGCCGTCCGGCACCGCGCTGTTGCTGGGGCAGGCGGCGGCGCAAGGGCGCGGCATCAATCTCGTGCAGCATTCCGAACGCGGCCGCGACGGCCATACCGGTGCTCGCACGCCAGGCGATATCGGTTTCGCGTCGTTGCGGGGCGGCACGGTAGTGGGCGAGCACACGGTGATGTTCGCTGGCCCCGCCGAGCGCATCGAGCTCACCCACAAGGCGGAAGACCGCATGATC
>Ga0316583_10000237_pt1 | contig 14978 bp, 15 predicted proteins | sample J_170502JBrBrA_D_FD_204513 | JGI IMG/M metagenome (GOLD analysis project Ga0316583, IMG submission 204513) | Rhizosphere microbial communities from salt marsh grasses in Alabama, United States - J_170502JBrBrA | ecosystem: Host-associated > Plants > Roots > Rhizosphere | place: USA: Alabama... | reverse complement strand
TCCCACCCTAGTCGATCGGCCAACTGCCGGTCGTAGTCGAGTACCGCCTGCAGCAGCACCTGGGCGCCGGCGGCGCACTGCGCCTTGCTGGTGAACTCCGCCTCGTTGTGGCTGATACCGTCCCGGCAGGGCACGAAGACCATCGCCGCCGGAGCCACGCGCGCGACGTAGGCCGCGTCGTGACCGGCACCTGACACCATGGTGCGGGTGGTGAAGCCCGAGGCTTCCGCCGCCCGCTGCACGGCGGCGACACACGCCAGGTCGAACGGCTGCGCCGGCTGGTTCAAGATCGTGTCGATGGCGATCTCGACGCCAAGCTCGCGCTTCACCTTCAAGGCGGCGGCGGCGATGTCGGCTTCCATGGCGTCAAGCGTGTCGGCCTCGGGGTCGCGCAGATCGATGGTGAAGAACACTTCGCCCGGCACCACGTTGGGCGAACCCGGCTTCACCTCCAAGAGTCCGACGGTTCCGACCGAGCCGGGGTGGTCGCGCGCGCTCACATTGATGGCTTCCACGATGCGCGCCGCGGCCAGCAGCGCGTCGTGGCGGCGCCCCATCGGCGTGGTGCCGGCGTGGGTGTCCTGGCCAGTGACCGTCGCCTCGTACCAGCGCATGGCCTGCACGCCGGTGACGACGCCAATGTCCTTGCCTTCCATTTCCAGATAGGGGCCCTGTTCGATGTGCACCTCGAAGAAGCCGGAGAATTTGTGCTGCCCGCAGGGCTCGGGGCCGCGCCACCCGATCGCTTCAAGTGCATCGCCGAAGCTCTCGCCGCTGCGGTCCTGGCGCGCCGTCGCCCAGTCGCGCGTGAACACACCGGCGAAGACGCCCGAGGCCATCATCGGCGGCGCAAAGCGCGCGCCTTCCTCGTTGGTCCAGTTCACTACCTCGATGGGCGCGAAGGTTTCGTAGCCGGCTCGGTGCAAGGTGCGCAACGCTTCCAGCGCCGCCAGCAAGCCGAGCGCGCCGTCGAACTTGCCGCCGGTGGGTTGGGTGTCGAGATGGCTGCCCATGGCGATCGGCGGCAGATCGGCGCGCGTGCCTTCGCGGCGCGCGAACATGTTGCCCATGTCGTCGACGGTGACGGTGCAGCCGAGCGCTTCTACGCTTCGCTTGAACCAGTCGCGCACTTGCGCGTCGAGGTCGGTGAGGGTGAGCCGGCAGATGCCGCCTTTGGGTGTACCGCCGATCTTGGCGGTCTCCATCAGGTCGTCCCACAGGCGCTCGGGGTCGATGGTCAGGTTCTTCATGGCGCGAATGATAGCGTATTCGAGGGGTTAGCGTCGTCTATACGCATTCAATTTTGCTCGCTATGGTAGAGCATAGTGTGAATGAGCGGTAGGATTGCGTGATGACCGACACCACGAGTCATTCGTCGCTGCTCGATCTTGAATCGCCAGCGCGGTCAATTCCACCGGACAGCAAAGCAAAAGGCGTGGAGGCCGGCATGGCGCTCTGCCTGTCGGGCGGTGGCTACCGCGCCATGGTGTTCCACATGGGCGTGATCTGGCGGCTGCACGAAACCGGCCTCATGAGCACGCTGAAACGGATCTCGAGCGTATCGGGCGGCTCGATCACCGCCGGCATGCTGGCACTGAAATGGGGAAAGCTTGCCGGCAAGCCATTCGCGCGGGCGAGCTTCGAACAGGAATTCATCGCGCCGTTGCGCAAGCTGGCGAGCGAGACCATTGACGCGGAGTCGGTGATCTTCGGTGCGGTGCTGCCGGGCACGACCATCAGCCAGCAGGTCGCGGCGGCTTACGACAAGATATTCGACGGCGCCACCTTGCAGGACCTGCTGGACGAACCGCGCTTTGTCATCAACGCCACCAACGTGCAGACCGGTGTGCTCTGGCGCTTCATGAAGCCTTACATGGCCGATTACCGGGTCGGCATGGTCGAACATCCGACGGTTCCGCTGGCGACCGCGGTCGCGGCATCGTGGGCTTTTCCGCCCGTGCTGTCACCGATGGAGTTGCGGCTCGATCCGCGATCCTTCAAGCCGAACTAGGGCGATGGCCTGCAAAGGGTGCCCTATACGAGTAAAGTGGTGCTCACCGATGGCGGCGTTTACGACAATCTCGGCCTGGAGACCATCTGGAAACGCTACGACACCATCCTGGTCAGCGACGCTGGCGGCCATATCGAAGACGAAGAGGAACCGAAGACCGATTGGGCGCGCCATTCTTATCGGATATTCAATCTTATCGACAAATAGGTGCGCGCGCTGCGCAAGCGCCAGGTAATCGGCTCGTACAAAGCGCCGGCCGACGACACAAACCATCGCAAGGGAGCCTATTGGGGCATCCGCGCCGATCTCGCGGACTATCATCTCGATGATGCGCTGCTCGCGCCACATGAGCGCACGCTCGCCTTGGTGGCAACGCCGCCGCGGCTGAAGCGCATGGATGACACCCTACAGGAGCAGTTGGTCAACTGGGGCTATGCCGTCTGCGATGCGGCTTTGCGCAAGCATGTGTCGGACAGGCTCGGCCCGAAGCCGAAGTTCCCCTACGCGGTCAGCATCTAGATTGTCGCAACTCGCAATGTGGTACGTGCGGCGCGCTATGGACCCGCGTGCGCGTATCCGGTTCAATGCGCGCCAAAGAAAGGCAAGTTCGAGGGACAAGGAAATGCCGGCTTACTGGGTAGCGCGCTCGAAGATTACCGATCCGGTCGAATACAAGAAGTACACGGATCTCGTGCCTGACATCCTCGCAAAATACGGCGGCAAGGTGCTGGCGCGTGGCGGCAACTTCCAGATCATGGAAGGACCGGACAAATTCCACCGCTTCGTGGTGATCGAATTCCCGACCTTCGAACAGGGGGTCGCCTGTTTCACATCGCCGGAATACGACCGTGCTGCGGCGTTCCGGCGCAGTGGGGCGGGCGAGGTCGAGACCATCATGGTGGAGGGGATATAGCCCACCCGGCCCTTGTTCGCCTCGGCTACCGTTCGAGCCCTCTAGCGCGGCTGGCAAAACCGCGTAAGATACCGACAAAATAAGCATCACAGGGAGGACAGTTTATGCTGCGAAAGTTTAGATCCAATACCCTTGCCTGGGCCGCCGGCCTCGGCCTGACGGCCGCCGCGAGCGGGTTGTTTCTGGCGCAACCGGCCGCCGCGCAAGACAAGAAGCCGATCAAGATCGGTTTCGCCATGTCTCTCACGGGCTTCCTGTCGGCGAACGGCAAGCAGGCGCTGCTCGCCTCGCAGATCTGGGCCGACCAGGTCAACAAAGCGGGTGGCCTGCTCGGGCGTCCGGTGAAGCTCATCTATTACGATGACAAGAGCTCGGGCGCGGAAATTCCGGGCATCTACACCAAGCTGCTTGACGTCGATCACGCCGATATCGTGATGTCGGCTTACGCGACCAACGACATCGCGCCGGCCATGCCGGTCGTCATCCGCAAAGGCAAGATGTTCCTCAGCCTGTTCGGGCTCGACGTGAACGCCAAGTTCCACTATCCGAAGTACTTCTCCATCATACCGACCGGCCCGCACACGAAGTCTTCGTTCACTAAGGGCTTCTTCGACATCGCGGCGGCGCAGAAGCCGAAGCCGAAGACCGTGGCGCTCTCCTATGCCGACGCCGACTTCTCGCAGAACGCCTGTGACGGCGCCCGCACAAACGCCAAGGCGCACGGTTTCAAGATCGTCTACGACAAGAGCTATCCGCCGCCGCCGAAGACCACCGACTTCACGCCGATCGCGCGCGCCCTCAAGGCGGTCAATGCCGATCTGGTGGTGGTCTGCGCCTATCCGGCCGATTCGGTCGGCATGGTTCAGGCGGCCCACGAAGTCGGCCTGAAGCCGAAGATGTTCGGCGGCGCCATGGTCGGCCTGCAGGCGACGTTCTTCAAGAACAAGCTGAAGTCGCTGCTCAACGGCATCGTCAACTACGAGACCTGGGTGCCGGATAAGAAGCAGATGTATCCGGGCACCGAGGCCTTCTTCAAGGAGTACCAGGCGAAAGCCAAATCGGCCGGCGTCGATCCGCTCGGCTACTATCTGGCTGGTTGGGGCTATGCCCGCATGCAGGTGCTCGAGCAGGCGATCAAGGGCGCCAAGAGCATCAACGACGACAAGCTCGCCGCCTACATGAGGAAGGCGACCTTCAATACGGTCATGGGCCCGATCAAGTTCGGCAAGAAGGGTGAGTGGGCGCAAAGCCGCATGCTGACGGTGCAGTACCACGGCATCACCGACAAGGCGAACCTCGAGACCTGGCGCGGCATGAGCTATCAGACCGTGCTGACGCCGGCCAAGCTCAAGACCGGTAACGTGATCTACCCTTATTCGAAGGCGCAGTAGGCCTTCGTGGGAGCGCTTCCAGGCGAAGTGGAAGCCGGTTCGCCGTCCGGAAACGCGTCAAAATAATCTAAACGGCCGGGGTGCTTGAGCCCCGGCCTCAAGATTAGCGAACGGCGCCGCGGGCAACTGCGGCGCCGTTTGTATGTCGAGAGCTATGAGACGGCGCACTTCACCTCCTTCGTGGAGGGAATGGTGCGTTACGCCTCCAGCCCCATATAGAACTGGCGAATGAGATCGTTATTGTTGAGTTCTTCGGCGGAGCCGCCTTCGAAAGCGATCCTGCCGTGCACGATGACGTAGCCGCGGTCGGCGATGCGGATGGCCTGGGTGAAGTTCTGTTCGGCCATCAAGACGGTGAGCTGGTAGTGATCCTTGAGCTGCTTGATGGCGTCGATAGTGCGGCTGACCAGCACCGGCGCCAGGCCCACGGACGGCTCGTCGATCAGCAGGATACGGGGGTTGAGCATCAGCGCACGGGCGAGCGCCAGCATCTGCTGCTCGCCACCGCTCATTGAGCCGGCGAGCTGGCCGCGCCGCTCGGCAAGCCGCGGGAAGATCTCGAAGCAGAAATTAAGATTCTCGCGGATGCGCCCACGCGCCTTCTTGCGGCTGGCGCCGAGCAGCAGGTTCTCCTCCACGGTCTGCCGCGGGAACAGGCGGCGGCCCTCCGGCACCAGCGCGATGCCGAGGTCGACGATCTGCTCTGTGGTCAAGCCGACGAGATTGTGCGTTTCGCCGTCGATCTCGGCGACGATCTTACCCTGGCTTGGGCGCACCATGCCCATGATGCATTTCATGAGCGTGCTTTTGCCATTGCCGTTGGTGCCGAGCAGCACCACCGTCTCGCCGCTGGGAACGTTGATGGTGATGTCTTCAAGCACGCGTACGGCGCCGTAGGCGGCGTCGACGTTCTCGATGGTGATGCTGTTGTTGTTAGGTGCCAAGATAGGCTCCCACGACTTCTGGATTCTCGATCACGGTCTCGGGCATGCCGTCGGCGATCTTCTTGCCCGAGACCAGCACCACGAGGCGCTGCGAGAAGCTCATCACCGCGCGCATGATGTGCTCGATCATGATGATCGTTATGCCGCGCCCATTGAGATTGATGAGCAGGGCAACGATGTCCTCGACCTCGGAATGCGACAGCCCGGCCATGGCCTCGTCGGCGATCAATAGCTTGGGCTCGGTCGCCATGGCGCGGGCGAGCTCGAGCTTGCGCATCTCGACCTGGGTCAGGTCGCGCGGATCCTTCGCCGCCTTGTCACCGAGCGATACCAGAGTAAGCAGCTCCATGCAGCGGTCCTGCAGCTCGCCGTGAGACAAATGCTTCGCGCCTCGGCGGGCATTGACCGTATAGAGCAGTGGCACACGAATGTTGTCGGCGACGCTCATGCTGGTGAACGGGCGCGGCAGTTGGAAGCTGCGCGCCAGGCCCCGGCGGGTGCGCTCGTGCGCGCCCATCCCGTTTATGCCTTCGCCGGCGAAGGTCACCGTGCCTGCTTCGTTGTGCAGGGTACCGCAGATGCAGTTAACCAGCGTGCTCTTGCCCGAGCCGTTGGGGCCGATCAGGCCGAGACGCTCGCCTTCGGCGACGTCAAGGTTCACGTCGTCGAGCGCGACGAAGCCGCCGAAACGCTTGCTCAACCGATCGACGCGCAGCAGCGGGGCGGTCATGTCTCAGACCTCCTTGATTTGACGGACTTTTTGCCAAACCAGTCCTGCCACAGACCGACGATGCCGTTGGGGGCGACGATGACGAAGCCGATCAGCAGCAGGCCGACGATGAGCAGGTTGGCCACCGATGAAATGGTGACGGTGGCGAGCTGTTGCAGCGTGCCGAGCAAGATGGCACCGATCAAGGGTCCAACCCAGCTCGTTGTGCCGCCGATCATCGGCATGGCGATCGAGTTCACCGCGTAGGACAGGTTGAACGCCGAGCTCGGCTCGACGTAGCCGATGTAGTAGGGGAAGGGCGCACCGGCCATCCCCATGAGCGCGCCCGACAGCACTGTCGCGGTGAGCTTGAGCCGCAGCGTGGGCACGCCGCAGGCTTCCGCCGCCAGTTCGTCATCACGAATGGTGGCGAAACCGTAGCCGAGACGCGAGCGCTCGATCAGCCGTGCGCAGGCAAGCGCCACGATGGCCAGCACAATCATCAGCGCGAACAGAAAATGGATGTAGGCGCCGAAGATCGGAATCTTCGACGGCGGGATGACATACGCGCCGCGCGACCCGCCGACAAATTCCCAGTTCACCACCAGGGTTTCCAGCACCACGGCCAGCGCCAGTGTGGCGATGGCGAAGAATACGCCGCGCAGGCGTAGCGTCAGGTAACCGGTGCCCAGGCCGACGAGGCCGGCGCAGATGCCGCCGATCACAATCATCGTCGGGAGCGACAGCGGAAAGATCAGGTGCATCACGCCCTGCAGGGATTCCGGCACCACGTCGTCGATCTGCTGGCCGACGGTATAGAGAAAGACGGTGGAATAGGCGCCGATGGCGAAGAAGCCGGCGGAGCCGAAGTTCACGTACCCGCAGTAGCCGCCGAGGATGTTCCAAGCGGTCGCAAGCACGACGAATTGCAGCACTGTGTAGCCCGCATAGAACCAATAGTCGTTGCCGTAAAAGATGAACAGGCCGTAAAGCGCGAGACCGATGACGGCCTGAACGAGAATGAAAATGGGTGTCCGCACGGCCTATCGCCCCAAGAGTCCGGAGGGCCGTACGGCCAGGGTGAGCAGCAGGATGCCGAACGATACCGCCGGCGCCCAGGACGGCCCGTAGTAGGTGGAGGTCAGGCTTTCAAGCACGCCGAGCAGCAGTGCCGCGATGACGGTTCCCGGCAGGCTGCCCAGGCCGCCCAGCACGCAGATGGCGAACACGCGGCCGATATAGTCGCGGCCGACCGAGGGGATGACCGGCTGGATGATGATCAGAAAGGCACCAGCGAGCGAGGCGGTGGCGATCGAGATGCCGAAGGCGATACGCTTGATGCGGGTCGGGTTGACCGCCATAAGCCGCAGCGCCAGCGGATCCTGCGACACCGCCATCACAGCTCGGCCGATGAATGTGCGCGACAGGAAGATCTGCAGGGCGGCGAACATCGCGGCCGCGAATAGGAAGGGCACCAGCAGCCGCAGCGGAAGCTCCACGCTGCCGAGGTGCAGGCTCGGGCCGATATAGACCGCATTGACCGAGCGGTAGTCGACGCCGAACACCAGGAGCAGCACCACTTCGGTGACGAACAGCACGCCGAAGAAGAAGGCCAGCCCGCGCAGTGCTTCCTGCCCGCGTTTCTCGAACGCGAGGTAATAGACCTGATAGACCGCGGCCCCCAGTGCGTAGAACGCCGGCAGCACGATGATGCTGGCTAGGATCGGATCGATGCCGAACGTGGCATTGACGATATAGGCAATGTAGGAGCCGACGATGATGAAGGCCGGATGCGCGATGTTGACGATATCGAGCATGCCGAACGAGATCGAGATGCCGGCGGTGACGGCGGCATAGAAGCCGCCGAGCAGCAGCCCGGCGATGATGGCGTTGGCCAAGAGCGAGAAATCCATGCGGGTGCCTCAACCCGCGCCGCTGCGGCCAAGCGCGGGCCGCGCGACGGTCGAGGGGGCAGGGCGGCGAACGCGGCCTCGCGCGAGTGGCGGGTGGGCACACGTAGAGTGTCTGTCAAGAACGAGCAGCATTCCTCCCTCGAAGGCTTCTGAATTGAAGACTTCTATATTCCGGCATTCTTGCCGTGCCTGTCGCGGCCATCTTGCGACAACCTGACAGACGTCTTCCGTGCCGGTCCGATGAGACCCGCCGTCAGAGCGTTGTGACATAGTTTGCAGGAAGGACGCGCGCTTGGCTAGCCTATTGATCGTTCAGCCGAACGATACCAACCGCGACATAATGAGCAGGCCCACTGCCCGGTACAGGCCGGGCAGGTGGGATTCTCAGCGTGGGACACGTTCTACGCGGCGGCTTGCTTGTGCACGTCGGCGGGCAGCGGCATCGGCTTGTTGGCGCTGTCTTTGAACTCGACGGTCATGAAGACCATCTCCTTGTCGCCGAGGTTCTCCAGGTCGTGCACCTTGAACTCGCCGGGGCCGTAGCTCTCGTGGCGAGTCTCGCCGGGCTGATAGGTGTATTCCACCGTGGTGCCGCCGATGACGTGCTGGCGTCCGCGCCCACCGGAAACCGAGGTCCAGAAATAGTCGAGCACGTGACGGTGGAAGCCGATGCGCTCGCCGGGGGCGAGGCGGATGATCCACACGCGCGTGCGCTCGTTCTCGGAAAGCAAGGTCGAGCCGACGCAAGGATTGGGGTTTTTCGTCTCGCGCTCGAACTCGGCGGCGATGTCGGCCGGCCACGGCGCGGTGTCCTTCTTCTCGGCGTTCTTGTCGAGCATGGTCAGGGCCATGGGAAGTTCCTCCAATGCTGCTTTGGTATAATATATAGTAGAAAGGGCCTCTCGAAAAGATTGAGGTACGTGAATTGGCCGGGTCCGGGAGAAAGCGCGCCGTCGTTATCGGCGGCTCGATGAGTGGGCTGCTCAGCGCCTTGCAGCTGCGGCGTGCGGGGTGGGACGTCGACGTCTACGAGCGAGTGGAGAGCGAACTTTCCGGCCGCGGCGCCGGGATCGTCGCGCAATACGAGCTGATCGACCGACTGAAGGGCCTGGGGCTCGCCACCGATGCGCTCGGCGTGGCTATCACCACGCGAAAGATCCTGAACCGGCAAGGGTGGACGACCATTGCATACGATTGCCCGCAGGTTTTGACCGCCTGGGAGCGTGTCTATCGCCTGCTGCGCGATGCCTTTCCGGCCGAGCACTATCACCGCGGGCGCGTGCTCTTGGACTTCACGCAGGATGCGCGTGCGGTAACGGCGCATTTTTCCGATGGTGAAACGATCGAAGCTGACTTGCTGGTCGGCGCAGACGGCACTCGATCCACGGTGCGACAACAGTGCGCACCTCATGTTGTACCGCTATATGCCGGTTACAGTGCCTGGCGGGCGCTGATCGATGAAGCCAAGTGGCCGGCGGACGTGCACGAGGAACTATTCAACGTCATGGCCTTCGGGCTGCCGCCGGGCGAGCAGTTCCTCATCTATCCGGTGGCGGGTCCGAACGATGACTTACGTCCCGGTCACCGGCGCACCAACCTAGTCTGGTATCGGCCGGCGGACGAAAAGACCAAGCTGCAATGGCTGCTCACCGACGAGACCGGCGTGACCCATGAGATTTCGATTCCGCCGCCGCTGATCCGCCGCGAGGCGATCGCCGAAATGCGCGCCGACGCCGAGCGGCTGCTGGCGCCGCAATTTCGGGAGATCGTGCGGCTGATCGACGAGCCATTGTTGCAGCCGATCTATGATCTAGATTCGGACAATATGGCGTTCGGCCGGGTGGCGATATTGGGCGATGCGGCGTTCGTGGCGCGTCCGCACGTTGGCGCCGGAGTGTCAAAGGCAGCCGACGACGCCGCGACGCTCGCCGAAAGTCTGACGGCGGAAGGCAACGACGTCGCAGCCGGTCTTAAGTGCTTCGAAGCGGCGCGGCTCGATGAGAACCACCGCATCATCCAGCACGCCCGCCATCTCGGCGCTTATCTGCAGGCGAGCCGCAACGCCGAGGAGCAGGCCAGCGCTGGGCGGCACAGCACCGACGCGGCGGTGATCGAGGAGACCGCCGTGCTGGATTTTTTGTATGCATAATTTTTTCCGCTCGTCCCCGAAAAAGCGAGGCCCAGCACTGGATTCTCGCTTGCGGGGGAATGAGCAACGTTTGTCGAATTAAATCCCCAGCAACCTCTTCGCATTGCCACCCGCCAGCGCCGCGCGCGTCGTATCGTCGAAGCTTTCGACCGAGGCGATGTGGCCGATGGGGTCGTATTCCAACATATCGAAGGGATAGTCGGTGCCCATGACGATGCGGTCGGCGCCGAAGGTCTTCACCAGCGCCTCCAACTGGTGCGGCGTAAACACCACCGTGTCGAGATAGACGTTGCGCTTGAGATAGGTCGTCGGCGGGTGCGGGAGATCGCCGTGGGCATCCGAGCGCGCGCCCCAAGCGTGATCGATGCGGCCCGAATAGGCGCCGAGGTAGCCGCCGCCATGCGCGGCCAGGACGCACAGCTTGGGATGCCGTTCGAACACGCCGTCGAAGATCAGGTAATGCAGCGCTATCGTGGTATCGAGTGGATTGCCGATCACGTTGTTGAAGTAGAAGCGAGCGAAGCGCTGCGGCTGGGTGAATCCAGTTGGATGGATGAACACCAGCGCGTCGAGTTCTTCGGCCTTCTTCCAGAACGGCGCGAATTCGGGATCGGACAACTCCTTGCCGTTGACGTTGGTGAGGATCTCGACGCCCTTGAAGCCGAGCTGCGTCACGGCGCGTTCGAGCTCCTTGGCCGCCTCGCTGCCGTCCTGCATCGGCACGCCGCCGAGCGCTACCAGTCGATCCGTGTGCGTGCCGACGTATTCGGCGATGCCGTCGTTCAGGGCGCGCGCGGCCTCGACGCCGACGTCGACCGGAATGTAATAATAGATCTGCGGCGGTGCGGGACAGATGAGCTGCATGTCGACACCCATCTCGTCCATGACAGCAAAGCGCTCGTCAGTTGTGCTGATGCGCGTACGGATATCCGCAGCCTGCTTGGCCATCAGCGCCTGCGTCTCCGGGGTCGAGTTCGCGACCAGCGGGTCAGTGGATTTCTTCAGATGCGGTGCCACGATCTCCGCCACACGCGGAACCGCGACATGAGAATGCATATCGACGGTGAGGCTCTTCGGCCGGACCTCGCGCCCTGGCTTGCCGTGCGGGCGCGCGGCGGTGCCGGCGTATTTGTTCCAGACCGTCATGTCATTGGGCGCCATGGCCATTTCTCCTCTTGTCCCGTCGACTAAGCGCGTCGTTGCGGAAGGGAGTAGCCCGCGGCCATGCAATTTTCAACGGAGCAATGCACGTGGTGCCCAATAGTCAGTCGGCGCGCGCGTGTGCTAGCCTAGTTTCATAATATCAATAATCAGGATGTGGGAGCGAAGGGCCATGGCGGCGAATGCCTTCGAGGTGCGTCCGATCTCAGGTTCGATCGGGGCCGAAATCCGGGGCATCGATCTGTCCGAGGAGCCGGGAGACAACGTGATCTCCGCGATCCGTCAGGCCTGGCTGGAGCACGGCGTCATCTTCTTCCGCGAGCAGAATTTGCCGCCGGCGAAGTTTCTCGCATTCGCGAAACGCTTCGGCGAGGTGGTTGAATATCCTTTCATCAAGGGTATCGAAGGTTACCCCGAGATTATTCCGGTGGTAAAACTCGAGCACGAGCGCCAGAATTTCGGCGGCATCTGGCATAGCGACACCGCCTATCTCGACATGCCGCCCATGGCCACCATGCTGATCGCGCGCGAGGTGCCGCCCTACGGCGGCGATACGCTGTTCGCCAGCGGCTATCTCGCCTATGAGGCGCTTTCCGAAGGGATGAAAAGATTGCTCGATGGCCTGACCGCCATCAATTCTTCGGCGAAGGCGGACGTCACGCGCACGCGTGAGGATCGCATCCGCGACGGCGGCAAGACGGAGGTCAAGAAGAAATTCGTCAGCGAGCATCCGGTGGTGCGCACGCACCCGGAAACCGGGCGCAAAGCGCTTTATATCAATGTCGGCCACACCCTGCGCTTCAAGGACATGACCGTGGAGGAGAGCACATCGATCCTCGATTACCTGTTCCGGCACCAGATCAGGCCCGAGTTTACCTGCCGCTTCAACTGGGGCGTGGGCTCGATGGCATTCTGGGACAATCGCTGCGTGCTGCACAATCCGGTCAACGATTATCACGGCTTTAAGCGCGTGATGCACCGTGTGACGCTGGCGGGGGATAGGCCGAAATGAGGCAGAGGGCGGCTCGCTAAATCCCCAGATAGCTCGACTTGATCCCTTCGTTAGCCAGCAAGTCCTGTGGCGTCGAGGAATAGACCACCTGGCCCTTGCTCATGACGTGCACGTAGTCGACCAACTTGAGCGCCAGATTGGCGTTCTGCTCCACCAGCAGGATGGAAAGGCCCTGTTCCTTCAGCTTGGCGATCGCCTCCCACAGGCCGCGGATGATGATCGGCGCGAGGCCCTCCGACGGCTCGTCCATGATTAGGCAGTCAGGGTTGGTCATCAGCGCGCGGCCGATCGCCAGCATCTGTTGTTCGCCGCCAGATAGCGTCTTGGCGCGCTGGGCGCGTCGCTCGGCGAGGCGCGGGAACAGGTCGTAGACGCGCTCTAGATTCCAATTGTGGCGCTCGGGGCTGCGCTCGGCGACCAGCAGGTTTTCTTCCACGCCCAGCGTCGGGAATACGCGGCGCCCTTGCGGTACCAGCCCCATGCCGCTCCGCACAGTCTCGAACGACGACTTCAGGGTGATGTCGTCACCTTTGAACATCACCTTGCCGCGGCGTGGCGGGTTGAAGCCGACGATCGAACTCACCAGTGTCGACTTGCCGACCCCATTGCGGCCGAGCAGGCCGAGGATCTGGCCCTGCTCGAGCGTGATCGACAAACCTTGCAGCACATAGGCGTCGCCGTAATAAGTGTGGATGTCCTGGACGTCGAGGATAGCGGCCATGAGTTAGCCTGTGCCTAGGTAGATTTCCTGCACCCGCGCGCTGTTGTGGATCTGCTGCGGGGTGCCGGATTCCAGAATTTCGCCGAAGTGCAGGACGGAGATTTCGGACGCGACGTCGAACACCACGTCCATATCGTGCTCGATCAGGAGGATCGCGAGGCCTGGATCGAGCTTCATCAGGAACTTCGCCATCTCGGCGGATTCGCCCGACGACAGGCCGGCGGCCGGCTCGTCGAGCAGGAGGATCTTGGGATCACTGGCGAGCCCAACTACGATCTCGAGTTGGCGCTGTTCACCGTGCGACAGGTTGCGCGCCTCGACGTCGTTGCGATCGAGGAAGCCGGCGGCGTCGAGCAGGCCATGCGCCTTATCGTAGACCTCACGGTAGGAGCTCATAAAGCGCCACGCCACAAATTTCGACGGTCGCAAGCCCTGGATCGCCAGCAGCACGTTGTCGAGTACGGTCAGCTTCGGAAACAGGCTGGTGACCTGGAAGGTGCGCGCCATGCCCATGGCGGTGCGCCGGTGGCTCGGCCAGCGGGTGACGTCCTTCCCGTAGAGCATGACCTGACCGGAGGTCACCGGATAGATGCCAGTGATGAGATTGAACAGGGTCGTCTTGCCGGCGCCATTGGGGCCGATGATCGCCTTGCGGTCGCCCGGCATGACGCGCAGCGTGACATGGCGCGTGGCCTGCAGGCCGCCGAAGCTCTTGCACAGTTGTCGGAGCTCGAGCACCGGAACGTCGTCGCCGTCGGCTTGCGTTGGCATGGTCACGATGCGGGTCCTCGCGCGGTAGCGGAAAGAGCCGGGGCTCCCGCGTCGCGGGGCCCCGGCCGATGGTCGTTTATTCGCAGTACTTGCACGGCGGGAAGGTCCGGCTGTAGACCGGCTGCTTCAGGAACTTTTCCTTGTCGTACGTCCAGAACTGGCTGACGTGCGGGTAGGTTTTGATGACCACGTTCCAGAGCTGCGCCTTCTTGTCGCCGAACAACTTCTTCTTCTCGACCTTTCGAATGTAGATGTTCTCGATCGGATTACGCATGTCGCTGAACGAGACCGGTCCGCGCACCGCATCGATCTTCGTGTTCTGCAGTGTCTTGAGGAACGCCTCGGCGCCCGGCCACTTGCCGCCATGCTTGCTGATGGCTTCGTCGATCAGCTGCGCGGTGGTGTAATTGGCTTCCGCGTAGTAGCCCGGAATCTCCTTGTACTTGGAGCGGAAAGCCTTCACGAAAGCAATGTTCTTCGGCGTCTGCAGCGCGGCGCTGTACATCAGGGCCGAAACGTTGCCGATCGCCTGGTCGCCATAGTAGGGCAGGTCGTAGTCGTCGTAGCTGGTGCCACCGGCGATGATCGGCTTCTTGTTGCCGGCGTTACGCAACTGCTTGGGGAATTGCGGCGACATCGGGCCGACCATCAGCGTGTAGATGGCGTCGGCATCGCTCTTGATCTCGGGAATGTAGGGTCCGAAGTCCTTGTTGCCGAGCGGCACCCAGATCTTCTGGATGACCTTGCCACCGCAGTCCTCGAAGGCCTGCTGGAAGCCACCGGCCGATTCGTAGCCGAAGGCGTAGTCGGCGGCGATGGTTACGACCTTCTTATAACCTTGTTCGCAGGCCCACTTGCCAAGCGGATGGTTGGGCTGCGAGCTCGCCCACGTCGTGCGGAAGAAATAGGGATACTTGCTGAGCTGGCGCTGGGTCAGATCGTCAGCCGCCGCGACGGAGGAGAGATAGACCGTTTTCATTTGGGTGCTTACCGGCGCCAGCGCGTAGCCGGTGGAGGCGAGCACGCCGCCGATCAGGATTTGGACGTGATCCTGCAGCGCCAGTTTCTTGGCCTTGGTCACGGCCGCGCTCGGCTTGGCCTGGTCATCTTCGACGATGAACTTGACCTTGGCGCCACCCAGCATGCCGTGGTGCTCGTCGAGGTACATCTGGAAGCCGTGCACCATGTCCTTGCCGGTCTGCGAAAGGAAACCGGTCATCGGCGCGATGAAGCCGATGCGCAGCTCCTCGGCCTTGGCCTGGCCGCCCATGCTCAATCCGAGC
>Ga0316583_10000236_pt1 | contig 14980 bp, 6 predicted proteins | sample J_170502JBrBrA_D_FD_204513 | JGI IMG/M metagenome (GOLD analysis project Ga0316583, IMG submission 204513) | Rhizosphere microbial communities from salt marsh grasses in Alabama, United States - J_170502JBrBrA | ecosystem: Host-associated > Plants > Roots > Rhizosphere | place: USA: Alabama... | reverse complement strand
GCCGGCCGTCGCCCTGCCAGCAGCGCATCGCCGGTTCCATGGGCAGTTCCATGTCCGGCTCGGCCACCATTGCCGGACCGGCGCGACCGGCGGAAACGGCCTCTATCAAGTGTTTCAGCGTCGCCTCGCTCGCCGCGTAGCGCTTGCCGAAAACGTCGAAATATTCGGTTTGCACGCCCCAAGTCCGGGCTGTCGCCGTCAAGTCATTCATCGGTGATACTTTTTAAACGCTGCCAAAGGTTTAGGCAGGGTGTGACACGATAAACCGTACGGAACTTTGGCCATTTTTTGTGGTTCTTCTGATAGTCCATTTGTGGTTCCTTTTAGGGGTACGAACCCCAATCAGGACACCGCATGAAGCAGCCCGGAGCGGAACCTATCGGTCTACGTATGAAAGCGTATCCTTCGAATGACACGCACCCCTCCCATGATACCTGGGACTTGTCCCCCGCCGATCCGACCGGTCCCCGCTTCCGCATCGAAGACGTCTACCCCTGCGTTGACGGCGGCCGCTATCCGGTAAAACGCATCGCCGGGGAAACAGTCGAAATCTGGGCCGATATCTTCCGCGAGGGCCACGACGTGCTGGCCGCAGCCGTGCTGTGGCGACCGGAAGCCGATGGCGCCTGGCGACGCGAGCCAATGCGGCTGCACTCCAACGACCGCTGGCAGGGCCGGTTCATCCCGCCGGAACCGGGCTGGTACCTGTTCGCCATCGAAGCCTGGACCGATCAATACGCCACCTGGCGCAAGGAGTTCCTGCTCAAGCAGGAAGCGGGCCAGGACGTCAGCCTGGAGGCGCAGGAAGGCCTCAACCTCATCACCGAGCTGATGCCGCATGAGCGCGAGGCGCGCCGGACGGTCGAAGCCGCCATTCGCCAATTCACAACGGCCAAGGACCCCGCGGTGCTGCTCGCCGACGGCGTGGCGGCGGCAATGGAGAAGACCGAGAACCGTCACGACCTCACCCGCAGCCATGTGGTGCCACTGGTCGCCGACCGCGAACGCGCGCGCGCGGGCGCGTGGTACGAGATGGTGCCGCGCAGCCAGGGCAAGGTGCCCGGCAAGCACGGCACGTTCGACGACTGCATCGCGCGCCTGCCGGAAATCGCCGACCTTGGCTTTGACGTGCTCTACTTCACGCCCATCCACCCGATCGGCCACACCAACCGCAAGGGCAAGAACAACTCGTTGAAGGCGCAGCCCGGCGATCCCGGCAGCTTCTACGCTATCGGCAACGAGCACGGCGGCCACGACGCCATACATCCCGAGCTCGGCACCTTCGATGACTTCCGCCGGCTGATCGAGGCCTGCCAGCAGCGCAACATGGAAGTGGCGCTCGACGTCGCGGTGCAATGCTCGCCCGACCATCCGTGGCTGAAGGAGCACCCGGAGTGGTTCAGTCACCGGCCGGACGGCTCCATCAAGTTCGCCGAGAACCCACCGAAGAAATACGAGGACATCGTCAACCCGGATTTCACCTGCGCCGACCGCATCGCGCTGTGGGAGGCCTTGCGCGACGTGATCCTGTTCTGGATCGGCCACGGCGTGAAGATCTTCCGCATCGACAACCCGCACACCAAGCCACTGCCGTTCTGGGAATGGCTGATCCACGACGTGCAGGCGCGTCATCCGGACGTGATCTTCCTCGCCGAAGCCTTCACCCGTCCGAAGGTAATGAAGGGACTGGCCAAGCTCGGCTTCACCCAGTCCTACACCTATTTCACATGGCGCACCGAGAAGGGTGAGCTGCAGGAATACCTGAGCGAACTTACCGGCCATCCGGAGCGCGACTACTACCGGCCGAACTTCTTCGTCACCACGCCGGACATCAACCCGGTGCAGTTGCAGACCGGCGAACCCTGGCTGTTCAAGGTGCGTGCGGCACTGGCCGCCACGCTGTCGGCGAATTACGGCATCTACAACGGCTTTGAGCTGATCGAGCACGAGCCGATCCCCGGGCGCGAGGAGTTCATCAACTCCGAGAAATACGAATTGAAGACGCGCGACTGGAACAAGCCGGGCAATATCAAGGGTTATCTCAGAAACCTGAACATCGCGCGGCGCGAGAACCCGGCGCTGACGCAGACCGCCAATCTGCGCTTCCTCACGATCGACAACGACAACGTCATCGGCTTCATCAAAGAATCGGTGGCGCAGGACAACGCGGTGGCGGTGGCGATCGCACTCACCAATACGCTGCACGAGTTCTGGTTCCATTTCGGCGACATCGTGATCGGCCCGGACGACGACCGGAAGCCGGTGCGCGAAATCGAAAATCTCAAGACCGGCGAACGCCATCTGCTCGAATGGAGCGGCGTGCGCCTGCGCATCGATCCGCAGGACGACCCAGCGCTGTTGTTCCGCTGCCAAGCTTGAAGACGTTAAAGGGTGATTCATGAACGTGAGGCCGACGCTCGAGGCCGAAGCCAAGACCGACGAGGACGATGGCCTCTGGTTCAAGGACGCCATCGTCTATCAGCTGCACGTCAAGGCGTTCCAGGACTCGAACCATGACGGCGTCGGCGATTTCGCCGGCCTGACCGAGCGGCTCGACTATCTGCGCGATCTCGGCGTCACCACCCTGTGGCTGTTGCCATTCTATCCGAGCCCTGGGCGCGACGACGGCTACGACATTTCCGACTACGGCGACATCAACCCGCAGTTCGGCAACATGCGCGATTTCCGCCGCTTCATGCACGAGGCCAAGCGGCGAGGCCTGCGCGTCATCACCGAGCTCGTCGTCAACCACACTTCCGATCAGCATCCCTGGTTCAAGCGCGCCAAGCGCAGCGGCCGGGCGACCAGCGCGCGCAACTGGTACGTCTGGAGCGACAACGACGAGAAATATTCCGGCACCCGCATCATCTTCACCGACACCGAGAAGTCGAACTGGACCTGGGACGACGAGGCCGGCGCCTATTACTGGCACCGCTTCTTCTCGCACCAGCCGGACCTCAACTTCGACAATCCGCGCGTGGTCAAGGCCGTGCTGCAGGTGATGAAGCGCTGGCTCGACTACGGCGTCGACGGGTTCCGGCTCGATGCCGTGCCGTATCTCTGCGAGCGCGAGGGCACCAACAACGAGAACCTGCCGGAAACCCACGCCGTGCTGCGTCGCCTGCGCGCCGAGCTCGACGCCTATGCCCCCGGTAAGGTGCTGCTGGCGGAAGCCAACCAGTGGCCCGAGGATGTGCAGGCCTATTTCGGCGACGGCGATGAATGCCACATGGCCTATCACTTCCCGCTGATGCCGCGCATCTACATGGCGATCGCGCAGGAGGACCGCTTCCCGATCACCGACATCATGCGGCAGACGCCGGAAATTCCGGATAACTGCCAGTGGGCCATGTTCCTGCGCAACCACGACGAGCTGACGCTGGAAATGGTGACCGACGCCGAACGCGACTATCTGTGGTCGACTTACGCCGCCGATCCGCGCGCGCGCATCAATCTCGGTATCCGCCGGCGGCTGGCGCCGCTCATGGACAATGACCGGCGCAAGATCGAGCTGATGAACTCGATCCTGATGTCGATGCCGGGCACGCCGATCATCTATTACGGCGACGAGATCGGCATGGGCGACAACATCTATCTCGGCGACCGCAACGGCGTGCGCACGCCCATGCAGTGGACACCCGACCGCAACGGCGGCTTCTCGCGCGCCGACCCGGCGCAGCTTTATCTGCCCTGCATCATGGACCCGGTCTACGGCTTCTCCGCCGTCAACGTGGAGGCGCAGACCCGCTCGCTGTCCTCGCTGTTGAGCTGGACCAAGCGGCTGATCGCCGTGCGCAAGTCCACCAAGGTGTTCGGGCGCGGCACGCTCACCTTCATCCGGCCCCACAACCGGGCGGTGCTCGCCTATGTGCGCCAGCTCGGCGACGAGGCGATCCTGTGCGTTGCCAACATTTCGCGCTCGGCGCAGGCGGTGGAGCTCGACATGCGCGCCTGGGAAGGCCGCATCCCGCAGGAAATGCTCGGCCGCACGCGCTTTCCACGCATCGGCGAATTGCCCTACCTGGTGACGCTGCCGCCCTACGGCTTCTTCTGGTTCTCGCTGCAGAAGGAAGAGCCCGAGCACGTGCCGGAACACGTGCTGCCGCGCGAGATCACCACGCTGGTGCTCGGCCCCGACTGGAGCTCGATGCTGGCGGGCTTCACCCGCCGCACGCTGGAACATGACGTGCTGCCGGGCTTCCTGCCGGAGCGGCGCTGGTTCGCCGACAAGGGCGCGCGCTCGATCGCCACCGTCTGCTCGACCACGGTCCCGATCGCCCACGAGGGCCATCAGTTCCTCGCGGCCATCGTCGACGTCAACGACGGCGTCAGCCGCTATTTCCTGCCGCTCACCATCCGTTGGACGCGTTATACGGATATCGACCGCGAGCCGGCGAGCGTTCTTGCCGCCGTGCGCCGCGGGCCGCGCGAAGGCGTGTTGCTCGACGCCACCGCCGAGCGCGACTTCATTGCGGCCATGATGGCGAAGATCCACGCCGGCGAAACGGTGACCGAGAACGGCGCCGCGATCGAGTTCCGGCCCACCACGCCGTTCACCGCCGAGCCGCTGCCGGCGATCGAGCACGTCAATCCGATCACGCGTGAGCAGTCGAACTCGAGCGTGATCGTGGACAACAAATACGTCGTCAAGGTCCTGCGCCGCATCACCGCCGGCATCCATCCGGAAGTCGAGGTCGGTCGCTTCCTCGCCGACGTCGCGCATTTCCAGAACGCGCCGCAGCTCCTGGGCTCGGTCGAGCTGAAGGAGGGCGACAGCCGCAGTGCGCTGGCGGTCGTGCACGCCTTCGTCGAGAACCAGGGCGACGCATGGAGCGTCACCGCCGCCGCGCTCGACCGGTTGATCGACGAGCACCGGGTGCTCACCGCGGACACCCAGCTCGAAAGCGTGGAGCACGCCTCCATGCTGCAGCGCATGCGGCAGATCGGGAAGCGCACGGCCGAAATGCATCTCGCATTCGCCTGCAGCGACGAGGACCCGGCCTTCCGGCCGGAGCCTATCGCGGCGGACGACGTAGCGCACTGGACGCATAACCTCGCTGTCCGCACGCAGAATGCCTTCGGCCTGCTCGAGCGCCTGCGCCATGATCTCACACCGCATGCGGCACAGCTCGCCCAGCGCTTGCTCGACAATCGCGAGGCGGTGCTCAGCTATATCGAGAGCGGCCGACGCGCCGCCTATGGCGGCCTCAAGATCCGCCATCACGGCGACTTCCATCTCGGCCAAGTGCTGATCGCCAAAGACGACGCCTATATCCTCGATTTCGAAGGCGAGCCGCGCCGCAGCCTGGAGGAGCGCCGCAGCAAGGCGCCGCCGGCGCGCGACGTCGCCGGCTTCCTGCGCTCCATCGATTACGCGGCGAGCGCGGCCATCGACCGCTCGCCCGATCTCACGGCCGAGGAGCGCACCAATCTCGACCACCGCATCCGCGACTGGGCCAGGGACATGCGCGAGGCCTATTGGGAGAGCTATCGCGAGACGCTCAACGGCGATTCGCTGCTGTGGCCGGCGGACGAGGCTGAGACGCACGCGCTGCTCGACCTGTTCCTGCTCGAAAAGGCGCTCTACGAAATCGAATACGAACTGACCAACCGGCCGTCCTGGTCGCACATTCCCCTCGAAGGGACGCTGCGCATCCTCGAACAACGCGAGGTGATCGGCTCATGAGCGATACAAACGAACTTACTCCTGCCGCCCGCGAGATCATCGCCGGCCGTCATGCCGACCCGTTCAGCTATCTCGGGCCGCACACCGAAGACGACCACGCCGTGGTGCGCGTGTTCCTGCCCGACGCCGAACGCGTCGTCGCGGTCGACGACGCGGGCGAGCACGAACTCGCGCGCATCGACGCCGCCGGGCTGTTCGCAGGCCCGCTCGGCGGGCCGCAGCATTACCGACTGCGCGCACGCTTCGGCGGCAACGAGGTAGAGATGGAAGATCCTTACCGCTTTCCGCCGGTGCTTTCGGACTACGACCTCTATCTGCTCGGCGAAGGCAAACACCTGAAGATGTATGAAAAGCTCGGCGCCCATCCGATGGAGATGGAGGGCGTCGCGGGTGTTGGCTTCGCGGTGTGGGCGCCGAACGCGCGGCGGGTGAGCGTGGTCGGTGATTTCAATTTCTGGGACGGCCGGCGCCACGCCATGCGCGTGCGCGGCAACGGCTACTGGGAAATCTTCGTGCCGGGCGCCAAGGCGCATGATAAGTACAAATACGAGATCGTATCGCACGACGGCGCTCTGCTGCCGTTGAAATCCGACCCGTTCGGGTTCTCCGGCGAGATGCGGCCGGCGACAGCCTCAGTGGTGGTCGATGCCACGAAGATTCCGCACCCGGCGCCGGCGCGCGAGAACGTCAACGCCCATGACAAGCCGATGTCGATCTACGAGGTACATCTCGGCTCCTGGCGCAAGAAGGGCGAGCACGGCGAATACTGGCTGAGCTACCGCGAGATGGCCGAGCAATTGCCCGCCTACGCCGCCGACATGGGCTTTACCCATGTAGAGTTGCTGCCGGTCGCCGAACATCCGTTCGACGGCTCCTGGGGTTATCAGCCCACCGGCTTGTTCGCGCCGACGAGCCGCTTCGGCGCGCCGGAGGATTTTGCGTATCTGATCGACGCCCTGCACAAGGCCGGGCTCGGCGTGCTGGTCGACTGGGTGCCCGGGCATTTCCCCGACGACCCGCACGGGCTCGCCAAGTTCGATGGCACCGGCCTCTACGAGCACGACGACCCGCGCCAGGGCCGCCATCTCGACTGGGGCACGCTCATCTACAATTACGGACGCATGGAAGTAACCAACTTCCTCCTGTCCAACGCGCTGTTCTGGCTCGACCGCTACGGCGTCGACGGCCTGCGTGTCGATGCGGTCGCCTCAATGCTCTATCTCGACTACAGCCGCCCGGCCGACGCCTGGGTGCCCAACAAATACGGCGGGCGCGAGAACATCGACGCCATCGCCTTCCTGCGCCGCACTAACACCGAGGTGTTCAAAGACTATCCGCAGGCCACCACCGCGGCGGAAGAATCCACCGCCTGGCCGATGGTGTCGCGCCCTGTCGATTGGGGCGGGCTTGGCTTCGGCTACAAATGGAACATGGGCTGGATGCACGACACCCTGGACTACATGTCCAAGGACCCGATCTACCGCCGCTACCATCATGGCAACATCCTGTTCGGGCTGCACTACGCCTTTTCCGAAAACTTCATCCTGCCGCTCTCCCACGACGAGGTCGTGCACGGCAAGCGCTCGATCCTCGGCCGCATGCCGGGCGACGATTGGCAGCGCTTCGCCAACCTGCGCGCCTATTACGGCTTCATGTTCGGCCATCCCGGCAAGAAGCTGATGTTCATGGGGTCCGAGTTCGGCCAGGACACGGAGTGGAACCACGACGTCAGCCTGCCCTGGCACCTGACGGAACAGGAAAACCATGCCGGCATCCAGCGGCTGGTGCGCGACCTCAATCACCTTTATCGCGACACCCCCGCCCTGCACGCGCTCGACTGCGAGGCCGACGGCTTCGAATGGCTGGTCGCCGACGATTCCGCCCACAGCGTGTTCGCGTGGCTACGCAAGGGCAAAAATCCCACCGACCGCTGCGTCGTGGTGGTCAATTTCACCCCGGAGGTATTGCGCGACTACCGCGTGCGCGTGCCCTTTGCGGGAACGTGGTGGGAGGTATTGAATTCCGATGCGGCGGCCTATGGCGGCAGCAATGCCGGCAACGCCGGCGCGGTTTCCGCCGTCGTGACGCGCGACACCCCGGAGCTTCATCTTGTCATCCCACCGCTCGCTGCCGTCTTTTTCGTTCCTGAAGTCTAGCGGGCACACGGGCGCCGGCGCGCCCTACCCGCTGGGCGCGACCTGGGACGGCCGCGGCACCAACTTCGCGCTGTTCTCCGCCAATGCGACGCGCGTGGAGCTGTGCCTGTTCGACCGCACGGGCAAACGCGAGACGAACCGCATTCCTCTGCCGGAACGCACCGACAACGTCTGGCACGTCTATCTGACCACCATGACGCCGGGACAGCTCTACGGCTATCGCGTCCACGGCCCCTACGAGCCGAAAGCCGGCCACCGCTTCAATCCCAACAAACTGCTGATCGATCCCTACAGCAAGCAACTCGCCGGCCAGTTCACCTGGAGCGACGCCCATTTCGGCTATCGCACCGGACACAAGCAGGCCGACCTGTCATTCGACCGGCGCGACAACGCGCGCCATATGTTCAAGTCCGTGGTGGTTGACGTCGCCCACACCTGGACGCACGAGCGCCGGCCGCGGATCGCCTGGCAGGACACGGTTTTTTATGAAGCCCATGTGAAAGGCTTGACCGAGCAGCGCACGGACGTGCCGAAGGGTTTACGTGGCACTTATCGCGGACTCGCCGAGCCCGGCATGATCACGCATTTGCGCAAGCTCGGCGTCACGTCGATCGAACTGTTGCCGGTGCACGCCTTTCTCGACGACCGGACGCTCATCGACCGAGGTTTGCACAATTACTGGGGTTACAACACGCTGAGCTTCTTTGCGCCCGAGGCCCGCTACAGCGTCGGCAACAACGTCATCAACGATTTCCGCGCCATGGTCGGCGCGCTGCACGACTGCGGCATCGAGGTGATCCTGGACGTCGTCTATAATCACACCGCCGAAGGCAGCGAGCTCGGACCGACGCTGTGCTATCGCGGCATCGACAACGCCTCCTATTACTGGCTCACGGAGGGCAACCCGCGCTACTACGAAAACTTCACCGGCACCGGCAACGCGCTCAAGCTGGCGCACCCGCGCGTGCTACAGATGGTGATGGATTCGCTGCGGCTATGGGTCGAGGCCTTCCACGTCGACGGCTTCCGCTTCGACCTCGCCACCACGCTCGGGCGCGAACCGGAGTTCAACTCCAACGCGCCGTTCTTCGCCGCCATCCGCCAGGACCCGGTGCTAAGCCACGCCAAGCTGATCGCCGAACCCTGGGACGTTGGCCCCGGCGGCTATCAGGTCGGCGATTTCCCGACAGGCTGGTCGGAGTGGAACGATTTCTATCGTCATACCGCGCGCCGCTTCTGGCGCGGCGACGGCGGCCTGACCGGCGATATCGCGCGCTGCATGACCGCCTCGTCGGCCCAGTTCCATCACAGCGGCCGCGGACCGCGCACCAGCATCAACCACGTCACCGTGCACGACGGCTTCACACTCGCCGACTGGGCAAGTTATGAGCACAAGCACAATGACGCCAACGGCGAGGACAACCGCGACGGCACCGACGACAACCAGAGCACCAACTGCGGCGCCGAAGGCCCGAGCGACGATCCGGAAATCGTCGCGCTACGGCGCAGGCTGCGCGAGAACCAGCTCGCCACCCTGTTCCTGGCCCAGGGCGTGCCGCTGCTCTTAGCTGGCGACGAAGTGGCGAACAGCCAGGACGGCAACAATAACACCTACTGCCAGGATAATCCGACCGGATGGATCGACTGGTCGAAGCTCGGCGGCGAGGACGATCTCACCGATTTCATCGGCGAGATGACGCGGCTGCGCCAGCGCTTCCCGCAACTCAGATCGCGGCACTGGATGAAAGGCCACCGCGCCGATGGCAGCTACGACGTGAAATGGCTCACGCCCGCCGCCGCCGAAATGCAGGAGTCTGACTGGAATTATCCCAATGCGCGCTTTATTGCCTATGTGCTGGCGGCACCAGAAGCGGGCGGCGAGCCGCTTTACATCGTGCTCAACGACGCCGTGCACCCGGTAAAGATCACCTTCCCGCATTGGCCGGGAGTCGCGCGCTGGTTTCTTGCGCTTAACACCGCGAGCGATCCGCCGGCGGGCTCGCACGCGCCGGGCATCACCTGGAATGCGGAGGCGCGTTCGGTGCTGGTATTCACGGGGCAATCGTGATGCGACAATATCGCTTCGGCCCGCTCATTTCGGACGCCGGCGTCACCTTCCGCCTGTGGGCGCCGGCCGCGCGCGATGTGGCGCTCTTTGTCGACAGGCCGGTGCCGATGAACCAGGTCATGACGCGCACCGGCGACTGGTTCGAAACGCACGTCGCCGACGCCCACGCCGGCACGCGCTATCGCTTCCGCATCGATGGCGAGCTGGATATTCCGGACCCGATCTCGCACTTCCAGCCAAACGACATCACCGGGCCGAGCGAGGTGATCGACCACGGCCTCCACCGCTGGCAATGCGCGGACTGGAAAGGCCTGCCGTGGGAGCGCGCGGTGTTCCTGGAAACCCATGTCGGCACCTTTACGGCCGAAGGCACCTACCGCGCCATGATCGACAAGCTCGACCATCTGGCCGAGACCGGCATCACCGCTCTCGAACTGATGCCGCTCGCCGACTTTCCGGGGCGCTGGAACTGGGGCTATGACGGCGTGCTGCCGTTCGCACCCGACAGCGCCTACGGCACGCCGGAAGACCTGAAGGCACTGATTGATGCCGCCCACGCGCGCGGGATCATGGTATTCCTCGACGTGGTCTATAATCACTTAGGGCCGGAAGGGAATTATCTCTACCGGTTGGCGCCGCAGTTCTTCGCCAAGGCACATACGCCCTGGGGCGTCGCTATTGATTACCGCGTACCGGAAGTGCGCGCCTACGTGATCGAGAACGCGCTGCACTGGCTGCGCGACTACCGTTTCGATGGCCTCAGGCTCGACGCGGTGCACGCCATCGTCGATCCGGGCGAGCCGCATATCCTGGCCGACCTCGCGCAAGCCGTGAACGAGCTGGCCGCTGAAAGCGGGCGGCATATCCATCTGGTGCTGGAGAACGACGACAACGCAGCGCCCTTCCTGGCGCCGGCGGCGACGGTGTCGAATGGCTTCTACCGCGCGCAGTGGAACGATGATTATCATCACGCCTGGCATGTGCTGCTGACGGGCGAGAACCGCGGCTATTACCGCGACTATCAGGACGTCGCCGTCCACCTCGAGCGCACGCTCGCTGAAGGATTCTCCTATCAGGGCGAAGCTTCCGTCCACCGCGGCGGCAACTCACGCGGCGCACCTTGCGGTTACCTGCCGCGCGCCGACTTCGTGAATTTCATCCAGAACCACGACCAGATCGGCAATCGGCCGTTCGGTGAACGGCTCTCGACGCTCGTCAAACCCGAACCGCTGGAAGCCGCGCTCACCGTGCTGATGCTGCAGCCCTCGCCGCTGCTGATGTTCATGGGCGACGAATGGGGCGCGCACGAACCGTTTCCATTCTTCTGCGACTTCAAGGGCGACCTGGGCGAAGCCGTGCGCAAGGGCCGCAAGGCCGAGTACGCCGAGTGGCACGCGGCGGCCGGTGACGGCATCCCCGATCCGCTGGCGGCGGCGACCAAGAACAGCGCGGTGCTCGACTGGGATTCGTTGACGAAACCGCCACACAAACAACGGCTGGCGCTCGTGCGCGCACTACTGAAAGCGCGCCGCGACCATATCGAACCACTGCTGCCCGCGATGATCGGCGAAGGCGAAGCGCGCTTGCGGGCCGGCCTGCTGACGGCGCGCTGGTGGGGCGGCGGCAAGACGCTGGTGCTAATCGCCAACCTCTCCGATACCGGGCGGCCGGAGCCGGATGGCCCAGACTGGGGCGAGCCCATTTGGGGCGGCGCACCGCCGCAAGAACTACCGCCCTGGTCGGTGTACGCTGCGATCGGAGGCTCGTAATGCCACCCGCGGTGCCGCTTGCGACCTACCGGCTGCAGCTCACCAAGGACTTCGGCTTCGACCAGGCCGCCGCGCTCGCGCCCTACCTTAAGCAGCTCGGCATCACGCATCTCTACACTTCGCCGTTCCTGAAGGCGCGGCCGGGCAGCACCCACGGCTACGACATCGTCGATCATGACCGGCTCAACCCCGAGCTCGGCGGCGAGGAAGGCTTCGCGCGCCTGAATAAGGCACTGAAAGAAAACGACCTCGGGCTGATCCTCGATTTCGTGCCCAACCACATGGGCGTCGGCCACGCCGACAACACCTGGTGGCTGGACGTGCTGGAATGGGGCCAGCGCTCGCCTTACGCGGCGTCGTTCGACATCGACTGGGACGCGCTGCCGCACCGCCGCCATCCCGGCGTGCTGCTACCGATCCTCGGCCGCCCCTATGGCGACGCGCTGCAAGCGGGCGAGATCGAACTCAAGTACGACGCCGACAGCGGCAGTTTCGCCGCCTGGTATTTCGACCACAAGCTGCCCATCAACCCGCAGCGCTACGGCGAGATGCTGCGCACCATCGTCGCGGCGGCTGACGCTGCCGAAGAGCCCGCCGGCCGCGCGCTGCTCGCCATCGCCGACGACTATCGCAGGCAGGGCGCGCCGACCTACCGCGAGGCGCCAACGCTCAAGCAGCGCCTGCACGAGATCGACGGCGCGCCAGCAGTCATCGAACGCGGGCTTTCCGCCTATCGAAGCGACAACGAAGCCGGCGCCGCCGCGCTGCATCGCCTCCTAGAGCGCCAAAATTACCGCCTCGCCTACTGGCGCGTCGCGTTCTCGGCGATCAACTACCGCCGCTTCTTCGACATCAACGACCTCGCCGGCCTGCGCGTGGAAAACCCGGCGACCTTCCGCGCCATCCATACGCTAGTGGCGCGGTTGATCGGCGGCAACGAATTGCAGGGCCTGCGGCTCGACCACATCGACGGCCTGCGCGACCCGGTGCAGTACACCCGCCGTCTGCGCCGGCTCGTGCAGAAGGCGCGGCGACAGGCGAAATTGCGCGGCGTCTTCTACGTCGTGGTCGAAAAGATCCTCGAAGACGGCGAGCCGCTGCCGCACTTTCCCGGCGTCGCCGGCACCACCGGCTACGAATGGCTCAACGTCATCTCTCGCGTGCTGGTCGACGGCAGGGGGCTCGATCCCCTGGAGCGCACCTGGCGTGACTTCACCGGCGAACGCGCCACGTTCGAGAGCATGTTGGAAGCGGCCAAGACCACCGTCATCGACACCATGCTGGCAGCTGAGTTCACCGTGCTGTGCCGGCAACTGGCGCGCATCGCCGCCGGTCATTTTTCGACGCGCGACTTCACCATCGACCGCCTGCGCGCTGCCTTGCAGGCCTACGTACTCGCCTTCCCGGTCTACCGCACTTACGTCACCGCGGCGGGCACGTCCGCCGAAGACCGCAAGCTGATCGAAGACGCGGTTCAACGCGCCCGCGCAGACTGGGAAGGGCCGGACCCGGACATCTTCGAATTCCTGCGCGCCGTCATCACCCTCGATCTCGCCCATAACCCTAGCTACAGCGCGCCGCGCGTGCGCAACTTTGCGCTCAAGCTGCAGCAATTTACCGGCCCGGTCACCGCCAAGGCGCTGGAGGACACCGCCTTCTACCGCTATCACCGCCTGATCGCGCTCAACGAAGTCGGGGGCGATCCCGCCGTGCCGGCGCTTTCGCGCGACGACTTCCACCGCCGCCAGCAAAATCATGTCGAGACCGAACCGAACGGGCTCACCGCCACAGCCACCCATGACACCAAGCGCGGCGAGGACGCGCGCGCGCGCATCCTGGCGCTGTCGGAGTTGGCCAGTGAATGGGACACCGCCGTACACGAATGGCGCACGCAAAACGCGCCGCTCATCCGCCACGGCAACGGCGAGCGCCGCCCATCGCTTTCCCATGAATACATGCTCTATCAGGCGCTGATCGGCGCCTGGCCGGAACGATTGGACGCGGATTTCACCGAGCGCATGGTAACTTACGCCATCAAGGCCGCACGCGAGGGCAAGCAGGAGACGAGCTGGACCAACAACAATGAAGCTTACGAAGCCGGGCTCGAACAGTTCGTCCGCACCCTACTCGACGAAAAAATATCGGCGCCATTCCTCGATTCCTTCGCACAATTCGCCGAGCGCACGGCGCTTATCGGCGTGCTCAACGCCCTCGCGCAACTGACGCTGAAGGTGCTCACCCCCGGCGTGCCGGATTTCTACCAGGGCACCGAGTTCTGGGACTTTTCCCTCGTCGACCCCGACAACCGTCGACCGGTCGATTTCGCCGCGCGCGCCGACGCGTTGGCACAGGCGCCGGCTGACTGGCAAACGCTCGGCGTAAATTGGCGCGACGGTCGCATAAAAGTCGCATTAATGAATCGCCTCCTGCGGTTGAGACGCGACCACGCTGAATTGTTCCGGCGCGGCAGTTACGAGCCGCTGGCCGTTTCCGGGCCGCAGGACGAACACGTCATCGCCTTTGCCAGAAGCTGGAAGCGTCAGCAGGTGATCGTCGCAGTCGCGCGACATTTCGCCCCACTCACGGACGGCGGCCGGCGTTGGCTGGATGGCCTGAATGCGGTCATCGAACCAACAACGCCCGCAAATTTTATCGATGTCATCGGGACGTATCGAAAACGTCGTACAGACGAATTAAACCTACTCCATCTTTTCAGCCGAATGCCGGTCTGCGTCTTACGCCGCGTTTGATCCTCATGCCGCATATGCGCGCGCACCACCCTGGTACCTACCGGAACCGGCGTGACGAACGCGCGTTGTCCCAGTGTCACGAGCAATCGTGACTAGCAGACGCCGGCGCTTCATGGTGCCGTCACAAAATAGACACCGCGAACCTCGTTGATGTGGATCAAGGCACACGGTTCCGTTGACGGCTTTGAATGGCACGGTTCTTGATTTCAGCAAGACAAGCCAACTCGGGAATTGGGGCTTAACCGCCATGGACATCGTCGTATCCAATCGGGTGGCACGCGTAGCGCCCGGTGGACCCATGGTCGGCGGGCTGGCAGCCGCGTTATTGCCGGCAGTCGAGAAGTCCGGCGTGGTCTGGTTCGGCTCCAGCGGCAATACGCGCCGCATCGAGCCCGGCGATAACCCGCTGGTCGAAGTCGAAAGTCACGGCCGCGGCACCATCGCCCGTATCGATCTGCCCGAGCAGCACTACGGCGGCTATTATGAAGGCTTCGCCAATTCGTGTCTGTGGCCGCTGCTGCATGGGCGCACCGACATCGCCCATGCCCGCG
>Ga0316583_10000235_pt1 | contig 15001 bp, 11 predicted proteins | sample J_170502JBrBrA_D_FD_204513 | JGI IMG/M metagenome (GOLD analysis project Ga0316583, IMG submission 204513) | Rhizosphere microbial communities from salt marsh grasses in Alabama, United States - J_170502JBrBrA | ecosystem: Host-associated > Plants > Roots > Rhizosphere | place: USA: Alabama... | reverse complement strand
TCACAAAATAGGAAGGCAGGTCTTGGCCGGCGATCTTGTGGGACCGCCCCAGGTGCCGAATAATTACTAAAGGTCTGCACTCCACTACGCTGCCACCCCTAGCGGTGGCCTTTTCTTTTTCCGGATCGCCAGCTTAAGGATTAGATAATAAAAAACCGCCCCCGAAGGGGCGGTTTAGCGGCTTTTGCACCAGGAGGGCAGTGCGTCAAGCCATCAGTTAATACCCAGGTCGAGGGAGGGGCGGGTATTAACTTAGGCCTAGCCAGGGTTGTTCCAGTCGCGTTTCTCTCGTGCCAGTTTGGGGGGAGGAGTTCCTCTGACCTGACTAAGCTTGACACTATCGTACACCATTTTTAGATGATTGTCTACCCACTAAATAGCCATTAATCAAATTTTGGATAAGTATTATTATTCGTTTTGCGAACCGAACAAATTGAGCCACATTTCCAGTTCTGAATCGCTTAACTCTCGATCATCCGCCGGTTTTTTGGCGTTCTCATCATTCACCAAACTCTCATTTTCTGCCGAAACTGCTGATGGATTTAGCTGCTGCGCAAACTCCTCTGCTCTCAGAGCCGGCATACGGCGCTCAGCGGCTGCGTGTAAGATTTGATTGTCGCTTGTTACCACGGTTGCTTCGCGCGGGTTCTTAATTTTTTGAATTCTTTTGATGAGCAGCGCATCGGCCGTTTGTCCCCCAGATGCAAAAACAACCTGAACCTTCCCGGTTGACAACCCCCTATCCTTCCCGCCGGGCAGGCCGCGATCGAAGATCACCGTCACCCGCCTCCCTCGCGAGCGAGCCGCCCAGCTGCGAAGGCGTAATACAAGTTCTACCTCGTCGTCAGGGTCTTCTAACCCAATATCAGGCATACGGCCGATAAGATTATGTCCGTCTATGAGGTAATGCATCTGGATTTTGGCAGCCTACTCAGTCCAACACTTCTAAATTCGCAAAAGAGGCGGCCAGGCGTTTAATACCGTCCCCCGGAAAGGCAACGGTGACCTCTTCATCATTGCCGGTCACCTTACTTTCAATGACAGTCCCCTCACCGAAGCGCGCGTGGCGCACCCGCTGCCCAGTTCTATACTGCGGTTCGCTCTTGCGCCTGATCGGAGGGTCTACCTGCACATCATCCAGTTCAGCTCGCGGTACAGGCAGCGGCTTTTGACCGCTGGCAGCAGACAAGGTTTCTTGATCACCTTCCCAAGCACGGCGCCTCGTTTGTCGCTGTCCCCTACTGCTTACCCCACTCTCCGACCAGGTACTGGCCCGAGATATGCTGTTTCGCCTGCGCACGGAGGCGCTGCTCCCTTCGGTTAAATCCAGCGGGATATCGCTTAAGAAACGAGACGGTGTGCTTACCGAACTATCGCCATAGAAAGAGCGCCGGAATGCGTGGCTGATATATACGCGGTCTTTGGCGCGCGTAATTCCAACATAAAGCAGGCGCCGCTCTTCGGCCAGCTCCTCGCCATCATCCAGGGACCTGCTGTGCGGCAAAAGACCGTCTTCCAGGCCGGTCAGAAAGACAATGGGGAACTCCAAACCCTTGGCGGCATGCAGGGTTAGCAACGTTGTCGCATTGGCCGACTCTTCCAAATTATCCGTCTCTGACACCAGCGCCACCTGCTCCAGAAACTCAGCAAGCGTCAAATCTGAATTCTCGGCTGCCGCGCCGCGAAATTCCATCACGTTAGCCCAGCGTTCCTCCCCTTCAGAAGTACCATCTTCGAGGTAAACCCGATACCCAACCTGTTCCACGATCGCGTCAATTAATTCAGCCGCTGTCACTTTATCAGCCAGCGCAGTCCAGGCATCAAGCAGTTGTCCAAAGTGACTTAAGGCATTGAACGCCCGGCCGTTGAAGGGATGCTGAAGGTCAGGATCGAGAGCCAGACGCACGGCAGCTTCGGCCGGTTGCCAGCCTTTCGCTGAAGCCCAGGCCATAAAATCCTCGCGCGTCTTCGCGCCGATCCCACGGGGCGGCACATTAAAAACACGATTGAAGCTGACTGAATCAGCAGGATTGTGCACGACACGCAAATAGGCGATGATATCCTTCACCTCGCGCCTTTTATAGAATTCCGTCGCTCCAACAACCCGGTAAGGCAAGCCCACGCGCAGAAAATTTTCTTCCAACACACGAGACTGGGCGTTCGTGCGATACATCACGGCCATATCACCGCCGGAATAACCCTCCAGCATGAGGTCCGTTATCTTATCCAGCACGAATTCAGCCTCTTCATGCTCGTTATAGGCTTCGCGAATCACAATGGGCACGCCACCCGTGCGCACCGTGAAGAGTTCTTTGTGCACGCGGTTGGGATTGCGCTTAATGATCGCCTTGGCCACATCCAAAATAATTTGTGTTGAGCGATAGTTCTGCTCCAGCAGTATTTGCTGCGCGTCGGGAAACTGCTCGCGGAATCGTTGGATGTTGCGGAAATCAGCGCCGCGCCACTTGTAAATAGACTGGTCGGAATCGCCGACGACAAAAAGATTGGCGTGTTTAGCCGCCAGCATGCGTAAAAGTGTATATTGGGTCGTGTTCGTGTCTTGAAATTCATCGACAAGAATATGCTGGTAGCGAGATTGGTATTTTTGCAGAATATCCTCGCGCTCTTCGAACAACAACACAGTATTCATAAGCAAATCATCAAAGTCCATGGCGTTATTAGCCCACAGCAGTTCTTGATACTGGCTGTAAACGCGCCGTGTAACTTCGGAGATGTAATTGCTGGCCGCATACAGCTCCGGCGTAATCAGCTCATTTTTCGCATTGCTGATGTTATTGAGCATTTTGTTGACGGGGAATTTCTTGTCATCCAGATTCAGGTCTTTGAGAGCTTGTTTAACAACCTGCTGCTGATCGGCCGTATCAAAGATTACAAAATCACGGCCGTAATGAAGAAGATTATCTGTCTCACGACGCAGGATACGTACGCAGGTGGCGTGAAAGGTGCCCATCGACAAGCCGCGCGGCTGCTCGCCCAACAAAGCCTCCAGCCGCTGGCGCATCTCACGCGCCGCCTTATTGGTAAAAGTGACAGCCATGATCTCCCAGGGCGGGATCTTCAATTCTTCAATCAGATAAGCGATGCGATAAGTGAGGACTCTCGTCTTCCCGCTGCCGGGGCCGGCCAGTACCAACACGGGACCCGGCGGCGCCATCACGGCCGTTTTTTGTGCTTCGTTCAATCCTTCCAAAAAACTCATAAATTCCGGTCACTCTCAAGCTAATTGATCGCCTCAAACGTTGGAATTATCGTGTGTCGCGAAATGTGGACTTCACCAAATCAGGGACTGGCAATTATAACACCTTCCTAAGGGACCCCGCAGTCTCTTTCATTCTCGCTGCTGCCACAAATACCAGGATACCATTGTGATGACGAGAATAACGCCCGCAAATTGCCAGATGGATGTCAGGCGTTCATCCAGCAAAACTGCCGATACCGCCAGCACACTCACCAGGCGCCAGGGCATAATACTGCTAACCAAAGCCGCTCCGAGATGACGAATGGAGCTAATCTGTCCTATATTCGCTCCGGCCAGGACGCCAACAGCTAACAGCCCAAAAATAAACCAATCAAAGGCATCGATCGTGCGCCACTGCTGCCACGATTCGCCCAACAACAGGCTCAGCAAAAAACCACCCAAAGCCAGGGAAACCAACTGCACCAGGAGCAGCGCCTCTCCCCGGATATTATGAAAGGTAGAACGTCTCACAGCAATCATATACAGGGCCAGTAATAAACTCCCTCCTGTTGCTAATGAGATACCTAACCAATCGGTGCGATTGGCAGGCGAGGCGGCCTGGCTTCCCAAAAAGTCAACGCCGATTATCAGCAGCACGCCTGTTAGACCCAGAATGAGCGCACGGCCGGTATACCTGGGTAAGCGTTCATGCCAGACCATTGTACTTAACAAAGCGACAAGGAAGGGTGTCAACATGGTAATCAACTGGACATAGATAGCTAACGTAAAGCGGGCGGCAAACAAATTCGTGACCCCGCGCGCCAGGACAATCAGTGCGAATACAAGCAAACGTTTCGATTTAAAATCACTGATTTTTATGCGAGGTAAGAAAAGTATGGACACCGCCAGTAAGGCGACTAGACTTCCTAGGGCGAGGATTGACAGGCTTGGCAGTTGGCTCACGGTTTGCAAGTAACGAGCCATCACTGGATAAGCGCCCCACGCTGTTTGAGCCAGCAAAGCGACCATCAACCAGGTCCAATTACCCTTTTTTGTCAGGCTTTCTTCCATGAGACCCTAATGTTACGGCAAAGCATTAATTGCGCACACGCTTTTTTGACAGGGATATAGCCGTTTGTTAGAATCTCGCCTACCTGGCCCCATTCGTCTAGTGGCCCAGGACGCGGCCCTCTCAAGGCCGAAACAGGGGTTCGAGTCCCCTATGGGGCATAATGAGAGGCTCCGCCCAAAATTGGGCGGAGCCTCATTTTTATCATCAAGTTAAACCGAAGCCGGCGCAGGGAGTTTTCATTAATCTGACTGTATAAAATTGAAAAGAGGTATTATTTCTTGCGTCGCGCCATGGATACAACCACCCCCACCAAAACTTCCCTTCTCTTTCAAAGCAGTCGTTACCGGCGCATCATCACTTTTTTCAGCGCGTTGATTTTGCACGTCATTTGGTGGGACTTACTGATCAGCCGGATTCCTTTCCTGGGCTATTCTGCGCGCCATACACGTCCTGCACGTCACCGGCGCCTGGCCCATCGCTTCCGACTGTTAGCCATAGAGATGGGCGGCGTGTTGATTAAACTTGGCCAATTTCTCAGTTCGCGAGTCGATGTCTTGCCCAAAGAAATTACGGATGAGCTTAAAGCCTTACAGGATGAAGTTCCCGCCGTGCCCTGGCCCGAAATTGAGCGCGTTATACTCGAGGAGCTTGGGGATCCAGCCCGCTATTTCGCGCATATTGAAACAGAACCCATTGCCGCCGCTTCGTTGGGTCAGGCCCATCGCGCCTGGCTGCTGCCGGAAAATGAGAACGATCAATATGGTGCTCCCGTTGTGGTAAAAGTCCAACGTCCCCATATTGAACAAATGGTGGGCACAGATTTGGCGGCGCTGGCAGTCGTCGCGCGCATCCTGATGCGCTATCCACCGATTCGCCGGCGCGCAAATGCCCCGGCTCTTATGGAGGAATTCGCCGGCACGCTATGGGAGGAGTTGGACTACGAATCCGAAGCCGGCAACGCTGAGCGGCTGGCGCGGATTCATGCCGGGAACAAGCGTATTAAAATCCCCGCTGTTTATCGCGAATTTTCAACCAGGCGCGTCCTCGTCCTGGAGAATGTCGAAACCTTGAAGATGGCCGATGTTGCCGCATTGATAAACCATGGCATTAACCCTAAAGACGTAGCCAATGTTTTATTGGACGCCTATTTCAAACAGGTCTTTGAAGAAGGCTTTTTCCATGCCGATCCCCATCCGGGCAATCTTTTCGTAAAACCGCAAGCGCCCTGGGAGGGCCAGCCGGGAACTCGGCCGTTTAAGATCGTCTTCGTCGATTTCGGCATGGTTGGTGAAATACCCAGCTTGATGGGCGGTAAGCTGCGCAAGGTCATGATTGGTGTGATGCAGCGCGATTCACGCCAATTGGTGGAAACCTATCAAGATCTCGGGTTCCTACTACCCGGCGCGGACATCGAGCGTATTGTCGAAGCGCAGGCTACCTTGCTCGATCATATGTGGGGTAGAAAGCTGCTGGAAATGTCACGTCCCGATCCAAAAGAGGTCCAGGAATTAACCGGCGAATTTCGCGATCTGCTCTTCGATATGCCCTTCCAGATACCGCAGGATTTCATCTATCTGGGGCGCGCTTTTGGCATGGTCATTGGTCTTGTCTCCCAGCTTAATCCGGATATTAACCCCTGGCACACGGTCGAAAAATACGGGCGGGAACTGCTGCGATCCCAGAGACAAGAACAGTTTAGCGACTTAAGCGCGGAAATGCTGCTGGAAGGAATTCGGCCTTACCTGGAACTTCCTCCACGGATCCTGAGACTGCTGGAAATGGCTGAAAACGGCCGTTTGGTGATGCAAACCAGGCCCGATCCAACCAGTCAACGCCAGCAGGAGAAAATCGCTCGCCGGCTGAACTTTTTAAGCTGGAGCATTTTAGGATCAGCGAGCATGATTTCGGCTACCCTCTATTATTTTCTTCGCCGCCAGGATCGGGACAACGACCACAATTCTTCTTAACGTCTCAGCCGGATTCCTCAAGTTGATCGTCTTTTCCGAGTATCCCTTTCAGTCGTTCGCTTAAACTGGATTGCGGTAAATTAAACCTAGCCCGCAGCTGGCTGGACGATGGTTCGGTTAAATATGTACCATCAGGGAAAACAATGGTGGGCACGCTGGCATTCCCATGATTAATCGCCATCACCTTCTCTCGCGCTTCGGGATTGCCATCGATGCTGATAATTTCAGCTTCGATATTGTTCTTTTTAAGCAAGCGCACAACACTGCGTGAATGAAGACAGTATGTGGATGTGTAAACGATGATCTTTTCAGACATAATGCCTTTTTCCCATGCTAAGCTGCCCTGGTTAAGATCTGACGAGACTCTCCAATCGTGATCTTATTCTTCTTCTTCAGAAGCCTCTTCTTCAGAAGAGACATCCTCTTCTACTGCGTCACGCTCAGCGGCCCGTAGAAATTCGTTAAATACTTCCTCGGTGACGTATTCTCCTCCGCTAATTTCAGCACTGACGACATTATAATTACTATCCAAGAAGACAACTGTTAGCATACTGCGAAAACAACGGTTATCGACGACCGTCTTATGCCAGGAGAATCCATCCCCTTCGCGTGAAAGATCGTATTCCTTATCGGCCCGTATTTTCACGATGGTGCCGCAGTTATCACAGCGGACGTAGAAATAAACGCCTCGTGTATCCACATACTCGGAGGATTTCTTTTCCCCACCACCAAATATCTTTTTCAAGAAGCCCATTCGTCGTCTCCTGTATGTTAGCTTGTTCGCGCTTCAGCTTGATGATAACACCAGACGGCCGTTGAGCAATGGGTTTTTAAGCATGGCGGATGCAATTCTTGTAAATCCGCACCGGCAACCGTACAATTCCCTTATTGAATTGCTGCAAATATCAGCAACTCGATAAGCCGGCCATGCGGTTTCGGAGCTAATTGGCCGGCCGGCTGAAAAGCTGATTTGCTTTTTTTAGGAGTTCAAAGTGGCCGAAAGTAAGACAGTAGATAAATACGAAGAACAAAAACAAGCGCTGGAAAAAATTAAAAATGGGCTGGCGACCGGGGTACGGATTCTGGCCAACCGTGACAGCTGTCCATACTGCAAAGCAATGGAAGGGGCTTATTCATTCGAAGATGTCCCACTCTTGCCCCATGAAGAATGTTCCCATCCAGATGGGTGCCGCTGTTTCTACGCTCCTATACTTGACCGCTTCGGACCGTAATCACCCCCGTAATATAGTCTGGGCACTCTGGTATTAATATTCGTCAGGATTTCGTAGGGAATCGTTTCCGCCCACTCAGCCAGATCTTCACAGGGGATAGCGGTGCTTGCAGCCTCATCCTCACCCAAGAGAATGACCTCATCATTGTTGTAAGCCGTTTCCCAGCCAATATTGACCATTAATTGATCCATACAAATACGGCCGACAACCGGATAGCGCCTGCCGCGAATAAGCACTTCTGCCCTTCCGGACATCGATCGGAAATAGCCGTCGCCATAACCAACGGGGACGGTGACGACACGCGTCAAGCGATCACTCTGCCAGGTAGAGCCATAACTCACCGGATGGCCCGGCTTGACCACCTTAAAATAAACCACGCGTGATTTCCAGGACAGAGCCGGACGGACGGCAACTGTACGCTCTACTTCCGCGGATGGATAGACGCCATAAAAAAGAATGCCGGGGCGTACCATGTCGAAATGGCTGTCCGGCAACTGCAAAATCGCCCCGGAATTAGCCATATGGCGCAGGGGAGGATAGGGCAGGCCGCGCTCACTATAAAAAGACAAAACCTGCTTAAAGCGCTTAAGCTGTGTACGTGCGGACTCCAGATCCAGGGCATCAGCATTCGCGAAATGGGAATAGATGCCCTCAACTTCAACATGTGTGCAGGTTAAAGATTGTTCCAGCAAGGAATCAGCGCTGTAGTAATGAACACCGATGCGCTCCATGCCCGTATCCACTTTTAGATGCACTTTTGCCTTAACATTTCGCGCTTTCGCAGCTTCGTTAACCTGCTGTAATTTTTCTATCGAGGAAGCCGTCAAGGTTAAATCGTTGTCAAGGAATAAGGGGACCTGATTGCCGAGAATTCCCCCCAAGATGAGAATGGGCACCTCAATCCCCGACTCGCGCAGCAGAATCCCTTCTTCAAGAACAGCGACGCCCAAATAATCAACGCCGATCGAGACAAGGTGGTGTGCCACCTTTACCATGCCATGTCCGTAGGCATTTGCTTTCAAAATGACCATTATCTTTGCCGGGGAAACGTGTCGGGCGATGGCCTCATAGTTTTGTGTCAGGCGGTCCAGATTCACTTCAACATTTGTAGGCCGGATAACGCCGTTTTGGCTGATGGTCGGATGGTTTATGGTCATGCTGCTATTTTATCGTGATAAGGCGTCGATAGGGCAAACTATGCGGCCAATCATTATCTTATTCGCACCATTAAATGATTAAAAACTTTTCCCTCTTGCCATATAGCGTGACAAGCTTTAGAATAAATTCAAATCAGCTTCATTTCTAAGTGAATAAAATCGGCCGTTCGGGAGAGAATTCGCACAATGGTGCGAATCGCCGAAGGGGCAAGCCTGCAATAGGCAGGTGAATCTCTCAGGCAAAAGGACCGGGCGGACAGGTGCATTCTGGAAAGCGGTGATCTTGACAACAAGATGGGACGCACCGAAGGGGCAAGCTGGGCTAAGGCCTGGTGAAACTCTCAGGTAAACGACAGAGGACGCTGGCAAAACAATGTTTTGCTACGCGTCCTTTTTTGATCGACAGGTATAAAAAGTTAAGGAGAACCAAATGAGCACAAAAATATTGCCCGATTTACTGTATACCGATGACGATGAGTGGATTCGCGTTGAGGGGAACGAGGCCTACGTAGGCATCTCGGACTACGCGCAGGACTCGCTTTCCGATATTGTTTACCTTGAGTTTCCCAGCGTAGGCGACTCATTTGAACAAGGGGACACATTTGGCGTTGTGGAATCCGTTAAGGCGGCCGGCGATCTGATGATGCCTGTTGGCGGCGAAATCATCGAGGTCAATGAGGGCCTGCTCGATACGCCGGAGGCTGTCAACGAAAAGCCTTATGATTCCTGGATGGTAAAAATCACCATCAGCGATTCCGTTGAGCTGGAAGGGTTGATGGATTCGGAAGCTTATACCGCCTATTGTGAAGAACGGGAATAAGCACCTAGAGGACCCACCTATGACTGAAACCACCACTACCCCACAATTTCAGGCGTACGATATCATCGAAGCAAGCCATAATGGGAAAGGCGAGCTTTCAGCAAACCATGCTTTGCTAAAGCCCGCCGATCGCTTTGTCAAACGCCATATTGGACCGCGCAGCCACGATGTTACAAATATGTTGGCTGCCCTTAATCTATCATCTCTGGCGGAATTGATGGATGAAGCAATTCCCAAGTCTATTCGCTTGAGCGAACCGCTTAATCTGGAGCCATCACGCAGTGAATCGGCCGTTCTGCAAGAGCTGCGAGAACTCGCTGCCCAAAATCGCCTCCTCCGTTCTTTCATCGGTATGGGATACTACGGAACCATCACACCACCCGTTATCCAGCGTAATATCCTGGAGAATCCAGGTTGGTATACACAATATACACCCTACCAGCCGGAAATCGCCCAGGGTCGCCTGGAAGCACTGCTTAACTTCCAAACGATGATCGCCGACCTGACGGGTATGGAAATCGCCAATTCCTCGCTGCTCGATGAAGGAACAGCCGCGGCAGAATCGATGACCTTATGCCAGCGCGCACAGCCGAGAAAATCCACCGCCGACACTTTCTTCGTCTCCGAGCTGTGCCATCCTCAAACCGTCGCCGTTGTACAGACACGGGCAAAGCCCCTGGGCATCAATGTCATCGTCGGCAATCACGAGGAATACGATTTCAGCTCCGAAACATTCGGCGTGCTGCTGCAGTATCCCGCTACCAATGGGGACGTTATTGACTACAGTGACTTCATCGCCCGCGCGCATGATGCAGGGGCGCTGGTAACCGTGGCTGCCGATTTGTTGGCCCTCGTGTTATTACGGCCGCCGGGAGAATTCGGCGCTGATGTGGTCGTTGGCAGCAGCCAGCGTTTTGGTGTTCCGATGGGCTATGGCGGTCCGCATGCGGCCTTTATGGCTACCATGGATACCTACAAACGGATCATGCCGGGACGCCTGGTTGGCGTTTCTGTTGACAGTTCCGGTAAATCCGCTTATCGCCTGGCTTTGCAAACACGCGAACAGCATATCCGCCGTGACAAAGCGACTAGCAACATTTGTACCGCCCAGGTTCTACTGGCGATCATGGCCTCCATGTACGCTGTTTATCACGGACCCGAAGGACTTCATCGTATCGCTAGCCGGGTACGTTTATTAACAGCCATCTTGGCCGCTGCCCTGCAAGAACTTGGTTATACGATCAATGATGCACCGGTGTTTGATACGTTGACCATTTCCGGTGGTCCACTTCGCCAGAACGAAATTAAGGTCGCCGCACTTGAGGCGGGCATTAATTTGCGCTATGAATCCGATGGATCCATCTCGGTTGCCCTGGATGAGCCGACGACCTCGGAGGAACTGAAAAAACTCCTGGCGATTTTCGGCGCCGGTCCCGATCAATTCAATCTGGAAGCAATGGCTGACAGTATCGACCTCGCTTATGAAGGACCTCACCAACGCAGCAGCAGTTTCATGACCCATCCTGTTTTCAACAGTTACCTGTCAGAAACAGAGATGATGCGCTACATCCATCGTTTGCAAGAGCGTGATCTCTCGCTTACCCACTCGATGATACCTCTGGGTTCGTGCACAATGAAATTGAATGCCACGGCCGAAATGCTGTTGATCACACTGCCGGAATTTAGCGCCATGCACCCCTTCGTTCCCCTCGATCAAACCTTGGGATACCAGGAACTGTTCCGCCGCCTGGAAGGATGGCTGTCAGAAATCACGGGATTTCATGCCGTTTCCCTACAGCCCAACTCGGGAGCCCAGGGCGAATATACAGGCATGATGGTCATTCGCGCTTATCATGAGGCGCAGGGCAACAGCCAGCGCAATGTCTGCCTGATCCCCAGTTCGGCCCACGGCACCAATCCGGCAAGCGCGGTCATGGCGGGCATGAATGTGGTTGTTGTCGAATGTGATGAAAACGGCAACATCGACGTAGAAGATATGCGCGCCAAAGCTGAAAAATATCGTGATATCCTGGCGGCGACGATGATCACCTATCCGTCTACGCACGGCGTTTTTGAAGAAGACATCAAAGAGATCTGCCGGATTGTGCACGCCAATGGCGGGCAGGTCTACCTGGACGGAGCGAATATGAATGCCCAGGTCGGCTTCACCTCACCAGCGGTCATCGGTGCCGATGTCGTCCATCTGAATCTGCACAAGACCTTTGCCATTCCCCACGGTGGCGGTGGCCCGGGTATGGGTCCGATTGGCGTGGCGGAACATCTGGCACCCTATCTGCCGGATCATCCTGTCGTTTTCGGTTTTGGCGGCAAACAGTCTTTGGGAACCGTTTCCTCTGCGCCTTGGGGCAGCGCCAGCATCTTGCCGATTTCTTACGCCTACATTGCTATGATGGGTCGATATGGGCTGGAAGTAGCAACGATGATTGCCATCCTCAATGCCAATTATATCGCCCAAAAACTGGAGCCTTACTATCCGGTTTTGTATCGCGGCATTAACGACCGCGTGGCCCACGAGTGCATCGTGGATTTGCGGCACTTGAAGGATTTCGTTTCCGTCGATGATGTTGCAAAGCGGCTGATGGATTTTGGTTTCCACGCCCCCACCATGTCTTTCCCGGTACCCGGCACGTTGATGATCGAGCCGACAGAAAGCGAATCACTGGCTGAATTGGATCGCTTCTGCGAGGCCATGATCCTGATTCGTGAGGAAATTCAGGCGATTGAAAATGGTGAAATCGACCCCCAAAACAATGCGCTGCACAACGCGCCGCACACGGCCGAAGTGATCGCCGGCGATGATTGGGACCGGCCTTATTCTCGCGAACAGGCAGCCTATCCCGTTTCCTGGCTGCGTGAGAACAAGTTCTGGCCCTATGTCGGCCGTATTGATAACGTCTATGGTGATCGCAACCTATTCTGCGTCTGCGTGCCCATAGAAGAGTATGCTTAGCCTATCGCCTCCCACTGGCCGATAAATGTAAAACGCCCGGCTTCCCCACGAGTCGGGCGTTTTCATTATGTGTCAAAAACCTTTAACTGTGAAACAGGACGGCCGTATGTCGGTTACCCGCGAATTGCATCAACAAAATCAACCGGGATTGGACCATTAGACCAGATAGCGATCGAATCAACAGGAATCGCTTCCAGTCCCTCCACAAATTGCACACAGTTATTCAGGTCGGGGCAGCGCTGCTGCATAATCTGTACGTGAAATGAGAAATCATCCCGGCCCGCGCGGCTGGCCAGGGCCAGATAACGCTCGCGTGTGCGATTGACAGCCGTCAGACGCGCACTGGCAGGTTGGTTCTCAATAAACTTTTGTTCCTGAATGGCCAAGCCGCTCATCCCAGATTCGATCATCGCCAACACCGCGCCGTCACTTATTTCATCCGTTGTTGCCCGGATTGGACCCCACACGACTTTAAAGCCCTGCTCGGACGCCAGGCGCGCTGCGCGGGCAACGATATTTACATCGGGATCGGCACTGTTCAAGGTTTGCATTTCATTCCCCGGCGTCATCCCGTTTTCCGTATTGAAGCCAACAGTTGTAACGCCTGCTGCCTGAAGTTCGTTTGCATAATTCATTAAACGGGCCAGCTCGTCGTAGGAAGCCACCATAACCATCTTTTCCAGCGGCCCATCCAGTTCCAACATCCCCTCTAAATCGGCTTCGCGGGCATAGACAAAAGCAGGCCCAAACTCGGGTCGCCAGTTAGACCAGCGGATCATCAAGGGCAAATGATCTTGAGCAGTATCGATCTCGCCTTGTGCGTCGGTGGGAGAGGGCTCTACCGGTTCAGGGTTAGTGTCCAATGGGACCACTGGCTCAGCGACAAAGGCAGTAGGTGGTGAATCAGCACTTCCCCCGGATAAGGTCCAAAGGCCGCCGATTACAAATGTGACAACAACCAGGACAACGATGATAAATGCTTTTGAGTCAACCATTTAAATCCCTCGCCGTGCCTTAAATAGGCACGTGGAATATACCCGAGGGATTATAGCACAAATGTTCGCTTTTATTCTAGTGGATTTTACGCATTCTCATGCGAAAGAAAGAAACCCGGTTTTTTACCTTGCGGAAAGCCAATGCTTCTAAGATCCAAAAACCGGGTTCCTAATAGTCTATCGCTCTCGCGATATAAACTGCAGCAGATCCCGACCGTTAGCATCGCTAATGATCAGGAATGCTGATGACAAATTATAGGATGTAGCTTGAGGAAGCAGGGTCAGATAACGCTGTTCCTGATCCATGACGCCGGCCGGATCAGCGCAGTACATCCCTCCTCCGGCAGGCGTTCCAATGCTTATGCTGCTGCCATTGCTCGAATAAGTTGTTGAATAAGAATTACAGCCGGCAGTTCCAGACAGACCTCCAAGCGCACCGAACAAGGCTGTAATGGTTGTACCAGAAATTGGAACAACCATATTCCCAGCACCGTCAGACATACTATACAACGTCCAGCTAGTACCCTCCAATGAGGGTACCGTCGGCGCATCGATCACGGTCAAAGTCTGGTCTGCTGATTCTGTTTGTCCATTTGACCCCTTGATTTCCAGGAGGTAAGCATAAGAACCAGCGGCAGTCAGGCAATCCTGTTGGCTTCCGGAATAAGGCGCATTATCGAGGATCACATTCCCGTTTCGCGAGATGCGAATACGCTGGACGTCTCCGCCGACTTGCCAGGATATCATGGTGCACTCACCGGTTTGAATTTGTCCCGGATTCAGGGCGAATGAAATAATAGCCGGCGGAATCAGCGTCGGCGTCGGCGTGATCACCGGTACTGTTGGGGGAACAACCGGTGTATTGGTTGGTGGGGAAGGCGTGGTAACAGTGATCGACTGCGTCGATCGGTTTGAACCACCAGGCCCGCTCGCTTCAATAATGTAGGTAACCTGTCCGACCTGCGGCGGTCTATCCGCCATCGTACTGCTAAGCGGGGCATTATCCCAAAGAACCACATCTCCCCGCAACAAACGAACCTTGTCGACATTACCGGAGACCTGCCAGCTAAGATTCACTGTCTGGCCTAACTCTATTTGGATCGGTGGATCAACGGTAAAGCGGTCAATGGATGGTGCACCGGGAACAGACTGAACGTAAATGGTTATCTGCCTGACTTCAACCGAGCCATTATTTTTGACAACGCGTAACTCATAAGTCGTGGTGACCGGCGGACACTCGAGACTGGTTCCTACCGATGATACTGGATGCTGCTGCCATGGCTGGCCTAATTCGTAAAAATAGACGGCTCGCACATTGGAAACAGACCATCTAAACGTCACACACTCACCGGCCTTTATGTTCGTGCTGTTAACTGTAAAAGAAATTCCCGGTGCCGGCGTTTGCGTGGGCGGCGGCGTTATCGTCGGGGGTGCAGGAACTTCGATACCTACCCAGAGCCGGCTGCCAAACTTCTGGTCTAAATTATTGCGGAACACCCAAAAGCCCTGATAGATCCCCGGTTGGATAGGGGCAACCAGATCGACATAGATATCATAAATAGCCCCGGGTGGTACCTGGCCTTGAATG
>Ga0316583_10000233_pt1 | contig 15084 bp, 14 predicted proteins | sample J_170502JBrBrA_D_FD_204513 | JGI IMG/M metagenome (GOLD analysis project Ga0316583, IMG submission 204513) | Rhizosphere microbial communities from salt marsh grasses in Alabama, United States - J_170502JBrBrA | ecosystem: Host-associated > Plants > Roots > Rhizosphere | place: USA: Alabama... | reverse complement strand
ATTACATTTCTCAAGTCGCAAGATACGGCAAAGGCGCACTTCACCTCGCCGGATTCGTTTCGACAGGAGTTTCAACGCCCCTGATCAGGCCCCCGGGGTCTTGGCGCGTATGTCGTCGGCCAGAAGCGTCCGCAGCTCTTCGGTAACCTCCGGCTTGCGGCCAAACCAGTGATTGAAGCCATAGACGGCCTGGTGCAAGAGCATGCCGAGGCCGTCGACGGTCCGCAGCCCACGCGATTTCGCCGCCTTCAGGATCGCCGTCTCAAGCGGCACATAGACCACGTCATAGACGATTGCGTCCGCCTTGAGGGGCGCCAGATCGACCTCGAGCGGTGGCTGGCCAACCATGCCGAGGCTTGTAGCATTGACCAGAACGTCGGCATCGCGCGCTAATGTCGCGAGTTCGCCGAGCGCGTGCGCGCCCACGCGTTTGCCGAAATGAGCGGCGAGTGCTTCCGCCTTCGCAAGCGTCCTGTTGCAGAGAGCGACCTCCAGCCCACGGGTCTTGAGACCGTAGGCGGCCGCGCGCGCGGCGCCGCCAGCCCCCACGATGACCGCGCGCTGGGCCGTCCTGTCCCAACCCGGCACCCGCTCGTCAAGATTGCCGATGAAGCCCAGGGAATCCGTATTGCCGCCGACGATCGCGCCGTCCTCGTGCCAGATCGTGTTGACGGCGCCCATAGCCTTCGCCGCATCGTCGATCCGCGCAAGATAGGGAATGACGGCCATCTTGTGCGGCACGGTTACATTGCCGCCGATCCAGCCCTGTTCATCGAATGTCTCAAAAAAGGCCGCAAGCGCGTCCGGCGCCACGTCCATCAGCTGGTAACTGCCTTCGATGCCATACCGCTTCAGCCAATAGGTATGCAGCATCGGCGAACGTGAATGTGCGATCGGATGGCCCATTACGAAGGCACGGGTAAATGCCATGGTCTCACTACTCCTCATGGGGCGACGGTGCCGCCAAGGTCGCGCGACCGTGGCGCTGATCGGCGGCAAGGGAAAAACGTTTCCGATCGTCACACGCGTCGTCAGACATTGAGCATGCGCTTCGGTGTGAGATGGCGTTTCTGCGCGGCAATCCGGAATGGTGCGTTGGGCGCGCCGTAGCCTTTATAGCCACCGCGGCGCTCGACGATCTCGAAGAAGAACCCCTCGCCGAATGTGGGGCTGTAGAACTGGAAATACTCGCCCTCGTCGTCGCGATCATAGAGAATGCTTTCTTCGCGCAGCCGGTCAGCGAGCGCCGGATCGAGACCGAAGCGCGCCTCGACGTCGTCGTAATAGTTGCGCGGGATCTGAAGCGGCGCAAAACCGTTAGCCCTGAGTGCGGTCACCGCCGCGAAGATGTCGTCGGTGGCGAATGCGAGATGCTGGATACCTGAGCCGAAGCTTTCGGCGACGAAATGCCCGGCGAATGTCTTCCAGTTCTCAGCCCCGTTCAGGGTGATGCGCAATGCCCCGTCCCCGCTTTCGACGACCTGGCTGCGCACAAGCCCCGCCGGATCCGCAATGTCCACGGCTGGCGTCTTGGCCAGTTCGAAGATCGACGTATAGAACAGGAGCCAAGTCAGCATCTCGTCGGAACGCATTGTCTGGGCGATATGATCGATGCGGCTGAGGCCGGCATCGGCGGGTGTTTCCCAGGCCTCGATCGGCTCGAACTCGATATCCCAGACCCGGCCGAGCTCGGTCCTGTCGTCGATGAAATAAACGAGGCCGCCGCCGACCCCGCGGATTGCGGGGATCGTCAGTTCGCCCGGGCCCACCGGCTGCGCGAACGGGTCGGCGCCCAGCGATTTTGCGCGTTCGTATGTCGCCATCGCGTCCTCGACCTTCAGGCCGATGGCATAGGCTGAGGTGCCGTGGACGGTGAAGGACGAATGCGCGAGACCCTTGCGCTCGGTGTTGAGCACGATGTTGATCCCGCCCTGGCGAAACAGTGTCACAGCCTTCGACTTGTGTCGCGCAGAGGCGCGGAAGCCCATGGCATGGAGGAGCTCGGACAGATCGTCGGCATCCTGCTGGTTGGCCGCAAACTCGACGAACTCGATCCCTTTGACCGGACTGCGCGCGGGCATCGGCGGCACGTCGATGGCAATGTCCGGCTCAACCCGTCGCACCTGGTCCATCAGGTAGATAAGCGACCGACGACCGTCGACCGAAATCAGCTTCGGCGAGCCGCCGCGAAATTGGTCGTTGAAGATCTCGAGCGAGAGGTAGCCGCCATAGCCGGTAGTGGCGACCGCACGCATGAAATCGAGAACAGGCAGATCGCCCTCTCCCGGCATGTTGCGGAAATGCCGGCTCCAGTAGAGCAGGTCCATGCCGATCAGCGGCGCGTCCGCAAGCTGGACGATGAAAATTCGGTCGCCGGGGATGGAGCGGATGGAACTGACATCGGTCTTGCGCGCGAGCGTGTGGAAGGAATCGAGTATCAGCCCGATGTTCGGGTGGTTGGCGCGCCGCACGATCTCCCAGGCATCGCGATGGTCGTTGATGTGGCGGCCCCAGGCGAGCGCCTCGTAGCCGATCCTTAGGCCGCGCTTGGCCGCGCGCTCACCGAGCTCGCGCAGATCGTCAGCCGCCCGATCGATGCCGCCGAGCGCAATCGGCGACACATTGGAGCAGACGAGCATCAGCTCGGTGCCGAGCTCCTCCATGACGTCGAATTTGCGTTCAGCCCGGTCGAAGGCACGCGCGCGCTGCGGCTCAGGCATACCCTCGAAATCACGGAACGGCTGGAACAGCGTAATCTCGAGCCCCGCATCGCGCACCATCTCACCGACCTCGCGCGGGGGGCCGTCGAAGGTCAGAAAATCGTTCTCGAAGATCTCGACGCCGTCAAAGCCGGCGGCAGAGATCGCCTCTAGCTTCTCCTTCAGGTCACCACTGATCGACACGGTCGCGATCGACGTCTTCATCCGACGGCTCCCCGCTTGACGGCGCCGGCCCGCTCGCCGCGGCGGCGGCCTTGCGACTCCGGACGCGCCGCTTGGAGGCGCAGGTATTGTAACTGGATGGGCACTTGCGCGAACGCCATTTCCTCGCCCGTCTGGATGGCAAGACCCCGCCTTTCCGCTTCGGTCAGCCAGCGGGTGACAGGCGGCGCGGTGACCGCGTCCGCTACAATCAGCGCATCGCCGAGTTCTTCCACGGGATAGGGAAGCGGATCGTTCGGGTTCATCCCGGCCGGCGAGGCATTCATGGCAATTTCAATCGTCCAGCCCGGCGGCGCCCGCTCGAAGACCGGCATCTGCGGATAATACCGCGCGAGGTCGGCGACGAGCGCCCTGCTTCGCATCTGGTCGTGTTCGATAATGACGAGCGACGCGGCACCTTCGTCGGCGACCGCGTGTGCGATAGCCGTCCCAGCAGCTCCAGCCCCGACGATGAGCACGTTGCGCCCGAGGACGCCGACACCCCGGCGCTCAAGGGCGGCGACCATGGCGATACCATCCGTCATGTCGCCGATGAGCCGGCCTGATGGCGAACGCCGGATGACATTCACGCACTTGGCCCGGCGCGCCCGTTCGCTGACTTCGCTGGCGGCAACGAAGGCCGCCTGCTTATGAGGCATGGTGATGGTGCAGCCGACGCTGTTTTCCGTCGCCTTGAGGACGTCGAAAAAGCCGGCGACCCGCTCCGGGCGAATGTCCATGGGCACGACGACGGCGTCTATCTGGTGCTCGCCGAGCCAGCGGTTCATCGGTCCCGCTGTCTTGACCTCCGCGACCGGATGCCCGATCAGCGGAACGACAAGGCTCCTGCCCGTGACGACGGGGTTACGCTGCATCCCCACTCAAGGCCTTCCCCGGCCTCTCCTCCCATGCGAAATGCGCTGCGCTGTCGACGTCGCGAGGAAACGGCCGCCTGAGCGGCCCCGCGCATCGCCTTGCACGCGCTTTCCGTTTTCTTTTATTGGTGGACCCGCCATAAATAAATGGCAACTACAAAAACACGCATGATAGATAACTTGATGTTATCTTTTCGGATCGCTAAAGGGAAATGGCATGCCCCGAGGTAGCCGTCATTTCCGTCCGCAGCAGATCAATGAAAGCCTCGGCATAGACAGAAAGCGCCACGTCGTTGCGATAGGCGACGTAGGTGTGAAACGTGCTTTCCGCTTCGATTTCGAGGCATTTGATGCCTTGCAACTTGCCGTAGGCGACGGTGAACTCGTCGATGATGGCAAGCCCCAGGCCGGCCGACACAAGGCTCGCGACGGTGGTGCCGAAGCGAACCTTGATGTCCATGCGGAATTCCAACCCCTCGCGCCGGAAGATGTCGGTCATGATCCGGCCGTAGGGATCATTGGGATTGATGCCGATCAGCGGATGCTCGACGATCTCGGAAGGCTTGATGGACCTGCGTTCGGCAAGTTCGCTGTCGGCCGGCACGATGCACAGCAGGCGTCCCGTGGCGAGTAGCGCGAAATCGATGATCGAATGGTCGAACCGCGAGCTGATGGCGACGACTTCGCCGCGTGCTAGCAGCAGGTAGTCGATCGCCTCCTCAATCTTCAGAATGTTGATGTCAATCCCGAGATCCGGGAATTGCCGCCGCAGCCGTTCGACGGCGCGCGGCACCATCACGTTGGCGATGCTCGGCACCGAGGCGAAACACAGCTCGCGCCCCTCGCCCTTGCCGAGCCGGTCGATCGCAACTTGCAGATCCTCGACCTTGCGGTACACGTTATCGAGAAGATCGAAGATGTTGCGCGCTTCCGGCGTCGGCACGTAGCGCCCGTGCCTGCGGTTGAAGAGACGAACGCCGAGCGTGTCTTCGGAGTACTTCATCAGCCGGCTGATGCCTGGCGCGGATACGTTGAGAAGCTTGGCGGCGCCAGCGATCGTGCCGGTCACCATGATGGCGCGGATAACCTCGATCTGGCGAAGTGTCAGCACGTCATCTTGTCCCCGGACCAAAATTTCGCGGCGAGTATGGCGTAACGAGAGGGGCGATCAAGGCTGCCGCCGTGCCCGTCAGCCAAACCCGAACAGCCGGGCCGGCGTGTCCCACAGCAGCTTGCGGCGTTCTTTCGGATCCGGAAACAGGTCCTCGACCAGCCGCACGAGAGGCCCATAATCCTGGCGCTCGGTCGCGCGCAGATAGGGCCAGTCCGACGCCCACATCAGGCGCTCCAGGGTGAAGGCGTCGACGAGCGCGCGAACGTAGGGCAACGTATCTTCGAACGGATAGGGCATTCGTGAGAACTTGGCATAGCCCGAGAGCTTGACGTGCACGCGGCCCGTCTCAGCGAGGTCAAGCAGGTCCGCGAATCCGGGTTGGTCGAGGCCGGCGTTGGCAGTCGGACGGCCGCAATGGTCGACCAGCACGGGAACGGGGATCTGCCAGATCAGCGGCACGAAAGTCTTGAGCTGGTCGTGCTCGACCTGAAGCTGCGCGAACATGCCGAGTTCCGCCAGCTTTTCGAACAGGCCGGACGAGCGCGCATAGTATTTAGTGCCGTGGAACGTCGCATTCAAGGCGATGCCGACGATCCCCTGCTCCTTCAAGGCCCGCAGTGTTGCCAGATCGGCGTCGAGGTCGGCGATGGCGACACCCTTGAACAGGTCCGGGTGACGGGTGATCGCGTCGAACATGCAGCTGTTGTCGCTGCCATAGCCCGAGTTCGGCTGAACCAGCAGTAAATGCCTCACGCCAAAGGTCTTCATGACCCCGACGAGTTGCGCCGTAGTACCGATCTCCTGCCCTGCCGGCTTATAGGCAATGTCTTTCCCGTAGGGAAAGCGCGCCGGATCGAGCACATGGGCATGGCAGTCAATCTTTGGCTCTTCGAGAATATTCATGCAGCGTCCCTAGCGGCTTGGTCGGCAAACGCGAGTGTAGACTAAGCGACTTGTTAAGGCCCGCAGGTGCCCGATGACAATGACCAGGATCGAAAAGCGGGGGATCAGCGTGCCTGGGGCAGCATTTGCAACCGCGGCGACCAGGCTATGAAGATGCCTCGTCCTGCATGGCTTTCGCGACTGCCGCCGGCGTGCAGTCTAGGGTCGGCAGTCCTAAAAACGCCTGCATGGCGACGAGTTGATGATCCGTCATCACGTGTCCCGACTGCACATGACAGCCCCGGCTAGCGGCTGCGGAAAGCCAGGGCGTCATCTCCGGGTGAACCACGACGTCGACCGCAATCGCGCTTTCATCGAGACCGGTGGGATCGATCGGCAGCGGATCGTCGCGTTTCATGCCGAGCGGGCTCGCATTGACGACGAGATCGAAACCTTTTGCGGCGGGTGGCGCGATACCAGACTGCGTGCCCGCCTCGGCAAGCCGCGCGGCCAGGTCTTCGGCACGGTCCGGCAAGACGTCATAGACGTGGACCGACTCGGCGCCGGCATCTGCAATTGCAAAGGCAATAGCGCGGCCGACGCCGCCCGACCCAACCACAAGCGCCCGGCGGCCCGCAATGCGCTGCCCCGCTGCCAGCAACCCACTGACGAGGCCAACGCCGTCTACGATATCGCCCGTCCACGTCCCGTCCGCTTCGCGCCGCATCACATTGGCCGGGCCGACCTTTCGTGCCCGGTCAGTGAGACTTGCAGCGTATCGCGCAGCAGCCGGCTTATGAGGGATCGTGACGATAAGGCCGAGCAGGTTTTGCACCGTTTGCAGCCCCGCGAAAAAGGCCTCGAGCTCCGCTGCATTCACGTGAAATGGGATGCAGAGCGCGTTCACACCATTGGCGCGGAAGAGCGCGCTCCAGACCTCCGGCGAACGCACTTGCGCGATCGGGTCGCCGACGATGCCGAGCACCCGTGTCGCGCCATCGACGACCTTCATGCAACATCCTCCACTGTGACTAGATAAGCGAGGTCGCAGACTCTGCCCGCCGGGACGCGATGCACGGCGACGCTTAGGTTAATTTATCGACGCCGTCCATAATCTCATTGGGTTCAACCCTGCCAATGCCTTCGACGGGCACCACCGTATTGAGCACCTCCTCGCCGGTTGATAAGCGCAATTCGCTTTCGCCGTCTTGATGGACGTGATCTGCGGCGCAGAGATGAACCAGATTGCAACTCGGTTGTATGGACCGCCCATCGATCCATGTTGCTCGGGCGTTTAATTTGGTGTTTCAATGAGTTGACTGGCATGCCAAGAAGCTGTCTGAAGAACTTCTGACCAGATTTCTGACCAAAACAATCGCGCAAGGAATATAGGGATCAATGGCGACCCGAGATTATCGTTTGAGTGAGTTCAACCAAGGTCCACCCCCTGACCGCGCGGTGGAGGTTCTGTGCGAGGATCACAACGGAACCTACGTGCTGCCGTACCTTTGCAATTGGAAAGACGGCGGGTGGCATCACTCTGCGAGCGGCACCGATATTGAAGCAACTGTCGTCGGCTGGCGGTGATCTCATTTCTCGCAACCGCCATCGTCCCTTCGATCCGCCAGCAAGGGACGCTTCCTCCGCTGTTCTAATGTAGAAGCGCGATTAGTCCTCTCAATAGATCCATGGGCGCCGGCGGACAGCCGGGAATGTGCAGGTCCACCGGGATCACATCCTTGACGGCGCCAGCGACTGCATAACTGCCGGCGAACACGCCGCCATCGGCGGCGCAGGCGCCCACCGCCACTACCCATTTCGGACCGGGGGTAGCGTTGTAGGTGCGCTCCAGCGCTTCGCGCATGTTCTTGGTGACCGGCCCGGTCACCAGCAGCACGTCGGCATGGCGCGGCGACGCCACGAAGTGCAGGCCGAACCGTTCGAGATCATAGAACGCGTTGCTAAGCGCGTGGATTTCCAACTCGCAGCCATTGCAGGAGCCGGCGTCCACCTGGCGGATCGACAGCGAGCGGCCAAGCCGCGCCTTGGCCGCTCGGTTGACGCTTTCGGCCAATTCCTTCAGCGCCGCCTCGTCCGGCGCGGGCGGCGGCTCGGTGAGCGGGCCGTGGGTCAGGTTTTCAAACAATGTGCGGCGCATGGTTTCGATCTTTGGCTTTGTTCTAGAGATCGTGACCCGAATAGGAGCAGTTGAACGACTTGTTGCAGAGCGGGAAGTCGGCGACGATGTTGCCTTCGATCGCGGTCTCCAACAGCGGCCACTGGAACCAGGACGCGTCGCGCAGGTGGCAACGCGCGACATGGCCGTCGGCGTCAAGACGCAGCCAGACCAGCACGTCGCCACGGAAGGCTTCGGCGAGCGCCAGACCTTCGCGCGGCTCACCCGCGCTCTTGACCTCGGCCGCGACCGGCCCATCCGGCAGCGCATCGACGATCTGCTCGATCAGCGACAGGCTCTGCTCGACCTCGCGGATGCGGATCCAGACTCGTGCATCGACGTCACCTTGGTCCCGCACCGGCACGTCGAACGTCAGCTTGCCATAAGGTGCATACCCCGGCGTACGCCGCGCGTCGAAGGCGCGCCCTGAAGCGCGGCCGACATAGCCGCCGGTGCCGAACTGCCGCACGTATTCCGGCTTGACGACCCCGGTGCTGACGGTGCGGTCCTGCAGCGAAGCGGTGTTGTCGTAGAGTTCGATCAACCGCGGGAAGCGGCGACGCAGCTCGGTCAGCAGAGTGCTGATCGCAGCCAATCCTTCCAGCGCAATGTCGTGGGCAACACCGCCCGGCACTATCACGTCCATCATCAGCCGGTGACCGAATGAGGCCAGCGCCGCGCGCAGGCACCGCTCGCGCAGCACGCTCGTCTGCGCATGCATCAGCGCGAAGGCAGCGTCGTTGCAGATGGCGCCGATGTCGCCGAGGTGGTTGGCCAGCCGCTCCAACTCGGCCACAAGCGCTCGCAGGTACGTCGCGCGCGCCGGCACCTCGATGTTCAGCGCCGCTTCCACGGCGAGCGCAAAAGTATATGAATAAGCGACCGTGCTGTCGCCCGACGTGCGCGCGGCGAGTTTGGCCGCCTTGTCGAGCGAGGCGCCCACCATGAGCGACTCGATACCCTTGTGCACATAGCCCAACCGCTGTTCCAGCCGCACCGTAAACTCGCCGTTGGCGGTGAAGCGGAAGTGGCCGGGCTCGATGATGCCGGCATGCACTGGTCCGACGGGAATCTGGTGCAACCCATCCCCTTCAACCGGGAGAAATTGATAAGACACCTTCTCGCCGCCGTGCCAGACGCCGTGGTCGAGCCACGATCGTGCATCTTCGGCGCCGGCCGGTTCCAACCCGTATAAATCGCGAATGGTCCGCTCGAGCCTGATCGCCGGTGAATGCTTCGCCCCGACGCTGGGAAATTTACCGTCGACACATTCATAAGTGAGCACCGCGATGCCGCCCGTGCTCTCATCGAGCAGCGCCATGTGCACGCTTGGCGCATCGCCCCACAGACCAAGCAAGGTCATCCGCCCGCCAGCAAGCTGCGCGACGGCCTCGCGCCATGCTTGTTCGTTCACAATGCTACGGGTCACGGTCATGGCGCTATCCCAACAACCGTGCGACGTTTTCGAAGCCGGTGACCAGTGCCGGCGGCAGATAGACGCCGGCCATAAACACGATGGCGAGGTGCGCGAACATGGGAACGTAAGAAGCATGGACCGGCCCCACCGGCCCTTTCGGCTCCCCGAACGCAACGGCGTTGAGTCGCAACAGCAGCCCGCCGAGCGCGACCAGGATGCCGAGGCCGAGCAATACGGCCAGCCACGGCTCGCGCGCGAAGGTTGAGGTCACCACCAGAAACTCGGACATGAAGATGCCGAGCGGCGGCAGACCGGCAATCGCCACGACACCGAGCACCAAGCCCCAGCCGAGCACCGGATGCGTCTCGGTCAGCCCGCCCATATCGGCGATCTTCTGCGTGCCTTTGACCTGCGAGATGTTGCCGACCGTGAAGAAGATCGCCGATTTAGTCAGCGAGTGCATGGTCATGTGCAGCAGGCCAGCGAAGTTGGCGAGCGGCCCGCCCATGCCGAAGGCGAACACGATGATGCCCATGTGTTCGATCGACGAATAGGCGAACAGGCGTTTGATATCGCGCCGGCGGTACAACATGAAGGCGGCGAACAGGCAGGAGATCAGCCCCATCGTCACCATCAGCGGCCCGGGTGCGATCGCCACCGGGTTGAGCGCCAGCAGCATCTTGAAGCGCAGCAGCGCGTAGAGTGCGACGTTAAGCAAGAGCCCAGAGAGCACCGCTGAGATCGGCGTTGGGCCCTCGGCGTGGGCGTCCGGCAGCCAGGCGTGCAGCGGCGCCAGCCCGACCTTGGTGCCGTAGCCGAGCAATAGGAACACGAAAGCGACGTCGAGCAGCGCCGGATCGAAGTGCTGCGCCTTGGTCATCAGCACCGTCCACACCATGGCGTTCAGCCCCTCGCCCACCACCGGCTGCGCCGCCATATAGACGAGAATGGTGCCGAAGAGCGCGAGGCCAATGCCGACGCTGGCTAGGATGAAATACTTCCAGGCCGCTTCAAGCGCCTCATGGGTGCGGTAGATGCCGACCATCAGCACGGTGGAGAGCGTGGCGAGTTCGATCGCCACCCACATCAACCCAATATTGTTGGCGACCAGAGAGAGGTTCATGCCGAACATCAACACCTGGTACATGGCGTGGTAGAATCGCACGAAGCGCGGCGTCAGCTTGCCGGTCTCGATCTCGTGGCCGATATAGCTGGCGCTGAACATCGCCGTCGTGAAGCCGACGAAGGTGTTGAGAACGATGAAGACCTTGTTGAGGTCGTCGACCAACAGATACGGGCCCGATACCGGCGTCACGAAGAAAAGCGAAACCGACGCCAGAAACGCAAGCAGCGAGGCCAGCACGTTGAGCTGCGCGGTCAGGCGATAGCCCGGCAGCATGGCCAGCAGCACCGCCGCCCCGGCGGGGATCAGCAGAATAGCGGAGAGCGCATCGAAGCTCATCGCCGCTCTCCCCGGAAGTTGTCGAGCGCCTGCAAGTCGACCGTGTCAAACCGCTCGCGAATGCGGAACAGGAAGATGCCGATGACAATGAAGGCGATCAGCACGGAAAAGGCGACGCTGATCTCGACCACCAGCGGCATGCCGCGCGCGCCGGTCGCTGCCAGCACCAGCCCGTTTTCCAGTGACATGAAGCCGATGACCTGGCTCACCGCGTTGCGCCGTGTCACCATCATCAGCAGGCCGAGCAGCACCACTGACAGCGCGAACGCGAGGTCCTCGCGCGCCAGTGCGTCGGCCCCCGCCGTCACCCGCAGCATCACCACCATGGAGAGTGCGACCAAGCCGATGCCGAGCAGCATTGTGAGCCCAACGCCGACCACGTTTTCGATCTGGCGATGAATACCGAGCTTGACGATGATCCGATGCAGCGCCACCGGAATGATGATGGCCTTGAAGATGAGCGCGATGGCCGCCGTCACGTAAAGATGCGGCGCGTCCTGCGCGGACGCCTGCCAGCCGACCGAGGCAGCCAACACCAACGCGTGCAGCGCGAAGATGTTGAGCAACGCGTAAAGCCGGCTCTGATAGAGCAGCATGAAGCTCACCAGCACCAGCGAGCCGGCGAGCAGATGGGCGACGTCGAAGGTGAGCCCGTGCATGATTACAGGCTCCCCGAGACAAATAATAACAAGGTGGCGAGCAGACCAAGCATCAGCGCGGCGCCCATGAATTCGGGCACCCGGAAGACGCGCATCTTGGCGATCGCCGTTTCGAACACCGCCAGCAGGAAACTCAAACCAACGAGCTTCGCCACATAGGCGCCGACGGCAACGGCCAGAGCTTGCGGACCATATTCGGCGGTGACCAGTCCCCACGGAAGGAACAGGCAGGCGATGAGCGATAGATAAAGAAGCAGCTTCAGCTCGGCAGCGAGATCGATCAGCGCTAGATGGCGTCCGGAATATTCCAGCACCATGGCCTCATGCACCATAGTGAGCTCGAGATGAGTCGCCGGATTGTCGACCGGAATGCGCGCGTTCTCCGCGATCGCCACCATGATGATGGCGATCAGCGCAAGCCCGAGCGAAACGCGCAAGCCCACTTCCGAGGACAACATGTAGGCCGCCATGGTCGAGAGTTGCGTGGAGCCCGCGACCAGTGCCAGCGTGAACATGATCATCAACATGGCGGGCTCTGCGAGCGAAGCAATCATCACCTCGCGGCTCGCGCCGATGCCGCCGAACGACGTGCCGACGTCGAGCCCAGCCAGTGCCTGGAAGAAGCGCGCGCTCCCGAGCAGCGCGATGATGGCGATCAAGTCCGCAGTCCAGGAAAAATAAAGCCCGCTGCGGAAGGTCGGCACCAGCGAGGCTGCCACCCAGGTGGCGGCGAATACGACATAAGGAATGACGCGGAAGAGCCACGACGCGCTCTCCGCCAGCACCACATCCTTACGCAGCAACCGCAATAGATCGCGATAAGGCTGCAGCAGCGGTGGCCCCTGACGGCGCTGAAGGCGGGCTTTCATCTTGCGCACGAAGCCGGTGAGCAGCGGGCTGAGCAACAGCACCAGCAGCATCTGCGCGCCTTGGAAGGCGAATTCGCGCACTATTGCCATATCGCCAGTACCAGCAGCAGCAGCACCAGCGCCGCGAACACCAGGGAGAGGTAACGGCGGATGGTGAGGAATTGCAGGATATTGAGACGGTCGGACGCGAAGGCGACGAAGCCGGCAAGCGGGGCGTAGAGCGTGTCCCAGATAGGATCGCGCACCTCGACCGTCAGCCGCGCGGGTGCAAGCGAACCGGGCGGCGGCATCTCGCCGTGCTCCCGGGCGCGGAACACCAGCGTGCCGTAAACCCGGCGGATCGGCTGGGCGAAACTCGACGCCGTGTATTGCGTCGCAGGGCTCGGATCGGGAAAACCGCAGTCCCAAGCCGGCGCCCGCCGCAGCCGGTCCGAAGCCAGCCGATGGATGGCGAAAGCGGCAAGCCCGCCCGACACCGCCATGAAGACGAAGACCAGGAGACCGTTATAGGAGCTGCGGCTTTGCGCGATCGGCACGATCGACAGCCACTGCACGCCGGTCTGATGCGGCATGCTGGCGCCGGCAAGCGCATGCGTCACGGGCGCCAGCGCGTCGATGAACACGCCGGGCACAACGCCGGCGATGAGACAGAGCGCCGCCAGCACGAACATGGCAGCGCGCGAAAAGCCGTCGGTCTCGTGCGCCTTATTCGCCGCGGGACTACGCGCGCGGCCGAGGAAGCTGATGCCAAAGGCCCGCACAAAGCAGGCCGCGGCCAGCGCCGCCGACAGCGCCAGCAGCGCCCCCACCGCCGGCACCATGAATTTCAGCCCCCATGACGAAAGATGCGGGCTGAGCAGAATGGCCTGGAAGGTCAGCCACTCGGAGACGAAGCCGTTGAGCGGCGGCAGCGCCGAGATCGCCACGCTGCCGGCCAGGAACACGAAGGCGGTCTGCGGCATGCGGTGAATGAGGCCGCCGAGCTTGTCCATGTCGCGCTCGCCGGTGGCATGAAGCACGGCGCCGGCGCCGAAGAACAACAAGCTCTTGAACAGCGAATGATTGAAGACGTGCAACAGCGCGGCGGTGAGCGCCAGCGCCGCCGGCACCATCATGCCTTCGGCCTTGAATGCCAGCGCGAGGCCGAGCGCGGCGAAGACGATGCCGATATTCTCGATAGTGCTGTAGGCGAGCACGCGCTTGATGTCGTTCTGCATTAGCGCGTAGAGCACGCCCATGGCCGCGGTGACCCCGCCGATAGCGAGCACCACCATGCTCCACCACCAGTCGGGCGGCCCAAGCAGGTCGAAGACGATGCGGATGAAGCCGTAAATAGCGACCTTGGTCATCACCCCGCTCATCAGCGCGGAGACGTGGCTGGGCGCGGCCGGGTGCGCGAGCGGCAGCCAGCCGTGCAGCGGCACCACGCCCGCCTTCGAGCCGGCGCCGATGAACGCGAGGATCAAGACGACGGCCACCAGCCACGCGGCCGGATGCGAGGCGCGAATGGCCTCGAACACGTAGTTGCCGTTGGCGCCGGCGAGCAGGCCGAAGGCGAGCAACAGCGCCAGCGTGCCGAGGCTCGCCATCACCAAATAGACGAAGCCGGCGCGCAGGTTCTCGCGCTCCTTGTGATTGGCGATCACCAGCGCCCACGAGGTCAGCGACATGAACTCCCACGCCACCAAAAAACTGAAGGCATCGTTGGAGAGCACCACCAGGTTCATGGCAGCGATATAGGCGGGATAGAACGGCAGGACGCGTCCGGGCGCTTCCTCGTGGCGACCGTAACCGAGTGCGTAGAGGCTGGCCGCGGCCCCGCCGAGGTTGACCACCACCAGAAAGAACGCCGATAGCGCATCGATCCGGAAATGCGCGCCGAGCCAGGGCAAGCCGAGTGGCAGTGTAACGGCGGAAACCGGCTCGCCCAGCAGACTCATGAGACCAATAACGCCGAGACCGAGGGTGACGATCAGGCTTGCGCCGTAGGTGACGTTGGTTGCATGGCGTGTGGCGCCCAGTGCGATCGCTATCGGCGCAAGCGCCAGCAGCGCCGCCAAGCCGTAGAGCGCGGGAACGACCATTAGTTCCTCCGCCCGGCCCTTCCTCGGCCCTGCACCGCAACGGCACTCATTTCAGCCGCACCCCGCGGCCGCCGCCGCTCGAGGTCGCGCCCTCCCCGATCAACTCGATGCCATTGGCGGAAAGCGCATCGACCAGTTTCATCAGGGAATCGACATTGCCGCGCACCACGCCGTCGCTCGCCTCCATGCGCTGGATGGTCGGCAGCGACAACCCGCAACGGGCCGCCAGCTCGCGCTGGTCAACGCCGAGCAAGGCCCGGGCGGCACGCATCTGTGCAGACGTAATCATTCTCTTCGGTGGGACTCACATTGACGACTATAGTACGTTCATATTGATATATTAAAGGTCACTAATGGCGCGTCAAGCGTCACAAACCGCGCCCGCGGCTGGAGCCGGCGCACCGAGGGCGTCCAACCAGCCCACTTCAAAAATCCATGAGAGTGCGAACCGGCCGGCATGTTTCGGCGGCGTTAGTTCAGCCCGTCGAACAGCGGATCGAGATACGGCCCACCCTTGGTCCGACAATCGCGCTGGCACATGCGGTCGCAGGCGTCGGTGTCTTTGACGCAAACTCCCTGGCTGTCGACCGAAAGGCAGGCGGTATGGCCCCAGGTGCAGATCGCC
>Ga0316583_10000232_pt1 | contig 15101 bp, 11 predicted proteins | sample J_170502JBrBrA_D_FD_204513 | JGI IMG/M metagenome (GOLD analysis project Ga0316583, IMG submission 204513) | Rhizosphere microbial communities from salt marsh grasses in Alabama, United States - J_170502JBrBrA | ecosystem: Host-associated > Plants > Roots > Rhizosphere | place: USA: Alabama... | reverse complement strand
GTCCAACGCGCTGGCCTACGCCATGGCGAAGGACCCCACCACGGGTGAGCAGCTCGTCACGCTGGCGGACTTCTTCAAGCACGGGTTCTTCGTGCTGCTCATCAGCTTCACCGTGCTCTGGCTGTGGGCGATTCTCGGATACTGGCTCTGGATGGGCTTCCCTGCGGTCTGAGCGAGGAGGTAGTCACAATGGCACACACGAATGGCGCGGAACACGTCATCAAGCTGCTCATCGTGGACGACGAGACGCGCTTCCTGGCCGCCATCGCCCAACGCCTGGGAAAGCGTGGCTTCGACGTGCGCACGGCCGCGAACGGATTCGATGCCCTGGAGCTGGCGAGAACGGAGAAGTTCGACATCGCTATCCTGGACCTGAAGATGCCGGGCATGGACGGGGGGCAGGTACTGCGCGCCCTCAAGGAGGAGCACGCGTTCCTGGAGGCCATCATCCTCACCGGGCACGGGTCGCTGGAGAGCGCGGTGGAGCTCACCAAGCTGGGTGCGTTCAGCTACCTGCCGAAGCCGTACGAGCTGGACAAGCTCGTGCAGACGCTCAAGGACGCCTACGAGGCGCGCCTCCGGAAGAAGTTCGCGTCGGACCAGGAGCGGATCGACGAGGTGGTGCGCATGGCCACGGGGGAGAGCGCGCTGGGGATCCTGCGTCGGTTGCGGTCCCTGGACGACGAGCGGCGATGATCTCCGGGCCCGGCGACCGTGTGCGGGAGGGCCGCGAGGCTTCGAGGACCTGCGATACGCGGGTGCCCCCGACCTGGAGAACTGTCGGCGGAAGTACAAAATACTAGACATTATGTCATAACTAATGTACTTTTCCGGGGGTTGATCCGGGACGCTCTCCAGCCGACGGAGGAGTCGTGATGAGCACCCTGCTTCTGGTCCCGCTGCTGGCGTTCCAGGTGCAGCAGGCGGACCACTACGGGCTGATCACCGTCGACGGGCGGGACACGGTCGCCGTCGAGAGGGTGACGCGGCGCCCGGGAGCGCTGGTATCCGAGATCCTCGTCCCGAACCGGGCCCGACTCTCGGTGGTCTCCACTCTCGATGCGGACGGATGCGTGACCGGAATCCTGGAGGACGTCTTCCCCTGGGGCTCGGCGGCCGACGCGACGCCGCTGCAACATGCGCGCGTGTGGCTCGACGGTGATTCGGTACGCATCGACGTCAGGGCGGGGGATGTGGCCCGCACGGTGGCCCGCCCGGCGCCCGGCGTGAGCTTCCTCCTGGCCGAGGAGGCCATGGGCTCGGCCACGCAGATCGTGGAGTGCGCTCTCGCGCGGGGAGATTCGGTGGATCTCGCCGTGGTGGCGAACCCGGGGGTACGTCTCCTCAACGTCCCGGTGCGCCGGCACGGTGACCGCGTGACCGTCGTGACCAGCGACACCGCCCGGGTGCAGCTCGGCCCCGACGGCCGCCCGGCGCGGGTCGAGGTGGGCCGCGGCGGCAGGGTCGTTGTGCGCGTCCCGGTGGAGACGCTTCCCGAGGTGGCCGCTCCAGCGCCCGACTACGGTGCGCCTGCCGGGGCGTCGTATTCGGCAGAGGCCGTTGCCATTCCGGCACCCGGGAGCGCGACGCTGGCCGGCACGCTCACGTTACCGCGAGAGGCGCGTGCGCCGCTCCCCGCCGTGGTGCTGGTGAGCGGGTCCGGTCCGCAGGATCGGGACAGCTACGCTCCCATCGGAGGAGGGTGGAGGCCGTTCCGGGAGCTGGCCGACGCGCTCTCATCCCGGGGCGTCGCCGTCCTCCGCTACGACGACCGGGGGGTCGGCGCATCCACCGGAGACTTCGCCTCCGGCACCGAGCTCACCGAGGCGGAGGACGTGAAGGCGGCCGTGGCCTTCCTGCGGGCCCGGAAGGACGTCGCCGCGGACCGCATCGTCGTGCTCGGCCACTCCGAGGGTGCCCGGGTGGCGATGCTGGTGGGGGCGCAAGACCCCGCCCTGGCGGGGCTCGTGCTCATGGCGGGCGCCGCGGACCCCCGAGCGGCTGTGCGCGCGCAGACGCTCTGGTCGTTGGAGCACGCGCGAGGAGCCGAGAGCCTCTCGCGGGACTCGGTGCTGGCCCTCGTCGATCGACAGATGGACAGCCTGGCCGCGGCCGGCAGGAGGGAGGTCTTCCGATGGGACGCGGCGGGGCTGGCGCGCAGGATCGCCGCGCCCGTGGCGATCTTCCAGGGCGCCACGGACCGGCAGGTGCCCGCCGAGCAGGCGGAGGCCCTCGCCGACGTGTTCCGGCGGGCCGGCAATCGGGACGTGACGGTACGGGTCTTCGCCGGCGTGAACCACCTGTTCGTGCCCGACGAGACCGGGGACTTCCTGCGCTACGGCGAGCTGCCCAGCGGCCACCTGGCTCCCGACGTGCTCCGGGCCGTGACGGACTGGATCACGGCGAGGCCGGGAGCGGTCGCGCCGTCCGGATAGCGAGGTGCGCCGCCCGGTTCCCGGGCACGGATCCGCAGGCCTCGTTGTGGTTGCCGCTCCTCCGAGCCGCGGCTGCACGCGCCCGGTCCCGGGTTGTAGACTTACGGCAGTAGATGATGTCGCCGGCACCTGACGACGGGAGGTGGTCCCGTGGATCCAGAGCTGATCCCCTTGATGATCTTCACCATCATCGTGATCGCGATGATCGGAGGCTTCGTCGTGCTCCTCCCCATTACCCGGCGCCTGGGCCGGTATCTCGAGTACCGGATGTCCGAGCAGGGTCGGGTACGCGAGAGCGAGGACCGGGAGCGAGTCCTTCGGGCCATCGAATCGCTGCGCGACGACGTCGCACGCCTGGCCGAGCGCCAGGACTTCACCGAGCGGCTGCTGCAGCGCCCGCAATCCGGGGAAGAGCCCGGGGAGTGAAGGGGCCGGGAGATCCCGGACGGCGGTCGCCCGCCACGGAGGGCAGACCGGTGAAGCGCGCGACCCGAGGTCGCGCGATGTCAGCGCACCGTCCGAACCACCAGGGGCTGCGCATCCTCCCGCCCGAGCCGCTCGGCGTCCTCCTTCGAGAACGCACCGTGGACCCGCAGGGTGTAGCGGAACGTGACCTCGTCGTCCTGGGCCGCCCGGTAGTTGGTCTGCCAGTAGTTGTTCATGACGTAGGAATAGAGGATGGCGGACGGCTCGACCCGGTCCAGCCACCCGGTGACCACGGCGTCGGTGTGGATGTCCCCGAGCTGGATCAGCGGAGCGTCGATAGTGGTCACCGTCACCCCTCCGTCCTCGTTGGAGATGTCCACCCACCGCTGCACGCTGAAGTAGTTCTTCGAGCTTCCGGGAAGCTGTCCGGTCTCCGGGCGGTAGGTGCCGAAGGGCACGTCGATGGTGACCTTCGGATGGCCCACGGCGAAGGGGAAGCGGAAGAGGACCGCCTCCGGATCCAGCACCCACTTCTTGGCGATGCGATCGGTGATCTCCACCCGGTCCACGCCCTCCACGAGCCTGACCTCGGTGACGGCGGGCGCCCGGAGCCCCGGCGCCGACCGGGTGACCTCCGCGCTCCACACCAGAGGGCCGCGCTCCATCCACCGCAGCGTGGCCCCGTGGGCTCCTTCGCGCGTGGCGGGGTCACGCCCGGGCACGTACACGTACCGGTCCAGTCCCCCTTTCGAGGTGTCCACCCACTCCCGCCCATCGGGGCGGTGCACCAGGGACAGAATCGTCCCCTCGTCCCCGCCCAGCTCCACGCGGTATGTCGAGGTGGCCAGCACCAGGGCACGGACGTCTCGACCCCCTGATCCGTTGGGCGCGCCGGAGAAGAACGTGCCGGCTCCGTCCGCCGCCCGACCTGACGCTCCGGGGCCGGCGCCATCCGGGGATGCGCCTCCTGGCGCGGGTCCCGGCTCCACCTGGTACCGCTTCATGCCCGACGCGGGAACGCCTCTCGCAAGGAACGCCAGCTCCCCGGTGCTCAGGCGTTGTGACGGGACCAGCTCCCCACCCGCTTCCCGTACCCGGTCGCCTGCGCGGGAGGCCTCCGGAGACAGGGCCACCAGGTCGGTACGGGCCCACGGGAGCGTGTTGTAGACCTCTACCGTCGGCGCCGCGGGCCCCTGGGACGCGGGCGTGTCCTTCCCGACCTGTCCGGGACCCGCGCGCGCGCGCCCCAGCGCCTCCATGCGGAGCCTCGACGCCAGGGCGGCCGCCGTGTCGGCGTACCCCCGCTTCGTTGCCCAGGAGGCGAGGGTGAGCTCGGACGTCGGCTCGCTCACCGAGTTCCAGGAGCCCCAGGTGTGCTCGTCGAACAGGAGGACCTGCCTCCATGCCTCCGCAAGCGCCGCGGAGTCCAGCGTCACCCCGCGCATGTGAGCCAGGACCTCGGTCTGGGAGAGGCTCTCGGCGGTGCGGCGGGTCAGGGCGGTCTCCCTGGCCGAAGAGGCGGCGCCGTCCTCCCAGTAGCCGGTCATGTCTCCCCGGAGCTTGGGAAGGCCGGCCCCGTAGCGCCTCTCGAACTTCTGGAAGAACGCCGTCGTGCCGGAGATGTGGAGGACCGGTGAGGCGTAGCGCCGGTTCCAGTCCAGCACGGCCTGGGCCAGGCTCGGGTCCGGAGGCCCGTTGTCGGAGCCGATGTTGTAGCGCAGGTACACCATGTCGTAGGGGAAGCCCTCGGCGGTGAGCTGGTCCAGGTAGCCGAAGACCTTGTCCTCGTCGAGGCGCGTCTTGATGTGCTCGTAGCCCAGCCCCGTGTGGAAGAGCGAGTAGCCCGCACCGGACACCCAGGTGAGCACGGGTCCCTCTCCGTTGGGTCCCTCCCACCAGAACGGTCGGTCTCCGAGCTCCTCGAGATAGTGGCCGATGTGGTCGCCGGAGTTGGGGCCGATGGACAGGTAGCGGATCCCGTTCACGGCCAAAGCGTGCACCAGGCCCCAGCTGAAGCCCGGGATGTCGCTGAGCATCTCCGACCGGATGGGCACCCCGCTCATGACGGCCAGGCGCCGGGACGCGTCGAACGCGTGGAGGAGCGTCTCGTCGGAGCACAGTCCCGTGAGCAGGTTGGCGTAGAGGCCGTCCAGCTCGATCCATCCGGCGCGGATCCCCTCCATGAGGCGCTCGGTCTTCTCGCCGGGATGGGCACGCACGTAGGTGTCCACCGGCCAGATCGACTCGGGGTTCCACACGAAGCGGTCCCCGGGGGGGAAGTCCCTGGAGGCCTCGCCCAGCTTCAGGGCCTCCTCGAGGTTGGACCACTGGATGCGCTCCACCGAGTCCTGGCGCTCGGTGTAGCCGATGTCCACGTGGGTCTGGTGCAGGAGGTACACGTCCATGCGCCGGGGCGGGACGACCGTATAGTGGACCTCCTTCCGGAACGCGCCCACGCGCACACCGAGGGTCACGGGACGAGGCTCCGTCACGGCCGGCACCGGGAGCGTCAGGCGCGTGTGCCCGAGGGCGAGGGTCGTGTCCTTCGATCCCAGGGGGCTCCGGAGGGTGAAGCGCTGGGCGTCGCCCAGCTGCAGGATGTCCACACGGACGATCTGGGCCTCACCCTGCGGGGTGCGGAGCACCGCCGGGGCGTTGCGCACCTCCATGGACGGCGACACCCGATCCCGGAAGACCATGAACCAGGTCCGCTCCCCGGCGCTCTCCCCGAGGACCTCGAAGCGCACGGGCCGGCCCGGCTCCCACATCCCGCGGGGCAGGGTGAGGAAGAGGAACCCCATTGCGTCGCCGTACCGGTCGATGAGGGTGACCCGGAACGCTCCCTTCACCCCGCCCGTTCCACCCCAGTGCAAGGTATCGCCCCTGGCGGCCTGCCTGGGGTTGTAGAACGAGAAGACATCCCTGCCGCCGACGCGCACATCGAAGCGCCGGGGCTTGGCGTTGACATCGATGCCCACCATGAGGACGAAGGTGGCCTGGGTGCCCCGGATGTCCGCCGGCACGGCCTGGCTCTCCCACGCGATGGAGCGGGCACGGTCCTCGGAGCGCACCAGGAGAGAGGTCGTGACCGTGGGGACGGGGGAGTGGTAGTCGAGGATCTCGCCCTTCAGGTCACGCTGGTAGCCCGACAGATAGGCGGAGGGGAGAGGAACGTGGAGGTGCGAGGGGTCGCTTCCCTGCTGAGCGCTCCCCGAGGGAGGCATCAGCAGTGTAGCAGCAAGAGCCGCAAGGAGCGGTCGGATCATGCGGCCAAGTTGAACGTGAGGACGTCCGTGCACAAGAAGATCCCGGGGTCGCTTCCGCCCAGGGGGTCATTCCTGCCGCCGCCGTCGCTCTCCGGTCCACCGGGCGGCCATCTCGCATCGGTGCACCGGCGACGAAAACACCTCTCCCGCCCGTAAGACACGCAACAAGGGGGCATAATGGGGGATATCGACGACCGGTCGAAGAGCGAGACGGAGCGCATGAAGTTCGCCGCCGACCTCGAAGCGGTGAGCGAACGGATACGGACGGGCGAGACGGATTCCGAAGAGGTCGCGACGCCACACGGAACCATGCGGATCTACCGCGACCCCGAGAGCCCCGAGAGCATCTGCGTGGATGCCATCGGTGACGAGGGTGAGCTGACGATGCGGTCCCGCTCCTGGCCCGCCGGCGGGGTCCGGCCGACTGCGTATCCCGACACGTTGCCCTTCCTGCAGGAGTGCGCCGCGATGGTGACCGAGGTCGGAGACGGGCGCATGCGCTCGGTCATGTGGGTGAAGCCCGAGGATCCGGAAGCCGCGTTCGAGGAGGTGTACCGCCAAGCGCTGGGGATGGGATGGGAGGAGCGACCGACCATCCCCCTCGTCCAGGGACTGGGCCCGGTGCACCGGGCCGTGTTGGCGCGCGACGGACGTGAGGGAACCCTGAGTCTGGTCATCTTCGGGAAGACGAGCCAGCTCATGTGGATGGACGTCGAGGCGAGGCGGCCCGGAGGAAGCGACGCGGGGTCCGCCCGCGGAGCGAGCGAGCGGCCGGACCCGCAGTGACTCCGGCGCTCGGCGTGCGGGAGGAGAGTGGAGCGAACAGTGTTCGCTACGGCGCTATCGAGGCCTCGGCTCGGGCACAGCCGGCAGCGGGTCCGCCGGCACGCCCTCCTTCGTGATCTTCACCGGTAGGATGGCGCCGTCCGGAGCGAAGTGCAGCTCGTCGATGCACACGACCCGGTGGTTCGGGTCCGTCTCCCCCAGCGGGCGGCGGTGGTACACGATGTACCAGTTGTCCGATCCCGGCGCATGCAGCACCGAGTGGTGTCCGGCGCCCGTGGCGACCCTGGGGTCCTGCTGGAGGATCTTGCCGATCCGCTCGAACGGACCCGTGGGCGACGAGCCGATGGCGTACGCCACCGCGTAGTTCGGCCCCGTCCACCCGCCCTCGGACCACATGAAGTAGTACTTGCCGCCCTTCAGCAGCATGAAGGAACCCTCCACGTACCCCTTCGGCGTGATCTCCCTGAAAGTCGTGCCGTCCGCGAAGGGAACGAAGCCGGTGAAGTCGTCCTTGAGCTTGGCGATGTTGCAGTGGCGCCAACCGCCGTACGTGATGTACCACGTGCCGTCGGTGTCCTGAAAGACATACGGGTCGATGGGCTGGGCTCCGTTGTGGAACCGGCCGATGAGCGGCTTGCCCAGGTAGTCGCGGAAGGGGCCGTCCGGCGAGCGTGACCGCGCGACGCCGATGCCGCCGACCTGACGGTCGCTCTGGATGTCGTTGGCGGAGAAGAACAGGTAGTACCAGCCGTCCTTCTCGACGATGGACGGCGCCCAGAGCGCTCGCCTCGCCCACGCCACGTTCTTGAGGTCGAGGATGTGGGGGTGCTTTGTCCAGGTCACCAGATCGGGCGAGGAGAACGCGTCCATGTACGTCTGTTGGTCGTACGGCGCCGACGTCGTGGGATAGACCCAGTACTGGTGGGCGAAGACGTGGGCTTCGGGATCGGCGTACCACCCCGGGAAGATGGGGTTGCCGGAGCGGGGCGTCTGGGCGGCGGCGAGGGCAGGCACGAGCGACAGGAGGGCCGGAAGCACCACGTGCATCGCGCGCCGCGCACCGCCTTGGTCTCGGCTCACCCCCGGCGTCCCTGTCTCCCGCTTCACTTCAAGCGCCCGAGCAGCGCCTCGAGGGCGTCCGCCGTCAGGGGAGCGGTGGCGGCGACGAAGACGTCGCCCCTCCGCGCCGTCCCGCGTGCGGGTCCTCCGGACGGTTCGGTCCCACCGAAGCGCAACGGGCCCCCGGCCTCCACCAGCTCGAGGTTACCGCCACCGTCGAGCGTCTGGACGACGCGCACGATCGCGACGCCGGAGGCGTTCCCCACGTCGATACGGCTCACCGGCAGGTCCGGCACCGTGAGGAGAGCGAAGCCCGTGGCGGCCTCCGCGTCGGCCCGGCTCACGGCTCTCCACGCGCCCCACGCAGGCTGGTCCGGGGGCACGACGATCTCCTGCGGTGCGGTGCTCTCCCGGGCCCGTCCCGCCGCCACTCCGGTGACGACGAGCTCGTTCAGCGCGACGTCCTGGGGAGCGAGGCGGAAGTCGGCGGAGACCATGTTCCCGGCACGCGCGTCCAACCTGCGGCTCTCCGTCCGGTACCCGATGAGCTGAGCCCTCAGCGTGACCGGCCGCGTGGCGGAGTCCGTGGGGGTCTTGTCCAGGGACAGCTCGAAGGTTCCGTCCTTGCGGGTGATGGCGCCCACCCCCGTACCGGCCACGACGATCTGTGCGGCAGCCAGGGGTTGGCCCGACTCGTTCGTCACCCGCCCGCGGATGAGCGCAGGGGCAGAGTCGGAGCGAGACACCGCCGCCGCCTTGGCGGCCCCCACCCGTGCGCCCTCCGCGGACGCCGCCTGGGCGGGCTGAGCCGCGTCGGCCGTCATCCTCTCGGCGCTGGCCACCGAGGCAGCCGGCTTCGTGGGCGTCTTCAGGGGGGCCGTCGGCCGGACCGTGCTCTGGGCCGCCCCGCCGTGCGGCGAGGTGTCCGCTGCCGGCTTGGCGGCCACGACCATGGGCGCCGCCGTCTGCGTGGCCGCAGCCGTTCGAGTCGGTGCTTCGGCGGTGGCCGGGAAGGCCGGAGACGTGTCGCCGGCAGCGAGCGCCGAGGACGTGTCCGAGGCGGGCTTCGCGCTGGCGACCACCGCAGCCGGCGTCGCCGAGTCCACCTTCGCCGTCTCCGTTGCCGTCCTCGTCACGCCACCGCTGCGGTAGAGGTTGCTCCCGAGCCACCCGAGGCCGATGGCGGCGGCGATGCTGGCCGCCCATGCGGCGGCGGCCCAACGCGGTCGGTGTGGTCCCACCCCTTCGCGCTGGCGTGCGCGGGCCATCACGGTCTCGAAGGCCGGCACCGCCTCGTCCGCTGCCTCGGCTCCGGACAGCAGCGCCTGGACCCGATGCGACGACTCGTCCAGCTCCTCGAGCCGGCGAGCACAGGCATCACAGCTCGACAGGTGGCGCTCTATCTCCGCGCGCTCGGACGCGCTCAGACCGGAACGCGGCCCATCCAGCCAGGCCTGGAGGATTCCGTCATCCAAGTGCTGCATCGGTGCTCTCCAGCGCGTCGTGCGCGCTCACGAGTTTCTTCTTCGCGCGGGCCACCGTGGTGCCGATCGCGCCGCGGGCGAGCCCGGTCTGGGCCGCGATCTCCGCATAGTCGAAGCCGGCGTTCCAGAGCAGGAGCACCTCGCGATCCGTCTCCGAGAGCTCCGCAAGGGCGCGCCGCAGGCGTTCGGCACGCTCGCGCGCCTCGAGCTCCCGGGCGGGCGAGCTCTCCTGCTCGGCGCGGACGTCCTCCTCCACGCGAAGGAGGCTGAGATGGCGCTTGCGCCGTACGATCATCCGCGCTTCGTCCCGAGCCAGGTTCGATGCCGTCCGGAAGACCAGTCCCCGGGGGTTGTCCGCATCCTTGCCTATGACGCGGACGAACGCCTCCTGCGCCAGGTCCCTGGCGCGCTCGTCGTCCCACAGCATCCAGCGGAGGAAACGCAGGACCTCGGGATAGACGGAGCGGTACACCGCTTCCCAGTCGGTCTTCACCTTCGTCACCCTCTCCCGGATCGCTGGGCGGAAGCCCCCACCCGTACGGGCGATGCTGGTCGTCTCATGCACATACGACGAATCGACGTCGAGGATTTGCACATCCGCCCCTGTCGCAAGCTACCCCGAAGTCGGCCGCACCGCTCCTCTCGGGCACCCCTCGTGCAAATCGCCCGCCCTCCCGCGTCGTACAGCTCGAAACGGGTGAGCCCACCGCAGGGCGGCCCGGCCACGGCCTTCGAGCACGGAGGAGCATCATGCGATCCCATCGCCGTTCCATCCGATCCTTTCCCCTGGTTCCCCTGGCCGCGCTCCTCATGGCGCCGGGCTTCGGCTACAGCGGTCCCCTCGCCGAGAACCTGCACGTCTCGGGACGCGTGGTACGCGCGGACACGGACGCCCCGTTGGCGGGCGTCCAGGTGTCCATCCGGGGAACCCGGGCCGGCGCTCTCACGGGCGCCGACGGTCGCTACGCCCTGGACGTTCCCCGCGTACAGCTGGCGCAGCAGGATATCCACGTCGTGGCCCTGCTCATCGGATACCACGCGGCGGATTCCCTGGTGCACGTGCCCGACGCGGTGGCCGGAAGCTCCGTGACCGTCGACTTCCGTCTGAAGCCCGAGCCCGTCGCCTTGAACGAGCTCGTCGTCGCCGGTGCCACGGGTGTCGTCCAGCGTCGGGAAGGCGCGAAGGTGGCCGACGCAGCGAGGTCTTCGGCGGAGATGCCCGTCGGGCCGACAGGCACGACGAACCTCCGCCCCGTGATGACGCAGACGAACACGCCGTCGACGTCGTTCAAGACCGGAGGCGGTTGGTACGGCCCGCGCCGCTACCGTACGGCGACGGGCAACCGTGAGGAGTACGCGCACATCACCGACAACGCTTTCCTCTCTCCGGATGACCATCCGCTGTCGACGTTCTCCATCGATGTGGACCGTGCCTCGTACAGCAATGTGCGTCGGTTCCTGCTCCGCGACCGGCGCCTGCCGCCCGTGGACGCGGTGCAGATCGAGGAGATGGTCAACTACTTCTCGTACCACTACGACCTCCCCCACGGGAACGACCCCGTGGCCATCACCACCGAGGTCGGCGCGGCCCCCTGGGCTCCGGAGCACAGGCTCCTTCGTATCGGCCTCGCCAGCCGGCCCGTCGCCACCGCCGACCTCCCCCCTGCCAACCTGGTCTTTCTGCTGGACGTGTCCGGTTCCATGGCCTCACCCGACAAGCTGCCGCTGGTCAAGTCGTCCATGCGTCTCCTGGTGCAGCAGCTGCGGCCCGTCGACCGCGTGGCCATCGTCGTGTACGCGGGTGCCGCGGGGCTCGTGCTGGAGCCGACGTCCGGAGCACACAAGGGGAGGATCCTGGAGGCCATCGACCGCCTGGAGGCGGGAGGATCCACGGCGGGGGGCGCGGGGTTGCGCCTCGCCTACGACGTCGCTCGCAGGAGCTTCCGGCGTGGAGGGAACAACCGCGTGATCCTCGCCACCGACGGAGACTTCAACGTCGGCGAGAGCAGCGACGCGGCCATGATCCGCCTCATCGAGGCGAAGCGGGCTCAGGGGACCTTCCTCACCGTCCTGGGCTTCGGAACCGGAAACCTCCAGTCCGAGAAGATGCAGGAGCTCGCCCAGCACGGGAACGGCAACTACGCCTACATCGACGGGCTCCAGGAAGCGCGCAAGGTGCTCGTCCACGAGATGGGAGGGACGCTCCTGACCGTCGCGAAGGACGTGAAGGTGCAGATCGAGTTCAACCCCGGGCGCGTGCGGGCGTACCGCCTGCTGGGATACGAGAATCGCCTGCTGGCGGCCGAAGACTTCAACGACGACGCCAAGGACGCCGGGGACCTTGGCGCCGGGCACACGGTCACGGCGCTGTACGAGATCATCCCCACGGGCGTGGAGTCCGACGAGGGGCCCGGCAGCGTGGATCCTTTGCGGTATCGGACGCCGGGGCGCGTATCCGGAGCGGGCAGGGGCGACGAGCTCGCGTTCGTGAAGGTCCGCTACAAGCGGCCCCACGGAACCGAGAGCCATCTCCTGCAGCGCGCGGTCCGGGACGGCTCGGGGAAGGTCTCCACGGACTTCACGTTCGCCTCTGCCGTGGCGGGCTTCGGGATGCTGCTCCGGAAGTCTCCGTACCGCGGATCGATCTCCGCCGGCCAGGTGCTGGCTCTGGCCGACGACGGGCTGGGGGACGACCCCGAGGGATACCGACGCGGATTCCTGGAGCTGGTGAGGGCCTACCAGGCCATCACGCACCGGGAGGTATGGGAAGAGATACGGCGTTGACCCGAAGGCGGGTCGGCGGAGGGGAACTCGCTGCCCGCTCCCCTCCGCCGGCCCTGGCACGGGCCTCATGGGGATGCGCCTCGCGCGGGATCCGTCAGCCCTCGTACTCGAACACGTCCTCGATTCCCAGCCCGAAGACCCGGGCAATGCGGAAGGCCAGGGCGAGGGAGGGCACGTACCCCCCCTGTTCCAGGGCTCCGATGGTCTGCCGGGTGCAGCCGGCCCGTGCAGCCAGCTCCTGCTGCGTCATCTCCCCGTTCTCGAACCGGAGACGGCGGATGTGGCTCCGGATGCTCCCCTCACCCATGGCCCCCCGTCCTCCCGTCCAGGATCAGGGTGGCGACGCCCGAGGCCACGGATGCCAGGATCACGGCGCCGTAGGCCAGGAACCACATCCAACCCACGGGCAGCGTACCCGCCGATTCGTAGACGGTCCAGAGGGTGATGGCGAACGCGAAGATCCCAACCAGGACGATGACCAGGGTCGCCTGGTTGGCACGGGCGACGATCTGCAGGTCCCTCTCGTCGGCCACGGGGGGCTCTCCTTTGCGCTGCCGGGTGAGCCAGAGCGACAGCCAATAGCCCAGGAACCCGAATGCCAGGGCGACGGCGCCGGCCAGATGGCGGCTGGAGTCCTCCGCGAGCCCGCCGGGCCCGCCGCCCATGAAGAAGGTCAGGGCGAAGCCCAACCCCGCCACCGACCAGATGATCGTCGCCAGCCACGCTCGCCGGCGCGTCTGGCTCATCTCTCCGAGGCTCATGGCTGCCTCCTTCGATCCTTTCGGCCGGAACGGAGCACCGTAACGGCCGACGTTCGCCCTCCGGGCCGTCTGAAGAAAAGGTAACGCTACTTGACATAATGTCAAGTAGAGTTGACATAACGTCAATTGGATTTGACGCCTTGTCTCCATCGACAGGAACGGAGGGAGCGGCACCCTCTCGGATCCAAATGCGTCGCCCGGCGTTGGGCGCGAGGTGGGGCACTCCGTCGAGGATGTCCGAGGAACACACGGCGGATAGCTTGACGCCGCGTCGGTGGAGAGCGCATGCTGCGTCGGCTTCGCAGGAGTATCCGCCATGCAGCGACTCGCCGGTTGAGCAGGGCGCCCCAGCCTTGGATGCGCTCCAATCCCGGCTACAGCGATCGTTGAGCGATCGCTACCTCCTCGACCGCGAGCTCGGCCGCGGTGGCATGGCGGTGGTGTACCTCGCCGAGGACATCAAGCACCGACGGCGGGTGGCCATCAAGGTGCTCAAGCCGGAGCTCCTCCCCGCGCTGGGCGCGGAGCGCTTCCTGCGCGAGATCCAGATCGCGGCAGGACTCGCCCATCCCAACATCCTGCCGCTCCACGACTCCGGAGAGGCAGACGGGCTGCTGTACTACGTCATGCCCTACGTGGACGGCGAGACGCTGCGGGACCGCCTCGCGCGCGAGAAGCAGCTCCCCTTCGAAGATGCGGTCACCATCACGGCGGAGATCGCCGACGCACTGGCCTACGCCCATTCCCTGGGCCTGGTGCACCGGGACATCAAGCCGGAGAACGTGTTGTTTCAGGCCGGCCACGCCGTGGTGAGCGACTTCGGGATCGCGCGGGCGGTGAGCCGGGCCGGTGGCGAGCACCTTACGGAATCCGGCGTGGCGGTGGGAACGCTGGCCTACATGAGCCCCGAACAGGCCAGCGGGGCCAAGGACATCGACGGCCGCACCGACATCTACAGCCTGGGTTGCGTGCTCTACGAGATGCTCCTCGGGCAGCCGCCGCTCCTGAGCCCGGCCGTCTCCGCACATCCCAGCGAGGACGGGGTGAGCCTGCGGGGAAGCCGGGAGGCCGTCCCCGAGGCGGTAAGCGGTGTGCTGGCCAAAGCGCTGGCCGGCCGGCCGACGGATCGCTTCGCCACGGCCATGCAGTTCAAGGAGGCCCTGGAGCGCTCGACCGTGGAAAGGGGGGCATTCCCGGCGGTGTGGGGCGCGCGCGCCCTGTACCGGCATCGGCGCCTCGTGACAGCGACCGCGCTGGTGCTGGTGTTGCTCGTGCTCCTGCCGCAGACGAGGGATCTCGGGCGCCGCCTTTTCGGAGGCGCTCCGGGTCCGAGCGTCATCAGGATGGCGGTGCTGCCCTTCACGAATCTCACGGGAGATCCCAGCCAGGAGTACCTGAGCGACGGTCTGACCGAGGAGATGACGTCGCAGCTCGGCCGGCTCCACCCCCAGGAGCTCGTCGTCATCGCTCAGCCCTCGGTCGCCCGCTACAAGAACACCACGGAATCCATCACGCAGATCGGCAAGGAGCTCGGCGCAGAGTACCTCCTGGAGGGCAGCGCGCGGCGGGAGGCCAACACGGTGCGGGTGACCGGCGAGCTGATCCGGGTGAGCGACCAGACGACCGTGTGGACCGACAGCTACCAGCGGGAGATGTCGGGGATCCTGACCCTCGAGAGCGACGTGGCGCGGGCGGTGGCGAAGTCCCTGGCGCTGGTGCTACTGCCACAGGAGCGGGCGCGGTTGACGGAGACGCGCACGGTCGACGCGCAGGCCTACGAGGACTATCTCCGGGGACGCGAGCACGCGCGCACGTTCACTCCGGTCGAGCTCGATGTGGCGCAGAAGTACTTCGAGGCGGCCTTGAAGGAGGATTCCACGTACGCGCCGGCATGGGTGGGCCTGGCCTTCGTCTGGGCCGGCCGCGAGCAGATCCCGGTCGTGTCGCCCGCCGTGGCCGGGCCCAAGGCGAGAGCCGCAATCAAGCGGGCGCTGGCGCTGGACAGCACCCTCGCCGATGCCCACCTCCAGTTGGCCATCCTCAGAAGCCAGGCCTGGGATTGGCCCGGGGCGGACGCGGAGTACAAGAAAGCCCTCGACA
>Ga0316583_10000231_pt1 | contig 15111 bp, 13 predicted proteins | sample J_170502JBrBrA_D_FD_204513 | JGI IMG/M metagenome (GOLD analysis project Ga0316583, IMG submission 204513) | Rhizosphere microbial communities from salt marsh grasses in Alabama, United States - J_170502JBrBrA | ecosystem: Host-associated > Plants > Roots > Rhizosphere | place: USA: Alabama... | reverse complement strand
CTCGATGGAGTGACCGGCCTTCAACTGGGTGCGCAACTGGCGCGCCCTCGCCTGTAAATCCGCCTGCTGGGCGCGCGCGGCCGCGATCTGGGTGTTGAGGTCGGAAAGCTGCTGCGCCGGCAGCAGCGTGTTGTTGGTGCCGACGAACAGGCTCTTGTTGGCGCGGTACTGCTCGACCTTGGCTTCCGACTCCGCCACTTTCTTGCGCAACTTCTTGATCTCGCCGGCGAGCCACGAGCCGGCGGCGCGGGTCTGCGACTGCTGGTCGACCTGCTGCATACGCAGATAGCTAGAGGCCACCGTGTTGGCGACGTCGGCGGCGAGTTGGGGATTGGCGGAGCTGAAGCCGACGACAATCACGCGCGACTTGGCCACCGACTGCACGTTGAGCCGGTCGTAGTAGGCCTCCAACGTCCGCTCTTCCGCGGTCATGGAGTTGAGGGGGCGGCCGATGCCGAAGAGGCTAAGCAGCGTGCGCCAAGGCGAGCGGCCGGCGACAGCGGGGTCGAACTCGGGCTTGCTGGCGAGATTGAGCTTCTTGATCACCTCGCGCGCGAGATCGCGCGAGAGCAGCACCTGTACCTGGCTCGCCACCGTTTCGGGATCGATGGTGGCGCGCTGGGTGTTCTTGTCGGCGTCGGCGCGGAGGAAGACGTTCTGCCTCGCCTCCAGCAGCACCCGCGATTCGGAGTGATAGCGCGGCGTCACGGCATTGACGACGACGAAGGCCGCCACGGCGCAGATGACCGTAAAGCCGAGGATCTTGGATTTCTTCTGCCACAACACGCGGCCCAGGCCGCGCAGGTCAGGCTCGCCATTGGCATTAACGGCGGCAACGGCCGGAGCCGGCTGCGCCGGACTATTCGACTTACTACCAAACACGATGTGTACTCCACGCGACCGACTCTGTGCCGATGGCGCGATTACAGACCATCATGGTTTCAGGCGCGTTAATTCGGCGCCTCCGGCCATAAAGTCAGGATTTGTTAACCATACCCAGCCCTAATCAATCCAATGCTTTGACTGCCACGGGGCCGATTCCATGCGCTACGCCACCCTGCTGCCGCCGCTTCTCCTCGCGCTCACGGTGGCTGGCTGCGCGAGCCAGCAGCCATCCTATTACGTGACGGACGCCGCCACCGGCCAGCGGGTCTCGACCGGACAGCAGGCTGCGCCCTACGACCGTCGTGGGCTGCTCGCCGCCGGGAAAGCGCAGGCCAGCGGCTACAACAGCTACGCCTCCGACGCGCCGCAGCGCCAGGATGGCAGCGACCGCGGCCTGTTCAATTCCGACGATTTCCAGTCGAACTGGTTCAGTCGGCGATCTTCCGCACCGACCTACGTCGCCCAGCCGCAGGTGTCGCAGACTCGGGCGCCGCAGACCTATGCCTACCAGCCGCCTCCGCAGCAGCAAGCGTATGCGCAGCCGCTGCAGCAGCAGGCATATGTACAGCAGCCGACGACCATGCAGTATCGCCCGCCACAACCGGCGCCACAGCCCTACACGCCGCCGCAATATTACCGGCAGCCGCAACCGCAGCAGACCGGTTATTATACGGCAAGCAATGGGCTGTATTAGTGCGGTGGATTTGACGTCCGTCACGCGCCCTGAAGTGAGTTCCGGCTGCCGCCGATGCCGCCACTGAATATCCTGCATGTGTTCCGGGCCCCGGTCGGCGGCCTGTTTCGCCACGTGCTCGACCTCGCGCGCGCGCAGGCCGAACGCGGCCATCGGGTCGGCGTGATCTGCGACAGCCAGACCGGAGGCGCGCGTGCCGACGAGGTGCTAGCGGCGCTTGAACCCTCGCTGGCGCTGGGACTCACGCGCTATCCCATGCACCGGCAGCCACACCCGAGCGACGTGTTCGCGCTGCGCCATGTGATGGGCCGCGTCGCTGCGACCAAAGCCGACATCGTGCACGGCCACGGCGCCAAGGGCGGCGCCTATTCGCGGCTCGTCTTCAACCACCGCCAGGCCGTGCGCGCTTACATCCCGCACGGCGGCAGCCTGCTGTTCACCCACGATACGCTGGCCGGCAAGGTCTATCTCGCCACCGAGCGCTTCCTGATGCGGCGCGGCGACCTGTTCCTGTTCGAAAGCGGCTACAGCGCCGACATGTTCCGCCGCAAGATCGGCGTACCGACCGGCTTGGTGCGCATCGTGCACAATGGCGTGCCCCCGACCGAGTTCGAGCCCGTCCCCGCCCTGCCCGACGCCACCGATCTCGTCTTCATTGGCGAAATGCGCCTGTTGAAGGGCGTCGATATTCTCATCGATGCTATCGCCGGCTTGCGCCGCGACGGCCGCGCGGTCACTGCCACGCTGGTCGGCGACGGCCCCGACCGCGAACAATTCCAGGCCCAGGTCAATCGGCTTTCGCTCAGCGACCTAATCAACTTCAAACCGGCAACGCCGCAGCGCCAGGCCCAAGCCTTCGGCCGCGTCATGATGGTGCCATCGCGGCTGGATTCCTTTCCCTACATCGTCCTGGAGGCGACCGCCTCCGGCAAGCCGCTGATCGCCTCCGACACCGGCGGCATCCCAGAGATTTTCGGTCCGCTGTCCAGCCATCTCGTGCCCAAGGGCGATCCTGCGGCCCTGGCAGGCGCGATCGCCAAAACGCTCGATGACCCGCAGGGCGCGGCCACACTCGCGCAGGCCATGCGCGCGCGGGTGGCGGAAAGCTTCTCGATCGCCAGCATGGTCGACGGGGTGCTGGCGGCTTACGGGGAAGCGCTGCAGATTCTAGAAAAATCAGGCCGCCGTTAACCGCATTTTCAACAATGCGCTAAGCTTTCTTTGACGTTCATTCCCTAAGATTTTCCGGAAATAGGGCAAGTTCCCGCGTTTTGCGTGGCGCAAGCACGCGCGCGGGTTATGTGTATGGCGTCACCCATGACCGACATCAATCTGCGTCCATCACGAACGGCTGCCGACGTGCTCGAGCGGCTGAAGGTGGGCGCCGCCGCGACGACCAAGGAGCGCGCGCTATCGCCCGAAGCGCTAGCCGTCGCCGAACGCCCAACCCCGCCGCCCATCTCTCCCATCGTGCTCGCGGGCTTCGTGCGCATGGCGGAGTTCGCGCTGGTGATGGTGGTGGGGATGACCCTCTTCGCCCTCTATCTCGGGCCGGAGCCCGATTTGCTGATCCCCTATCTCGGCACGACCTTCGGCATCGCCGTCCTGGCAATACTCGCCTTCCAGGTCGCCGACATTTACCAGGTGCAGGCCTTCCGCGGCTACGAGAAGCAATACATGCGGCTCGCCTCCGCTTGGTCGGTCGTGTTCCTGCTGGCCATTGGCGCCTCGTTCGTCACCAAGACTGGCGGCCAGTTCTCGCGCTTCTGGCTCGGCAGTTTCTTTGCGACCGGGCTGTGCGCGCTCATCGTCTCGCGCAAGGTGCTGTTCTACATCGTGCGCGAGTGGACGCGTGAAGGCCGCCTCACCCGCCGCACCGTCATCGTCGGTGGCGGGCCGATGGGCGAGAAGGTGATCGAGGAGCTGCGCGGACAGAAGGATGCCGGCATCGAGATCATCGGTTTCTTCGACGATCGCAACGACGACCGCGGCGGCGCCGAATGCGCCGGCGAGCGCAAACTCGGCAGTGTCGACGACCTGGTTGAGTTCGCCCGCCGCACCCGCGTCGACTTGGTGATCTTCTCGCTGCCGATCGCGGCGGAAGGTCGCATCCTGCAGATGCTGAAGAAGCTGTGGGTGCTGCCGCTCGACATCCGGCTTGCCGCCCACACCAACAAGCTGCAGTTCCGTCCGCGCTCCTACTCCTACATTGGCAGCGTACCGGTAATCGACGTGTTCGATCGCCCGATCGCTGATTGGGACGTGGTGATGAAATGGCTGTTCGACAGGATCATCGGCAGCCTGATGCTGCTCTGCCTGTCGCCGGTGATGGCGGTTATCGCCATCGCCATCAAGCTCGACAGCCGCGGGCCGGTGCTCTTCAAGCAGAATCGCTACGGTTTCAACAACGACCTGATCGAGGTCTACAAATTCCGTTCGATGTATACCGACAAGGCAGACGCCACCGCCAGCAAACTGGTGACCAAGGATGATCCGCGCGTCACCCGTGTCGGCCGCATCATCCGCAAGGCCAGCCTCGACGAATTGCCGCAGCTATTCAACGTCGTGTTCAAGGGCAACCTGTCGCTGGTCGGCCCGCGCCCGCACGCGGTCAATGCCAAGGCCGAGGCACGCCTCTACGACGAGGCGGTGGACGGCTATTTCGCCCGCCATCGCGTCAGGCCCGGCATCACCGGCTGGGCGCAGATCAACGGCTGGCGCGGCGAAACCGACACCCACGAGAAGATCCAGAAGCGCGTCGAGCACGACCTCTACTATATCGAGAACTGGTCGGTGCTGTTCGATCTCTACATCCTGGCGCGCACGCCGTCCGCCCTGCTCAAGACCGAGAACGCGTATTGATGGCGTGTTGCAGATGACCTCGAAAGCCCGGCGCTTCCGGCTTTGTCTCAGCCTCGGCTGCGCCCTGGTCGCGGCTCCATTGCCGGCCGGCACGGCGTACGCGCAAGCGACCGGGCAATTCGAGATCGGTGTCGATCAGTCCAACATGATCTGGGAATCGAAGCCGAAACAGGCCTCGATCTTCGCCGGAATTCGCGCGATGGGGGCACGCTGGTTCCGCGATTCCTTCGCCTACCCGCCCAACCGCATACCGGATTTCGTCGACGTGGTGCGCCAAGCCAAGCTGGCGCACTTGAAGATGCTGGTCGTCGTCCTGCAGGACGCCAGTGACTACGACGGCGCCGATCCAAAAGCCGAAAACGCCGGACCGGCATTCAAGAAACGCTGCGGGTGGCCGGGCGGCTCGTTCAAGCTCAGCCGCATCGATCTCACGAAGTTCAAGAACCGGCTGCGCGGACTGCTGGCGGCGCTGAAGGCAGCGCATCTCAACGTTGATGCCTTCGAGATCGGCAATGAATACGACTGGGTCTGCTTCAACGGTGACGTTCCATTCGGCCGTCCCGCCACCGCGAAGGATATCCTGATCGCCAAGCGCGGCTATGCGCGGTTTCTCGAAGCGGCGGCGGTGACGATCCGCAATCCGCGCTTCTTTCCCAGGGCGAAGATCATAACCTTCGGCATGTCTCATGCCGATGCCGGCTGGGACGAGAACCCGCCCCATCATCTACCGAACCCGGCGGCCTTCGTGGCTTCGCTCAGGAACCTGGACGGCCAGAACTACCTGGACAACGCTCGCTACCGGATCGATGGATACGGCTCGCACGTCTACCCCGAGTCGAACGACATCGCGCGCTCCACTATAGTAACGCTTGCCAAGGACACAGCCGCGCTCGGATCACGGCTGCCGGTGTGGATCACGGAATTTGGCTTGCGCCGGGAGCAGTTCCCGAACCGGCAGGGCATAAGCCGAGCCCAAGCCATGAAGGTCTTTTTCAACACGCTTGCCGGTGCCAAGCGCACTGCCTTCGGTCCGGTCTTCTATTACAACTACGACAGCCCGTCCTGGGGACTGGCCGATGCGCGGGGAAAATTGCTGCCCGCCGCACGAGCGCTCGTGCGCGAATGTCACACCTGCATGAGCAAGGCCCGCTGAAGCGCCTACCAGCGCGGTTCCCATTGCGCCGGTTGCATCGGATGCGCAGGCTGCACCGGCGGCCCAACCCAGGTCTGCTGCGGCAGCGCGGCCCAAGCCTGCCGAGTTGGCAGCGCCCGGCGAACAAAATTGGCGGCGTTGAAGCCCCACATTAGGCCGAACAGCATCCACAAATGCCGCCAGTGTTCGACCTGCTGCAACAGCGCGCACGGCAGTTGGGCCACAAGCGAGAATCCCAGCCACACGGCGATTGGGCTCTTCGTCGCGTGGTAGTTTTGAAACGTGACCTTGACCGACAACACCGTCAACATGATCCAGGCGACGCCCGCCAACCAGCCGTAGTTGACGAATGAGCTGATGAAGATGTTGTGGATCGGCTCCGGGAATATCTTGTCGATCTGCAGCATGCCGAGCCCGAACGGATGTGTCAGGATCAACGGAATGGCGAGAACATAGCGGGCGTAGCGACCCATCTTGCCGAGGTCGTAGGGCTCGGCGAGCGTCAGGCGGCTCATCAGCTTGTCCTGAAAGCCGTGGAAGCTCACGAAAGCGATCGCGGTCAGCACCACGATGATAAATGCACCGATCATGAGGACCGCAACCGCGCGCGCGAGCTGGTGGCGGTTGAGCACCAGGAAGTAGAGCGGCGCGAAGACGATTAGCGAAACAACGTCCGCGCGTGAAAACGACAGCAGCACGCCGGCAACGCACAGCACCATCGTGATCAGCGGGAAAAAGAACCCGCGCCGGTTGGTCAGCATGTACATGGCGCCGAACAGGCCCGGCAGCAGAAACGCGCCGAAGGAAATCGGCTCGTCGAACAGGCCCTTGGCGCGGTCGTCCCAGATGAACAGCGGGATGTGGGCGGCAAAGCCGATGACACCCAGGGTCGCCGAAATACAGCAGGCGACCATGTAGATTTTCATGAACTTGTGGAAGTCGCCCTCATCCCAGCTCAACGCCACCAGACAACTGGTCACAGTCAGCATCATGCAGAAGGTGTGCGCGAAAAGCTGGAACCGGACCGCGGGATCGCCGAAGAAATCGATGGACGAAAAGTAGACCGAAAGACCCCAGACGCAGACCAGTAGGAGAAAGACCATCGTCTGCTTATGAACGCGCGGATTGACCAGAATCGACGGCAGGAAGGCAAGCATGAAGACGACGTCGCCCGGTGCCGGACGCGGCAGCGTCCAGTGCATGAGCAGCACCGCGACGAAGAACAGGAAATTTCTCGCCTTAAAAATTCGCGTCTGAATGGCTGACGCCTGCGCCTGCATGAAAAGACTCGTCCTTTGCCCCTGCAGCGTTAGGGCCATTCAATACCGCGCGAAGGTTAACAGCAGGCAACGATTGGCGGGCGCGCTCGGGGCTCGCCGCGATGCCGCCGGCCGACGCTCCATTCGCACCCGCCTGGCCCCAGGCCGGGCCGGTTCCGGGCTGGCAACAAGGTGTTCCGACAAGTGTTGCGCCGCCATGGACGCATCCCTATAGTCCGCGCCGTTCCGGTCGGGGCGTGGCGCAGCCCGGTTAGCGCACCTGTCTGGGAGACAGGGGGTCGGAGGTTCAAATCCTCTCGCCCCGACCAGAAAATTGAATAATTCTCTGGCCTTAGTCGAACCTCCCAACCGAAGACCGCGCGCCACCCTCTCGTTGACGGCACATAGAGGGCACCAAAAAAAGTGTCAGAAGGCCGGTCTATTCGCGGAGGCTGCTACCCTCCTCCGCGCTTCCAGGCACGGCCCAGCCGGCCCGTGGTCCGACGACGAGTGAGACGTGGTCGACAATGAAGGCCACGGAGATCGAATCGTTTGGACCGCGTCGTCCTGCACCGCAGGGGGCGCGACAGACGGCGGTTCTGGTCGATCACATGCAAGGCACCCAGCGCTCCGACGGACTGCGTCAACGCGGCGGGCCTTCAGGACGCGAGCAGTCTTTCAACGCGCGCCGCACGCTGGCGCGTGCCTTCGCAAGGCCACGACAGCCGTAGCCACGCCCAATTGGTAAACAGCTAAGGGACGATGAGTTCCGTCGCCGTCGCGCCGGGTCAAACGAACTCGACGATTATCGCCGATGGCCGAGCCCGATGCCCAAGTTAAAGGCACGCTGGCGCAGCGCGCCGATGGTGCGCTTCATCTCTCTCGAGATTTTCTTTACCGGCGTCTTGCTCTTGGAATGCGCCTTCAGCGTACGATCATCAGTCTTGGTCCAAGGCGCGCGTTTAACTTTCTTGGCTTTTCGTGCCATTTGTAAATCCCGGCAATGTGAGTGAAACGAAAAGGCATGCAAAAGAAAAGCACATGCCAATCTACATATAATATCCCTTATTGATATTCGCCGCGCGTTGCAAGTCATACAATGGACATAGGCGAACTGAACAGAGCGCATGGTATGATTAGATCGATTAGCGCAGCACATTTTGGTGCGCACTAAACATCGTCATTGAGGCCGCGATCCGCCAACGACGACGATGTGACCGACGATAAAGGCCGATAGAAGGGCGAAAATCAGAAGTTCGCTGTAAACCGACCAAAATCAGGTTGCATATTCAGCCTGAAACGCGCCCCAGGCCCCATTTTGCACGTCAGCAATGACTGTGTATGCTTTGTATCAAATCACAAAATACGAAAAAGAAAAGAGGACAGCATGCTGGCCCAATACACAGCGCCGACCAGTGACAAAGCAATCGAAAGCGCGGAAGACCTCTCATCGTTAGCATTCGGCTTCATGGCATCCAAAGCCTTGTTCGCGGGGCTTCACGTCGACATTTTTTCGTTGCTTGCAGACGGTCCCATGTCGGCTGAAGAACTGGCCAAGGCCGCCGACATCCCGCTCAATCGCATTGTCACACTGACGACGGCGCTTGCCAGCGTTGGCCTGCTCACCATCGGCGATGACAAGAAGATTGAGAATTCTCCCGCGGCCCAGAGCTTTCTGTCCAAGCAGTCTAAATACGATTTTGGCGACTATCTTCGCTATCAGATCGATCAGCAAATGTATCCGTTCCTGCTCCAGCTCAACGCTGTGATGAAAGGCGATTTGTCGGACGATGCGATTGCGTCGTATCGGCACTGGATGGCCGACGAAGAACAAGCCTCGGTCTATTCCGAAAGCCAACATGCTGGGTCGCTTGGACCGGGGCGGACGCTTGCGCGGAAGGTAGACTTGGCCAATGCGTCCACCCTTCTGGACGTGGGCGGCGGCACGGGCGCGATGACGATCAGCTTGTGCAAGGAATACCAGAACCTGCACGCCACCATCATCGATTTCCCGAACGTGGCTGAGATCGGCTGGCGCTTTATCTCCGAAGCCGGTCTGGTCGACCGCGTGCGTTACATTCCCGGTAATGCCGTCGAGGTCCAGTGGCCGGGCAATCAGGACGCCATCCTGATGTCGTATCTGATGAGCGGCGTGCCGGGCGACGACGTGGCGGGCCTTCTGCGGAAGGCCTTCGAGGCGCTGTCCCCTGGCGGAAAATTGATGGTGCACGATTTCATCGTTGAAGAGGACCGGCGCGGGCCATCCCTTGCTGCACTTTGGCAATTGCAGCACATGGCGTTTACGCCCGACGCCCGTTCGCTCTCGGTCGGGTGGCTGACGGAAGCGGCAAAGAAGATCGGCTTTAAGGTGGATGACGTCGACAACTTGATCCCGGCGATGACCAAGCTGATCGTATTTTCGAAGCCTGCTTGATCCGGTGCCGCCATGGCGACATTTCGCTTGCACGAAGAGCCGCTTCAGGAGGGCTGGCTGGACGCTTATGGGCACCTGAACGAAGCCTACTATCTCGTCCCGTTCAGCAACGCGAGCTGGAAGCTGCAGGACCGTTTTGGGATCGGCACGGCGTATTTCGACGACACAGGCTGCGCGCTGTACACCCTCGAGACGCATTTGCGCTATGTCGGCGAGGTGCGCCCGCCGGCGACTTTGTCGATTGAATCCGCAGTGCTGGGGGTGGACGCCAAGCGTCTGCATGTCGGCCACATCATGTGGTCCGGCACACGCGAGTGCGCGACATGCGAGTGCATGATGTTGCACTATGACACGCGAAAAAAGGCCACGGCGGCTTTCCCTGAACGCATACGCAACGATCTGGGTGACGCGGTCCTGAAGCCGACACCCGAATGGGTCGGACGCTCACTGCTTCGACTGGAATAGGGGCGTCCGTTTCGGGGATCAGGGGCCGGTGGTTCAAATCCTCCCGCCCCGAGCATTATCGCGCTCAGCGCCGGCGCGCCTGCTCCTTCGCCAAAGCCTCCACGGCGGCCAGCGCGTCCACCTCGCCGACGCCCACATTGTCGCGCTTGCCGGGGATATGGCGAGCGCTGCGTTCGATGGTCTGGCGCACGCCATAGGGGCTGAGCTTCGGATTGCGCGCCAGCAGCAACGCCGCCACGCCGCTGACATGGGCGGCAGCAACTGAGGTGCCAGTGGTGAGCTGATAGCTGTCGCCGGGTGCCGGCGCGAGAATATCGACGCCGGGCGCCGACACCGCCACCTGGCGGCCCCGGTTGGCCTGCGGCAAGAGCCTGTCGCCGGCGTCGGTGGCGGTGACGCCGATCACGTCCGCGTAGGCTGCGGGATAAAGTGGCGGCGAGCGTGGGCCGGCATTGCCGACGGCGGCGACCAGCACCAGGCCACGGCGGTATGCCTTTGCCAGCATGTGGGCAAGCATGCTGTCGGCGGGACCGGCGAAGCTCATGTTGACGACGCGCGCGCCGTGATCGGCCGCCCAGTCGAGCCCCTTCATGACGTTGAACGTGGTGCCGCGCGCGCTCACGCCCTGCCCCGCAAAGGCCCGCACCGCCAGCAGCCGCACGTCCGGCGCGATGCCAATCAGCTTGTGGTGCGCGGCAATGGCGCCGGCCATGGCGGTGCCGTGCGGATGCGGCTTAGCTTTGCCGCCGAGCGCGTCGTACTGCGCGGCGATGTCGCCGGCGATATCCGGATGTTTGACGTCGATCTCGGAGTCGATCACCGCCACCCGTACGTTGTCACCTTCGCTCAAGCGATGGGCGGCGATGAGATGCAGCTTACGCACGACGTATTGCGCACTGCCGGCTTGCGCATTGTTATTCGCAGCCGGCGCCTGCTGCAGCCGATAAAGCCAGTTCGGCTGCGCGGCCACGACAATGCGGTAGCGCGCGAGCCTTCTCAGCGTGCTGCGCACGGTGGTGTTAGCTCCGATGCGCCAGCGCTGCAGCGTGCGGCCGGTGAGCGTGAAGGTTTGCGTCTCCAGCCGCGTCAGACGCAGCCGCCGCGCCAACCTCGCGAGTGAGCGCGCGGAGGTGCGGTCGCGCACTTCCAGCAGCACCTCGTCGGGCACGAAATCCGTTTCCCCGGGCCGCGGAATGCTGACGGTGCGGCGCGGCGATGGCCGCCGCGGCGAGACGGTGGGACCGCGTGGCGGCGGCACGCGCGGAGTGAGGTCTGGCGGCATGATCAGGTTGGCCAGCAGCCATCCGGGCGGCCCCAGAAAGCAGCCGAAGGTCGAACGCAACACCTCGGAGGCGGTCATCTCGCGGCCGAGCACGATGGTGCCGATGATGGGCGAGGCCGCCGCGCACACAATGCCCACGCCGGCATAGATGCCGAGGGCCGAAATGGCGGCAGCTCCGGTCTTGCCTGTTGTCAGCACCGTCGCTGGCGCCGGGCCAGGCTTGAATTGCGCCGACGCCGCGCCCGGCACGGCGACGAGCAAAGCAGCCGCCACGATCGCCCTTGCTGCAAAGCCCCGCATCAACCACCTGGCACGTCAGTTCGACCGGCGCGCTGAAGTCTACATCATAGTGGAATGGGGAATCGACCGGCCTCGCCCACGACAAGAACCGAAGCGGTACCTCGGTACGTCACTCGCCGCGCGCCACCGACGCCTCAATTAGCTTGCGGCAATTGCTGAGCTCCTGCAGCGCACCTTTCAGCTTGCGGATATCGTCCGGCGCGAGCCCGACGCCCTTGGCCGCCGCGGCTGGCGTGGCCTGAGCAGCGAAGACTGCCGGCTCGGCATGCGAGGCCTCCACCGCCGGCACGCCGCCATAGACGCCGCCATGCGCGGCCCGGTCGTCCGCCTCGATGCGGGGTAAAGGTACGTCTTCGGCCACGCTCTCCATCGGCGGCTCCGGGCGCTCAGCGGCGTCGTCCTGCCGGTCGCCGAGATCGCGGCCGACCAGTGAGGCGAGACGTCCGCGCAGGCCCCGCTGCTGCTGCAACGCCTCGTGCACATCCTGGCCTTCGAACTCGTCCTCGTCGGCGGCCGCGCCATGCGGCGGCTGCAGCGCGCCCTCCTGCCAAACCGTTTGCACAAAGCGCACACCCTGTTCGCGCAGGATGCGCTGCACGCCACGGATGGTGTAGCCCTCGCCGTAGAGCAGATGACGAATGCCGCGCAGCAGATCGATGTCGTCGGGTCGGTAATAGCGCCGACCGCCGCCGCGCTTCATCGGCTTGATGTCGCGAAAGCGCGTCTCCCAAAAACGCAACACGTGCTGGGGCAGATCGAGCTCGTCCGCCGCCTCGCTGATGGTGCGGAATGCGTCCGGCGCTTTGCCGTCCAAAACGGCCTCCCGATCCCGATTCTTAAAGTGTCATTTGACCAGATCGGCGCACGTGAAGCCAGATCAAAAAGGGGCCTCCCGGCCCCTAATGCACTGAATCGGCTTAGTTTTCCCCAAGAGCCTCAAAAGCCGCGAGAGTGCCTCAGGCCTGGTCGTGGGCGTCGCCGCTGCCATTGATGCGCTGCTTGAGGATCGCCGATGGCTTGAACACCATCACCCGCCGCGGCGAAATCGGCACCTCTTTACCGGTCTTCGGATTGCGCCCGATCCGCTCACCTTTCTTGCGTACGACGAAGGAGCCGAACGACGATAGCTTCACGGTTTCGCCACGCTCGAGGCAGTCGGTGATCTCCTTGAGCACCAACTCGACAAGCGAGGCGGATTCCGTGCGTGAGAGTCCGACCTTCTGATAGACCGCCTCGCAGAGGTCGGCCCGCGTCACCGTTTTTCCGCTCATCGCCTGCCCTTGCCCCGCCCCCGGCGAAGATATCTCGCTGAATTATCAACGATATTCGCTAGATGGGGACTGGTCAACGGGGCGTGTGGCAATTTCTCGGCGGCAAAGCGGCGGGTTCGCGGCAGCGCAACACGCGCCTCGGGGCCACCGTTACCAGCGCAGCAGCGCCGAGCCCCAGGTAAAGCCTCCGCCCATGGCCTCCAGCAGGATCAAATGCCCACGCTTGATGCGCCGATCGGCCACCGCGTCGACGAGCGCGAGCGGGATGGAGGCCGCCGAGGTGTTGCCGTGGCGATCCACCGTGATCACCACCTTCTCGGGCGCGATGCCGAGCTTGTGGGCGGAGCCGTCGATGATGCGCTTGTTGGCCTGGTGCGGCACGAACCAGTCGATGTCCGCGGCCGAGGTGCCGGTGGCATTGAAGGCGTCGTAGATCACGTCGGTGATCATGGCGACCGCGTGCTTGAAGACCTCGCGGCCCTCCATGCGCAGATGGCCGACGGTCTGGGTCGAGGACACGCCGCCATCGACATAGAGCTTGCTCTTGTGACGCCCGTCCGAACGCAAGTGGGTGGTGAGGATGCCGCGGTCCTCAACCGTGCCGGGCTGTTCCTGCGCCTCCAGCACCACGGCGCCGGCGCCGTCGCCAAACAACACACAGGTCGTGCGGTCGTTCCAGTCGAGGATGCGCGAGAAGGTTTCCGCGCCGATCACCAGAGCCCGCTTGTGCCCACCAGTCTTAAGCAGGCTGTCGGCGATCGACAGCGCGTAGACGAAGCCGGAGCAGACCGCCTGCAGGTCGAAGGCGACACCGCCGGTGATGCCCAGCTTCTCCTGCACGATCACGGCGGTCGCCGGAAACGTCAGATCGGGCGTGGAGGTCGCGAGCACAATGAGGTCGATGCTATCGGCCTCGATGTGGGCATGGGCCAGCGCCGCGCGCGCTGCGTGCACGGCGAGGTCGGACGTAAGCTCGCCCGCGGCCGCGATATGGCGCTCGCGGATGCCGGTGCGCTGCACGATCCATTCGTCGGTGGTGTCCACCGCGCGCGCCAAGTCTTCATTGCCGAGAATCCGGCTGGGCAGGTACGAGCCGCAGCCGAGCACCACAGAACGCAATACCGTCACGAAGCCACTCCGCTCGCCAGTTGGGCCCCGCCGTTGGCCTGCCGATCGCGTTCCACCGACTCGCCGATCTTGGCGAGCAATTCATAGCGTACCATGTCGTATCCAATGTCGATGGCCGCGGCGAACCCTTCCGAGTCCGCGCCGCCGTGGCTCTTGATGACGATACCGTTGAGGCCGAGGAAGACGCCGCCATTGGAGCGGCGCGGATCCATCTTCTCGCGCAGGGTGCGGAAGGCCTGACGCGCGCACAGGTAGCCGAGCCGCGCCATCCAGGTGCGGTTCATGGCGGCGCGCAGGTATTCGGCGATCTGGCGCGCGGTGCCCTCGGCGGTCTTCAGCGCGATGTTGCCGGCAAAGCCCTCGGTCACGACCACGTCCACCGTGCCCTTGCCAATGTCGTCGCCCTCCACGAAGCCGCGATAATCGAAATGCGCGTAATGACCCTCTCGCAAGATGCGGCCGGCCTCGCGCACCTGCTCGACACCCTTGATCTCCTCGACCCCGACATTGAGCAGGCCGACGGTCGGCCGCTCCACGTCAAACAGCACGCGCGCCATGGCGCTGCCCATGCCGGCGAGGTTGATGAGATGCTCCTCGTCGGCGCCGATGGAGGCGCCGACGTCGAGCACCACGGATTCACCGCGAACGGTCGGCCAGAGCGCCGCGATCGCAGGACGCCCGATGCCCTCGAGCATGCGCAAATTGAAACGCGCCATCGCCATCAGCGCGCCGGTGTTGCCGGCCGACACCGCCACGTCGGCATCGCCCCGGCGCACGGCGTCGAGCGCCAGCCACATTGACGACTTCCCGCGACCATGGCGCAGCGCCTGGCTCGGCTTATCGTCCATGCGGATGGCGACGTTGGTGTGGACGACTTGCGCCTTCGCCTTCAGGCGCGGCAACCGCTCGAGCAGCGGGGCGATCTGAGCCTCGTCACCGAACAGCAGGTATTCAATGTCGGGGTGGCGGGAGAGCGAGATGTCCGCCCCCGGCAGCACCACCGACGCCCCATGGTCGCCACCCATAGCGTCCAATGCGATGCGAACTTTATCCTGCATTGAAGGACCTTGGCGGCGTTGTGAGGGCTGGCGCCGGCGGCACGGTCTTTGGAAATCGATGCACGGGTCGGACCATAGCCGCTGAGGCGCGGCAGACAAGCCGGTTGTCGGGGCGTTCCACCGCTCGGTTTCGCTTCAGGATTGGCCGCCGCTGAGGCGTTTCTTGAGGGCTTCCAGCTCGGCAAACGGGTGCTCGCCTGCTTCCGCAGGCGCCGGCGGGGTAAATTCGACGCCCGGCTTGCGCGGATAAGGGTCAATGCCGAGGACTAGGAATTCGCTGGCAAGCGCCCCGAGATCGACCTTGCCGCCGACCAGCGGCT
>Ga0316583_10000229_pt1 | contig 15133 bp, 14 predicted proteins | sample J_170502JBrBrA_D_FD_204513 | JGI IMG/M metagenome (GOLD analysis project Ga0316583, IMG submission 204513) | Rhizosphere microbial communities from salt marsh grasses in Alabama, United States - J_170502JBrBrA | ecosystem: Host-associated > Plants > Roots > Rhizosphere | place: USA: Alabama... | reverse complement strand
TGCACGGCGCGGTTATCCCATTGTTCCTGATTGCCCTGGTCAAAGCGGCCATCATTGTTTGGGTCTTCATGCACATCTACCGTCTTTGGCGAGAGGAGAGTCACTGATGAGTATGATATCGACGGCTTCCCAAGAACATCATAACGACGAACACAGTCACGAGCCACCCTGGCCGGTGCAGCTTAAGAGCAATCGGCTGGGTATGTGGCTGTTTATGCTCTCGGAGATTTTCTTATTCGGCGCCTTGCTTACCGCCCGGTTCATTTTATGGGGCCAATATCGCCCACATTTGAGCCAGGAAATTGGTCTGGTTGCGACAGTGGTATTGCTCTTTAGCAGCTGGCTCGTTTACCGTGGGCAGACGGCGATTGAATTTGGTGACCACAAGGGATTTCAGCGAAATTTCTTATTCGCCGCCATATTCGGCTTGTTGTTTCTTATCGGTGTTGTATTTTTCGAGTGGAATATCTTTGGTCTTTCGGCATCGATTGGCCCGATCGAATTATTTGGCCACCTCAGGCCATCCGACGGCGTTGAATCTGGTATCTTTTTCGCCATGACGGGGTGGCACGCCCTCCATGTTGTGACCGGCGTTATGCTGCTCCTGATCATGTGGAATAAAGGACGCCATGGCGAATTCAGTCCTGAAAGAAGTTGGGGTGTGGAAGGGGCCGGTCTGTATTGGCATTTTGTTGATGTGGTCTGGGTTTTCTATTACCCGGCACTTTACCTGATGGGACTCCCCATGTAATCATTGGATCCGATCGTCTTGATCCAGAGACGATCGGATTGTATTTTTGGGGAGCTTAGATAACATGGATATTGCTAGCGGCTCGCCGGCGGGCTGTTGCTTTATTTTTTGTTACCCGCTTTAATTTTCATGGATCCAATAACCAGAGCCGTCCTGCTAAGTTGGAATTGGCGCATCGAAGTCTTAATTCCCCTGCTGACATTAGGTTATCTTTATGCCGCCGGTTGGTGGCGCCTGCGCAAACGCACGGCCGATTCTCGACGTACTAGACAAACACCCCGCCAACCTTTAACTGCTGTCTGGCGATTAATTAGCTACGAAACCGGCCTTCTATTTATTGCCCTATCGCTCTTATCGCCCATCGATTCCCTCAGCCAGCAGCTTTTCTTGATGCACATGATCCAGCACTTACTACTGATTATGATCGCCCCCCCGCTGCTGCTGATTGCCAATCCGATGCCCGTCGTATTGTGGGGTTTACCCTACAACTTACGCATCAAAGCGGGGCGCGCCCTGAGTCACGTGCTGCACCATGACAGCCAGTTCCGACACCTGATACGGACAATCACCGCCCCAGGAATCATCTGGTTGGCCTGGATCATTGCCCTTTTTGGTTGGCACGATCCCAATATGTATAACGCTGCTCTGCGCTACGGGTTCTTGCATGATCTGGAGCATTTAAGCTTCTTCATCGCCAGTATGCTCTTTTGGTGGCATGTCACGGGCGCGGGACCGCGCATTCATAAACAATTCGGCTATATCGGCCGTGTCGCATTTGTTATTGCCGCCGTCCCGGCAAATATGATCTTAGGCATCTGGTTGGCCTTCAACAGCAATGTCATCTACACCTATTATGAAGCGGTTCCCCGCATCTGGGGCATCGATGCTCTGACAGACCAGCGCATTGGCGGCGTCATCATGTGGATACCGGGCAGCATGATGTTTCTTCTAGCGGCGCTCTTCCTGGCTGCCTGGTACCTTGGAAGCGAAGAAAATAAGCCGCCGATGCCCGTCGGTATTTGGACGGAAGAAGAGAATCTGGTGGCTCCCGGTTTGGATAAATAAATCAGGCAATGAGCTTTCTTAAGACAATTTTCAGCCGCCGCTGGTGGTGGGTCACAATCCTGGTCTTGATTGTTATGCTGGTTCTCGCGCGATTAGGTGTCTGGCAGCTTGATCGTCTACAGCAGCGCCGCGCCGCCAATGCTCAAATAGCGGCTGTGCTGGACGCCGCCCCCATTAACCTCAACGAAGCAGATATCCCGGAAGATTATGAAGAGTGGGAAAACCGCCTTGCTGCAGGCAGCGGGATCTTTGATTATGATCAGCAGGTTCTGCTTAAGCTGCAAAATTGGGGCTACCGCGCCGGGGTGAATCTCATCACTCCTCTTGTACTGGAAGATGGACAAACGGCCGTTCTCGTGGATCGCGGCTGGATTCCGGACACGGAGATCGCACCGGAGGCGATAACGGCGTTTAATATCCCCGGTCAAGTAACCATTGATGGATACATCGCCTTGTCCCAGGAGCTGTCAAGAGAACCGGCGGCAACGCCGGAAGGACCGCAGTCGGAAATTTTCCGCGTTGACATTCCAGCCCTTCAAGCACAGATCCCCTATAAGCTCCTACCTTTCTATGTCGTGCAATCCCCTCAGGACGAAAACGAACAACTACCATTCCGCCTGAAGCGTCAGACCGAACTTTCCGAAGGCAACCATCTGAGTTACGCCGTGCAGTGGTTCATTTTCTCTATCGGCCTGGGTGTCGCTTATCTGGTCTTTGTTTACAGAAACTCCCAACAAGACGAATGAGAATCAGGCGACGAGTCCCACTCCTTATTGTGCCCATTACGCTGCTTATTCTGGTTCTTACCCAGGTCCTGCATCTGGCGCGCCCGGTTCTGGCTCATGGCGGTGGTGACCTGGTGGCCGGTCCCGTCCAGGCTGGTCCCTATATTCTTTCCGTTTGGGTGAACCCGCCTCAACCGCGAACGCAGCAGCCGCTGCATTTCACGGTCGGCGTCGCCGAACCGGAAAATAGAGCGGCGGTGCTTGATGCCCAGGTCATGGTGACGATGCAGTTACTTGACAGCGATTTGGCGCCTATTTCAACCCCGGCAACAACTGAACAGTCGATAAACAGGTTGTTTTACGAAACCGATCTTGATCTGGTTGACCCCGGTCTTTACTTGACTTCAATAGAAGTGGTAGGGTCGGAAGGGGAAGGGATGGTATCTCTGGAACTCGATGTAAAACCTCCTTCACCATTTAACTGGTTTCTGATAGGCCTGGTGGGAGTTGTGTTGGTGTTGATCTTTGGCTGGCTGCGGTCGCGGCGCAGTAAGGGTGACTCGCTTGACGATTGATAATAAAATTTTCATCAAGCAAGCAGCTTGATAGTTTTCTGCTTATACTTAAAGCTGTAAGCTTCTTTACAGCAGTCTAGAAGCTAAATACCTGAAAAATTACGCGCTTTGAGTTAGCAAGTGACAATAACTGGAATGTGTTTGGAGAGATTCTAACGTTATGAGGATTCCCCCAAAGTATCGATTGAAGGAAGGTTGGTCGACGCTGTTTCTGCTCTGGGCCATGTTGTTAATAGCATCGATGGCCATTGTACAGACGAATCTCATTGATGGGCTGTACGTCGTCTCCGTCGCTGCGACAGCAGGGCTTTTTACTGGGCTGGCATTGGCTAAAAGCTCCTTTAAAGATCGAACGGCTCATTTCTACGCCTTGATTTACGGCTTGTTTGTCATTGTCTATTTGATAGGCGTTATCATGCCCGGTGAACAGCTGTGGCGGGAACGTGTTCTCGAAATTGCCTCCCGCCAGGGTGCATGGTTCCTTAAAGCAGTCGAAGGAGGAACCAGCCGGGATGGTTTGATCTTTGTCATCCAAACAACGGCCGTGTATTGGCTGCTGGGTTACACAGCCGCCTGGTACACCTTCCGCCACCCCCGACTGCTGCGCGTCATTTTACCCATGGGCCTTGTCCTGCTAAGTGTCGTTTATTACTATAATGGCCCACGTCCCCTGGCCCTCTATCTTGCCGTTTATACCATCTTGGCTTTGCTCTATACCGTTCGCACCCACTATAACGAGCAGGAAAAACACTGGCTCTCCGCCGCTGTGCGATATGATAAAGGGAGCTGGCTAACCTTCTTACGTGCCGGCCTCCTGGTTTCCCTGCTGATTATCCTGCTTTCTTGGAGTATCCCTACCATGTCGGCAAGCAGTGCCCTGGGTGATGCGCTAAGTGGAACCCAAGGGCCATGGCGTGAGTTTCAGGACAATTGGACGCGTCTTTTTGCCTCGCTGCGCACATATGAAGCAGGAACCGTTGACCCTTATCAGGCGACCATGGCCCTGGGTGGGCCGCGGACGCCGGGCAATACACTGATCATGGATATCGCCGTGCCGCGCCAGCTGCGTTCCGTTTACTGGCAGGCTATTGTGTATGATACATATGAGAATGGAAGATGGAGAATCGCCGAGGATTCTGAACCCAGACTGCATTTTCCGGATGACGGACCGCTTCAGATTCCCCAGACCCTGATGCGGGAAGGCGTTAACCAAGTTGTTCAAAATTATATCCCTAACACTGGTTTTATATATGCCGCCCCCGAACTCTATTATACCGACAAACAAATGATTATTGAAAGTACCCGGGATGAGCAGGGTGATGAGCTGGTAACGACAACCCGATCGCGATATGTCCTGCGCCAGGGTGAAATCTACAACGTTTCTTCCCGGGTCTCAACGGCCGATGCCGATACCTTGCGCCGTGCCGGCACCGGTTATCCGGAATGGGTGACCACGCGTTACCTGCAAATGCCGGACTCGATAACGGATGAGACAATAGCGCTGGCTGAAGAGATAGCGTCCCCGTTCGACAATCCCTTCGATAAATCAATCGCTATCCGCGATTACCTGCGCAACAATATCACTTACAATGACCAGATCCCGGCTCCTCCGGAAAGGTCGGAGCCAATCGATCATATTCTTTTTGACACGCAGGAAGGGTACTGCACCTATTACGCTTCAGCGATGGCCATTATGCTGCGCTCTCAAGGAGTACCGTCCCGTGTCGTCAGTGGCTATGCTCAGGGCGAATTCGACCCAGAAACAAGCTCCTATCGCGTGCGCGCCAATAATGCTCACACATGGGTCGAGGTTTATTTCCCCAGCTATGGTTGGATTCAGTTCGAGCCCACGGTGTCAATCCCTATAGTAGATCGTCCGGAGTCCAGCGGAGGGGGCGATGCTTTTGCCTCACCGGTGACGAATATACAACCTCAACCAATGGATGATGAACTCGACACCTTAATTCCTGATGACGCGCGGCTGGGTGGTCTGGATATCGATGGGGCTCAGGAATCCGCCGGACCCGATTTCCCGATCTGGCAGGCAGTGGTGGCGACGATCATCCTGCTCATTGCCGCAGGCATTCTCTTTCTTGCTTACGAAGCTAATAAACGTGTGGAAGGGGATATCGATCGCAGTTACGGCCGTTTGGGTTTCTGGGCTGATAGATTAGGTGTTTTCTTTGGACCGTCCGATACTCCGTACGAACGGGCCGAAAGAATGACTTCCGCGGTTCCCGACGGCCGTTCCTCGATTACCAACCTCACGCACGAGTATGTCCGTAAACAATTTAGCGGCAGCTATTTGATCGATAATGGGTTCGACCCGCATAAAGAGTGGAACAAACTGCGGCCGCTGCTGATCAAAGAGAGTATCGCCAGACGCTTCCGCCGTTAATCGGAGGCGAAGAGGGCGCTAAGACGCCGGCTCTGCTTCAGAGATTAGGGCCTGGACCATGATGAATAGTTCAGTCACTTCTTTTGGCTGATCGGCCGTATCTGTCGTGATCAGGCGCCACTCATCATCCCCACTGACAACCGTCAAAATATAGGTCATCTGATCGCAGCAGGTCTCGATATTTGCCGTCTCCGATGCCAGAGAATTGAAATCCGACTCCAACCCTTTTTCCACAACTTTCTGCACGTCATCAGCCGGGACAGCCAGCTCTTGATCCCCGGGTCCGTCAATATTGCCGTCCATATGGATCACCCATTCCTGGCTTATTCCGGCGATGCCGCCTTCGCGTTTATAGATAATGACCGTGCCCTCTTTAATACTGCTTTGGCTGTTGTCGTTATTTTGTGGGGAACACGCGGCAAGCAAAGCAAGCAGTAACAAGGCTGCGATCAGGCCCAACTTACGTTTTATAATCTTTTTCATGATCGATTTTTTCACAGTTTAATGACGTTTTTTTAAACCCAATAGTTCCATTTACAAGCATCAGGCACTTCTCTGACGACGGTTTGCGGCCACAGGATCACGCTATCTCTCGTCTCTTTCTCTACCTTATTCTACGATAACGCTTATTCTACGATCACGCGTCCCAGAATATAACGGTCTCCCACAAGATTGCCGGCCTCATCAGAGATGTGCAGGCGCCTCTTACCCACCATCTCATAGAGGCCTACTTCGACCAGATAATTTCCGGGGACCAGGTCTTCAGGGATAGTTAAGCGGTATGGATCTGTATAATGCTGGCCGGGCAGCCATTTGGGAATCCACAAGTGCGTTGGGGCAGCGCCGCCTAGTGGTGTGTAATCTAGAGCGACAATTGGCCGGTTAGCCTCGTCAATCAGGTGTACAAAGACCGTATAACTTTCTTCAGCATAGTCAAGACTGAGCCAATCCAAGGTTAGATGAAGCGTATCACCGGCTTGTGCCCGCAAGGGTTCGATCCAGGGCGCGTTTACTCTTTGCCCGTTAACGGCAGCCGTTGCTCCTTGAAGACCGACCCGCTGCCGGAAGTTAGCCAATAAACTGCTGCTTATTGGTGAGCGGCGTGATTCGGTCACCTGTAAGGACGGCAGCTCATAAACCCCTCCCGCATCTTCGTCCTTGCTTAAATTCTTCAGCCCAATCGTCAGGGGATATTCACTCGCAGGGAGGTCATAGGGCAGGGCGAAATCGAAACGCTCAACAATGATTTCACCTGGCTGCCACTGCGGCGAGACCAAGTGGCTGTCTGTCGTAAAGGGAAATGTTAAATCCCCAACCCTCAGGACGGGAATATAATAATCGGCCGTTCCCGACAGGCTGCGCATGGCCAGAGTCAGCGGCACGTAAGCCCCCGCCTGCACTTCCTTCTGCGGCAGTTTGTAAGCATTAATTTCAACATCTTCACCTGTGATGTTGAAAGGAACAAGTTCTTCCGGAAGTGTTGTGTCGCCCGGTTCCACAACTTGATAGAAGGGACCAAACGGCCGTAAGCGGAACCCGGCATCGACAACCTCGCGCCGGTAATTACTCAGGTAGACCGGTCCTCCGGGTAAGAAGTCATAGACATATTCCACCCAAGGCTTGGCGGTAGAGACAAATTCCGGACGTACATCCTGTTCATCAGGCCAGCGTTCTTCCACCAACTGTGTGTACCATAAGGGCGTCATATGTTCCCAGTCATTGAGCAAAACCGCGCTTTCCCCCTGGCCTGCGAATTCAGTGAATACTGCCTCGACGTAAGCATTGCCCTCGTTGTAACTACGTAAGGAGATAAGCTGGAAATTGCGTATAACCTGGATAAATGGCCCAATCAGGAAAAGCGCCCCTACGAGCAAGACCAGCGGCAGCTTTTCCAGTCCAAGAGCGCGTTGGCTGCTCAACAATAGAAAATAGAGGCCGATCCCAGCCAGCAGTCCCACTACCAATAATGGGCCGAGTAAATAGGCCATAATATCTTGCGCTTTGAGGCTGATCACAAAGGCGTAATTGCACAAAAAAGCCATGACATACAGCAGCCATGGTTTCCCTACCTTGGGGAAAGAGGGCATCTTGCCGAAATACCCGGCCATCCAGGCAATCAGAGGCCAGAAAACGGCCAGCAAAGCCAGAAAGATCACCGGCAGCGTATACTGCAAGCGCAAAATTGACCAGAAAACCAGGGCGCGGTCACCTTGCTCTTGGGGGGAATAATAAGGCAGAGCCTCGGTTATTCCCCTGCCCAGCACATGATCCAGAAATCCATCCAAGGTATTCATTGTCGTCGGTCCCACGGGTGGCCCCATTGCACTGCGAATGGGGAAGTAGAGCCACACGGAGAGGCTGAGCAAGGCCAGAGCGACCATCTTAATCAGCAGACGCCATTCCCGCCAGATCCCCGGTCTGACCAACAGAATAAACAGCGCGTAAGCAGGGAATGAAAATACGGTGAGCGGGTGGTGCGTCACGCCAAGACCGGCGCTGAGTGAGAAGATGAGCAGCCAACGATCGCCGGTTTTTTTCTTTGATTCATCTTCATCAAGATTATTCTGGCCGGCAGCCCACCATCGGGTCAAGAAAAAAAGATTGGCTGCAAGAAAGGTCGCCGTAATGATATGCGGGTTGGCGTGGATGGCGTGCTGCCAGAAATCGGCGCCGAAGGCGATAGTCAGCGCGGCGAATAGTCCGGCTATCGCACCGGCCGAAAAGTTTCCAATCTTAACCAGCTGCTGATGACCGTCTTCAAATGCATGCAAAATGCCGTACACGAAGAGCACGGCCGTAGTCGCTGAGAATGCCGACAGCAGGTGCATGCGCCATGGAATTTCACCAATGGGCAGCAAAGTCTGGAACAGCTTGCCCAACAAGGTGATGAAGGCATAGCCGGGTGGGTGAGCGATACCCAATACGTTGGCTACGTAGGTATATTCCGTCGGATCACCCAACACCAGCGTGTGCGCCAGCGTAGCCACGTAAAGAATGGGCACAAGCAGTAAGAGGAGCTCCGGTCTGAGAAATTTACGCATAGGAAATTATAACCCGTTCACATTCCCAGCAGCGCATCATAAACCGCTCGTGTCTCTCTGGCTGTTCGCTGCCAGCTAAACTTGCCGGCCTGGATCAGGCCCATCTCGCGCCGCTGCGCGTATTCAGCGTCATTTTTCAAGAGGCGCAAAATGACGGCCGTCATTTCCGCCACCTCGGTGGGATCAAAATAGGCCGCCGCTTGCCCACCGACTTCCGGATGGCTGGCGGCGTTGCTGGCGGTCACTACCTGACCGCAGGCCATGTGTTCCAGAATCGGCAGGCCGAACCCTTCGTAAAGGCTGGGCTGCACGGCGAGATCTGCCGCGGCTAAAACGGCGGGCAAGTCTTCATCCGGCACCCAGCCTAATGGCCGAACGATATCTGTCAGCCCCTGGGATTCGATACGCGCGAAGAAATCATCAAAGAGCCAGCCCTTACCGCCTGCCAAAACAAGCTGCAGATCTGGGTAAACCTGGCGAACGGCCAGGAGGGCATCCAAAAGTCTGTCCAGGTTCTTGCGCGGTTCAATGGTACTGAGATGAATGAGAAAGCGGTCCGGCAAATCATATTTCTGCCTCACCGCTGCGATCTTCTGTGCTGAAGGGGGTTTGAAATGATCGGCCGCCGCTTCATAAACAACATGGATTTTCGCCGGGTCTATACCGTAATTTTGTACAATATCCTGCTTTGTGGCTTCGGAGACGGCGATAATTGCCTGCGCTCGCTCACAATAAAGGGGCATCACCTGGTTCAGATACCATAAATTCAAGCGCTTGTGGTAGTCAGGATAGAGTTTGAAAATGAGATCGTGAACGGTTAAGACTGCCGGTGTCTCACGCAGCGGAAAGAGTAAATGTTCCGTGCTGTGAAACAGGTTCGCATCAGGAACAAGGCGCTTGAAGGAGAGGTGGTTTTTCTGAGCCAGCAAGACGGCCATACGCCATGGTTTGTAGCCCAGGTTAATATGTTTTTGAGGAATGTTTGCTGGTAATGTTTCTGGAAACCGGCCGTCCACCCCGCGATTATAGAAGAGAGCGTAATCCTCAGGTTGTTCCGCCACCAGCGCTCTGGCGAGTGCAGCACTGTAGCGGCCTAAGCCTGCCCGGGAATGGACGGCGGCTGAAACATCAATATAAATCATTTCACCCCTCGCCGGTTGAATAGTACCCGAATGGCGAACTGCGGCAGGGCCAGCATACGCCGCCAGCGCCAGGGTTCTCTAAGGAGCCGGTACAGCCATTCCAGGCCTAAATTTTGCACCCACTCCGGCGCGCGCAGCGACCGTCCAGTAACGAAGTCCAGCGATCCGCCGACGCCCATCGCCAGACGCACGGTCGTTAATGCATCCCGGTTACGGGCGATCCATTTATCTTGATTGGGTGCGCCATAAGCGACGAATAACAGGTCGGCCTCGCTCTCATTAATGAGGGAGACAATCGCCTCGTTTTCCGCCTCTGCTGGGGAGCCGGCATATGTACCGGCGATCGCCAATCCAGGATACAACGTCTTGAATATGGCGGCTGCTTCTTCAGCCACTCCCGGAGCTGCACCCAGGAGGAAGAGACGCCAGCCGTTCTGCGCTGCCTGCTCCGCTAAGTGGTAAACAAGCTCCGATCCCGCTACCCGTTCAGGTAGAGGCTTGCCCATCCAGCGCGAGGCGTAAATTAGGCCAATCCCATCTGGGATACAGAGATCGGCATGTCTCAGCACGCTCATAAATTGCGCATCCTGTCTGGCGGCCATAATAAATTCCGGGTTCACGGTTGCAATTTGCCGGTATCCGGTTTCTGCCATGAACTGGCGTGCCAGGCTTATGGATTGGTTCATAGTCACTTTATGGACCGGTATACCAAGGATTTCAATTGATTCAGGAACTTTAACCGGCGCTTGTTTCATCAACTATATTCTACTCGAGGGCGTCTATAGCCCCGCTGCCCAGGACATGCCACACCATTTAGGCCGCGGCAGGTATACTGCTAAGGAAGCATACTTTTGTTGATAAATTTTGCAACAAGCAGGCGGTGTTCTGGTAAGATGTCGGTGGACGGCCGTAGGCTTAGAATCCCTTCCCATTGCCAATAACTAACATCATTTTAACTTGAATATTAAAGATAAAGGCCATAATGGAGGGTATCAGGCATACTTGTAAGTGCATCATGGATGATATTCGTAAACAAAATTACCCGTCAGGCAGGGAGCACGATGCCCTGCCGGAGGCAAAGCGGGATCTGTCTCGTCGCGACTTCGTAAAAATAGCAGCGATTTTGACTGGCAGCATGTTGATAATGCCTGTCCGCTGTATGCAGGCTAATAATGAAGAACCACTGGTGATCCCACCCGACTTCAAGCGCTTCATTCTTGTCGAGCAATCTTCCACGGCGGCCACAGAAGAAATCATTGTCGCAATGGGATCACAATGCCCGGATTTGAATTGTGCCTTGTGGCAGGTCAGCGACCAGGAATTTCAGTTTTTTGAATCCGTGGATCAAATCGTCAATTTATACGTGAGAGACGGCCGTACTGACTTAATTTGGCTTGATTAGGCCTTGTTTAACCCCCGTTTTCCTTAATTGAAGTTACCAGAAGGTCTAGTTCCGGGGCGCTTAGGAACCCTTTGGCCGCGCCTGCCTCCCCAATCTTATAAGAGGCGAAAACAACTGCTTTTTGGACTGCTTCGTAAGGATTTCTATTTTCGCTGAAAATATGTAGGAAACTGGAAAACAACGCGTCACCAGCGCCGATTGTATTCACGATCGGCCGTGTTTGAACCGCGGGGATGCGCGCCATGAAGTTGTCATCCTTCACAGCCAACAGCGCGCCGGCTGCTCCTAAACCGATTACGATCACGGCCGTCCCATAGCGATCCTGCAAACGCCGCGCGAACTCTTCCGGGCTGCAAGGCAGTGCTTCATCGCTAAGAAATAAAATATCGGCCGCGGCCATGAAGTCACTGTTGTAGGTATCGTCACTGGCCGAGATCGTATGTACGTCAGTAGCCAGAAGCACACCTGCTCTCTTCGCCCGCTCCAGCAAATGGCGGTTGTAATTGATATTGCACAAAACAGCCAGCGAACATTGAGCGAGCGCCTCGTCAAACTTTTCGGCCGGGTAAGCTCGATCCTGGATATCTTTTAAATCCGTGTGAATCTGCCTTTTCCCATCGTTGTTATAAATAATCACCGACTGCGCCGTATTCGGCATCACGCTTAATATCATCGTGTCGTCGATCCTGTCTGCGGTCAGTGACTTGCGCACCTGATCACCTGCCAGGTCTTCGCCGATAAGGGAAAGAAATAGCACATCGTCCCCCAGTAGAGTCAGCGCTTTGGCGATGTTGTAACCGACACCGGAGACGCTGCTGTTAATGCCGAAAAAAGGATAACGCACCGGCTCGTATGTCAGCGGGAAAGCGTCTACTTTTAAAGTCGTCTCAATGTTGATCAACCCGGAAACCAGAACTTCTGTCATAGAAACCTCTCACCGGCGATCTTATCCCACTCTGAAAGTCATGTAAAACGTGATATGATCTTGGGTCTGGTCATGAATATCACCGGCTGGAAATCGTTTGTTTATATTTTGAGTATTTACAGCGGTGATGATCCAAGGTATGAGATGAAAATCGAGCCATTCGCTATTGAAGAATATTTCGCGCTTTATGAGTTCAATACCCCTTATCTGCTCTGTTCATCGGATTGTGAGTCGATGACTGTAGATGAATTGCTGGCCTTGTCCGGTCAGGAGGTCGCCGCCTTGGGTGAACTGCATTTGGGCTACACAGAATCTCAGGGCGATCCTCAACTGCGTACGGCCGTCGCCGCCGCCTACGAAACGGCCGGTATGGATGATGTTATCATTCTCGCGGCCCCGGAGGAAGGTATCTATCTGGCCATGCGCGCGCTGCTTAACCCCGGGGATCACGTCGTTGTCCTTACGCCGGCCTACGATTCCCTATTGAACATGGCCAATCATGTCAGCAGCAATGTCAGTAAATGGGAAATCCAGGCTGGGGACGGCCGTTGGCAAATCGATCTTGACCAGCTTGAATCCCTGGTGACTGCTGAGACTAAATTGATCGTGGTTAACTTCCCACACAATCCGACCGGTTTTCTGCCTGATGATGACCAGATGGACAAGATTGTGGACATTGCCCGCCGCCACGGAACCTGGCTATTTTGCGATGAAATGTATCGTGGGTTGGAGCTATATGGGCGGGAAACCCTGGTTTCGGCCGTGGACCGTTATGACCGTGCACTGATCCTGGCCGGGTTATCCAAAGTACACGGCCTGCCCGGCCTGCGCGCCGGTTGGCTGGTTGTCCGTGACGCCGGACTGCGAAAAGAGCTGCTCAACTGGAAATTTTATACCAGTATTTGTCCCCCTGCGCCTACGGAATTCCTGGCCCTGACGGCCGTGCAGGTGCAGGAGGAAATACGGAAGCGGAACCGCGTTCTGATTGAAAGGAACCTGGAGCGTGCCGGTTCCTTCTTTCAACGGTGGGGCGATTTATTTACCTGGCGTCCTCCAATCGCCGGATCGGTGGCGTTGGTTGGTCTTCAAGAACCCTCGGCAACCGATTACTGCCATTGGCTGGCTAAAGAGGCAGGCGTATTGCTGCTGCCCAGCAGCTGCCTCGGCTATGGAGACAAACACGTGCGTATGGGTTTTGGACGTGAGAATTTTAATCTTGCTCTGGCTCATTATGAAACATTTTTGCAGGGAGGCGGCAAAAATGATTTGGAGTGGGGTTAATGATCGAATTTGAAAATGAGCGCGCGCTCGAGAAATGGCTCGAATCTCGCGAGATTGGCTGGGAGGCATGGGGATCGGCGCGCAGTAAGACGATTGACAACTTGTGGAAAGAGTATGAGCAGGGGGAGATCTCTTTCCGTGATGATCCCCCAACCCGCGCCGTTCGCGTTGTGCAGATCATTCTCCGCCGCGAAGATTATATGCTCTTGGAAATCGCCCAGGAATTCGGCGACGGCCGTGTCCGACGGCGGGAGCTGCCCCCCTCCGAGAAGATCATCGCCAACGAATCGCAGTATGAGGCCGCCGAACGCTGTTTGAATGAAGAGCTGGGTTTGGACCCCAGGGATATCCAACTTTTGAATTCTTCATCGGCCGGTTATAAAAGGGTTGCCGATTCGCCCTCTTACCCCGGATTGAGCACTCAGTACACTGTTTATACGATTGAAGCGCTGGCCGAAGGACTGCCTGATGAAGATTTCTGGCGAGAAAATAAAGCGGCTGCGGTGGGCGATCCGGTAAAACGCCATTTATGGGGTTGGCGGCGAACTGGTGGTCGTATCCTCAGACCTGAATAAATCGAGAATATCGCGCAGGCTGATTTTTGTCGCAAAAAGAGCCCAACTGGCCAGAATGATCAGCCAGATCATTTCCAGGATATGCAATAAAACCGCATAAGCCGTTAGCAATTCCGCGTCATAACCTACAGCGGAAAGAGGAGCAACGACCGACGCGTGAAACAGTCCGGGCTGCGTAGCGGCCGAGGGTGGGGAGAGCGCCAGCCCGCCCAAGGAAATCGCAACCTGATCTTGCAAAGATAGACCGGTATCTAATGCCCTGAGCGTGAGGAAGAAGAAAAGCCAGAATAGCGACCAGGAGAATAGCGACCAGCTGAGGACGATGGCAAAGCGGCGTGGATGGGCAATGCTGCTCAGATTGGCCAGTAAATCGGCCGTCGCCTGATGGGCACGTTCTTCGCTTACGCGGGGGATGGCCGCCAGCAGTCTCGTACCCTTGCTCAAGGTGAAATCAGGGTGGGTTGCCAGGTATAAAACGGCCGCGAAACCGACGACAACAAATAGTAGGCCACCCACTATCGCTTCGGCTGAGGTTTTCAGTCCCACGCCGATCAGCACCGCCCCAATCACAGCCAGCAAACGCATCAACTGCTCAAAGAGACGTTCAACCACGAAACTGGAGGTGGATTCGGCCAGGGAGACTTCCGCGTCGGTACCCATCACCAGGACGCGGATTGCCTCACCCGCGCGGAAGGGCAGCAGGATATTTCCGGCATGGCCGAGATTGCTGGCATGAAAGGTGAAGATCAAGGTCGGCTCGTAATTCAACAACGCTCGCCAGCGCGCGGCAAACGCTACCAATCCGGCGAGAAATGCCGCCGAAGCCAGGAGCAGTAAACGCGGATCGGCCGTTTCCAGCTCTTGGAGGACCTCTTTCAGGTCTACCAGCAGCAGGAACATGACAATGATCACGACAATCACCGCAATCACGCCGAGAACACGTTTTGTACTAAGTTGGGATGCTTGATTCACCAAAAACCACTATCGTAAGCAAATTGGCTGGTCTGATAACTGGCAGTTGATCACCGATTACTGGTAACCGGTCACTGAAATTACGGTGACATGCGGTTCAGGGTTCGCGGATAGGGACTCGTCTCGCGCACATGGTCAATACCGCAAATCCAGGTCACGGTCCGTTCCAGCCCCAGGCCGAAACCGCTGTGCACCACCGTACCAAAGCGCCTTAGATCGACATACCATTGGTAATGCTCCAGCGGGAGTTCGTGTCGTTCGATAGCCGCGATTAAGAGGTC
>Ga0316583_10000228_pt1 | contig 15139 bp, 14 predicted proteins | sample J_170502JBrBrA_D_FD_204513 | JGI IMG/M metagenome (GOLD analysis project Ga0316583, IMG submission 204513) | Rhizosphere microbial communities from salt marsh grasses in Alabama, United States - J_170502JBrBrA | ecosystem: Host-associated > Plants > Roots > Rhizosphere | place: USA: Alabama... | reverse complement strand
GGTCGATATGCCTGTGGTAAATAGTTCGGGTGTTGTGGGGCGGGTGGTTTCGGTGTCCCCCCACTATGCGAAGGTGCTTTTGTTGACCGACCAGAACAGCGCTGTTGACTCGCTGATTCAGAGATCCAGGGATAGAGGAATGGTGCGCGGTCTCAAGACGGACGTCTGTGCGCTGGACTATATGATCAAGACGAGTGATGTGCGGGTGGGAGACATAGTGGTGACCTCCGGGCTCGGCGGAGTTTACCCCAAAGGAATCCCCATAGGAGAAGTGACTAAGGTGGAGGACACTCCAGGCGATCTTTTCCGGCATATTACGGTGAAGCCGGCGGTGGATTTTTCCCGGCTGGAAGAGGTCCTTGTCATTTTGAGGAAGAAGATATCGCCCGAGGAACAGAAAAAAAGAGGATAGGATTCTATCTCGGGGTGTGGCTGGCAGGGTTGATCTTCACCCTGTTAAAAGGCCGTTTAATGCACGCCGTAGCAGCTGATTCCCTGGATTTCGACTTCATTGCAATCGTGATTGCTTACCTGCTGGTGCGATACGGCCATGGAGCCTCCGGTGCCTACGCCTTTGGGCAGGGTTTGTTTATAGACGTGATTTCAGAGGGTCCGCGAGGTTTTTCCGCCCTTATTTATCTGGCCGTGTTTTGGGGCCTTCAATTCGGGTCGCGGTTTTTTGAGTTGAATCATCCGAGGAGTCAGATACTCCTGGTCGCTATTGCGGTCTTCCTGAAAGAGATCCTGCTCATCGGAATGCTCGACCTTTTTGTTTCCCGGGTGATTGTCATGCACTCATTCCCGTTGATGGTCCTCGGCTCCATAACGGTTACGGCATTGAGTGCACCACTCTTGTTCGGCTTTTTTGATTATCTGCTCGCGCTTCCAGGGGAAGACCGCACGGGCGCATGATGAAATTTCATCTGTCAATCTGAGTTATGGCATCATACATGCAAAGATTACCTTTGAACCCCTGAAGCCCGGCTGGGATTTCGACCCTTGAGACCATCTAACTTCGATCCCATATCCGTCGACATTTTAAACCGGCAATTGAAAAAGGTCACCATTGTGGTCCTGATTTTTTTTGCCGGGCTGATATTCCGTCTCTGGTATCTGCAGATTGTCAATGGATGGAAATACCGGGCCAAATCTGAAAACAACAGGATACACCTGGAAGACATCCCGCCTTTGCGGGGGATGATTTTTGATCGAGACGGCCGGCTGCTCGTGGATAACAGGGCCGGCTATGACCTTTGTGTCATACCGGAAGACGTGCAGGACCCCGAAGGCCTTCTGAACCGGCTGAATGAACTCATCGGGATCGATCTCGATAAAGCCCGCGAGATCTTCCGCAAAGGGTTGCACAGTTTTCCTTTCAAGACCGTTCCGATCAAGAGGAATATTTCAAGAGATGAACTTGCGTCCATCGAGACACACCGTTTCAATCTTCCCGGCATTACGATACTGGTCAGGCCCCAGAGACACTATCTTCACAATCATCTTGCAGTGCATGTCCTTGGGTATCTCGGGGAAATTACCGAGCAGCAATTGGCCAGCGGCAAATATCCCAATAACAGAGGCGGGGATCTTGTAGGAAAGGCAGGCATTGAGGATGAGTGGCAGCGTTTCTTGAACGGGATACCAGGTGGGGAACAGGTGGAGGTGGATGCCGCCGGTCGAAAGCTGAATGTCATCTCCAAGAAGGCCGCCATTCCCGGCGCAGATGTGTACCTGACCATCGACAGCAAACTCCAGGGCGAAGCTGAAAAGGCCCTTGAAGGGAAGAGGGGCGCCATTGTTGCAATGAATCCCATGGATGGGGAGATCCTTGCCATGGCCAGCAGTCCATGGTTCGATCCAAACATTTTTGTGAAGGGAATTGACAGGCAGACGTGGGACGCAATGGTCAAGGGAGCAGGCCACCCTTTGCAGAACCGCGCCGTAGCCGGCCAATACCCCCCCGGGTCCGTTTTCAAGATAGTGGTCGCCCTGGGGGCGCTCCAGGAAAAGGTGCTGAACCCTGAAGAAAAACTGTTCTGCGGGGGAAGTTACCGGCTGGGCAACAGTGTGTATCGCTGCTGGAAAAGGTGGGGTCACGGGTGGATAAAACTCCACAGGGCCCTGGTGGAATCCTGCGATGTATACTTTTATCAGGTGGGGAAGGAACTGGGAATTGATAACATTGCCCGGTACGCCAGGAAACTGGGCCTGGGCGCACGCACGGGGTTGGATTTGCCCCAGGAAAAACCGGGTCTCATTCCCACCAGACAATGGAAGCTGAAGCGTTGGGGAGTTCCCTGGCAGCAGGGAGAAACCCTTTCCGCGGCCATTGGACAGAGCTACGTGCTGGTTACCCCCGTGCAAATGGCCTGCCTGATCTCGGCGGTATTCAACGGGGGCAGGCTTTTCAGACCGCAGTTGACAAAAAGGATCCATGTGCCCGGCGGAGACGACATCCGGGATTTCCATCCCGTGGAACGGTGGGATCTCGGGATCGACAATGCCAATCTCGAACTGGTGAAACAGGCGTTGATCGGAGCGGTGAACGAACCGCACGGCACCGGTTCAAAGGCCCGTTTAAAAGATATTGTTGTAGCGGGCAAGACAGGCACCGCGCAGGTGGTGTCTCTCACGAAAACGGATCATAACGGCGGGCAAGAGGATATTCCGAAGGCCTTGCGGGACCATGCCTGGTTCGTGGCCATTGCGCCCGCTTCTGATCCGAAGATAGCAGTAGCGGTAGTTATTGAACACGGAGGACATGGAGGCAGTGCGGCTGCTCCTGTCGCGAAGGAGATCATTTCCGCGTACCTCGATGCGAACGAGTAGTGTTTATCATGGAGAAAATTAGAGGAAGATCATAATGTTTGATCGCAGACTTGTGCAGAATTTTGACTGGGTATTGCTTCTCATCCTGCTCTTTATAGCGGGGATCAGCATTTTGAACCTTTACAGCGCCACCTATCCTATCAGGAACATGGGAGGGGTGCAGATCTTTCACAAGCAGATCTACTGGTATCTCATGGGATTCGGCGTATTTTTTCTCATGACCACTTTCAACTATTACGCGCTCGAGCGTCTCGCATATCCCGGATACATTGCCTGCATCCTGCTTCTGGCCTTCGTGCTTGTTATGGGGAAGGTCTCGTCGGGTTCCCAGCGGTGGCTGCACCTGGGACCCATCTCGTTTCAGCCCTCGGAAATAACCAAGATCGCCGTTGTCCTCGCCCTGGCCAAGTTTTTCCGGGAAAAGGGAGACCGCCGGTATTATCGCTTGCGGGACCTCTGGCAGCCCCTGCTGGTTGTCGCTGTTCCCGCGCTCCTCATCGTCAAGGAACCGGACCTTGGGGGCGCCATGCTGCTGGTGGCGGTCTCTTTTTCCATGGTCCTCTTTGTGAGGATGTACTGGAAGTCTCTCCTGATCCTTGTCGGGGGCATTCTTTCCGTGATTCCCTTTATCTGGGTCGGACTGAAAAGCTACCAGCAGCAGCGCATCCTCACGTTCTTGAGACCGGATATGGACCCGCTGGGGGCAGGCTATCACATCAATCAGTCCAAAATCGCGATCGGTTCCGGGCTTATCTGGGGAAAAGGTTTTCTGCAGGGGACGCAAACCCGCCTCCATTTCCTCCCGGAGCAGCATACGGATTTCGCATTTTCCGTGCTCGCGGAGGAATGGGGATTCGTGGGTTCGGTTGTGCTTCTCCTGCTCTATCTCTTCCTCATTCTCTGGGCGATCAATATAGCGAAAAACTCCAAAGAGCGTTTTGGATCCGTTATGGCCGTCGGTCTCGTGGCAGTGGTTTTCTGGCAGGTTGTGATTAACGTGGGCATGGTGACCGGCCTGCTTCCCGTGGTGGGGATCCCGCTGGTCCTGTTCAGTTACGGGGGATCATCCCTGATTACGACCATGGCGGCCATGGGCCTGCTGATGAATATCAGCATGCGCCGTTTCATGTTTCAGTAGTGGGAGCAGTGCAAACCTATTCTGTCCGATTGGAAGCTGCGGAAGAGTGCTGCAAGGGACACGACAGATCAGGCGTAGAGAGTGAGGCGTAGAGCGTAAGGCGTATGGCGTAGGGCGCAGGGCTCAAGGATTGAGGAGTGAGCGTATGAAAGTCTTTCCGGGACATTTTGCGGCGTATGTCTCGAAGGTCCGCTCTCCTCCGTTCGCTCTACGCAATATGGGATTATAGTGGCTAATAATGCAACTAAATTTGTTTGACTGGTTATCTTGTGATTTTTCTTGCAAAAGGATATTGAATATGCTATTCCCAACCCGTTTCCAGGAGTTAACGAACCATGAAGCAACCGAAAGACCAGATGAATGCGTTCTTGGGCAAGGATACCGAGTTTGAAGGAAAGCTTTCTTTCACGGGTGCCGTCAGGCTCGACGGCCGATTCAAGGGGGAAGTATTCACCGAGGGAACGCTCATTATCGGTGAGGCTGCCGTCATTGAGGCCGATGTCCGCGTCGCCCGCGTGATCATCAGCGGTCAGGTACGCGGAAATATTGCCGCCGATGAAAGGATCGAAATCAAGGCTCCCGGAAAGGTGTATGGAAATATCCAGGCCCCGAAGGTGATCATTGAAGAAGGAGTCCTTTTCGAGGGCAATTGTAAGATGCAGGTGGCCAAGGAAGGTTCGGACAAAAAGGTCAAAGTACTTTCCCAGGAATCTTCAAAAAATCTTTGACAAGGCGCTTCATATTTTATAAAAGGCGTTACCTTCCTAATCTGGATTAGCTCGGGCCCAGAGTGCGCCGGGCATTCATTCGCAGAAACAAAATCATCATTTTTTGAGATAGTTGTCGCAACGTAGAAAGAGGGATCTCCAGCCATGTTACAGATTGATCAGTCTTTACTTATCCAGATGGGCAATTTTATCCTCCTTGTTTTCCTTCTCAATATTTTCCTGTACCGGCCCATCCGCCGCATAATCGCGGAGCGGGGCGAAGAGATGGGTTCTCTTGAACATGCCATCCGGGATTACCAGGAGAAAGCGGAAGAAAATGAGAAAGGCATCCGGGAACAGACGGTGCAGGCCCGCAAGGAAGGGTTCAACGTTAAGGAATCGCTGAAACTGGAGGGAGTTGAAAAGGAAAAGGGGATCCTCCGGGAATCCAGTTCCACGGTAGAGGAAAGAATTTCCACAAACAGGAGCGAAATCGAGGAACAGATGAAGAAAGTCCGGAAGGTTCTGGACGAACAGGTGGCAGTATTTTCAAAAGAACTGGCCGAAAAGGTCCTCGGGAGGAGCGTGCGATGAGGAACAAGAAAAGCAGCAGGAAGGTGTGGGCTTTCCTTGGCGGGTGCAGCCTCATGGTGCTCCTTTTCTCCGTTGAGTTCGTGCTGGCTGCTGAAGGAGGCGGGCACGGAGGCGCCCAGGAATCAGGACAGATGGCCGATTTGCTCTCCCGGACCATCAACTTTGTCCTGCTGATAGTCATTCTGTATTTCGCCGTGCGGAAAGCAGGCGTCACGGATTTTTTCAAAGACCGGAGAGAAAAGATCAAACAGAAACTGGATGATCTCCGAACGGGAAAAGAAGAGGCGGAGCAGCGGTACAGCGAACTGGAAAAAAGGCTGGAAGAATTCGAGGCCAAGAAGGGCGAAATCCTTGAGCAGTTCAAGGCGGAAGGACTTGCCGAAAAAGAGCGGATTATCGCAGAGGCCAAAGAACGAGCAGAACAGATGGTGGCTCAGGCGGAACTTACCGTCCGCCGTGAGATCCAGGGCGCGAAGAGTCGTCTTCAGGCAGAACTCTTTGATATCGCCGCACAGAAGGCCCAGGAGATCATTGTCCGGGAAATCAAGGAAAAAGACCAGGATCACCTTATCAATGAATTCATAGAGAGAGTGGAGAAACTACATTGATAGGATCAAAGATATCAAGGAGATATGCGAAGGCCCTCCTCAGTATCGGTCAGGAGGAAGGGCGATACGAGGAATATGGGAAGAATCTGAAGGAGTTTGCCGATTTCTGCCTGGCAAACGGAGAATTCTACCGTATCATTTCCAACAGGATTTTTTCTCTGGAGGACAGGCGAAAAGTCCTGGACGCAGTGTTGGTGAAGAGCGGATTCACTGACACCGTGAAGAATTTCCTCAGGCTGCTCCTGGACAAGGACAGGATGGCAGCCATCATCGACATCACAGCCCACTATGCAAGCCTGACCGATGAGCTTTCCGGGATAGCGCGGGCGGACATCACTACGGCGAAACCACTAAAGGCGGAAACCCTGAAGAAGATCGAAGAGGTCCTGAAGAAACTCACGGCCAAGAATGTAAAGAGTTTTGTGAAAGAAGACGACTCCCTCATAGGAGGAGTTGTCGTAAAAATCGGGGATCTGGTATTGGACGGAAGTGTCAAGGCCCAGATTGAGGGGTTAAAAGAAACAATGAGAAGGGGTGAGTATAGCTAATGGAAATCAGAGCGGAAGAAATAAGCCAGGTAATCAGGGACCAGATTAAGGATTACGAAAAGACGATAGAGGTGAGCGAGACCGGGAGCGTCCTCTCCGTTGGCGACGGCATTGCCCGTGTTTACGGGGTCGAGAAGGCCATGGCTATGGAGATGCTGGAGTTCCCGGGAGGCATTTTCGGGTTGTGCCTTAATCTGGAGGAAGACAATGTGGGCGTCGCTATCATGGGCGATGATTCCAAAATCAAAGAAGGCGACACGGTCAAGAGGACCGGGAGAATTGCCCAGGTGCCGGTGGGAGAAGCTGTCCTCGGCCGCGTCATTGATTCCGTTGGCTTACCCCTGGACGGGAAGGGGCCGATTGATGCCAAAGAGTACAGAAGGCTGGAGATGGTGGCGCCCGGTGTTATCGCGAGACAGCCGGTGAACGAACCCATGTATACCGGCATAAAGGCCATAGACGCCATGACCCCCATCGGGAGAGGCCAGCGCGAATTGATTATCGGCGACCGTCAGATCGGTAAGACCGCGATCTGCGTGGACGCAATTATCAACCAGAAAAATACCGATATCTTCTGCATTTATGTTGCCGTCGGCCAGAAGAAATCTACCGTGGCACAGGTTGTCGATATCCTTGAACGGCACGGCGCCATGGAATATACCACCGTGGTTGCCGCATGCGCCAGTGACCCGGCGACCCAGCAGTTTATCGCCCCCTACGCGGGATGCGCAATCGGTGAGTATTACCGCGACAAGGGACAGCATGCCCTTATTATTTACGATGATCTTTCGAAGCAGGCAGCGGCCTACCGCCAGGTTTCCCTGTTGCTCCGCCGTCCCCCCGGCCGGGAGGCGTTTCCCGGAGACATTTTTTACAACCACTCCCGGCTCCTGGAACGTGCCGCGAAGCTCAATAATGATCTCGGTGCGGGCTCCCTGACTGCGTTGCCCATCATCGAAACGCAGGCGGGTGACGTTTCCGCGTATATCCCCACCAACGTTATCTCCATTACCGATGGACAGGTTTACCTGGAACCGGGGCTTTTCTTTTCCGGCGTTCGTCCGGCAATCAACGTGGGACTCTCTGTTTCCCGAGTGGGAGGCGCTGCCCAGACAAAGGCCATGAGAAAGGTGGGGGGCTCCCTGCGTCTGGATATGGCCCAGTTCAGGGAGCTGGAGGCCTTTGCCCAGTTCGGAAGCGATCTTGACAAGGCCACGCAGAAGCAGCTGAACCGTGGCCGGAGACTGGTTGAAGTCCTGAAGCAGCCCCAGTATCAGCCCATGACCGCGGAAAAAGAAGTCACCATTCTTTTTGCCGGCGCAAACGGCTACCTGGATGAGTGGCCTGCAGACGCTGTCGGTGAATATGAAAAACAGATGCTGGAGTTTATGACCAGCAAGCATCAGGATCTGCTGGACCAGATAAAAGAGACCAACGACATCAGCGGCGATCTGGCTGAAAGCCTGAAGAAGGCCCTCGACGAATTCAAAGGTATGTTTCAGGTCGCAGAGTAACGAACGTATAACCTGATCGGAAAGAGACCGTTAAATGGCAACTTTAAGGGACATTCTGCGTAAAATAGGCGCTGTCAAGAAAACCAAGCAGATTACCAAGGCCATGAACATGGTGGCAGCGGCGAAGCTCCGCACCACGCAGGGCAGGATGGAGAGCTTTGAACCGTACGCCTCGAAATTTGCCGAAGTGCTGGGCAACCTTGCGAGCCGGATCGAGTCGGATATCCACCCGCTCCTGCTCAAGAAGGAAAAGGTGGTCAATGTCGAACTCCTCCATTTCACGGCAGACAGGGGATTATGTGGAAGTTTCAATTCGCATGCCATTACCGCTGCCGAGAAATGGATCAAACAGAAGGAAGGCGAGGGGCTGCACTGTTCCCTCTCTGTGGTCGGGAAAAGAGGCAGGGATTACTTTACCAGGCGGGAGTACAACATTCACCAGGCTCATACACACATTTACGGAAAAATCGATATGGGTTTTGTGAATCAAATGACCCGGGAATTTATTGACCGGTTTCTCTCTGACGATATTGACGAGCTCTATGTGCAGTACTCCAGGTTTGTCAGCATGGCGAAACAAGAGCCCACCCTGCTGAAACTGCTGCCTATTGAACCTCCTCGGGAGCGCGAAACGGAGGAGGAGGCTGCGGCGACGGAATATCTCTATGAACCCAGCGCCGAAGGACTTCTCATCGAACTACTTCCCAAACACATCAGCGTGCAGATATACAACGCGTTTTTGCAGAATGAGACCAGCGAACATGCCGCCCGTATGGCCGCCATGGATAACGCGTCGAAGAATTGTAATGAGCTGGTAGACAGCCTGACCCTTGTCTACAACAAGGCCCGCCAGGCGGCCATTACAGCCGAACTGATGGATATCGTGGGCGGCGCTGAAGCATTGAAGAAGGCATAACGGTTTTTCTATCATGAAGGAGGTCTGAATATAATCATGAACGAGGGCAAAGTTATTCAGGTAATAGGTCCGGTCGTGGATGTGGAATTTGCAGACGGGGAGCTGCCGGAAATTCTGACCGCACTCCTCATCACGAATCCGGCGATCGATGACACTGAAGACAATCTTGTCGTTGAGGTATCACAGCACCTGGGCGATAATGTGGTGCGCTGTATCGCAATGGACGTAACGGACGGTCTGGTCCGGGGTATGCCTGCCAAGAATACCGGAAGTCCAATCCAGATGCCGGTGGGCGCGGCGGGACTCGGGCGGGTTCTGAACGTGGTCGGGAAGCCCGTTGACGGACTTGGTCCGGTGAATGCGGAGAAATTTTACCCGATTCATCGACACGCGCCGGCCTTTGAGGATCAGGATACTTCTGTAAACGTCCTCGAGACAGGGGTAAAAGTCATCGATCTGCTGGTCCCTTTCCCTCGTGGAGGGAAAATGGGGATGTTCGGCGGTGCAGGTGTGGGAAAGACCGTCGTTATGATGGAAATGATCCACAATATCGCCATGCAGCACGGCGGGATCAGTGTTTTTGCGGGTGTCGGTGAACGGACCCGTGAAGGAAATGACCTCTACCTTGAGATGAAGGAATCCGGGGTTATCGACAAGGCAGCCCTGATTTACGGTCAGATGACCGAGCCTCCCGGAGCCCGTGCCCGCGTGGCCCTTTCCGCGCTCACCGCGGCAGAGTATTATCGGGATGAGGAAGGGCAGGATGTGCTCCTTTTTGTCGACAACATCTTCAGATTTACCCAGGCCGGTTCAGAGGTTTCGGCCCTCCTTGGACGTATTCCTTCGGCTGTCGGCTATCAGCCGACTCTTGGTACAGACCTGGGTGAACTCCAGGAGAGGATTACCTCCACCAAAAAGGGCTCCATTACGTCGGTACAGTGCGTGTACGTGCCTGCGGACGACCTGACGGACCCCGCGCCTGCCACGACCTTTGCGCATCTGGATGGGACCGTGGTCCTTTCCCGGCCCATCGCTGAACTGGGGATTTACCCTGCCGTGGACCCGCTGGATTCCACTTCAAGAATACTTGACCCCAACTACCTTGGGGAAGATCACTACGTTGTTGCGCGACAGGTCCAGCAGATCCTCCAGAAGTACAAAGACCTCCAGGACATCATCGCCATTCTCGGAATCGACGAACTCTCGGATGAGGATAAGATAGTCGTGGCCAGGGCTCGGAGGATACAGCGTTTTCTGTCTCAGCCGTTCCATGTGGCCGAGACGTTCACCGGCCGATCAGGAAAATATGTGTCGGTTGCAGACACGGTGCGGGGATTCAAGGAAATCATCGAGGGCAAACACGACGACCTGCCGGAAGCGGCATTCTACATGGTGGGGCCGGTGGAGGAGGCCCGGGAGAACGCGGAAAGAATGGCGGCTGCGGCTTAGCAGAGGTGACGAATTTATGGGAACACTGTATTTGGAGATAGTTACCCCCGAAAGGGTTGTTGTAAGCCAGGAGGTCAATAGCGTTGTCGCACCGGGATCCGAAGGTGAGTTCGGCGTCCTTGAAGGACACGTGCCTTTCCTTACCGGAATCGAACCTGGAGCGCTTCGCTACAGCAGCGGTTCGGAAACCGTGCATTTGTCCGTGACGAAGGGATTCGTCGAGGTCTCCGAGAACAAGGCATCTTTCCTGGTAGATGCGGCGGAGAAGGCAGAGGATATTGACGTGGACCGCGCCCGCAAGGCCATGGAACGGGCGCGTGAGCGTCTCTCCAGGGATCGGGCGACTGTGGAGGATATAGACTTTTCGAGGGCGGAAGCGGCTCTCGGTCGCGCGGTGGCCCGGATAAGGGTCGCAGAAAAAAAGGGGTTAATCTGAACGAGTCGCGGTTGAGCACTAACATATTAAATTGGCAAATACTTTCCGGAAAAGGCGAGCCATGGGGCTTGCCTTTTTTGTTGACGTTTGCCCGCTTTGAAGCTACTATACGCCAAAGGCAATAGCTCAATAAGCAAGGTAAGATAGATTTTTCTGACCCGAGTTCTGCGGGTGCCATCTCGGTGAGGCTTAGGGCGCACTCCCCTTGAATAGTGAACTCATACGTTCAGGAGTGCACCCGGCGACAGAGAAGCACAAGAGAGGAAGAGATTGGAATATGATTTCCGAAGTGGATCAATTTGACATCCTGGAACAGAAGATTGAATCGCTCATTCGAGCCGTCACCGTGCTGAGGAAAGAGAAGGAAGCTCTTGCCGAGAAAGCGCAAATTCAGGAAGAAAAGCTGTCCGATCTCGGGACGCAGGTGGAAGAGCTCAGGAATGGGAGAGACAAGGCAAAACAAAGGATTATCAGCATTCTGGAGAAACTGGAACAGATTACCACGTGAGTTTTGGGTTCCTGGGATTGGAAAATATAACAAAAATAAGAATCTTGGGACACGAGTACCTGATTAGAAGCGAAGAAAATGGCGAGCAGGTACAGGAAGTGGCAGAGTTCGTGAACAGCAAATTTGAGGAGGTAACGGACGGCATGGAGGGCCTGTCTGAGAGGAAAACAGCTATTCTTGCGGCCTTCCATATCGCAAACGATTATTTTCAATTGCAGCGGGAGCAACGGAGTTTCCTTGCAGAACACAGGCGCAGAAGTGAAGCGCTAATTAACGAGATCGACTCTGTCCTGGGAGGTGCATCCCCTCTGAACGAGAGGGAGCAGGATTGAGATTAGACACACGAGCCGGGCTCATTGAATGAAGCCGACAATATAGGAATACGACATGGTGCCTTGTTATTATGCGGTCATCCTTCACTTGGATGCCGCTTATGAAAGCGTGAATAACAGAATGTTAAGTGAGCGGAGATCTTCATCTTCTCACTGGTATACACCATTTTTTGTGCTTCATTCAGAGTAGCCCATCACTGATCTTTTCCTGAGCAGTCAACCCATAATCTCACTCCTGGAGAAAAGGATCCCTCTCTGCGATTGGACGGAGACACCGCTTTTCAGCGGCGCCGTTCGACATGAGCGTTCTTTCAGCGTTCTTGCTGAAAGCTGATGGACAAGTGTGGAGCGCGGGGTAGGCAAACGTAGATCTCAAGGCGCTCCGAAGACTATATATCGAAGGAGCATGGTTCGCTATGATCTCTATTGAAATAATTGGAGTCGCCGTTGTTGCGCTTGTTCTCGGCATTCTTCTGGGCTCCTTTATCCGAAAAAAGGTGCTGGAGAGCAGGGTCGATTCCATAGAAAAGTATTCGAAGAAGCTCTTGACCGAGGCCCAGAAAGAGGCAAACAGCCTCAAAAAAGAAGCAGCGCTTCAGGCAAAAGATACCCTTTACCAGATGAAGGTGGAGTTTGAAAAGGAGACAAGGGAAAAGAATGAACAGTTTCACGCGCAGGAGAAGAGACTTTTCTCCAAGGAAGAAAACCTCGAGAAGAAGAGTGAGCAGCTAGATAGGAGAGAAGCCAGGGTTGTTGAAAAAGAGCGGGGTGCAGAGAAGCTTGAAGAGGATCTGAAGAAAAAGGAACGGGAATACCTGAGCCTGCTTGAAGATCAGCGAAAAAGACTGGAAAGCATTGCCGGTATATCGGCGGCAGAAGCAAAGCAGCTTCTCATCGGAGCAATGGAATCGGAAGCAAAACACGACGCGGCAAAACTCATCAGGAGAATCGAGAACGAAGCCAGGAGCGAAGCGGATCGAAAGGCGCAGAATATCCTCGCACTGGCTGCGAAGCGCTACGCGGGAGATTACGTGACCGAGAGGACCGTTTCCGTGGTGAATCTGCCCAGTGAGGAAATGAAAGGCCGCATCATCGGGAGGGAAGGCAGGAACATCCGGGCCATCGAGGCCGCCACGGGGATTGATCTTATCATCGACGATACACCCGAGGCCGTTATACTTTCCGGGTTCAATCCGGTCCGGAGAGAGGTGGCGAAAATATCGCTTGAAAGACTGATCGATGACGGCAGGATACATCCGGCGAGGATTGAAGAGATCGTTTCCAAGGTGACAAAAGAGATAGAGGCGACAATAAAGGAAACCGGCGAGCAGGCGACATTTGACGTGGGGGTTCATGGTATTCATAGTGAGCTCGTGAAGCTCATCGGGCGCCTGAGGTACCGTTCCAGCTATGCGCAAAACGTGCTCCAACACTCCAGGGAGGTCAGTTTCCTCTGTGGCATCATGGCTGCCGAACTGGGCATGAATGTCAAACAGGCGAAGCGGGCCGGCCTTCTGCACGATATAGGGAAAGCGGTTGATCACGAGGTAGAGGGTCCGCATGCGCTCATAGGCGCTGATCTCGCCAAGAAATACCGGGAGTCCAACCAGGTTATTCACGCCATTGCGGCTCATCATGAAGACGTGGAACCTGAATCGGTCCTGGCAATCCTCGTCCAGACTGCCGATACACTCTCCGGCGCCAGGCCGGGAGCCAGGCAGGAGATGCTCGAATCCTATGTTAAGCGATTGGAGGGACTCGAAAATATAGCCATGTCTTTCCGGGGAGTGAATAAGTCGTATGCCATCCAGGCCGGAAGAGAGATTCGCATCATGGTGGAGAGCAAGATCGTAGATGATGATAATGCTTTCATCCTCGCGAAAGATATTGCGAAAAAGATCGAAGACGAATTGACCTATCCCGGTCAGATCAAGGTGACTGTGATTCGAGAGACGCGGGCGGTGGAATACGCCAAGTGATGCGCTGCAGGAAATCGGACCATCTGCATAATCGCGTTCCTTTTCACCCGTCTGTCAGGAGATAGTATTCCCATGGGGCAAGAAACGGAAACAGTTTATCTTGTGGACGGGACTGCTTATATCCACCGGGCCTACCATGCGATCAGAAATTTATCCAATTCCAAGGGTTTTCCAACCAATGCGGTGTTCGGCTTTTCCAATATGCTCCTGAAACTCCTGTCCGACAGGAAACCGCACTATCTCGCCGTTGCCTTTGATGCCAGAGGAGCCACGTTCAGGCACGAAATATATGATGAGTACAAAGCGAACCGCCCCTCCATGCCGGAAGAGATGGCGCAACAGCTTCCCCTGATCAGAGAGGTCGTTTCCGGCCTGAACCTGGTAACGCTTGAAATACCGGGCTACGAGGCTGATGACGTTATCGGAACCCTTGCCAGGATGGCGGAGGAAAAGGGTTTCACTGTGGTCATGGTGACCGGTGACAAGGACTTCAGGCAACTCATCACTCCGCGTGTATGTATGTGGGACACCATGAAAGACGTGGTAACCGATTATGCTTCTTTCAAGAGCGCCTACGGCATCGAGCCGGGTCAGATGATTGATGTTATGGGTCTGTCGGGTGATGCCTCGGACAACGTGCCGGGAATTCCCGGGGTGGGAGAGAAGACCGCTCTTAAACTCATCAAGACCTACGGTTCCCTGGAAGCGGTGATGGACCATGTGAACGAGGTAGCTGGGAAAAAACTGCAGGAGAATCTGACGAAGTTCCGGGAAATGGCATATCTGAGCCGCCGGCTCGTCACCATAGACCGCTTTGTACCTTTGGGGGTCGACGGTGTGGAGAACCTCCGGGCGGGTTCCCCCAGGAAAAAGGAACTGGCCACGGTGTTTCATGAGCTGGAATTCAAAGGGCTCTGGGAGCAGTTTGCTTCCAGACAGGACGAAGAGACCCACTACCGGCTCTGCCTGTGCCTGGAAGACGTCGTATCCCTTGTCAGCGAGATCAGGAAAAAGGGCCTGGTGTCAGTGGATACGGAAACCACGAGCAAGAATCCAATGGAAGCCGGACTTGTGGGCCTTTCCTTTTCTCTGGAAGAAGAGGCGGCCTTTTATGTGCCGGTCGGCCATCTGTACCCCGGCGTTGACAAGCAGGTTGACCTTGGAACGTGTCTCGATACTCTGCGGGAAGTGCTGGAGGATGACGAGATCAAGAAGGTGGGGCAGAACATCAAGTATGACGCGGAAGTCCTCAAACTGCACGGGGTGGATCTGAAGGGTATCCATTTCGATACCATGATCGCCTCGTATGTAATCAATCCGGGGCTCAGGCAGCACAATTTGGATTACCTGGCCCAGCATTACCTGAATCACAAAATGATCGCATACGGAGATGTGGTGGGCAACGGGAGGAATGCACGCAATTTTTCAGAAGTCCCTCTGGAGCAGGCCAGGGATTACTCCTGTGAAGATGCAGACATCACCCTGCGGCTGATGCATCGGCTCGAGCAGCAACTGCGAAAGGACGAGAACGAAGATCTGTTCTATAATCTTGAGATGCGCCTGCTCCCTGTTCTTATGGAT
>Ga0316583_10000227_pt1 | contig 15143 bp, 15 predicted proteins | sample J_170502JBrBrA_D_FD_204513 | JGI IMG/M metagenome (GOLD analysis project Ga0316583, IMG submission 204513) | Rhizosphere microbial communities from salt marsh grasses in Alabama, United States - J_170502JBrBrA | ecosystem: Host-associated > Plants > Roots > Rhizosphere | place: USA: Alabama... | reverse complement strand
ACAAATTTCAAGCACCAAATCGCAAACAAATCTCAAATTTCAATATCCAATGACCAAAACCTTTAAGGGCAAGCCTTTGTTTGGATTTTTGAATTTTGATCATTGGGATTTGTCGCCCCAGGCTGCGCGAAAACTACAGCAGAAACTGGCACCTCTTGTCATCCGGAAATGCGGGGCTGCGGCAGTCAAAACCGTGGCCGGCATCGATGTGGGAATAAAGTCCGGTGTGGCATGCGCCGCCGTTGTATTGCTGACGTTTCCCGGTCTTGAAGTTGTCACTCAGGCCACGGCCGGAAGACGCATTAAATTCCCATATATTCCCGGCCTGTTGACCTTTCGGGAAGGAGCGGTAATTCTCGATGCCCTTGACCGGATTGAGCCTAAACCGGATCTTCTCATTTTCGACGGCCAGGGAATTGCCCATCCATGTCGAATGGGAATTGCCAGCCATATCGGGCTGCTGACCGATATTCCTTCCATCGGATGTGCAAAGTCCCGGTTATGCGGCCGATATCAGGAACCGGAAGCGGAACGCGGCAGCCATATGCCCCTTGTGGATCACGGCGAAACCATCGGTGCCGTTGTGCGAACGCGTGCCAGTGTAAAACCGGTGTTCGTGTCCATCGGGCACCGGGTGGATTTGGCCTTCTCGATTGATGTTGTGTTGTCATGCTGTCGGGGATATCGACTGCCGGAGACCACACGCAAAGCACACCGGCTGGCGGAAGATTGTAAAAACAAACCCGAGTTCTCATCGCTTGTAGCGGAATGACGGGTCAAAGGGTTTTTATTTTATATAGCCCCCGCCCATTTGTGAATATGAGCTTTTGTTTGACTGTCCCACGTATCCGATAGCCGCAGATGAACGAAACGGGAAAAAAGACCGTTTACGAGCACCACCACCTTTTCAATCAGGTAAATCTTCTCGAGAACAACGCCCTCGAGATCTTCCGCAGTTTCAATGGGACCGGTTTCCGGGAGTTTCAGGCTGGAAATGTTGAGACTTTCTCCCTTTAGGCTGAATTCGAAATGTTGAGCGCCGGTTTTATAGGAGAGGTGAAGTTCAGCGACCAATGCCCCTTTTTTTACAGCCAGTCGCCCTTCTTCCAGACCGGCATTGTCACCTTTGATGGTGACGGTTTCTTTGGTGTTGTTGCGGGTATTTTCAAGGACCATTCGGTTGCCGACGGCCATGGATACAAAATCCGCGTCCTCGCGGCGCAGGTTCTCCGTGCCGGTTTCAATGATGAACCACAGCCAGGTTAAGAATTCATTCCCCAAGAACTTGTAACGGTTATATGCGATGGCGATGTCCAGCACCGGTTATTCCTCAGATCGATTTTTTCCCAAATTTCGCAAAAGATCATGTTCGCTGTCCGACAGTTCCGATGTCAGGACCGCTGCAGTGTAAGGAAAAAGACGGATCAACTGGAGGTTGAAAGATTTGACAAAAAGCGTCTCCAGGGCTTCATTCATTGCTTTTAAGTTGGTAAAAAACCACAATGAAGCGCTATGGTAATCCCAGATTAGGTCATATACGTTGGGAACTGCCGGTATACGACGACTAAGGGCGTTGATCACATCTTCTTTGATGGCCTTTTTCTCATTGCCGGACAAGTATTGCCGCCCGGTGTCGGCAAGGTATTTGGCGACGTTCAGGGTATAATATTTTTGAATCAGTTTCGGTGGAATGGATTTTTTGTCGATTCGCAGGGCAAACAGCATGTAGGAACCAAAAACAAATGAATACCCCTCAAAATTCGGTGCATAAGGGGTTTCTATTGATGTCCAGCCGACAATGGATTCCAATCCATCGTCTTCGATTTTCGGAATGGTATGTTTTTTGAGCCCTTGATAGACGGTCTCATGCACCGGTTCGTCCAGTTGGCCCGAAACTTTATAACGTGTGATGGAATTTCGTGATGACAGCAGACCCATAATGTTCAAATTTTTAAAATGTATTCAATGAATCGATACGTCGTGAAAATATTTAGAGACATGCTATAGCGCGTTTGCCGGAGAGTTACAAGACGCAAAGCATGCTTTTTAATCGGCTAATCTTCCCACGAAAATTCGGCAAACAAAGGGAAGTGGTCCGATATGTAAATATTATCAAACGTATCCTGAATAACCCGGCTGTGTTTTACCGTGATGTTGCCTCGAAAGAGAATCCAGTCGATATGATCCCCATCCGTGTGTCCGGTAAACCCGTGATGGGTTCCTGCAAACGGCTGCGAAAACGCATCCTTGAAACAAGGTGCCTGGACAGCCGGTTGGCGGTTACTATCTGTGAGCACATTGTAGCATGCGCTGAAGGGGACGGTATTAAAGTCTCCCATGAGAACTGCGGGAATATCGCCGGGAAGATGCGACAGACGATCCAGGATCAGACGGGCGCTCTTTACCTGAACCGAAGTGTCGAAATCCAAATGTGTGTTGATGCAGATCACCTGTCGGTGGTCTTTTTTAAACATACCCATGGTGCATTGTCTCGGCCAGAGACTTTTTAGATAACGGCTCGGCACCGAAGGGGTCGGGCTCAAGAAAAAATGTTCATGATAAACGCAGGTCCAGTTTTTGCGATAAAAGATTATGTTGTTTTGCCAAAAGGAAGGTGAGGGGCTTCGTTTCCCGATGTAGTGATAGTCTTTCAGTATATTATCGAGAAAATCGATTTGAAAATCGTTGGCTTCCTGAAAGCCGATAAAATCCGTTTGATAAGTATCAAAAAGCACAGGGAAGCTTTTTTTCCGATGTTGCCAGTTGTTGGGACCGTCATCAGCCAGCCCGAAACGCAAATTGAGTGTCAAAACAGAAAACATAGCACCTCGGTAGCGAGATTAAGGATGGGTTTCTAGTGGTGGAATTCTAACTGATGTTCTGAGCATCCGCTTCGATCAGCGGGAGATAATGTGCCATATCAAACCGAATGTTGTTAAAGTTTCCGAATGTGACATCGTAAAACGAAAGATTGAGTTGCCGTTTTAGGATATCAAAGATGGCGAGATAGTTTAAAAGAATCCGTTTTTCCCACGAAAGATCGATTTGGGAAGCCAACTGCCGGATCGATTCTTTGCGGCCTTCGATTTCAAGGAAATCTCCGTAAGGCAGTGTATCCAGACAAAACAGCGTGTCTTCAACGATATAACTTTCTCGCCATTTTTCGTACACCTGTTCATTTCTAAATCCCAAAGATTTCAATATATGTTCCATGGTGTCAAAATCACTGACTTCGACTTCGAGTTCCTGGAGCACTTTGAATTGGCTGTCTTTAACAGGTGGCTGGGCTTTAAATGTCAGCGTCGCTTTTGTATCCTTGCGGAGCCTTAGAAGCGATTTTTTTTGAATCAGCGTTTTTTCGGCATCTTCAAACCGGATGTTGGTTTCAAAGGATCGATTTTTAAAAACGGCGCCAAGGCCGATAATGCAGGACCGGACGGCGTCGATGTTCGATAAGTAAAATTTGACTTCGGTTTCAAGAGAATTCATAGTGAGCTTATCATGTACGTTGAAAACGGCATTTTCGACAAAAGGCTAAAACCGGTAGATGGAACATGAACGTAAATGTTGAAACACTTATATTAGAAATCGTGTTCAGTGTCAAATACTGGTCCGGATCAAGATTTTTCCCTTGACACGTTTATATTTCCCATTATATTAATCTTTCTCTTGGGCAAAGGAGAAAAGCAGGTGAAAAAGTATACATATAGCGCCAAAAATTCAGACAATCCGGGACGTTGGTATCTAGTGGATGCCGAAGGTGCGGTTTTGGGAAGACTGGCCAGCACCGTAGCATCCCGGCTGAGGGGAAAACACAACCCGCTCTTTACCCCCCATTCGGATACCGGTGATTGGGTAGTTGTCGTCAACGCAGATAAGATTGTACTCACCGGAAAGAAGTGGGACCAGAAAAATTACTACCGGTATAGCGGTTATATCGGGGGCTTGAAAACCATTACAGCCAAAAAGCTGATGGAAAAAAGACCCGAAGACCTCGTGCGGTTTGCCGTCAAAGGCATGCTGCCGAAAAACAGGCTGGGCCGAAAACTGTTTAAAAAATTGAAGGTGTATGCGGGAGACCGGCATCCCCATGAGGCGCAGCAGCCGGAGAGTCTTCAAATTTAGTCAAACCACGACATCTTTTATAATCATCGGGGAGTTGTATGGAGAAGGAAAACATATATTATTCAACCGGAAAACGTAAAACTTCCGTTGCCAGAACATGGCTCGTGCCGGGAAGCGGTGAAATTATTGTCAACAATCAGCCCATCGACAAATATTTTACGGTTTTGTCCTCACAAGCTGCTGTGAAGCAGCCCCTTGTTTTGACCAATACCCTCGACGCATTTAATGTAAAAACCACTGTTTCGGGCGGTGGTTTTTCAGCTCAAGCCGGTGCGATTCGGCACGGCATTACAAAGGCACTGATACTGGCGAGTCCGGATTTGAGAAAACCCTTGAAAAAGGCCGGCTTTGTCCGCCGCGACGCAAGGGCCAAGGAAAGAAAAAAATACGGCCAAAAAGGTGCGCGGGCCCGTTTCCAATTCTCGAAACGATAGCATTCTTTTCCCGACATTTCCGTCAATTTTTCCAAACAGGCGCTCTTTTTTCAAGAAAGGCCCGGATGCCCTCCTGCGCATCGTCATCAAGACAGTTCATGGCAATGGCATGGGTCGCATAATCGTAAGCCGATGTTTCACTCAAGTCGACCTGGCGGTAAAATGTCTGCTTCCCGAATGCCAGCGTTTGCCGGCTGTATTGCGCCATTTCCACGGCAAGGTTCCTGGTCCGCCGGGAAAGATCTTCCAACGGCACCACCTCATTCACCAGTCCGAATTTTTCCGCCTGCTCAGCTGAAAAGAATCGACCCGTGAGCAGCATCTCCAAGGCCCTTCTTCTTCCGACAACGCGGACCAGCGGAACAGCAGGGGTTGTGCAGAAAAGTCCGATCTTTACGCCGGGAGTGGCAAATTGGGCGCCGGCTTCTGCGACGGCAAGATCGCAGGCGGCAACAAGTTGGCATCCGGCGGCGGTTGCAATGCCGTGGACTTGGGCAATGACGGGTTGGGGAAGCGCATGAAGGGACTGCATCATTCGGGCGCATATTGAAAACATCGTATAAAAGTGCCGGATATCCAGGTCCGGTCCGACCATGTCTTTGAGGTTGTGGCCGGCGCAAAATGCCGGGCCGTTTCCCCTGATAACGACGACACGAATCTCTTGATCCCGCGCAATTTGGCTCAGTTTATCGAGCATGTCGTTCATCACGTCAACCGAGAGCGCGTTTCGGCTTTCCGGTCGATTCAATGTCAGCCATGCTACGGGTCCTTCCTTCTCGAGCAATACAGGTTCCATAAAGTATCCTCCAAGTCTCTGATGATATATTATAAGTACAATAATTCATAAAGAAGTGTTAAGTGCCTAAAATTAAGGTATTCTATCAGTTATCGTTATACATGATCGCGCTGAAAGCGCATTTTTCAACTTTAGATCACTTTTAGATCACTTTTTTTGGTTTTCCAGCATCGAACAAAGTGGTTTGCTTCCACTTGGACAAAATCGATGGGATTCTTCCGGCATTGTTTTTCAACCCACGGACACTTTTTTTGGTGTTTGCAGCCGTCGTAAACGGCATCCGACTCATACCGTTGTTCAAGGGATAATGTTACATCCCACTTTTTATTGGGATCGGGAACGGCCGATAACAAGGATTTGGTATAAGGATGATACGGATGATTAAAAATATCTTCCGATGATGCCGATTCCATGATCGACCCGTTGTACATGACGGAAATGGTGTCGCAAAGGTACCCTACAATATTGAGATCATGGGAGATAAAAAGATAGCTTAAACCGAGCTGATCCTGCAGGTCTTTCAAGAGATTGATGATCTGCGCCTGTATGGAAACATCCAGCGCGGAAACCGGTTCATCGCAGACGATCAGGGACGGCTCAACGCTCAGGGCGCGGGCGATGCCGATACGCTGGCGCTGACCCCCGCTGAATTCATGGGGATATCGATCCGCGCTGTCGTAAGACATGCCCACCATATTCAGGAGGTTCTCCAGGCGCTCTTTGCGGGCCGATGCGCGTTTGACGCCTAAAATTCGAATCCCTTCCTCGATGCACTGTCCGACGGTCATGCGGGGATTCAAAGATCCGAATGGATCCTGGAAGATGATTTGAACCTCTTTTCGAAACGGTTTCATCTCTTTTTCAGAAAAGCGGCCGATATTTCGGCCCTTAAAAATGATGTTTCCGTCATCCGTCTCCAGCAGCTTCAGAATGAGACGGGCGACCGTAGATTTTCCACAACCGCTTTCTCCCACCAGGCCCATGGTTTTGCCCTGTTCGATGTCAAAACTCACGCCGTCAACGGCCTTCACCCATCCGACGGTATGTTGAAAAAAACCACGGCGGATCGGAAAATATTTTTTCACCTTTTCCAATCGTAAAATGATGGCATTATGTTTATGGGTTGTTTCCATTTACTCAGTATGTTCTCTCTTTTCGTATAACACCGGGCAGCGGGCCATATGCCCGTGGCCGTAGTCGCACATATTCGGATATTCCTTCCGGCAGGTTGAAATCGTATGGGGACATCTGGGATGAAACGGACATCCTGTGGGCTTATACGCCGGGTTCGGGACGCTGCCGGGAATGCTGTAGAGCCGCTTTCCGCGTTTTGACAGGCTGGGAAGCGATGCCAGCAGCCCTTGCGTATAAGGATGACGGGGGGATCGAAATATTTGATCCGAATTCCCCTGTTCCGCCATTATCCCCGCATACATTACATAAATCCAGTGGGCAATGGCCGAAACCACCCCCAGATCATGAGAAATATACAGAATCGCCATGGACCGTTTTTGTTGTATGGATCGCAACAGCTCGAGTATCTGGGCCTGAACCGTGACATCGAGTGCCGTGGTCGGTTCATCGGCGATCATGAGATCCGGATCACATGAAAGGGCCATGGCGATCATGACCCGCTGTCTCTGACCACCGCTGAGCTGGTGGGGATAATCGTTGAGCCGCTGTTCCGGAGAGGGGATGCCCACATCGGAAAGGAGCTGAATCATATAGCGCTTTAACGATTCCGCGCCCATGGATTTGTGCGTGGAGACGGCTTCACCGAGCTGATCGCCGATGGTGAAAACAGGATTCAAGGAGGTGAGAGGCTCCTGAAAAACCATGGCAATTTGATTCCCGCGAATATTTTGCATGGTCTTTTCATCGAGTTTTAAAAGATCTTGTCCGGAAAAGAAAATTTTACCGCTAACAATTTCTCCGGGAGGAGAGGGAATAAGACCCAAAATACTGAGTGCGGAGACGGTTTTACCGCATCCGGATTCTCCCACGATACAAACGGTTTGTTTTTGATGCACCTCGTAACTGATGCCGTCCACTGCGCGGGCGCGCTTGCCGTCGCCTTGAAAATAAACCTTTAAATTTTCCACCCTAAGCAATGGGGTGCCATGGGATTTGGGTCGTTTGTCCATGAAATCGTTTAGTGTCTTTCTCTGAGTTTGGGGTTCAGGATATCCCTTAATCCTTCCCCGAAAAGGTTAAAAGAGAGCACGACAATCAATATGGCAATTCCCGGTATGAAGGTCAGCCACGGTGCATCAAAGATGAAATTTTTCCCGTCTGAAAGGATATTGCCCCAGGTGGCATGGGGCGGTGGCACACCGAATCCGAGGAAGCTCAAGCCGGCTTCGGTTAAAATGGCCGTCGCAATGCCGATGGTCGCCGAAACCAGAACCGGGGCGACGGCATTGGGCATGATGTGCCGGAAAATAATTCTGAAATTTCCGATGCCCAGGGCTTTTGCCGCTGCAACGAAATCCTGTTCTCTCAAAGAGAGAAATTCGGCGCGGACAAATCGGGTGGTGCCCATCCAGCTGGTCAGCCCGATGACGATCATAATGTTGTATATGCTGGCGGGAAGCAAGGCGACCACCGTTAAGATCAGAAAAAAGCTCGGAAAACAGAGCATGATATCCACGATTCGCATGATCAGCGTATCCACGGAAACCGCATTGCCCAAAAGGATCCCTTTCCAGGCCGGCAGCGTTTTTTCCGGCAATTTGTCCCGGGCAGACAACAAGAAAACAATACTTGAAAGACATAGCAATAAAAGCGCGGTTCCGGCAAAGACGGCGTTTATCAATACAAGACCGATTCCGCCGATCAAACATAAAAAAAACAGAATATGTATGGCTTTAATATGATGTTGTCCGAAATATCCGGCGATGCCGCCCATGAAAATACCGATAAAAACCGATATGCCCACCGCCACAAAACCGACGGTCAATGAAACCCAAGCCCCTTGAAGCATTCTCGCAAAAACATCCCGTCCCAAATCATCCGTTCCCATCAGGTAGACATTCAAAACCGGAACCTGGTCCGGCCGCAGGGCTTGAAGGTTCGGTTTGGATAGCGGCGGGCGGAGCTTTTCCTCGAGACGAACCATGGCAGGGTTGAATAGGGGTTTTGTGCCTGAGGTCAAAATAAGACCCGTGACGGCGCAAAGAAAAAACAGCACAAAAATGAAAAAGCCTAAAGCCGCCAGCCGGTTTTGTTTCAGCATGCGACCGAATTCCTGCATCCGGGTGTGCTTTGGCGCCAATGGGGCTTCGATATAATCGGGTGCGTCGATGTGATTTTCTCCTGGATTCATTACAGGCGTATCCTCGGGTCGACAACAAGATAGAGCAAGTCTGAAACAAAGGTGCCGGCAAGCACCAGAACCGCTGAAACAAAATTGACCGTCAGAATCACCGGGTAATCTCTGGCCAGGATGGCGTCATAGGCCATTCGGCCCATTCCGGGCCACGAAAAAATCGTTTCGATGATTACCGATCCGCCGATCAGCCCGGGCAATATAAGGCCGAACATGGTGACAAAGGGCAACAGCGCATTTCTAAAAGCATGTTTATAATGCACCTGATCCGGGGGAAGCCCTTTGGCCTTGGCGGTTCGGATATAATCCTGGCCTTCCACTTCGAGCATCTGGCTTCGAACATATCTCGACAAAATGGCAATACCGCCCGTGGCGCCTAGCACCGAAGGAAGAAGCAAGTGCCAGATGCGGTCCATAATCATATGGGGGATTGATGAGTTGGCGATACCGAAGGTTTCCATACCGATCACCGGGACGTGAAAGTGATTGACGACAAAAATGATCAACACGTAAGCGAAGAAAAATCCGGGAATTGAAATCAATAGATACGATAAAAATGTGGTTGTCCGATCGTAGATCCCGCCCCTGTAGATCGCGGACCGGATCCCTACCGGAAACGAAAGGGTCCAGGTAATGAGGGTTCCCACGATAAACAGGGGCAAACTGTTTAAAAATCGTCCCCATATCTTTGAAAAGACCGATTGATTGTCTTTCCAGGAAACGGTTTGACCTGTAAAAAGGCCGCGATAAAAATAAAGATACTGGACATAAAGAGGTTTATCCAGGTGAAACTCTTTTTGAAAACGCTCTAAAATTTCGGGTGTGAATTTGGGATTCATCGGATTCACCTGGCTCGGTTTCCCCGGGGCCAGGTGAATGATCAAAAAGGAGACGATGGATACAAAAAAAAGGGTAATGGTTTTTTGAATCACACTGCGCCCGATAAATGATAGCATGATCTATCCTTTGTCCATAAATTGGGGGGCTTGTGGAAGCTTGACCCATTGATTAAAATAATATCTGTAATTACCGGTTTTGGTGGGCGTTATTTTTTTGTATTGTACGGCGCCTGAGGCATCAACGGTCTTTATGACGATGCGTTTGTCCAAAACAGCGGTCCATTTGCTCACATAAAGAAAGGTATACGGCTGCAGATCGGCGATAAGGGCGTGAAGTTTGTGGCAGAGTTCGACCTGACGGGCATGATTATACTCCTGCCGGATTTTGATTATGAGTTCATCGGCCCGTTTGTTTTTAAACCCCACAAAATTGAGCTGATAGGGATGGGTCTGGCTCGAGTGCCATATCTGGAAAAGATCCGGCTGGATGTCCATCCCCCAGCCCAACACCACCGCGTCAAAGTCGAGTTTATTTATGCGCTCCTGAATGAACACGGACCACTCCAGAATATCGGTGTGGATATCGATGCCGATTTGCTTCCATGCATCTTGCGCAATGGCCAGTACCGCCTTGCGAAGCTCGTTGCCGTTGTTGGTAATCAGCGTAAATTCAAGCGGTCTGCCGTTTTTTTCAAGGCGGCCGGACTTGTTTCTTTTCCATCCGGCCGCAGCCAAAAGCTTCAACGCGCCTTGGGGATCGTAGGGAAGCGGTTTGATCTTGTGGTCATAATAGTCGGTCTGTTTGACAAACGGGCCGGTGATCCGTTCTCCTTGGCCGTAAAGAACATATTTGATGATTTTGTTGATGTCAATGGCCATTCCCAGGGCCCGTCTCACCCGAGGATCGTCAAAGGGCTTGCGTCTTTCGTTGTAACCGATATAGGTATATCCAAAGGATGTTCCGGAAAAGTGCTGAAATCTCGGATCCTTTTCCAGGCGCATAACCTGATGGGGTTCGACGTTGTAGCTATCGAGGGTGCCGGCGTAAAATTCCATTTCCTGGGTCAAAGGATCGGGAATAATCCGATAGACATATTGGTGATAGTTCGGCGGCCCCTCCCAGTAATCGTGAAAACGATCCAGGATGATGTACTGATCCGACTTCCATGTTTGAAATTTAAATGGCCCGCATCCTACGGGATGCCGGTTAAATGCGCTTTGGCGAATGGAAAAGGTTTTCTGATCTTTTCCGAGAGCTGCAGCTTCTTTTTTGAGAGCTTGTGAATCGAGAAGATGTTTCGGAAGAATTCCGATGCCCCAGGTTGAAAGGGCCGGAGAGTAGAGCCGCTTATAGACGATTTTAACGGTTAAGGGATCTATCACTTCAATGGTTTTCACCGGCTCGTAAACCGAGAGGAGCGGCGACAGGTTTTTCGGATTCATAATGGCTTCATAGGTAAACTTAACATCTTCGGCACTCACCGGATAGCCGTCTTGAAACTTCACGCCGGGCCTTAGATGAAACAACAAAATGGGATTGTGTTCGGTGGCCGGTATCAGTTCTTTTGCAAACGCCGCCCATTGTTTTGCGGTAAGGCGGGCATCGCATGTCAAGTAGTTTCTCCCGCGAAAGGATTCAAAATAATTTTTTCCCAACAGATGGGCGAGATTTTGAAAAAGATGCTGATCCACCTGATTTAAAACGAGTTTGATCCTGGCCGGTGCCGTCACCTGGAACCGGATTGTCTTTGGCTGGCCGCCGCCGGACTTTTTGATTGATTTTTCAACCGTATATGTTCGAGGCGGGATTACGGAGATATTCGTAATCCGCTTCAGAGAAGCTGTAAGATTCGGGTCTGAAGGTATCGGTGATTTTTGGGCGTGTTTAATGCGCGTTGCCAGAGAAGCCGCATCGACGATGCCCCATTCTGGTATGCGGGCGGACGGGTTAACGTAAAAGAACGCTTGTTCAGAAATTTCCCATGATTTGGCCACACGACCTCTGAATCGAAGATCTTTGTTATAGTCGATGAGACCCTCGAACACCAGGCCGTTAATGTCGCCGCTCGCAGAATCGGACGCAATGACGGGGTTTAATAGGCTGGCGTCACCGATGGACCCGGTAATATATTCGGTGAGGCGCGCAGGATTGCCTTTCGTCTGCTCTTCGTATGTCGGCTCCCAGAAATAAGACTGCAGCAAAACGATAATCAGCAGGATCGGCGCAAAAATGAAAAAGCGTTTGACGGTCATGGAAGGTTTGCCATAAGTGAATGTTTTTAAAAGATAAACACGAGTTATCCCTAACCATATGAGATTCGTGTTTTTGAGTCAAGCGAAAAGGACGCGACCGCATCATGAATCGAATCGAGAATTCTGTCGCCATTTAAAAAAATCCATCACTTGACTAATTCAATCGATTGATTAATATTGTCAAGTTAGAAAGGAAAAATAACCATGGTCGTCGACAGAAAAACGACATCACCAAAAGGAAGTTATAGTTCCAATGCTCACGGTCGTCTTCTCGAAGCTGGTGTGGATGTTTTTGGAAAACACGGATTTGACGCGGCAACCACGCGGATGATCGCTAAAAAAGCCGGCGTCAATATTGCCGCCATACCTTATTATTTCAAAGGGAAAGAGGGTTTGTATCATGCCGTCGTCGCCTATGTTGCCGGCAAGCTCGAGTCTCAGGTAAAATCAACCTTGTATGAAATAGAGGGGCGAGTTGCAGAAGGAAATTTGGATCGTAAGGAAGCGCTTTCCCTGCTGGAAAAGCTTCTGGAAAACATGATTAACTTTATGGTGGGCTCAGCCGAAGCGCCTCGCTTTGCGCGAATCGTTCTGCGGGAGCAGCTTTATCCGTCTTCGGCGTATGATATTATATTCAACCGGATTATGGCACCCATGATCAATGCGATTTCCAAAATGGTCGCAACCGCTACAGGCACGTCACTTTCGCGTATCGCCAACCTTCGCGCATTGACCCTGATCGGGCAAGTCATTGTGTTCCGCGTGGCCCGTGAAACGATGGTTCGGGCGTTGGGTCTTAAAGGATACAGTCCCGAAGAAACTGCAGAAATTCGCGGTGTGATTTTGGAACAAACACGAACCACCATTGAGGCAATGTCTCCTCTGAATGGAAATCAATAGAAAGGTAGAGCGTCAGCGCAATGAAACGATTATTCAGGATTATTCTTTTAGTGGTTTTGGTTTCGATCGCAGTTTTGGGCGTTCGATGGTTTATAAATGCTAATGAGAAAGGGTCCGGCACCGAACTAAAGATTTACGGAAATATCGATATCCGAAAGGCTGATCTTGCCTTTAATGAACAGGAGCGCATTGCCGGAGTGTTGGTGGAGGAAGGCGACCGGGTTTCAAAAGGCCAGGTGCTGGCGATGCTGCAGACCCATCGGTTGGAGGCTCAGATTAAAGAGGCAGAGGCGCAAATCGACGCCCAGCAGGAAGTGGTGAAACGATTGGAGGCGGGAACCCGTCCTCAGGAAATCGCCCAGGCGAGGGCTGAATTGGCCGCAGCAAAAGCCAAGGTCCGCAATTCGAGGCTGAATTTCGATCGCATCAGCCAAACATCCGGGGCCGGAGCGACTAGCCAGGAAGCCCTGGACAATGCACGAGCCCAGTTCGATGTGGACAAGGCCCAGCTCGAGGTTAAAGAAAAGGCTCTGAATCTGGCTCTGGAAGGCCCGCGCAAGGAAGATATTGCAGCGGCAAAAAACACCCTGGAGGCGATCAAGGCATCCCTTTCGCTGTTAAAGATACGGCTTGGAGAAATGACGCTGATATCACCGGCGCCGGGCGTTATTCAGAACCGTATCTTAGAGCCCGGAGAAATCGCCACTCCAAACCGTCCGGTTCTTACGCTGGCTTTGACCGACCCCAAGTGGGTGCGGGCCTATGTGCCCGAACCGGATCTCGGCCGTATCCGTCTCGGCATGAAGACCGCGATCTTGAGCGATTCGTTTCCGAATAAACGTTTCAAAGGCTGGATCGGCTTTATTTCGCCGGTGGCCGAATTTACCCCGAAAACTGTAGAGACCGAGGATTTGCGGTCAAAACTGGTATATGAAGTCAGGGTTTTTGTTCATGATGTAAAAGACCAGCTCCGTCTCGGAATGCCGGTTACGGTGCTCGTAGATCTCGCGGCTTCGGCCGGTGTACCCGGGACCGGCAAGGTTTTGCCGAAAAAAACCGCCAAACCGGTTAAAGGATAGCCGGCGATATGGCGGATCGGTTTCTCACGCAGCGCACAGCTGCAACGGATATAGTGCTGGCGGTCCGGAATCTGGAGAAGACGTTTACCGCGAAAAAAGGGCCTGCGGTTCAGGCCCTGAGGGATGTATCGCTCGATGCCCTTCGCGGCCGGGTCACCGGACTTGTGGGGGCGGACGGGGCCGGCAAAACCACCCTGATCCGTACAGCCGCCGGACTGATCGTTCCCACGGCAGGCAGCGTCACCGTCCTGGGCTACGACAGCGTAATCGATACCATCGAGATTCAGAGCCGCGTTGGTTATATGCCCCAGAAATTCGGGTTGTACCAGGATCTTACCGTAAAAGAAAATATGGATCTTTATGCCGATCTTCAAGGGGTGCCGTTTTCAGATCGAAAATACCGCTATCAACGGCTGCTTAAGATGACCGGCCTGGAACCGTTTACCCGGCGCATGGCCGGTGCGCTTTCCGGCGGAATGAAACAGAAACTGGGGCTGGCCTGTTCGCTGATCAAATCCCCGGAGATGCTGCTGCTGGACGAGCCCACCGTGGGCGTAGATCCGGTCTCACGCCGCGAGCTTTGGAAAATCGTTTACGAACTGGTGGAAAAAGACGGCATCGGGGTCCTGCTCTCGACCGCCTATCTGGACGAGGCCGAACGATGCGACCACGTGGTGGTGCTCCATGAAGGAGAGAAACTTGCTGAAGGAACACCCGAAGAATTCAAAAAGAGGGTGGGACAAAATGTTGCGCTCGTTGAGCCGGCACCGGGCATCAAGGCCCGCCAAATACACACGTATCTGGTGGGAAAGCCGCATATTATTGATGCGACCATACGATCCGGGAGGGTGCGTGCAGTAACCGATGCTTACGGCATCCGGGCCGTGGCCGACACGCTGCCGGACAACTGGCCGGCAGCCGTTAAGAGCACCCCGCCGGCCTTTGAAGATGCCTTTATGACCTTGATTCCCCACAAAGAACGCCGTTTTCAAATCAATGCTATGGAAGAAGCCTTCGAGAGTAGCATTCAACAAGAAGTGGTGGTCCAAACCAGGGATTTGAAAAAAGCTTTCGGCGATTTCGAAGCGGTCAAAGGTCTCACTTTTAATGTCCGGCGCGGCGAGATTTTCGGTCTGCTCGGTCCCAACGGCGCCGGGAAAAGCACCACCTTCCGGATGCTCTGCGGGTTGCTGAGCGTGAGTGCCGGCGATATCAGTGTGGCCGGATATGATTTGCGGCACTCGCCGTCCAGAGCCCGTTCGCGTTTAGGGTACATGGCCCAGCAGTTCTCCCTGTACAGTCAGCTCAGCGTACGAGAAAATCTGAATTTTTTCGGAAGGGCCTACGGTCTCGGCGGGAACCGGCTGCGGCAACGAATGGAATGGGCGT
>Ga0316583_10000225_pt1 | contig 15170 bp, 9 predicted proteins | sample J_170502JBrBrA_D_FD_204513 | JGI IMG/M metagenome (GOLD analysis project Ga0316583, IMG submission 204513) | Rhizosphere microbial communities from salt marsh grasses in Alabama, United States - J_170502JBrBrA | ecosystem: Host-associated > Plants > Roots > Rhizosphere | place: USA: Alabama... | reverse complement strand
GGAGCCCGGCCTCGCGCAGGATGTTCGCCACGGCGCGACTGGTCTGGCTCTTGCCCGACCCGGTACGTGCCGCACACACGGCCACCACCGGCTTCGTGGAGCGGAGCATGGTGCGCTCCGCACCGCCGATCTCGAAGTCCGGGCCGGCCGCGTTCACCCGGCTCGCCATGTGCATGACGTACTCGTGGGAGACGTCCGAGTAGGCCATGACGCAGCGGGTGACACCCTCCTTCCGGATGATGGCCTCCAGCTCGGCCTCGGGCCGGATGGGGATGCCGTCCGGATAGCGCGGCCCCGCGAGCTCCGGCGGGTACCGGCGGTCTTCGATGTGGGGAATCTGCTGGGCTGTGAAGGCCACGACGACCGCGTCGGGGTCGTCGCGGTAAACGGTGTTGAAGACGTGGAAGTCGCGGCCCGCGGCTCCCAGTATGAGGACTCGCTCGTTCACGGTTCCACCGGCTTTCTGCTGGGGAGGGCCTCTCCAAGCGATAACACCCTGGGTCATCCCGGGGAAGCCCTTGCCCGGAACGCTGCGAGGCATCTTCTTCCGGGATCGGCTGTTCCTCGGCGGAGGTTGAACATGCCGAACATTCTCATTGTCGACGATGACGACGACATCCGCAGGGTGCTGCGCCGGATCCTGGAAACCGACGGGCACGCTGTGGTGGACTGCGCGAACGGGCACGACGCGTTGCTCGCCATGGGCACCCGCCGGCCGGACCTCGTCATCACCGACGTGTACATGCCGGAGATGGACGGCATCGAGTTTCTGGTGCACCTGCGCGAGAGGGACCCCGACCTCCCGGTGCTGGCGGTTTCCGGGGGCTCGCTGGCCACGGCGGACTTCGTCCTGGAGGACGCGTCACAGCTCGGGGCGAACGCGGTGCTGACCAAGCCCTTCGACATCGACGAGATGAGGCAGACGGTCCGCCGCCTCCTGGGCGGAGGCCCGTCCGGCCGCTGAGCGCCGCGGCGCGAGGGGTGCCCTCCCTACTCGCCGTGCTCCATGACGTGGTGGATGTCGACCCTTCCTCGCGCCGGCGGCGGAGAGGGCAGGGTGCGGTTCCCGGCGGAGAGATCCGGCTCCGGCGGCCTCCGGTGGTGCCAATCCGTCACCGCCTGGTAGGCAGCCACCGCTGCCAGGAGCCGCTCCTCGCCGAAGGGAAGAGCCCCGAACATCCCCGCCAGGGGCAGGTCGAAGCCCCGGCTGGCCTCCGAGCCGATGGGGAACGCGATGAGGGGGAGGCCGATCATGTCGAACGGGTAGGGCTCGGTCTGCACCACGACGTCGCACTGCGAGAAGATCCCGTCCAGCACACGTGAGAGCAGCAGCAGCTTGGCGCGCTGACCGCGGAGATACTCCGGCGCCGGCAGCAGCAGCCCGTTGATCCACGGCGAAAGCGATACCCCGAAGAGGCGGACATCCTTGCGCAGCGCGTCCATGAACGGCTCGGTACGCTCAGGGAGGCGCACGTTGTTGAAGGCGCTGGCGGTGAGGGTCTCCCAGTCGTCGGGGAACGGAATCTCGACGACCCGGGCCCCCAGGGACTCGAAGGTCGAGAGCATGGCCTTGCGCGCGGCGACCTCCGACCCGGCACGGACCTGGGCCTCCTGCCGACGGCGCGCCCGCTCGCGCTGGCCGAGGCCCCTGGAAGAGCGGCCGTACTCCCCCCGGCCGCCCGATCCCCGGCCGGCCTCGAGGTATCCGGGCAGCACGCCGATGGTGGTGGGCCAGCGCAGCTTCACGGCGCTCCCGGTCCTCACGGGCTCGGCGGCGGTGGTGAAGTCCGGCACCGGCGGCAGGCCCAGGGTGCGGGGGTCGGACGGGTCCGGGCCAGCCATGGCCTGGAGCATGATGGCGGCGTCCCTGGCGTCCCTCGCCAGGGTGCCGGGGTGATCGCGGGTGTAGGTCAGCGGGACGATCCCGTGCAGGGAGCAGCGCCCCATGGTGGGCTTCAGACCCGTGAGGCCTTGGCGGCTCGAGGGGTCGGTGATGGAGCCGCCGGTCTGGGTGCCGGTGCTGCACGCCGCCAGCCCCATGGCCACCGCGCACGCCGATCCGCTGGAGGAGCCCCCGGGGCTCACCGAGGGGTCGTGGGCCGCCCACGGGTTCACGGTGGTGTTGTGGCCGTCGGGGGTCGTGGCCCGGGTCGTCGCCAGCGGGCCCATCTGCGTCTTCCCCAGCAGGATGGCCCCCCCGTCCCGCAGATGCGCCCAGCACGTGGCGTCGAAATCCGGCACGAACTTCTCGTAGATGTACGAGTTTGCCGTGGTGAGCACCCCCTGTGTGTAGTAGTTGTCCTTTAGGGCCAGCGGCATCCCGTGGAGCGGACCCTCCCAGGGCGCGTCCGTGGCCGTCCGTGCCGCGGCGCGGGCGGCGTCGGCGGTCACCGTGTTGAACGCCATGAGGAGGCCCTCGTAGCGGTCGATGCGGTCCAGGTAGACATCCACGAGCTCCGTCGGGCTGAGCTGCCTCGCCTTCACGAGCCCCGCCAACTCCGCCAGGGTCATCTGCCACGGCTGGACGGCCTGGACGGAGCGTGGGTCGGGAAGGCGCGGCGGCCTGCGCACCGGAGGGGGGAGCCCCGCGGCGAGGTCCGGGGGGACGAACGCGGATCCGGTGGCCACCGCCGCCGTGAGGAGCCCCATGCGCTGCAGGAAGAAGCGACGGTCGAGCTGGAGGTCCTGAGGCGCCGGAACGGTGGGCGTCCCGTCGGAGGTCTCCGGCGGGCGGGCCGGCGCGGTCCCTCGCCCCTTCGCCACCCGGCGGTTCCCCCCGGGCGGTCGCCCGCTACCCCGCATGGTTCCCCTCCTTACGGACCGCCACGGAGCGCGCCGCCGGATAGAGGGTGGGCGGGACACGCTGCACGTCGGGCTCGAACGCCAGGATCGCCGCCGGCGTGCTCCTCAGGAAGCGCCGGGCGCCGGCCAGGATCCCCTTCCTGTCCGCCGGGGCGGAGGAGTCGTCCTCGGGAAGGACGCTCAGGTCCACTCCGGCCATCTTCAACCGACCGTGGATGTAGGCGTCGAGCTCGTCGTCGGTGAGCTCGGGGATCCGTGAAGCGTCCATGTCGCTGCCCGCCTCTCGTCGTGGCCTCGTCCGTCCCGCCGCCGGATGCGGCGGGCCGCGCAAAGTAGGGGAAGAGCAGGGACAGAGGCGAGTGGCCTGTGCATCGCATCACCCCCGGTGCCGGCAGACCTCGTAGGTTCGGGACCCGGCCCCGGGAGCATCCGACACGAAAGGCCCGGAGCGACGTTTCATGCCGCTCCGGGCCTCTTCTCGCCAGGTGGCATTTCCTCCTCCTGGGAGTCGAGCCGACTCTCGTCTGCGGACCGCCGCGGCGTCGGCTCGCCGGGTCTCCGCCTTTCGGAGCGGAGTTGCGGTCCGCGCTGCCCGTCTCATGCCACGCGACGCATCGCGTGCCCTCACCGAGGGCGGAGGGCCTTCATGCGTTCCCCATCGGCGGCGTCTCTCGCGGCCCACGGGGCGGGCAACACCGAATGAATCGTCATTTCGACGGGCCGACGCAAGCACTCCGATTACGTAGTCGCGAGGAGTGCCGGCGTCATCCTCCGTGCTTCTTGAGCATCTCCTTGCGCATCTGCTCGCTGGCGTAGATGGCAACCTCGACGCGCCGGTTCTCCTGCCGTCCCGCGGCGGTCTCGTTGCTGGCCACGGGCTCGGATTCGCCGCGCCCTGCGGCCTCCACGCGGTCGGGTGCCAGCCCGTTCTGGAGCAGCGCCACCCGGGCGGAGTTCGCCCGCCGCTCGGACAGCGCTTGGTTGTAGGCGGCGGTTCCGGTGGAGTCGGTGTGGCCCACCACCAGCACGCTGGTGCCCTCGTAGTCCTTCAGCGACGTGACGAGCTCCTGCAGGTCGTGCTCCGCCGCCGGACGCAGCGCGTCGGAGTTCACGTCGAAGAGGATCCCCGAATTGAAGGTGACCTCGATGCCCTCACCGACACGCTCGACCTTGGCGTCGGGGAGCTTGTCCTGGAGATCCTTGGCCTCCTTGTCCATCTCGTGACCGATGGCGGCCCCTGCCGCTCCGCCGATCACGGCACCGAGGATCGCACCCTTGGCGGTGGAGCCGTTGGCCCTGCCGATGAGCCCCCCCACCACCGCGCCGGCGGCCGCGCCGGCTCCCGCTCCCTTGGCCGTGCCACTCCGGCTGTTGAGCCAAGCACACCCCTGGGTCAACAGGAGCGCACCGACCATGAGCGCAGCCGCACCTGGCCGGGCCAGTCGCATACGCCGGTAAAAAGTACCCACTTCAGCCTCCGCAAGTTGTGTTGCGCTTGACCGACATGATACTCGCACGAAGTTGGATGCAGAAGATGTGCCATCCCCGCGCCCCCAGGCGAGGGAGCGAGGGGCGACGGGGCTACACGCCCGTGGCGCCGGCATCCACGGTGGGGCCGGCGGCATGCCGCCGGCCCCACGCGAGGAGATCAGTGGAGCGCCTCGTGGATAGCCCGCGCCAGCCTGGGATGGAGGCCGGGAATCCCGGACAGGTCGTCCACGGATGCGTGCTGCAGGCTCCAGGCGGTCCCGAAGCTCTCGGCGAGCGCCTCGCGTCGCTGGGGGCCGAGACCCTTCACCGAGGCGTGCTCGAGGATGAGCTTGACGCGCTCCCTCTCCAGGGCCAACCCGATGTGATCCGGGTCCGTGGTGTCGTACCCGGCGTCGGTGAGCTCCGCCAGAAGGCCGAGCCACTCGAGGTGGCTCCATCCGTTGTGGTGAGCACTCACGAAGTTCCTCAGGTAGCCCTTGAACCCGCTGTTGCCGGTGGCCATCCGACTCCCTCCTCTATGTGGTTCGGGCCGTTTCGGCGGCGGTTGCCGGTACGGCCGTGGGCAGCGAGCTTCACGCGCGCACCCGGGGTGATAGATTGCCCCCTGAGATTCTCCTTGGTACCCCCAACATGCCGTAACAGGTTCACCACTCCATGGTGGATGTTTCTGGTAAGATTCCGTACTTGCCGGAGCGCATCCGGGGACTCCAGCGCATCGCGCTGAACCTCTGGTGGCGCTGGAACCGGCGGGCTCGCTCGATGCTGCGTGCCATCGACCCGGTGCTCTGGTCCGCGACGCGGCACAACCCCGTGGCGATGCTCCGGCGCGTGAGCCCCGGGAGGCTGGCCCACTGTGCGTCCGACTCCGAGTTCCTGGCGATGTACGACCGCACCATCGCGGAGTTCGAGGCGGCGCTGAGCCGCACGGACACCTGGTTCGAGACGACCTACGCGGATGCCGATCCGAAGCGACCGGTGGCGTACTTCTGCGCCGAGTTCGGACTGCACAACTCCATCCCCATCTACTCCGGCGGTCTGGGGGTGCTGGCGGGCGACCACTGCAAGGCGGCTTCCGACCTCGGCGTTCCCCTGGTGGGTGTCGGGCTCCTCTACTCCAAGGGCTACTTCGACCAGAAGTTGAACCTGGAGGGCTGGCAGGAGAACTCCGACGAGGTCTTCAATCCCGAGATCATGCCGCTGGTGCGCCTCACGGCCCCCGGCGGCGACCTGGCCCTGACGTCGCTGGTCACCGCGAGGCGGCCGGTGCACATCGGCGCGTGGCGCCTCCAGGCCGGCCGCGTGAACCTCTACCTGCTGGACACCAACCTCGCCGAAAACCACGAGGAGGACAGGCAGCTCACGTACCAGCTCTACGGGGGTGGGAAGGAGCATCGCCTGAAACAGGAGTGGATCCTGGGCGTCGGGGGTGTGCGCGTGCTGCGGGCGCTCGGCATCGAGCCGGCTGCGTGGCACGCGAACGAAGGCCACGCGAGCTTCATGATGGTGGAGCGCCTGCGCGAGCACCTGGAGGCCGGCGAGACCCTGGAGGAGGCCCGCCACGCGGTGCGGGCGCGGAGCATCTTCACCACGCACACGCCGGTGCCCGCCGGGCACGACATGTTCAGCCCGGACGACATCGACGCGGTGTGCTCGGACTACTGGGCCAAGGGCCCTCTGGACCGCGAGACCTTCTTCTGGCTCGGATCGCACCCGGAGCTCGATGCGGGTCGCTTCCACATGACCGCCGCCGCCATCCGCCTGGCGGCGCGGGTCAATGGAGTGTCCAAGCGGCACCAGCAGGTGACACAGGGGCTATGGACCTCGCTCTGGCCCGGGCGCGATCCGGCCAGCCTGCCCATCGGCGGAGTGACCAACGGGGTGCACCTGCCGAGCTGGATGGCCCATCGGTACATGGAGCTTCTGGAGGGGCCTTTCGGCGAAGTTTGGGAGAACAAACACCGGGACCCGGAGGCCTGGGACGCCGCTCTCGACCTGGACGACGCCGAGGTGTGGCGGATCCACCTGGAGCTGAAGAAGGCTCTCCTGAAGTTCTGCCGCGAGCAGGCGCGTGTCCGTTGGATCGAGCTGTGGAAGGAGGCGGCCCACCTCGTGGGTGCCGGTACGCTGCTCAGCCCGGAACCCCTCACCATCGGCTTCGCGCGCCGCTTCGCGACCTACAAGCGCGCGCACCTGCTCTTCCACGACGAGGAGCGCCTGCGGCGACTGCTGACGGATCCACGGCGTCCCGTGCAGCTGGTCTTCTCCGGCAAGGCGCACCCCGCGGACGACGACGCCAAGCGCGTGCTTCAGCATGTCTGGCGGCTGACGCGGGACTCGCGATTCGGCGGGCGCATCGCCTTCGTCGAGGACTACGAGCTGCACGTGGCGCACCGTCTGATCCAGGGTGTGGACGTGTGGCTCAACCTTCCCCGGGTGCCCATGGAGGCGTCCGGTACCAGCGGCATGAAGGCGGCGCTCAACTGCGTGCCCCAGATCAGCACGCTGGATGGCTGGTGGGCCGAGGGCTTCAACGGCGAGAACGGCTGGGCCATCCCTCTCTCGGAGGGCACGGACGACGAGGTCGACGCACAGGACCACGACGCGCTCTTCACGATCCTGGAGCGCGACGTCGTGCCCATGTACTACGAGCGCGATGACGAGGCGATGCCGCGACGCTGGATCTGCATGATGAAGCACGCCATGCGAGCCGCAGGAGCCCACTTCACCACGGAGCGCATGGTGCGCGAGTACGCCGAGCAATGCTACGTGCCCGCGCTCTCGGGAAAGGTGGAGGGGGACGATCCACCGCCGGTGTGACGGACGTCGGGCGGGGGGGCCCTCATCCCCTGAACCGTCCGCCTTGCGCACCTGCCGCGCAGGCGTTCTACTGCCCCGTCTCGAGTCGCTCACACCTACGGAGATCCCGATGTTCCGTCGTGTCTTCCTGTTGCTCGCGACCCTCCTGACCGCGTCGGCGACGCCGACGCTTCTGGGTGCACAGGCCGTCTGGCCGAGGCACCACACACCCCAGCCCACCCAGGCCGCCATCACAGCCGCGGACCTGATGACGCGTCTCTACATCTTCGCCGATGATTCCATGCAGGGCCGGGAGATGGGGACTCTCGGCAACGTGAAGGGCACGGACTACATCGCGGCCCAGCTCAAGCGCATGGGCCTCGAGCCCGCCGGTGACAGCGGCACGTACTTCCAGACGGTGCCGTACAAGACACGCACCCTGGACACCGCGTCGGTCATCGCCGTGGGCTCGAAGAGGCTCGCCCTGGGGACGGACTGGATTCCCTCCAGCAGCGTGAGCGCGGACCTGAGATCGGTCTCCGTGGTGTACGGAGGCGCCTTCGGCGATGCGGACCACATGATCTCCGAGCGCCAGGCCAGGGGAAAGCTCGTGGTGCTGTCGGTGCCGGAGAACACGAACTTCCGGGCGCTGCGCGGCGCGTCGGTCCCCGGCGCGGCGGCGCTCGCCCTGGTGACCATCCACCCGAACGCGGCGGGCAGGGGGGGCCGGGGCGGTTTCGGGCGAATGATGGCGTCGTTCCTCCTCAGGCCCCGGGGCTTCGTCGACGACCCCGACGCTCCCCGCCCGCCCGGCGCTCCCACCACCGCGACGCCCACGGTGCAGATCTCCGACGACGCCGCGGCAGCGCTGTTCTCCAAGCCGCTGGACCAGCTCAAGGTCGGCGCCTCGGGCAGGAAGGCGTCCATCCACATCCGTTACCGGGTGGAGCCTGCACCCTTCCCGTCGCGCAACGTGGTCGCCATCGCCCGTGGCAGCGATCCGCAGCTCGCCGGTGAGTACGTCGCCATCGGAGCGCACAACGACCACCTGGGCTTCAACCACAACCCGGTGGCCGAGGACTCGCTGCGTATCTTCAACCACATCGTGCGTCCTGAAGGTGCCGACGACGGACGCAAGCAGGCCACGCCGGAGCAGCAGGCGCAGGTGAACACGGAGCTCGCGGCGTACCGGGCTCTCCACCCCGGTCCCGTCCGCATGGATTCCATCTACAACGGGGCCGACGACGACGGGTCGGGGAGCGTCACGGAGCTCGAGATCGCCGAGAAGGTCGCCGCCATGAACCCGCGGCCGAAGCGTTCCATCCTCTTCGTCTGGCACGTCGGGGAGGAGAAGGGGCTCCTGGGCTCGACGTACTTCACCGACCATCCGACGGTGCCCCTGGACTCCATCGTCGCCCAGCTCAACATGGACATGGTGGGCCGCGGCGATGCCGACGACGAGACCGGCCGCACGAAGGACGGAGCGCCCGTGCACGGCGGGCCGGGCTACGTGGAGCTCGTGGGGTCCCGACGTCTGTCCACCGAGCTGGGCGACCTCATCGAGAGGGTGAACACCGAGGACAACCACAACCTGGTCTTCGACTACGTCTTCGACGTCCCCGGGCATCCGTCGCGCATCTACTGCCGGAGCGACCACTACGAGTACGCGCGCTGGGGTATCCCCATCACCTTCTTCACAACCGGGCTGCACTCCGACTACCATCAGGTGAGCGACGAGCCGGAGTACATCGACTACGCGCACATGGCGCAGATCGGCAACCTGGTGTGGGACGTGGCCGTGCACGTGGCGGACCTGAACCACCGTCTGGTGGTGGATCAGCCCAAGCCGGATCCGTTCGGGGTGTGTCGCTGAACGGTCGAGGCGGGACGGGACGGGGAGCCCCGGGCCCACGGACGGCCTTGGGCTCCCCTGCCCTCGTCAGCCCGTGTCGCCCACCCGCTTGAGGTAGAGCACGCTCAGGCCGGGAAGCGGCAGCTCCAGGTACTGCTCCCGGCCGTGGAGCCGGCCGGGCGTCGTCACGATCTCGGCGGGGACGGGGTGCCCTTCCCCGCCGAACTCCGGCGCGTCGGTGTTGAGCACGACCCGGTAGGTGCCTGGAAAGGGCACGGCCAGCAGGAAGTCCTCGCGGCGCACCGGCGTGAAGTTCGCCACCGCCGCCACGAAGTCCTTCCATCCCGGGGCCCACCGGACCCACGACAGGATGCTGCGGTCCCGGTCGTGGCAGTCCAGCCACTCGAACCCCTCGGGATAGTGGTCCAGGGCGTGGAGCGCCGCCTCGCTGCCATAGATCCAGTTGAGCGCCGTGAGAAGACGCCGCAAGCCCTGGTGCACGGGGAAGGGCAGGAGCGCCCAGTCCAGCTCCCCGTCGACGTTCCACTCCACCCACTGTCCGAGCTCGCCGCCCATGAAGAGCAGCTTCTTGCCCGGGTGCGCCCACATGTAGGCGTAGAGGGCACGGAGGTTGGCGAGCTTCGCCGCCTGCGAGCCCGGCATCTTGGAGGCGAGCGCCCGCTTGCCGTGCACGACCTCGTCGTGGGACAGGGGAAGAACGAAACGCTCGCTGAAGGCATACACGAGGGAGAACGTCATGCTGTCGTAGAGCGCGCTCCGATAGACCGGATCGGCCTCCATGAACCCCAGCGTGTCGTTCATCCATCCCATGTTCCACTTCTGGTCGAAGCCCAGCCCTCCGCGGTCGGTGCCGTGGGACACGCCCGCCCAGGAGGTCGACTCCTCCGCGATCATGAGCGCCCCCGGCACGTCGGCGTGCACGGTGTCGTTCACCTCACGCAGGAACGTCAGGGCGTCCAGGTTCTCCCGCCCCCCCCGCTCGTTGGGGGTCCACTCCCCCTCGTGTCGGGAGTAGTCCAGGTAGAGCATCGAGGCCACGGCATCCACGCGGAGGCCGTCCACGTGGTACTCCTCCAGCCACCACAGCGCGCTGGACACCAGGAACGAGCGCACCGCGGGGCGCCCGTAGTCGAAGATCCGGGTGCCCCAGTCGGGGTGGCGCCCCCGCTGCGGGTCGGGGTGCTCGTACAGCGCCGTGCCGTCGAAGTGCACGAGCCCGTGGCCGTCCTCGGGGAAGTGGCCCGGCACCCAGTCGAGGATCACCCCCAGGTTCAACTGGTGGGCCCGGTCCACGAACCAGCGGAAGTCGTCGGGCGTGCCGAAGCGTGAGGTGGGAGCGAAGAAGCCGAGGGCCTGGTACCCCCAGCTGGGGTCGTACGGGTGCTCCAGGACCGGAAGCAGCTCCACGTGGGTGAAGCCCATCTCCTTCACGTAGGGGAGCAGGTCCTCGGCCAGGGCGCGGTACCCCGGCCAGCCGTTGTCGCCGCCGGCGCGCTCTTCCGGGGGCGTGCGCCTCCACGAGCCGAGGTGGACCTCGTAGACGCTCATGGGCGCGCCCATGGGGTCCCAGGAGCGGCGCCGTTCCATCCATGTCTGGTCGCCCCAGGCGTACGCCTCCCCGTCCCACACCACCGAGGCAGTGGCCGGGCGCAGCTCCATGGCGCGGCCGCACGGGTCGGCCTTGTCCATCCGCCGTCCGGACGCCGTGACGATCTGGTACTTGTACACGGTGCCCCGCCCGGCACCCGGGACGAAGAGCTCCCACACGCCGGTGGAGCCACGGGGGCGCATGGGGTGGCAGCGGGCGTTCCATCGGTTCATGGTGCCCATGAGGTTCACCGCCGCGGCGTGGGGAGCCCACACGGCGAAGAGCACACCGTCCACGCCTTCGCTGGACAGCGGTCGCGCACCCAGCACCTGGTGCACCCTGTGCTCGCGCCCTTCGAGAAAGCCCCACACCCGCGTCTCGTCGAGGAGCGGCGGAAAGCGGTACGGGTCGTGCATTTCGACGGTGTGCCCGTCGTGGTCCTCCACCCGGAGGCGGTAGGGGAAGAACTCCTTCTCGTCGGGAAAGACCTTCTGGAAGAGACCTCCGTCATGGACCGGCTCGAGCGGCACGGCCCCGCCGTCATCCCGGAGGAGGGTCACCCCCGCCGCCCACGGGATGAACACGCGCACCACCCTCCCCGATTTCGCGTCTCCGGCAACGGGGTGGTTGCCCAGGACATCGAAGGGAGTGGAACAGCGGCCCTCGACGAGGGCCGCGATCACGGCGTCGGTCGGTCTAGGATCCACAGGGGAACGATCCACAACGTGGGTGCCCACCGCAACCGCCTGGGGGTAGGCAACCGACCGCGCCGCGCTTCTGGAGGCGTCGGGAGGGGGGGATCGTTGACCGTTCACGCTAGAAGACCGGGAAGAGGCACAGTAGGTTACAGGAGAGCCGACGCGCGACTCCTCCCGAAGGCCAATTTCGTGCCGAGCGCCGCCCTACCACGTCCCGGGTTCGACGAAGCCGTCGTCCACCTCGCGGCCGAGTACTGGCCCTACGCTCGCTCGGGCGGGCTTGCGGAGGCCGTACGGGGGATCGCCCGTTACCAGGCCCGTGCGGGGGTGCCGACGATGGTGGTGCTCCCCTTCCACCGAAGCATCCGCCGCACCTTTCCGTGGATCGAGCCGTTCTGCGAGGTCGGGGTGCCGGGCCCCCGCTGGGAGCGGGCACGCATCTTCCGGGCTCCGGCGAGCCCCGGCACACCGGATACCTACTTCATCGGCAACGCCGAGTATTTCGACCGCGACTCGCTCTACGGATGGAACGGCGACGCGTACCCGGACAACCACCGGCGCTTCGCGTTCTTCTGCCGCGCGGCCCTGCAGGCACTGCCGCGGATCTCCCCGGGCCCGACCCTGGTGCACGCCCACGACTGGCACGCGGCCCTCGCTCTCGTCTACCTGCGCACCCATGCGGATCGACAACCCTACTACGACCGGGTGGCCTCGGTGATGACCGTGCACAACGCGGGGTATCAGGGGCGCTTCGGCCCCGAGGTCCTGGGCGAGCTCGGCCTGGACCCCCGGCACTACCACTGGCGATTCCTGGAATGGTACGGGAAGCTGAACGTGCTCAAGGGCGCCTTGGTGTGCGCGGACATGGTGACCACCGTGAGCCCCACCCATGCGCTGGAGCTCCGCACCCCCACGGGCGGCTTCGGGCTGCACCACACGTTCGAGGAGCTGGGGGACCGCTTCGTGGGCATCCTGAACGGCATCGAGCTGGATCTGTGGGACCCGGCGACGGACCCGGTGCTGCCCACGCGCTTCGATGCGGAACGCCTGCCCGGCAAGGGCGCCTGCAAGGAGCGCCTCCAGACCATGTGCGGATTCGAGGTGGACCCCACCATCCCTCTGGTGGGGATGAGTGCCCGCCTCGTCCAGCAGAAGGGACTCGACCTCATCCTCGCAGCCGGCATCACCGATCTTCGCGCCCAGTGGGTCTTCCTCGGACACGGGGAGCGTCGCTACCATGAGCGGCTCCTGGAGCTGGCTCGGGGTGCGCCCGGCCGGGTGGCCGTCCGTTTCGACTTCAGCGAGGAGCTGGAGCACCGCCTCCTGGGTGGTGCGGACATGCTGCTCATGCCTTCGCTCTACGAGCCTTGTGGAATCACCCAGATGCGGGCGCAGCGCTATGGCGCGCTCCCGGTGGCACGGCGCGTGGGCGGCCTCTCCGACACCGTCGAGGACGGCGTGACGGGCTTCCTCTTCGACGAGTACCGTCCGGAGGCGCTGCGCGCGTGCCTCGAGAGGGCCGTAGGGGAGTATGCGGACCGGTGCGCATGGCTGGGCCGGATGCGGACGGCGATGGCACGGGACTTCGGGTGGGCCCGTTCGGTGAAGGAGTACCAGGACGTGTACAGGAGGGCCTTGCGGCGGCACGCCCAGCGCGTGTCGCTTCCCTGAGATGCTGAGCGCCGAGGCATGATGGCAGCGCGACGGTCCGTGGTCGTCCACGGTCACTTCTACCAGCCGCCCCGGGAGAACCCCTGGACCGACGAGGTTCCCCGGGAGATCTCGGCGGCGCCGTTCCACGACTGGAACCATCGCATCCACGACGAGTGCTATCGCGCGGTCGTCGCGGCACATGTGCTGGACGCCTCCGGACGCATCGCCGCGGTGGTGAACACCCTGGAGTGGATCAGCTGGGACGCGGGCCCCACGTTGCTTCGTTGGATGGCGCGGGAGACCCCGGACACATACCGCGCCTTCCTGGACGCCGACGCCCGCAGCGCCGGCCGCCTGGGTCACGGCAACGCCATGGCGTCCCCCTACCACCACCTCATCCTGCCCCTGGCGACCTCCCGGGACCGGGTCACGGAGGTGCGCTGGGGCATCGCCGACTTCCGGCGCCGCTTCGGCCGGGAACCCGAGGGCATGTGGCTCCCCGAGGCCGCGGTGGACACCGCGACCCTGGAGGTCCTCGCCGGTGAGGGGATCGCGTTCACCGTGCTGGGGCCCGGACAGGTCTCCCCGGTCCCGGAGAACGGGCTTCCCGGCAGGGTCCGGCTCCCCTCCGGGCGCGACATCGCGGTGTTCGTCTACGACGGCGCGCTTTCCCACGACGTGGCCTTCGGCGACCTCCTCCAGGACGCCGGTGCCTGGGTGCGGCGCATGGCGGCGGACCCGGACGACCGCCGCCTCGTCGCCCTGGCCACCGACGGTGAGACCTTCGGCCACCACCGCCGGTGGGGAGACATGGCCCTGGCGGCGGCGGTCACCGCCATGCGGGACCACTCCGTCGTCCGCGGCGAGAACTTCGCCTCCTTCCTGGCCCGCAATCCGCCGGTGGAGGACATCGAGATCATAGAGCCCAGCTCGTGGTCCTGTGTCCACGGCGTGGACCGATGGCGTGCGGACTGCGGATGCCGCGTGGACACCTCGAAGCCCAAGGCCCAGGCGTGGCGCGCCGTGCTCCGGGACGCTCTGAACGAGCTCGCGACCTCGCTGCACGGGCTCTTCGAGCGCGATGCGGGGCTCGCCTTCCCGGACCCATGGGTGACCCGGGACGCGTACGGCACGGTCCTCGACCAGGGCGTGGCGGCCGTACGGCGCTTCATCGAAGAGCAAGCGACACGCCCACTCGTCGACGAGGAAGCCCACCGGGTCGTCGAGCTCCTGGAGATGGAGCGCCACGCCCTGGCCATGTTCACCTCGTGCGGGTGGTTCTTCGACGACCTCGCGGGCCTGGAGCCCCTCCAGGTGATGCGCTACGCCGCCCGCGCCCTCGACCTGGCCGGTGCGCCGGGCAGCGCGTGGGAGAAGCGGCTGCGGGACCGGTTGGCGCACGCCGTGAGCGCCGATCCCGCCGAGGGCGACGGCAGGAAGCTCTGGGACACGGAGGTGCGGGGGAGCGCGACGCTGCCCGCCGGCCCCGAGGCGTCGGACGTCGGGGAAGGCCGGGCAGCGGGCCGTCCCCGGGAAGCCCACTCGGAGAGCACCTCGGGCGGGGACGCCGTATCCGCAGGAGCCGCCACCCCGCCGCCGCACCGCGCGGCCGATGCGCTGGTGGCCGCCGTGGAGCGCTTCCTGCGTGATCCCGTCGACGCCGCCGCGTCACAGGTATTGGCGGCGGCCGACGCCGCGGAGGCGGCCGGTGTCACGGTCCCCCTCGAGGTGCAGACGCAGCTGGGACGTGGCCTCGCGTACCTGCGGGCCGCTGCACCGGAGGTTACACGCTCCGTCGCCCTCCGGCTCGGCTTCGGCGAGGCCGCCCTGGATGCCGCGCCCGCCACCGCCGGTCCGCCGGTGGGCTTCGTCTTCGGCCTGCACGTGCACCAGCCCGTAGGCAACTTCGACGAGGTGGTCCGCAGCCACGTGGACGACGTGTACGTGCCGCTCCTGCGCCGCCTCGCCGAGCGTGAAGCGCTTCCCGTGGCCCTGCACATATCCGGACCGCTCCTCGAGTGGCTCGACGCCAACGCCCATCCGTGGCTGGACGAGGTAGCGGCGTTGGCCGAGGCGGGATCCACGGAGCTCCTCCTGTCGGGCTTCTACGAGCCGGTGCTCCCCGCTCTCTCGCGGCCCGATCGCGCACAGCAGATCGCGTGGATGAGGGAGTGGCTGCGGAGCCGCTTCGGCGTGGACGCCAAGGGACTGTGGCTCACCGAGCGCGTATGGGAGCCGAGCCTCGCGGAGGACCTCGCCGACGCGGGGG
>Ga0316583_10000220_pt1 | contig 15237 bp, 13 predicted proteins | sample J_170502JBrBrA_D_FD_204513 | JGI IMG/M metagenome (GOLD analysis project Ga0316583, IMG submission 204513) | Rhizosphere microbial communities from salt marsh grasses in Alabama, United States - J_170502JBrBrA | ecosystem: Host-associated > Plants > Roots > Rhizosphere | place: USA: Alabama... | reverse complement strand
TCGTTACATGGATCTGCAGCGTCCCCTGCTAAAAAAATTGCAGCAGCAGGCTCCCGGAACCTATCAGCACTCGATGACTGTGGCCTACCTGTCGCAGGTGGTGGGTGAAGCCACCGGAGCCAATTCACTGCTTTTACGGATCGGCGCCTATTACCACGATATCGGCAAAATGCAGACACCGAGGAATTTTATTGAAAATCAATTCAACACTGAAAACCCGCATGACCTTTTAGATCCCTGGGAAAGCACGGAATTGATCATCAATCACGTTCGAAACGGTATGAAGATGGCCATGGATTCGGGGTTGCCCAGAGCGGTGGTGGATCTGATTGTGCAACATCATGGAACCCATCGCCTGGAATATTTTTTCAGTATAGCTGCCAAAGACCAGCCACGGGAAATCATTGATGAAACCGATTTCCGGTACCCGGGCCCTAAACCCCAGAGTACTGAAGCAGCCATTCTGATGATCGTAGATGCGGTGGAAGCCGCATCCCGCACCATGCAGGATCCTACCCGCCTTAAGCTTGAAAAAATGGTCCGGTTAATTGTCAGCAAACGGATTGAGGACGGACAGTTCAGCGAATGTGATCTGACGACCCGCGATATCTCAAAAATCGTGCTGACCCTGGTTGATGCACTGGAGGTCTCGTTTCATTCCCGCATCCGCTATCCGTGGCAGGAGAAAGCAGACGCCAAAAAGGGATCCCACTGGACGGTTGGAAGCGGTAATAGGGATAAGCAGCAACAATCCCGCAAATCCTTTAAGATGTAATCGGCAGCGCCGGCGCTGTCGATTTTTTTTCAAATTTTAATCGTGTCTTTCCCTCGAATCCACCCTTGATCGAAAACCCGCTCGATTGTTTTAAATTTGCAAAATAATCCCTTGCCCCCAAATTTCACCGATGCTAAATTTACAATAACTTGAAGCCGCTAATTTGTCGTGGATGGAAGCCACTCACACAACTTTAGGTAATTAGAGCATTTTTCATACGCTTTTGCGAAGCAAATTGTGGGAGCGGCATCTTGCCGCGAAATAGATGGATTGAGGCGGCTTCTCAAAGGAGTGCGTATGGCATACAGCTTAATGGAAGGCAACGAAGCAATCGCCCGGGGGGCCATTGCAGCCGGGTGCCGTTTTTTTGCCGGTTATCCCATTACGCCGGCAACCACGATTTACCAGAGCATGCTCAACCTGCTGCCGCCCCTGGGCGGTATTTGCCTTCAGGGCGAGGATGAGATTGCCTCCATTGGATTTTGTCTGGGCGCCTCCATGGCCGGCTTGAAGGTGATGACCGCTACCTCAGGTCCGGGAATCAGCCTGTACAGTGAAAACATATCCTTTGCGATCGGCAGTGAAATTCCGATTGTGATCATTGACGTGCAGCGACTGGGACCTTCTACGGGTTCGGCCACGCGGGGAGCCGATGGGGATATCAACTTTTTGCGCTGGGGCAGCAGCGGTGGACTTCCGGTTATTGTTCTGGCGCCGGTAGATGCAGCAGACTGCTTCGCGTTGACCATGCATGCCTTTAATCTGGCCGAAGAATTTCGATGTCCGGTATTTGTGGCTTCCAACAAGGAAATCGGTATGACCCGGGAAAGCATTGATCTTCAGGCGTTGGACACCCCTGGCATCGTCGAGCGCTGCGCTGCGCCAACCCATCAGCCGCTGTTGCCTTTTCATGTGGGCAAAGGACAACAGGTCCCGGACTTTCTTCCCATTGGCGATACGGTTTTGGTTCGCCAGACCTCCTCGACCCACGGTGCCGATGGATACATCACCACCGACGCTGCTGCCATCGCCCGCAACCAGGAGCGCTTAAAGCAAAAACTGCTGTCGGCGATCGACCGGTTTTCTTTTCATGAAGTCTATCACGTCAAAAATGCCGATACCCTCCTGATTGCATATGGTGTTTCCGCCCGCGCCGCAAAAGCCGTATTTAAGGAGCAAAAACGGCTGGGCAACCCCATTTCTCTGCTGGTTTTAAAAACGTTGTGGCCGGTGCCGGAAGATGTGATCCGGCAGGCTGCCCGCAACGCCAGGCGCATTGTGTTAGTGGAGATGAACCTGGGACAATATGTGCGGGAAATAAAGCGCATTCTACCGCAAAAATCGATTGCCTTTTGCGGTCAAATGGACGGCCGGCTCATCACGCCCGCCCGGATCACGGAGGCCATCAACAATGACTAGCCTTTTAAATGCCGACCGGCCGCCGGTTCTCTGTCCGGGCTGTGCCCATGAACGCATCACCCATACCCTGGATCAGGCGTTTCAGAAAATGGGTTTGGCCCGTCATCAAATTGTGATCGTCAGCGATATCGGCTGTTCCGGTTTGTTTGATACCTTTTTTCACACCCACGCCATGCACGGATTGCACGGCCGCGCTCTGACTTATGCGGCCGGGCTAAAAATGGCACGGCCGGAGCTCAACGTAGTCGTCAGCATGGGCGATGGCGGGCAAGGCATCGGCGGGGCTCACCTGCTGGCCGCCTGTCGCCGCAATCTAAACTTGACGCTGCTGGTCTTAAACAATTTTAATTTCGGTATGACCGGTGGCCAGTTTTCAGCCACCACGCCGCCGGAAGCCCGTTTGGGTTCGGGATTTTTAACGGCGCTGGAGCGTCCCCTCGATATCTGTGAAGTCGCCCGTTCCGCCGGTGCACCTTATGTCCACAGATGCTCGGGCTATGATAAGAATCTTGCCCAAAAAATCCAGGACGCCATCGAATACGAAGGGTTTGCGGTGATGGACATCTGGGGAATCTGTCCGGGCCGTTACACCAAAAAAAACCGGCTCACCCCTAAAATGATCGATGAAGCCCTGGCCAGGCGGCCGCCGCTGGAAGGCATTATGCCTGAAAATGTTCGCCCGGAATACGGGCAACAGTATCGTCGCATGGCGGGCGATCAGAAAGAGGCCCCCGCGCCCGCGGTTATCAGGAAACAATACAAAGCCCCTCAGGCCGGTCGTCAGGAAGTCGTTTTGCTTGGCAGCGCCGGCCAGCGGGTTATCACCGCCGGCGAACTCCTGTGTATCGCCGGACTGACGGCCGGATTGAAAACCACACAGAAAAATGAATACAATATCACCGTGCTCAGAGGCCCTTCGATTAGCGAACTGATTTTATCACCTGGTAAAATCGACTTTAGCGGAATTGATAATCCGACGGTAATAGTGGCACTGGATCAGGAAGGGGTGGATCGGCGCCGCGATCTGTTTGAGCGCCTGGAAAAAGATGCGCTCATCATCCAGATCAGCGGCGTAAGCCTGCCGGCCAGCAATGCCCGCATCCATCAGGTCGATTTCAAAAACCAAGGAATCAAACGCACGGACTGGGCGCTGGCCTCCTTAGCGGTGCTGGCCAAATTGAATCGAATCATAAGTGCTGAAATGTTGAAGGCCGCATTGAAATTGAAGTTTAAAGGGAAAGCCTATCAAGCAGCTTTGGAGATAATTAGCCGATAATGAAAAAGTTGCTGCTGATAAATCCGGTCGGACGACGAAGCGGTTTGCTGCTCAGCAGGTTTTCCACTTTTCAACCATTGGGCCTGGCTTACGTTGCCGCCGCTACACCTTCAAACTGGGAGGTCAAAATAGCAGATGAAAACTTCGACGAAATTCAGTTCGAAGACGCCGATCTTGTGGGGATTACGGCTTTTACAAGCAGCATCATTCGAGCGTATGAAATCGCCCGAATCTATCGCAACCGCAATATAAAAGTGGTGATTGGCGGAATCCATGCTTCTATGATGCCCGATGAGGCCCGCCAATTTGCAGACACTGTGGTTGTCGGAGAGGTTGAAGGCATCTGGCAGAAAGTTTTAGCCGACTTCGAAAACAACTGCCTTTCCAGTTTATATATCGGACCCAAAATCGAATATGATCGCGACCGCATTCTGCCACGGCGGGATCTGCTTCACCCGAACTATTTTTGGCACTCCGTTCAAACGTCGCGGGGCTGTCCGTTTAATTGCCATTTTTGCTCCGTATCTCGTTACCTGGGCAAAGAATTCCGTCAGTGCACTGCGCAGGACGTTCTTTCCGAGTTGGCGGATCTGAAGGAAAAATTCATCGCATTCGTAGACGACAACTTGATCGGCCACGGCCCAAAGAGTCAGTTGCGGGCCATGGAATTGTTTAAGGGCATGGTCGATAGAGGTCTAAATCAGAAATGGTGGATGCAGACATCTATCAATGCTGCAGATAATGAACCGGTAATCGAAATGGCAGCTCGGGCTGGCTGTATTTTTTCGTTTATGGGTTTTGAGTCGATTAGCAAAGACGCATTGCAGGATATGAAAAAAGGGATCAATATAAAGATGGGCATCCACAACTACAAAAAGGTGGTGGATATTTTTCATAAATACGGCATTGCCGTTTATGGCGCGTTCATAATCGGCAATGACTATGAATCACCGGCTTACTTTGAAAAATTGGCCAGATTTCTGGTTCATTCCGGTATTGATATTATCCAGATCACCTTGCTCACTCCGCTTCCAGGTACCGCCTTGATGGAACAGCTACAGAAAGCGGGGCGGATCCTTTACCAGGATTATCCGCAGGACTGGGATAAATATCGTTTCTCGTACATGGTCCACCAGCCCCAGGCCGTGGCGCTTAAAACGATATATATCGGTAACAATTTTCTCAAAAAAAACATCTATTCTTTCCCCAATTACGCATATCGCCTAATCCGTTCACTGTTTAGTCTGCGCAACTCGACCAATTTTTTTGCTGTTTGCAAATTCAATAAGGCCCTAAAAAAGGGCTGGAAAAATTCCCATTATTACAAAGACTACCCTCACACGCTGGATTTCATTCAAGAATAATACACGCCGATAATCCCCATTTCAAAAAAACTAGAACCGCAGCGTTTTCTTTACAACCTTCACGACATCAAACTCCCCATCCTCCCAGATAAAGGGCTTGGACGCCTCGGGTTGGCAGCGATCAAAAGCAATCAAAACCGTCTTTTCAAGCCATTTTAAAAAGCGCGCGGCCGCCCGGGATGATATGACGCACTTTAGCCAGATTAACGCACCGCCAAACCGCGTAATCCGCTGGCGCTTATCAAAGGCCGGCAGTCCGGCTTTTTGGGCCGCACGCCAGTAATAGGCATAGGTGGTTATAATCAGAAGTATCGCGGCCCCGCGGGCTCGTGAAATTTGAGGTGCCGGAATGCCATTAAAAAATCGGGGGAACTCACGGAACCGACGAATGGCTCGCAGGATTAATTGGGAGCGCGCTTCCCGGATACACTGCTCGCGCCGGGCGCCTTCCAGAGCAGGCAGCTGTGGATGGTAAAAAATTCCGCGCACGTAATCTTTCTCCAGATCACGCGTAATGTTGGCCAGCTGAATCACTTCGCCCACTGTGGCGCATAAGCGCAGCCGGGCATCATCAATTTCCGGTGAAAGCCCCTGATCCAGCCGTTGCATTTCATCTGCAAACAAAATCGGCGTGCCGAGCACGTGCCAGCAGTAGCGCGAGAGCTGCCCCGGGGTCTGTAGGACGCCTTCCTGTTGCGCAAAAATCCGGCTGGACCAGATCATGCCGGTGCCCATGCGTCGGACAAGCCGGCGAATGGCGTCTTGCTGAGGGCGGTTCAATTTTTCAAAATTACGATCAATCTCTGCCGCCCGGTTCACCAGCAGCAGATGAGTACTTTCCCTTGGATCGGTTGTCAGGGCAGGATCGAGTGCAGGTGCCGGTTTCAAACCGTCCGGGTCGCTGAACCGATCCATAAAGCGCTGCAGGGCCCTTTCCTTTTCATAAACGGTGGGCAAAAGATCTTCATAGGTATCCAGCATTCGGCAGTAAAGGTAGGCCAGCGCAAGCGCGCGACGCATGCGTGGTGGCAAAAATACGATGACTAGAGAAAAGGTGCGTGCCGCATGGGGTAAAATATGCCAGAAAAAATGTTCGGGATCTCTGATCTCCTTCAGTTTGGACAGCGGGGGCTTTTTACGGTTTGCCAACAGGTTAACAAAAATAGGACCCAGCACGGCGACCTCTTAAGTTAGTTGAATCGAATGGAGAAGAATTTTTAACCACGAAAAGTGGCTTTTAAAAGTCTTGGAAAAGCAAAAAGCCCGACTTCCAGTTTCGGTCGGGCCTTTGATCTAATCTCGCATGTGTGCTTGTCTTGTTGCCGAAAGGGGTCTTATTCGAGGACAATCAGCACTTGATCGGTGGATACCTTATCGTCAACTTTCACTTTGATTTCTTTTACTTTCCCGGCTTCAGGTGTCGGGATGGCATTCTCCATTTTCATGGCTTCAAGAATAACCACCTCTTGATACTCTAATACTTCATCACCCTCATTCACCAGAATATTAATAATTGTGCCCGGCATCGGCGCGAGAATTTCAGTTGCCATTCCTTCCTCCCTTCAAAATTTTTGATTTTATAATTTGATCCTATAATTAATCTCCCCAGGCCAGCCGGAGATGAAATTTAGTCGAAATCGTTTGATACTCGAAGGCGCAACGAATGTCAAGTTCAAATAGTGTACTTCCGGCCTTGACGTGCATGCATCGTTCGTATATGGAACAGATGACAAAAAATTGGAACTCATACAGCGTTGGAGGAGGAATATGAAACCCTATTTTGAAAAAATGAAAGAATTTGGACAAGAACTTAAACCCGGACAGATCAAAAGCACCGAGGCCAGTGTGAAACAGATTCAGGAAGTCGAAGCCCAGGTGGCCGAAGCCATAGAAAAGGTCAAGAACGCCGGAATGCCGGCCGAAAAGATCAACGCCCGGGGCCAATTGACCGTGTGGCAGCGTCTGGAGTATCTGGTGGATCCCGGTACCTGGAACCCGCTGCACACTCTTTACAACCCCGAAAACAACAGCGAAGGCACCACAAATGTAATGGACGGCCTGGCCAAAATCTCGGGCAAATGGGCTGTTGTCATCGGCTTTGACAACAAGGTTTATGCCGGGGCCTGGATTCCCGGACAATCTGAAAACGTATTCCGTTGCACTGACCTGGCCAAACGCTTGAATATCCCGCTGGTCTGGTTGGTTAACTGCAGTGGCGTCAAATTAACCGAACAGGAAAAATTTTATGCGGATCGCCGTGGCTCCGGCACCACATTTTTCCGGCATGCCGAGCTCAATCAGGCCGGAGTACCTATTCTGGCGGGCATTTACGGTACCAACCCGGCCGGTGGCGGATACCAGGGTATCAGCCCCACCATCCTGTTTGCCCACAAAGACTGTAACATCGCCGTGGGCGGCGGCGGCATTTTAAGCGGCATGTCACCCAAGGGCCACTTTGATCTGGAAGGCGCCGAACAGCTGATTGCGGCCGCCAAGCAATTCAAGGTTGAACCGCCCGGATCCACCAAAATCCATTACGATGAGACCGGATTTTTCCGGTATGTGTATGAAAAAGAAGAAGAGGTTTTAGACGGCATCAAAGATTATATGAAAGACATGCCGGCCTATAATCCGAAATTTTTCCGTGTCGCGGAACCGAAAGAACCACGGTTTTCCCAGGAAGATCTCTATCATCTGCTACCTTTCAACCAGAAGGCCATGTATAATTTTGACGAAATTCTGGCCCGTCTCGTCGACGGCAGCGAACATATGGAATACCGGCCGGATTACGGCCCCGAGGTTTACACCGGGCTGGTTAAAGTTGACGGGTACCTCATGGGCGTGATCGGCAACCGCCAGGGTTTTTTTGGCGAGGATTATCCCGAATATGCCGACTATGCCGGAATCGGCGGCAAACTCTATCGTCAGGGATTAATCAAAATGAACGAGTTTGTCACCCATTGCGGTCGGGACCGGGTGCCCATCATATGGTTTCAGGATACCAGCGGCATCGATGTGGGTGACATCGCCGAAAAAGCCGAACTGCTGGGACTTGGGCAGGCGCTGATTTATTCCATTCAGCAAACCGATGTTCCCATGATGCTGGTTCTGTTGCGAAAAGGAACCGCAGCCGCCCATTATATCATGGGGGGGCCCACGGCCAACCGGCATAATGCATTTACCCTGGGTACACCCACCACCGAAATATATGTGATGCACGGTGAAACCGCGGCGGCAGCCAGTTTTTCCCGCCGATTGGTCAAAGAAAAAGAGGCCGGTCGACCGCTGGAGCCAATCATTGAGGAAATGAACAAATTGGTCAAGGAATATTACGAGTACTCCAGGCCGATCTATTGCGCCCAGCATGGTCTGGTGGACGAAGTCGCCAAAATGACCGCTATCCGGCAATACCTGGAAGCCTTTGCAGGAGCGGCCTATCAAAATCCCAAATCCATCTGCCCGCAGCACCAGATGATGCTGCCCAGGATCATCAAAGGATAATTCGATATTATTAACCGCTGATGCAAACAGACTTTCGCAGACATTTTATGCCTCCGGCCGCTTGAGCCGGAGGCATAAATATCCACCTATAAAGCCCTCGAACATCTCCGCTTAATTTTATATATGTTTAATTCAATTATCCTGATATAATTTTTGTATGGTCTATATAAAATCGAGCTTAGCGCGATCATCCCATAGCATTCCAATCCTGTTGATGGCCTGCACCATCGTTATCGCCGCATTCGGGTCTGCTGCGGCCGCCAGTCTGTCTTCGGCGGACGTTGCCAATGGACAGGTGACGGTACTTGAAATTAACCTGCGCGATCTGGATCCGGCCGCAACAGATCTAAAAGTCAGATTCGGGCAAAACACGATTGCCCTTTTCCAGCACCCGGTGAAGCCCGCCGGGATCTATTGCGGATTGGTCGGAATTCCTTTAAGCACCGCGCCGCAAAAAGCGGCCATCGAATTGGAATGGAAGGATTCCCGCGGTCTGCACAAGGCCCGGATGGCCATTCGCATCGTTGCGGGAAATTACAAAAAAGAAGCCTTGCATGTGGCGCCGCGGCATGTAACGCCGAGCCCTCAAAATCTGCAGCGTATCAAAGAAGAAAAAAAAGAGATCCGACGCATCTATGCCAGCAGCAACAACACCCGCTTGTGGTATGGCAGTTTTAAAAAGCCACTTGCCAGCGATGTCACCAGCGCCTTTGGAACTCAGCGTTTGTTTAACGGTCAACTGCAAAGCTACCACCGGGGCACCGACTTGCGTGCCAAGGCGGGCACACCGGTCCATGCATCCAATTTCGGGATCGTCAGGCTGGCTAAAAACCTGTTTTATTCTGGCAATATTGTCATTGTGGATCATGGCAAAGGCATCTTCACCAATTATGCCCATTTAAGCAAAATTCAGGTGGTTGCCGGCCAGCATGTTACTCGAGGCCATCAAATCGGATTGAGTGGCGCCAGCGGGCGGGTCAGTGGCCCACATCTGCACTGGGGCGTCAAAATTAATGGGGCTTATGTAGATCCGCTGCAGTTTCTCGCCGTTATTTCCGACCTGTTGGAACCGTAATCAAAACCCATTGCCCCCATATTCCAGCATTCCAACATTCCCATCGAAGTGCAGCCCGACGGACAGGAGACAGACTGCGGCTCTGTCCCGAATTTGATACCGTTGCTTCTCCAGTCTGTAATAATTGCCCATTTTCCCAGGATGCACCCCCAAAAGGGCAATTTTTTCTTTGTACCGATACCTCCTGTCTGATCATTTTAATTTTTAACTATCTGAATTTATATAAATATACTGCAAAAACGGATTTTGGAACAGATATTGCTATTATTTTAAAATCTAACGACCCTCTGATGGGCAATAACCCTGAATACGACATTTAAAAAAAATGGTTCCCATAACGTATTACCCCAACAACAACGCCCCGGCGAGCCTCAACGGCATCCCCAAAAATTTGACGCATCGGGTCCCGCAAGCCAGAAACAGCCAATTTCAAAAAATTCTTTCCGCATTGGAAACCCGTAATTCTAAAAATTCTTATAAAAACAGAGGTTTAACAATTGCCGACTATCGCGCCCGGGCGGTCATTCCAAAATCACGTTACCGCCGGCAGCCCCAACCAGCTGATGCAGAATTAAAAAATACCACTTCTAAGCGACTTTCAGCGCATCCGATTAAACAGACGGCTTCAAGCGCCCCGTCGCGTCCCGACCACAAGATTATAGATAAGGACACCGTCGAAACACTGCTGGGCAAAACCGGACCTCAACCCGCCGCATTAACCGACCAGCAAATTATCAAAGATACAGTTCAAAAAGCAGCCGCAAAATATAATTTGACGCCGGAGCTGATCACGGCGGTTATCCGGGCGGAATCAAATTTTGAGGTCAGCGCCGTTTCTTCGGCCGGCGCCCGGGGGTTGATGCAGCTCATGCCGGCAACCGCCAAGGAGCTGGGGGTCAAAAATCCCTTTGATATCGAGGAAAATATCGACGGCGGCACGAAATATTTACGGAAAATGCTGGATCGTTTCGGGGGGAGTGTCCGCAAAGCTCTGGCAGCCTATAACGCCGGTCCGGGAACGGTACTGAAATACAACGGCCGGGTCCCCTATCCGGAAACCCGGCAGTATGTCAAGCGAGTGCTGCGGTTTTCGGGACTGATGACCTGATTCAAGCCGACCTTCAAATGTTTTGCCCTGCCGATCTTCTTCTGAATCTTCATCCCATACCGTTATGCAAACTTTATTCGCATCTGCTTTGAATGACGCTTTTTTTGTTGACAGCCCACCGGCATTCGAATATACCCCACGCTTCGATTTCAAATCACCCAATTTGCTAAGATCAACGAGTAGAGGAGATTTTGAACAGATTAATTAAATATAAAGTGCAGCCGCATTACGGTGCTGAAACACAGATTTCCAAGCTGACCCAAATCGCTACCGTGCTGGCCGTTAAAGATCCCTATACCCGTGAGCACGCTCGACGGGTTGCCATTTACGCCCAACGGCTGTCTGAGCGCATCGGTTTGAATGCCACGGCTGTTGAAAACATCCGGCTGGGCGGTCTGCTGCATGATATCGGGAAAATTGGCTTGAGCACCAAAATTCTCAGCAATACGCACAATCCGCTATCCGGCGATATGCTGGCTGAGGTGCGCCTGCACACGCTAATGGGTGTGGCCATCCTAAATGATTTTGATCTTCCCGTGCCGGTCATTGATATTGTCCAATACCATCATGAAAAAATAGACGGTAGCGGTTATCCCTTCGGGCTCAAAAGCAACCAGATCCCGCTGGGCGCCAAAATTATCCGGGTGGCTGATTGTTTTGATGCCATCACAACAGACCGACCCTACCAGAAACGCAAAAGCTGGATCGAAGCCCTGGCCATCCTGCGTCAAATCAGCGGCACCGATCTAAGTCCCGTGCTGGTCAAAGCATTCATTGCCGACATAAAAGAAAATGGGCTGGCGTTAAATCCGACCCGCCCGATTTCGATATACAGTCCGATATTCGACCGCCGCTTTATGAAAAGCGGTATAAACGGGTTCGGAGAATGAAACCATCAAATTGCGCTTCTCGATAAAAGATGCCAACATAAAGGTCATTCTGTCGTTAACCCTTATCCACTTCATTGGTGACTTCTATAACGCCTTTATCATTCCCCTGCTGCCGCTTTTCATCGACAAGTTTTCTTTAACACTGGCACAGGCCGGCCTGATTACCGGTCTGAGTCGCTTTCTGGCCTTCGTGGTGCAGCCCCCGGTCGGATATATTGCCGACCGCCACCCTTCGCGGTTTTTTGCCCTGGGCGGGCCCCTGCTGGTCATGGTGTTCATTCCGCTAACCGGAATTACGTCCAATTTCTGGATGCTGGTCTTTTGCGTATGCCTGGGATCCATCGGGTCTTCGATGTTTCATCCCACAGCCGCCGGGATGGTCGAACCTTACGCGGGCCGTCATTTCGGGATGGCCATGTCCATATTTGGCACGGGCGGAACACTCGCGTTTGCCGTCGGGCCGCTGTTTATCAGCTGGCTGGTCGGCAGATATGGCCTGGATGCGACGCCGTTTTCGATGCTCCTGGGTGCCGGTGTCCTTCTTTTTCTTTACAAAGCCTTGCCGACTCCTCAGGCCAGTACGCTGAAAAGTCAAGGCTTCATTAATTCAGTTCAGGAAGTTTTTGGATCCGTTTGGCTTCCGATTGTCCTGATCCTGACGGTCATGATTCTGCGCGCTTTTGTCAGCCAGTCATTTATGACCTATCTGCCCGTAATGGTTGCCCGCCTGGGCTATTCGCTGTTTTCTATCGGCGCCCTGGTTTCGCTGTTTACCGTAGCCGGTGCGCTGAGCGGACTTCTGGCCGGCCACCTTTCCGATCGGATCGGTTTTAAACCGGTGTTTATTTGCGCCCATCTGCTGGCAACCCCCAGTATAGTGGCCGCACTTTATCTGCCGGGCAACTGGATTTTTATATTTTGCTTTTTATCCGGATTTTTTATTCTGGCCACGATCCCGCTGGGGGTTGCGCTGGCTCAGAAGCTGGCCCCCAAAGGAAAATCCATGGCCTCCAGCCTGATGATGGGACTTGCCTACGGCATGGGCGGATTGCTAACCCCGTTGACAGGAAAGCTGGCGGATATTTTTACGATCCAGCCGGTATTGGTCGTAATCGCCATTATCCCCGTATTGACCGTCGTGCCCATTGTTTATCTGTTTAGCAGGGATTCTTCAGCGCCCAGATCATAGGGCCCTGATCAAAACGAGCGCATCTAACGGTGCTCAAAAAAACGTTGCGGTATTCAATTTACAAAAAAATGATCATGCATATAATGGTTTTAGCGCATAGCGGATATATTCTCGCTTAAGATCGAATGATTACAAGGAGAGCAAAAAATGGACGAAAATATCTTTGAATATGATGATGAGCTGGATTGTGAAGTGACCATTTTTGACGGGTCTTACATGACCTGTGATATGGCCGAAGAAGAACCCTACGAGGAAATCGAAATTTATAAAGATTTTGATATATAAGCGCTCCAATTTCTTTTAACCATACGTCATCATAACCAGCAGCACCAATATGCCCGTGCCGTATAGTGCCAGGGCGGCATAATACGGCCACCAGTTCATACTGAAGCCAGATCATCCCGCCGCCTGCGGCAAAGGCCACAAAGGCCGTTGCTCCCAGCAAGCTGTTGGTTGAGCACTGGGTGGCCATGGTGGAAAGCGCGATGGGAAGCGGTGCGGTTTTGTTGCCGCCCAGGTAGTAGTCCCGGCCCGTTTTTTGGCCGCGGGCTAAAAAAAAGCTTAACCCGATCATACCGATCAGGTAGATGATGATGATGGCCCAATCGAAGGCATTTAAGGTCATAAAATCGCTTCTAAGCTCTTAATATCGTTAAAATTTGTCTCGATTTCATAACATATTTATCAATTGTGTAAAATCTGCTAAAGTTATTATTTGACAGTGAGTCATGGATTTGCCATCATTTATTTAAAATAAATCCGAATTAAACCGGAGGAAGACGGAAATGAGTGAAACATCCCGCCAAAAAACATTCAAGCAAATCTGCACCTGCCAAAATTGCGGAAACGAGGCTGAAATGATCGTCACCTGTTCCCTGGAGCCCGTTGAAGAAGCTTCCGAAGCGCGGGTCGCACCCCACGGCGAACCGCAATCCCAAAAAAATCAAGTGCCGGGGCAGGCCACCTGCACGCATTGCGGCAATGAAGCCGAAATATTAGTCGACCTTGGATAGCGCAATCCCATCAATATAAAGGAGATGGTATGAAATCCATTACCATGGTTATGGTTTTCATTTTTATCGGCCTAACTGTGTCCGGGGTGCAGGCCGAAATTTACTCCTGGACCGACGAAAACGGTGTCAAACATTACAGCCACACCCCGCCGCCCGATCGATCGGTTCCCGCAACAACCGCACCTGAAATCCAGCCTGACCCGACAACCGATCAGGAGATTCAAAAAATAAACGAAGAGAACATCGACGCCATTCTCGAAGCGCTTGATAAAGAAGAAGACGCGTCCGCTCAAAAGCCGGCCAGAGTCCAAAAACCGCCTTCCCGCCAGGAGCGCATCGCAGCCCAAAAGGAAAAATTGGAAGAAAAGATCGCGTACCTGAAACAACTCCCGCCGGAGGCGTATGCAAATACGCGCAGCAAGCAGGCTATTATCGGGCGCCTTCAATATCGGATGCAGCTGCTGCTATCGAATCCCGATGAATACTTCAAGAATTACGGGGATTAAGTCCAAAAAATTAGGTTTCAGGTGTCGGGTGTCGGGTGTCAAAAACAGAAATAGCGGAATTTCAGATCAATCAATCCTGACACCTGAACATTGACACCTGACACCTGAAAACCTTGGCTAAAGCCAAGGTTTTCTAACCTGCTTTTTGACAGACCAGATGATAATCCTGGCGCACCAGATAAACCAGAATCAGCCAGATGGCACAGATGCTGACCGAAAACCAGCTGAGCTGAGGCACACTGATCCTAAACGGCAGCCACTGGGTAAAGAGCAGGATTAATATCGATCCGGACACCTTGAACAGACGATAGCCGAACATATCAATCCAGGCCTTTGCCTGATAAATGAGAACAGAATCCACGGGCACATACAGCATCTCTTTAGAAGCGCGGTTGATGGAGTATGACAGCGCGCGATCGCTGATTTTGGTGGCTGCACTGAAATACAAGGTCGGTTGAAAAAAGAACCAGCATGAAAAAACCCAGATCATCAGCGGCTGCAACAGCAGTCCGGCAATCGGCCCCAGCGCCCGATGGATCAGGGGCGTGAGACCCAAATTGATTGCGATGGACACGGCCCCCATTACGCTGAAAAACAAAGACAGAAAAGCGGTGCGGGCTTCCAGCTCCGGATAGGAGGCTTGGACGGTATTTAAAAACTGATATTCCACCAGGGGGGATACGAGTTGGGCCAGCAGCAATATGGCCGCAATCAGAAGCAGGTACCGGCTGTGACGTAAAATCCGCCATCCGCCACTGGCCGGCTCAACGGGAACCAGGTGTTCCACTTCACAGTAAAGACCGATACGGCCCATGACCCAGGTCAGGCCGAAAATCAACATGATAATCACGGCAGCCGTGATCAATAAATCCGGTGTCTGCAAAGGGGTGTGTTTGATGAGCATGGCCGCCGCCCATCCGCCGGCCACGCCGCCCACCAATCCACCGGTACCCACAATCCCATACCAGGATTTGCCCTCCTGGGTGGTATAAATGGAATTGGTGAGACTCCAGAATTGTTCAACCAGAACAACGCCTAAAATATCCACAAAAACATAAAAACCGGCGGCAACCAGGGGGTTCGAATCATTCAATAACAGCCGGAAAACAACCAGCAAGCCG
>Ga0316583_10000219_pt1 | contig 15237 bp, 14 predicted proteins | sample J_170502JBrBrA_D_FD_204513 | JGI IMG/M metagenome (GOLD analysis project Ga0316583, IMG submission 204513) | Rhizosphere microbial communities from salt marsh grasses in Alabama, United States - J_170502JBrBrA | ecosystem: Host-associated > Plants > Roots > Rhizosphere | place: USA: Alabama... | reverse complement strand
GTTCCTTCATCCATGGCGGCTCAGGTTCCGGACGCACCCGGCCACCTCCCCTCTGCAGGAGCCTCGGACATGCTGGTGCACTGTGAGATCTGTGGCGTGGCACTCAGTGCGAAGCGTGCCGCCGCGTATCCTGAGCCGGCGGCTCGGGGCCGCTCGCCGGAAGCCTGGACGGTCTCAGGCGCGCTTCGATATGTGGATCCGGCTCCCCACGACCTTGACGTCGTACGGCTCCAGCGGCCTCGGGCGTCTTCAGCGACTTCAGACCTTCACCCGCCGCAGCCGCAGGCTGTTGCCCACCACGGTCACGGAGCTGGTGGCCATGGCCAGCGCCGCCAGGATCGGGTCGAGCTCTCGGAGCATCATCGGCAGCGAGGTGAAGGGATAGAGAACGCCTGCCGCCACCGGGACGAGGGCCACGTTGTAGAAGAACGCCCAGAACAGGTTCTGCTTGATGGAGCGCATGGTGGCCCCCGACAGCGCCAGGGCCTGGGGCACGGAGCGCAGGTCCCCCCGCATGAGGGTCACGTCCGCGGCTTCCATGGCCACGTCGGTGCCGGTGCCGATGGCGATGCCCACGTCGGCCTGGACGAGGGCGGGCGCGTCGTTGATCCCGTCGCCCACCATGGCCACCAGCTCCCCACCCTCCTGTAGCTCCTTCACCACGCCCGCCTTCTGGTCGGGAAGGACCTCCGCACGCACCTCGTCGATCCCCACCTCGCGGGCGATGGCCTCGGCCGTATGCCGGTTGTCGCCGGTGAGCATGACGACGCGGAGCCCCCGCGCCCTGAGGGCCGCCACGGCGTCCTTCGAGCCCTCCTTCACCGCGTCCGCCACGGCCATGAGGCCCGCCGCCTGGCCGTCCACGGCCACCCACAGAGGTGTGCGGGCCTCCTTCTCCATGCGGCGGGCCTCGTCATCGAGGCCGTTCAGCGTGATCCCCTCCTCGTCGAGGAGGCGGCGGGTGCCGATGACCACTTCATGTCCTTCGACGGTCGCTCTCACGCCCCGCCCGGGCACCGCCGAGAACGCGTCGGGCTCGGCGAGGGGGATGCCCTTCGCCTCGGCTTCCCGCACCACCGCCGCCGCCAGGGGATGTTCGCTCCGTCGCTCCGCCGCTCCCGCCAGGCGCAGTAGCCACCCCTCCGCCTCCTCGGTCACACCTCCATGGGCCGAAGCGTCGTAGGACACCGCCACGGGAACGCGGGCGAGAACCTCGCGCACCGCGGGCTCGCCTCTGGTCACCGTACCGGTCTTGTCCACCACCACCACGCGGAGCTTGTGCGCCCGCTCCAGAGCGGCAGCGCTGCGGAACAGGATCCCCGTCTTCGCACCCTTGCCGGTGCCCACCATGACGGCCGTGGGAGTGGCCAGTCCGAGGGCGCACGGGCAGGCGATCACGAGCACCGCAACCAGGCGGATGAGCGCCGGCGTGAATCCCGCGCCCACGCCCAGCCACCAGACGAGGAACGTCACCAGGGCGAGCCCGATGATGACCGGGACGAAGACCGCGGACACCTGGTCGGCCAGACGCTGGATGGGCGCCTTGCTCCCCTGGGCCTCCTGCACCAGCCGGACGATCTGGGCCAGCGCCGTCTCCGCACCCACCTTGGTGGCGCGGAAGCGGAGCGCCCCCTCCTTGTTGATGGTGGCGCCCACGACCTCGTCGCCGGGGCCCTTCTCCACGGGCATGCTCTCGCCGGTGAGCATGCTCTCGTCCACCGCCGAGCGCCCCTCCACCACCACGCCGTCCACGGGGATGCGCTCCCCGGGGCGCACCAGCACCGTGTCGTCGACGACGACCTGGTCGATGGGCACGTCCGTTTCGGCGCCGTCCCGTACGACCCTGGCCGTCTTGGGCCGGAGCCCCATGAGCTCCTTGATGGCCGCGCTGGTCTCCCCCTTGGCCTTGGCCTCGAGGAGCTTGCCCAGCTTGATGAGCGTGATGATGAGCGCCGCGGTGTCGAAGTACAGATGGCGGCCGGCGGCCGTCGAGCCGAACATGAGCGCGACCATCACGACGACGGAGTACGCGTAGGCTACGGACGAGCCCATGGCCACCAGCACGTCCATGTTCGCCGAGCCGTTCCTCAGCGACTTCCAGCCGCCGCGGTAATAGTCCCACCCCACGTAGAACTGCACGGGGGTGGCCAGGGCGAACATGAGCCAGTTCATCCAGCCGGCGTCGGCCCAGGCGCCGAGGAAGCCGAAGCCGCGGCCGACACTGAGCAGGAAGAGGGGCACCGCCAGGGCGACGCCCACCCAGAACTTGCGGGTCTGGTCGAGAATCTCGGCCCGACGAGCCGCCGCTTCGGCGTCCTCGAGCTCCTCGGGTGCGGCATCGACGACACCGTACCCCGCGGCCTCGATGGCCCGGGCCAGCTCCGTCCATCCGGCCGTTCCCGCCACCACCTCCGCCACCGCCTTCTCGGTGGCGAAGTTCACCGACGCCGAGACGACGCCCGGGACCCGCGACTGGAGCGTGCGCTCGATGGTCGCGGCGCAGTTCGCACACGTCATGCCCGTCACCGGAATCTCGATGCGCTGGGTGGCGATGCCGTACCCCGCCCTCTTCACGCGGTCCAGGAGCTGGTCCTCGCGAACCTTCAGCGGGTCGAACCGCACGGATGCCCGCTCCGAGGCGAAGTTCACCGACGCCTCGGCCACCCCTTCCGTCTTCGTCAACGTGCGCTCGACGGTGGCGGCGCAGTTCGCGCACGTCATCCCCGTCACCGGCAGCAGCAGCTCACGCTCCAGGGTACCTGTGGCCATCGGATCTCTCCTCGCTTTCGTCCCGCCTCTATTCCGGCTCTACCCGCGTCCTTCGCTCACGCGCTCACGGCGCTGGGCGGATAGTTGATCTCCGTCATGGTGCTCTCGATGGCCGTCCAGTCGGTGGCATCGGGATCCCAGGAGACCGTCACCCGCTTGGAGGCCTCCTCCGCCTTCACCTCCGCCACGCCGTTGAGCTCGCCGACCTCGCGCTCAATGGTCATCACGCAGTGATGGCAGCTGATGTTGGGTACCGTCACCGTCTTCGTCGTCATGGGTTGCCTTCCTCTGTCGTCGGATTGTCCAGTGAGTCGATCTCACGCCTTGCCATTCGCCTCGAACACTTCCATGAGCTCCGTGAGCACGCGCTCCCTGGATTCGTCGTCGTCGCTCTTGATGGCGGTGGTGACGCACGAGTGCAGATGGCGGTCGAGGACCAGCCCGCTCACCTTCTTGAGGGCGCGCTGCACGGCCACGATCTGGTTGACGATGTCCACGCAGTAGACGCCCTCGTCCACCATTCGCTCGATGCCGCGGACGTGCCCCTCGACGCTCTTCAGGCGCCTCAGGATGTCCTCGGTCGTCTTGTCGGCCATGTTGCCTCCTCGGTTTACCCCACCCCCCCTGGGGGGGGATACATCCAACACTACATCCTCCAGCCGACGGGTTCAAGGGGGTGAAGGCACCTTCTCCGGGGTTGATCCGGACTTGAGGTTCGGGGACGCGCCGCTCCGGTTCCGCCTCGGCGCGCCTCGGCGTGCAGGCGTCGTTCTGAAGACGGGGCGTCGACCTCAGCCGGGGGGTGCCGTGGCCGCGTACTCCTTCCAGATGAGGGCGAGGATCATGGTGTCCACGACGATGAGCACGGCAAGCGCCGGGGAGGGGCCCACGAGCATCCGGTAGACCTGGTAGGCGAGGAAGAGTCCCAGGAACCCGATGGCGACGGGAAAGACTCCGCGTCGTTCCCGCAGCAGCCCCACAACGAGTCCCACCTTGGTGATCCCGTGCACAAGCAGATACACTGCTGCGAAGTGTATCGTCGCGAGGCCGAGATGGCGCGTATGACGCACGAGAAATCCAGCCACGAGGTCCCCCGGGTCCTCGGCGAGCTCGTGCTGGGTCAGGAACGCCACGACGCCGCTGACTCCGTGCGGCCCGAGGAGGAACAGGAGCACGCCGCCGCCGACCTCCAGCAGGCCGTCGATCCCCTTCAGGATCACGGCCCAGCGGAACAGGCGATGGCTCCAGGAGGTCGGTGCGACGTTCGCGGCTCCGTCCATTGCGGTCCGGGCACCTCCGGTCGGTCGAGTGGTATCCATGGGCTCAGGCGCTTCGGTGCCGCCAAAGATGACCGCCCGGACCGCCCGATGGCCATGGCGCCATTCGCTCCACCACGCCGGGGAGGATCATGAAGACGAGATCAAAGGTCTACGGCCTCGCCGTGGGTGCATTCCTGCTCGCGTTCGCGGGGTGTGCCGGGAGGGCCCCGAGCTCATCTGCCGCGGCGGCGACCCAGGCTGGCACGGCTACCGCCGGCACCGCTACCGCGCCGGCGCAGCAGCCGGGCCAGGCCGGGGCGCAACCGTCCGCGCAGCCGGAACCGGCCTCGGGTCGGTCGGCGCAGGCACCCGCCGGCGAGCCCGCGCAGCCGTCCTCCTCCGAGGCTCCTCAGCGACCGTCAGCACCAGCGGCGCCGGAGGCCTCGGGTCGGTCAGCGCAGGAACCCGCCGGCGAGCCCGCGCAGCCGTCCTCCTCCGAGGCTCCTCAGCGACCCTCCGCGGAGCCGCCCCCAGAGCCGGTTCCGGCCCCCAGCGCACGTACCGGCATGATGGGAGGTCGCGGCATGATGGGAGGGATGATGGGGAGCATGACGGGGCAGCCCGCCGACACCGAGCCCACACCCAAAGTGGGTGCGGCGGCGGCCGCCGCTCCGGAGTGCCCCAAGATCACCCAGGCGCTGGTGGATCTCGGTCATCGGGTCTTCACCGGAAGCGGCAACTGCTACGCATGCCACGGGAGCAACGCACACGGCACGGCGTTGGCGCCGAACCTCGCCGACAGCACCTGGCTGGACATCGACGGCTCGTATGCCGCCATCGCGGGGCTGGTGCGCGCGGGGGTGCCGCACCCGAAGAAGCACCCGGCTCCCATGCCGGCCATGGGCGGGGCCCAGCTCAGCGCCGAACAGGTGTGCGCGGTCGCCGCCTACGTCCACGGGCTGGGGGGAGGCCGCTGAGAGGCACGGCCGGGAGCCCGGCCATGGGGGGATGATCGAAGGAGGGCGCGGGGGGGCCGCGCCCTCCCTGTCGTCACGGTCCGCTGCCGGCGTGCTTCTGCAGGAAGCTCACCACGGTCGCTTCGTCGTCCTGCGTCATGGGCATCAATCCGGCGTTCATGGCGTTCGTCCGCATCCGGCCCACGACCCCCTCCCAGAGAGAGGCGGGATGGGCCGAGGGCGAGGGCAGCTCGTGGCATGCCTGGCAGCGCATGCGGAACGCGCGGTAGCCCGCCCCCAGCGTGTCGCCTTCCAGCTCCCCGCGCTTCAGCGGTGGCACCTCGATGGACCGCGTCGCGCTCACGCCCGCCAGCTGGTAGGCGCCGGTACTGTCGAAGCGCTCGATGCCCAGCTGGGACAGACGACGGACGCGCCCCTGGTCCTTCACCGCAGGCGGCAGCGCGTCGCATGCTGCGAGTGCGGAGAGCAGGGTCAGACCCGCCGCCAGCACGCGGAGGATCGAGGTCATGCGCCGAAGGTGCGGTCGATCTCGGCCCGGATGGCGTTCAGGGTCGAGCCCTTCTGGACCATCTTGTACACGATGGTGCCCTCCGACATGCACACGTCACACCCCGCGGCGTGGTCGCTGCTGAAGCAGTCGAGGAGAGAGTAGTGCCCCGCGTTCTCCTTGCAGTGACAGTAGCAGTACACGCCGTCCAGCGTCCCAGGGACCGCGGCGGCCATCTTGTACGCTTCCGCCACCCGCGGATAGTCGGCGTACCGGGAGGCCGGGACCACGCTCGGCTCCTCACTCTTCGCCCGAGGGGTCGGATGATGGTCGAGGGGCCCCCGGTCGTGCGTCACCGCGGCGCTCACGATGACGAAGGCCGCCACCGACAGGCCGGCTACGATCCAGGCGCGGCGCTGCTTCTGGCGCGCCTTCCGGCTGAGCGTGCTGCGGCTTCTTCCACTTCCTGCCATTGGTTCCTCCGGTGCTCACCGGGGTGATGTCCGACCCCCGTCGTCACATCCGAGCGGACGCCCGGCAGTATCACCGCCGCGCCGCGCTCATGTCCTCGGCACCAGCATAAGGGGCTCACCGTGAAGGGCCGGTGAACCCCGGATGAAGCCATCTTCATGTGCGGGAGTCGAAGAATGGGGAAAAAGCCCCACCCCGCACGCTGTGGGGCGAGCAGGTTGGGGCATATCCCCATGCGCTGCGGATACGTGCCGCTGTCCATAGCTCACAACATGATGTGCCCCAACGAGTTACGGCCGTACCTGCGTCTTGGTACGACGATTGCCTGACGAATCCGGCGGGAAGTTCCGCCGCACAACTGCCAACGGCTGCCCACGTGAGGCTGAAGTGCATCCGCGCGATCGGTTTCTATACATCGTAGTTCCATTAGGTGTGCTGGCCGTCTTCACGACGATGCTCATCGTCGGGAGGACGGTGGAGCCCGCACGGTACGCCATCGGGTACGCTCCCCAGCAGCCGATCCCGTTTTCCCACCAGGTTCACGCCGGCGCGAACCGCATTCCGTGCCAGTACTGCCACACGAACGCGGACCGTAGTCGGGACGCCACCATCCCCGCCGTCCAGACCTGCATGAACTGCCATACGTACATCGCGATGGCGGACAGCAACATCATCAAGAACGCGGTGGTGGCACGGTTGCAGACCGACGCGCCCATGAAGTGGAAGCGGGTCTACCATCTGCCGGACCACGTGTTCTTCGATCATCGCTCCCACGTGAACTCGGGCGTCCAGTGCGAGACGTGCCACGGCAATGTCAAGAACATGGTGGTGCTGACCCGCACCATGGACCTGCGCATGGGGGCGTGCCTGGAGTGCCATCGGAACCCGGCTCCGTACCTGCCTCCGGACTCTCCCATCAAGAAAGGACCTACGGATTGCACGGATTGTCATCGGTAACCGGACAGGGGAGGGGCGACACATGGGCGTGACTCGTCGCCAGGGCCTCCTCGCCATGGCTGCGACGCTCGGGGGAATCGTGCTGAACGGTTTCCTCCTCGGGCGCCTTCGGTCCGCCGTGGGGGCGATCCGCGAGGCAGGGAGCACGACGGATCGCGGCGCCGGGCAGCGTGCCCGTGGAGGTCGTGGCTACAGGGTCCAGCCGGACCCGCATTCGGTGAAGCGTCATGCCTGAGTCGCACGAGTTCCCGCCGGAAGCCCTCGAGCCCCTCGAGCCGCCATCGGAGGCAGAGCCGGTGTCGCGCCGGCGCTTCCTGAGCCTGGTGGCCGCCTCCGCTGCCCTGGCCGCCACCAGCGCATGCGAAGCGGCGCCGGCCGACACCATCGTCCCGTACACGAAGAAGCCGACGGACGTCATTCCCGGCGTGGCCGACTACTACGCCAGCACGTACCAGGAGGGGCTGGTTCCGTACGGCGTTCTGGTGAAGGCCCGTGAAGGGCGCCCCATCCACATCGACGGCAACAACGAGCATCCCGTCTTCAAGGGGAAGACCTCGCTGCGGGCCCAGGCCGAGATCATCGGCCTCTACGATCCGGACCGTCTCCGCCGACCCCTCCTCGCCGGGGAGCCGGCGAGCTGGAAGGAAGCCGACGCCCGGGTCGTGGATGCCCTGAAGGAGGCGGCACCCCACGGAAAGGGCGTCCTGCTCCTCACCCCCGCCGTGATCTCCCCGACGCGGCAAGCGGTCATCGACGATCTGAAGAAGGCGCTCCCCGGCCTCGAGCACGTGGCGTGGGAGCCGGCGCTCGGCCTCACCGAACGCGAGGCTTCGGAGACGCTGTACGGTGAGGGCCTGGCGCCTCGCTACCGCGTGGACAGGGCCCGGGTCATCGCGGGCTTCGAAGCGGACTTCCTCGGGACCATGGGGAATGCCGTCGAGGCCGTCTCGGGCTTCGCGCAGAACCGCAAGCTCGCCAAGCCCGGCGATCCCATGAGCCGGCTCTACTGCTTCGAGAGCCGCATGAGCATCACGGGGAGCAAGGCCGACGTGCGGGTCCCGGTGAGGCCTTCGGGTGCGGCTCGTCTCGCCTTCGCCGTGGCCAGGGCCCTGCACGACGAGCACGGGATCCCGCTTCCGGCCGGTCTCCCCCTCGAGGCCCTGAACCCCTTCGGCCTCGATGCCGTCGCCCGGCGGTACGGGGTCGACGAGGCCCTCCTCGGATCGCTGGTGGACGATCTGGCCGGGGCACGCGGGGAGAGTCTGGTCCTGGCCGGTCCGTCTCTTCCCATGGAAGCCCACGCGGCGGTGGCCCTGCTGAACACGATGCTCGACGCGGAAGGACACACCGTCGACGCGGCCTTCTCCCCGGACGTCCCGACGCTGGCGACACCGGCGCGGATGGCGGATCTCACTCGCGCCATCGCTTCCGACACCTATGCCGCCGTCGTCTTCTGGCAGACGAACCCCTCGTACGCCGTTCCCGACGCCGAGGCGTTCAATCGCGCGCTGGCCGGGGTGCCCCTGAAGATCTCTCTGGGGCTTCGGAAGGACGAGACCGCACGCCGGTGCGACGTCGTCCTCCCCATCAACCACTGGCTGGAGAGCTGGAACGACTACGAGCCGTCCACGGACCTCCTCAGCCTCCAGCAGCCGCTCATCCGGCCCCTGTACGAGACGCGGCAGGCGGAGGAGATACTCCTGGGGTGGGCGAACGCGCTGGCGGCTGGGGCCGAGGCGGAGACGGACTACCGCACGTACCTGATGGCCCGCTGGAAGCGCGAGGTCTATCCCGCCGGCACGTTGGCGACGTTCCAGCAGTTCTGGGTCGCTGCGGTCCACGACGGGGTTCTCCGGCGCGACGCCACGCCGCGCTCACCGCGTATGTTGCGGGCGAGCGCCGTGACGGAGGCCGCCGGGAAGGTGGCCGGGATGGACGCCGCCTCGGGGCCCTCCGGCACCGTGGAGCTCCTCCTGGAGCCGGACCTGAGGATGTGGGACGGCCGCTACGCGGAGATCGGGTGGCTGCAGGAGCTGCCGGATCCCATCACGAAGGTCAGCTGGGGCAACTTCCTGGCCGTCTCCGTGGCCGACGCGAAGAAGCTCGGCCTGGCGGACGGCGACCTGGTCTCGGTGGCGGCCGGGGCCCGGAGCGTGACGCTGCCGGCCCTCGTACAGCGCGGCCAGGCGCAGGGAACGGTCTTCACCGTTCTCGGCTACGGCCGCGAGGGGAGCGTTTCGGGCGAGCGCGGCGCGAACCTGTTCCCTCTCGTGGCGGACGACGGCTCCGAGCCCTTCTTCCGGCCGGCCGCCCGGCTTTCGCGAGCCTCCGGGAACCAGGCGCTCGTGCGCTCACAGACCGAGTTCACGACGCACGGCCGCGACATCGCCCCGGTCTGGTCCCTCGAGGAGTACGCCAAGAACGCGCGGCCTCCCAAGGAGGACAGGAGCCTGCCGACCCTCAACCCGAACCTCGAGTGGGGGGACCACAAATGGGGCATGGCCATCGACCTGTCCGCCTGCATCGGATGCAGCGCGTGTCAGATCGCCTGCCAGTCCGAGAACAACATCCCGGTCGTGGGTCCCGAGCAGGTGGCGCGTGGCAGGATCATGCATTGGATCCGGAGCGACGTGTACTACGAGGGCCCTGCGGACAACCCACAGGTCGCACACTCGCTCATGCTGTGCCAGCAGTGCGACGACGCGCCGTGCGAGCCCGTCTGCCCGGTGGCCGCCACGGTGCACAGCAAGGACGGCCTCAACGAGCAGGTCTACAACCGCTGCATCGGCGTCCGGTACTGCGCCGCCAACTGCCCGTACATGGTGCGGCGCTTCAACTTCTTCGACTACACCAGCTTCATCACCGACCCTCTCGACCTCGCGTTCAACCCCGAGGTCACCGTCCGTCCCCGCGGCGTGATGGAGAAGTGCACCTTCTGCGTCCAGCGCATCCGCAACGGCGTGCAGATCGCCAAGGACGAGGGACGCCCCGTCCACGACGGCGACATCGTGCCGGCGTGTGCCGTGGCCTGCCCCGCGGAGGCCATCGTCTTCGGCGATCTGAAGGACCCCCAGAGTCGTGTCTCGAAGCTCTCCCGCAGCGACCGGGGCTACAAGGTCCTCGAGGACCTGGGCACCCGTCCGGCGATCACCTACATGACCGAGCTCAGGAATCCGCCTGAGGTGCCGGGGAAGAAGAGCCATGTTTGAGGCCACCGAGCTCCCGCTCCCGCCGGCACCGGCCAGCAAGCGCCGCAGAAGGAGAAGGGGCTCCGACGAGTCCTTCCCCGAGTCCCTGCGCGTGGAGCCACTCGTTCAGGGTGATGCCTCCCTCGGGAAGCTGGACGATCACGTCAGGAACCTGAGCGAGGCGAAGCCCCCGAGGTCCTGGTACGTGGCGTTGGCCATCACCAGCCTGGTGGGGCTCATCGGCGTCACCGCCGTGGGCTACATGGTCTACGAGGGGATCGGCACCATGGGGAACAACGTCCCCGTGGTGTGGGGCTTCCTCATCATCAACTTCGTGTTCTGGGTCGGCATCGGCCACGCCGGAACGCTGATCTCGGTCATCCTCTATCTGTTCCGCCAGCGGTGGCGCAACGCCATCAGCCGAACCGCCGAGGCGGTGACCGTCTTCGCGTTCGTCTGCGCGATGATGTTCCCGGCCGTCCACGTCGGCCGGCCCTGGCTGCCCCACTGGCTGTTCGCGTACCCCAACGAGCGGCGCCTCTGGGTCAACTTCCGCTCCCCGCTGATCTGGGACGTGTGCGCCGTCGTCACCTATTTCAGCGTGTCCGTGCTGTTCTGGTACCTGGGGCTGATCCCCGACTTCGCGTCGCTGCGCTCGAGGGTGAAGAGCAAGGTGAAGCGGGCGGTCTTCGGCTTCATGAGCCTGGGCTGGGTGGGCAACGCCCGTCAGTGGCTCCACTACGAGAAGGCGTATCTCCTTCTCGCCGGGCTGACCACGACCCTGGCCCTCAGCGTGCACAGCATCGTGTCGATGGACTTCGCGTCCTCGATGGTGCCCGGATGGCACATGACCATCTTCCCGCCCTACTTCGTGGTGGGGGCCGCCTTCTCCGGGTTCGCGGGCGTCGTGCTCGTGTTCGCGTTCGTGCGTACGGCCATGAAGCTGGAGAACTACATCACCATGCGGCACATGGACCTGCTCAACAGGACGGTCCTGTTCCTCTCGTGCGTGATGACCTACGCCTACCTGATGGAGGGCTTCACCGCCTGGTTCAGCTCCGACTCGTTCAACCGGTACATCTTCGCGAACTACGTCTTCGGCGACCAATGGTGGGCGGGATCGCTGACGATCTTCTTCAACTGCGTCCTGCCCCAGCTCCTCTGGTTCCCGAAGTTCCGCCGCTCGGTGCCGGTGATGGTGCTGGTCTCCGCGGGGGTGACGCTGGGAATGTGGCTGGAGCGGTACACGATCATCGTTCTCTCGCTCCACCGCGATTACCTGCCCTCGAGTTGGGGCACGTATCTGCCCACGCCCATCGACTTCGCCATCCTCCTCGGCTCCGTGGGGATCTTCCTGACGCTGCTGCTCCTCTTCCTCAGGAAGATGCCCATCATCGCGACCTGGGAGGTCAAGGCCGACATCGTCCACTACCAGACGCATCCGTCGGGGCCGATGGAGGCCGAGCATGCTTGAGCCCCTGTTCGGCGTTCTCGCCCTCTTCCCCAGCGCCGACGCGCTGCTGAAGGCCATCCCGCAGGTGAAGGAGCGGGGGTTCACCAGGCTGGAGGCGTACACCCCCTACCCGGTGCACGGCATCGACGAGGCCCTGGACCTCCCGAAGTCGAAGCTCGGAATCCTGGTCTTCATCCTGGCGTCCCTCGGCGCCATCTGCGCGTTCCTGTTCGAGTGGTGGACCAGCACGGTGAGCTATCCGCTCCTCACGGCCGGCAAGGCCTACAACGGCTGGCAGGCCTGGGTGCCCGTCATGCTGGAGGGCACCATCCTCGTGGGGACGTTCACGGCCGCTCTGGGCATGCTGTTCGTCTTCAACAGGCTGCCCTTCTTCGGCAACCCGATGCTGCGCAGCAAGGCCGTCGACGAGATCACCCGGGACAAGTTCGCGCTGGTGATCCGGCCGGGGGACGGCGGGCTGGACACCTCGGCCGCCATCGCCGCTTTGAGGGCCGCGGGCGGTCAGGCCATCGAGGTCGTTCCGGCTCCTCACTACAGGAGGGCGGGCCTCGCCTGGTGGGCCAAGGTCACCGCCGGGATCGGGGCGGCGTGCCTCGTGGCGGGATACGGGACGGCCTGGGCCATCCGGACCTTCCCCACGACCAAGCCCATGGTGGAGATGGAGAACCAGCCGAGACTGGACGCCCAGGCGCCGGACACCTTCTTCGCCAGCGGGCGCGGCATGCAGCTCCCGCCGGTGGGAACGGTGCCGCGGGCCTTCATGCCTGTCCTCGCGACGAACCCCGATCAGGGGGGGAAGGCTCTCGTCGACCCGCTTCCCGTGACGGCGCGGGTCCTGGAGCGAGGCCGGCAGCAGTTCGACATCCACTGCGCCGTCTGCCATGACAAGCTGGGAACGGGCAAGCCGTGGCTCGACAGCACCTACGAGGCGCAGCCCACCGACCTGCAATCGTCCACGATCCGCGACGCGTCCGACGGCTACCTGTACTGGGTGATCTCGAAGGGGTTCGCCAGCATGCCCGCCTACGCGGCGGATATCTCCCCCAATGACCGCTGGGCGATCATCCGCTACGTCCGGGCACTCGAGCGTTCGCAGGACGCACCCGCGAGGGATGTGAAATGAGCGTGGCTTCCCGAGTCAGGAGCGCCCTGCCACCGCGCTTCGCCGAGCCCGCCGGAGGCCGTCCGCGCGTCGCCCAACCCCACGTGCGTCCGCCTCTGTGGACGGTCCATCGGACCTTGTGGGCTCTGGTGGCGCTCGGTGGCGCGGGCATCGTCGCCGCCTGGTTCCTGGCCGGAGCACAGCGCTTCTGGGTCAACTGGCTCATGTGGCTGGTCTTCATGGTGTGCCTGGCGCTGGGCGCGCTCTTCCTCGTGGCCCTGCAGCACATGACCGGGGCCCGGTGGAGCGTTCCGCTGCGTCGTACCGCCGAGCGCATCGCCGCACTGACCCCGTGGCTGGTGCCGGTGGCCGCCATCGCGCTGTTCTCCCTGCCCGTGGTCTTCTCGTGGACGCAGCCGGACGCCGCCTCCATCACGCCGCTGGTGCTGAAGGAGCACTGGCTCAACCGTCCGTTCTTCATCATCCGGCTGGCGGTCTGTCTCGGCCTCTGGGTGCTCTCCTACGTCGTCCTGGTCCGGGGCTCCGTCCGTCAGGACGTGACGAAGGATCCCTCCCTCACCGTCAGGCTCCGGCGCTTCTCGCCGGTCTTCATGATCCTCCTGGCCCTGACCATCACGGACTTCGCCTTCGACTGGGTCTCCGCCCTGGAGGCGTCGTGGTACAGCGACATCTTCGGCGTCTACCTCTTCGCGGGGGCTGTCACCACCGCCATCGCTGCGACGCTCCTGGCCGTCATGCACCTCCAGCGCCGCGGGCGTCTGCCCGGGGTCACCGGGGACCACGTCTACAACCTCGGCGGGCTGCTCTTCGGGTTCACCATCTTCTGGGCCTACATCGCGTTCTCGCAGTATCTGCTCCAGTGGTACGCGGACCTTCCGGCCGAGGTCTTCTGGTACGTCCAGCGCACCTCCGGACCCATGGGGCTCGTGTTCGTCCTGCTGGGCGTCGGGCACTTCTTCGTGCCCTTCCTGGCCCTCATGTCCAGGGCGGACAAGAAGAGCCCGACGCGTCTGAAGTGGGTCGCCATATGGGTGATCTTCATGGAGTTCGTGGACGTCTTCTGGCTGATCTCGCCGATCCAGGGAGGGGGGATCCGCCTGGGTTGGCCCGAGGTGTCCTTCGCCGCCTTCTTCGTCGCGGCGGGGCTCCTGGTGATCCGGCGCGCTCTGAGCCTGGGGGAGGACATGCCGACGGGTGATCCCTTCCTCGCGGCCGGCCTGGACTTCCACCTGCGATGAGGGGATCGGGCATGTCGGAGGATGCGAAGAAGATCGTCGCCGTGGTTGGAGCTGCCGTCGTGGCGCTGGGCCTCGCGGTGGTGGTGGGTGCCTGGCTCATGCAGGGACACACCGTCCACAAGATGACGTACCGGGAGGCCACGAAGCAGGCGTACCCGGACCCCACGGTCTTCGCCACGGTGGTGGGAAAGAGCACCCCGGGCCTCGACCTCGACAAGATGTTCAAAGCGACCCCGGCGGTCCTCGCTCACGGCAAGCAGCTGTTCGCCGCCTGCACGGCGTGTCACGGCGCGAACGGCAAGGGCGACGGTCCCGCGGCGGTGGCGCTGAAGCCTCCTCCCCGGAACTTCACGAGCCCGAAGGGATGGACCCGCGGCTACAACCTCGCCGACATCTTCGTCACCATAACCGAAGGCGTGAAGGGGACGGGGATGGGGGCGTTCGGCACGCTCTCGCCCGAGGACCGCTTCGCCCTGGCGCACTACATCGAGTCTCTCGGGAAGTTCGACCACCACGACCATGCGGCGGCCGAGATCGCGAGCCTCGACGCGCGCTATCACCTGTCCGAGGGCGTGCACGCGCCCAACAAGGTGGCCGTTCCCACGGTGATGAAGCACGAGGAGGCGGAGTACGCGGCCCCGCGTCCCGTGGAGATGCCACCGGCGTCCGACACCAGCGTCGGGGCCACGCTCTGCCGGAGGCTGGTAGCCGACCCCGTGCGGGCCGCGGAGGTGCTCTCGGAGCTGCCCGACTGGCGGGACGACCTCGACGTCTTCGCCCGTGCGGCCATGGCCGACACGCCCCGCAACGGATTCCGGGCGGCGGTGGCCACGCTGAACGGGGCACAGTGGAAGGCGTTCCACGACGAGCTCGTCGCCGTGACGCCTCGTCCCGGGCATGACGAGGCCGGCGCCGGGAGGCACTGAAGGGGGACGGAACCGGGGAACGGCACGCCCGTCCCCGCGTTCAGGGGATGGGCAGCTCCAGAACCGCGCTCACGGCGAAGCCCAGCTGCCAGCGCTCGAACGGCTCGAGCCGCGGGGCGCCGAACAACAGCTGCCCGGGGTCGTTGGGATTCTGATAGACCTCGATCGTCTGCGTCGTCCAGGGCACGCGGATCGCCATGACATCCATCTCGAGCCCGTATCGTGCGGTCCGGCCCCACAGGTACCTCGCCGCTCCGGACCAGTAGAACGGGCCGCCCGCGAGAATTCCCGGGCCGACCGTGATGACCTCATGACCGGCGTCGTCGAGGTTCAATCGCAGCTTGACGTCCAGGGAGCGGTAGGGCTTC
>Ga0316583_10000218_pt1 | contig 15256 bp, 15 predicted proteins | sample J_170502JBrBrA_D_FD_204513 | JGI IMG/M metagenome (GOLD analysis project Ga0316583, IMG submission 204513) | Rhizosphere microbial communities from salt marsh grasses in Alabama, United States - J_170502JBrBrA | ecosystem: Host-associated > Plants > Roots > Rhizosphere | place: USA: Alabama... | reverse complement strand
CCGTTGCCACATTCGGAGATTCCGACAAGGTGAAGGTAGGTCAATGGGTGGTGGCCATAGGGCAGCCCCTGGGACTCAGTCAAACGGTGACCCAGGGCATCATCAGCGCCAAGCACCGGGCCAATATCATGAATCCGAGCAGCTATGAGGATTTTCTGCAAACCGATGCCCCCATCAATCCGGGCAACAGCGGCGGTCCTTTGCTGAATCTAAAGGGAGAGGTAATCGGAATTAATTCGGCAATCATGACTCAATCCGGCGGCTCTGAAGGTTTAGGCTTTGCCATCCCGAGCACCATGGCGATTCAGATCGCAAAGCAACTCATCGCGCACGGCAAGGTTGTTCGGGGGTGGCTCGGGGTGAGCATTCAGAATCTCACTCCCGACCTCGCGAAGTCCTTTGGTGCAAAGAACCTCAATGGGGTTTTGATTGCCGATGTGATGAAAGGGGGGCCTGCGGAAAAGGCGGGGCTGAAAAGGGGCGATATCATACTGACCTTTGGAGGAAAAGAAGTCAAAGATGCCGACATGCTGCGTAATGAAGTTGCCATAACACCTATTGGCGAGGAAACAAAGATGACTGTCTTTCGCGATGGAAAGCAAATCGAATTGACGGTCAAAGTCGGGAACATGGAAGATGCCACGAAATTCTTTTCCGCATCTGTGAAAGAACGTCTGGGCGCCACGGTCCGCCCCGTAACAAAAGAGGAAATGGAAAAGTATAGCCTGAAGCCCCAGCAAGGAGTGGCAATCACCTGGGTGGATCCACAGGGGCCTCTCGGTCGTGCGGGATTCGAAGTCGGGGACATCATCCTTCAGATAAACAAGCGTGTCGTCACAAGCGTGCAGGATCTCGACGCCCTTACAAGCACGCTCGGACCGAAGCAAGGAATTATGGTCCTCGCCCTTGACCATCGGACCGGCCAAGAAGGCTACGTGCGGGTGATGGCCCGGTAGAAACCGGGATCAAGAGGCTGACGGGCCCCGCGTGTCGTGTTTTCGGCTGTGCCGGGAGAGGAGAATACTCTTTCGGCACAGCCGTTCTCTTTCCGTCGGTTGGAGGGACAAGCTTTCCAAATTATCATTTTCCGGTAATTCTTTTGAAATCTTTCCTGCATAAATTGGCCGACAACCAGGAGGAAATCTGCATGAAAAATGAGCTGCTTCACATATTTCGAAATAGTCCGTTCGGGCGAGAGGTATTATTGCAGTCCATTTATTTTTGCCTGAGAAATGGTGTTCAGCTCAGAGTATATATTCCTGAGCACTCGCAGTTCCTTATGTATTTTCCTGAAGAAGCGGTGGCCGTGGATCTCGGGAGAGCCTTTCTCAGATCCCAGGAGAGTGCGAAAAAGCATGCCAAGGAAATAATACGGTCTATGGACGGTGAAGCCGGTTTCCTGCAACCAAAATCCTACACAGCTTCCACGCTTCCTGATATCCCGGTAGATTTCGGCTTTATGACCTGTCCGAGGACCATCAGCGATCTGTCCAGCAAGTTGAGCTTCGGGCATATAGGGCCCGGCGCGAGACTCATCATCAAGAATGCCCGCTTTCCTCTCATTATTCCCACCCCGTTCTTTAAGGAATGGAAACATATCCTCGTCTTTTTCGGCGGTTCAAGGAATGCAGTCAAGGCCTTTCGTCTCGGAATACGGCTGCAGGGTTTGAGCGGCCTTCCCCTGGAGCTATTTACCCACGCTGAAGGCAAGCCAAGATCTTATTACGAACAAATTCTCGATGAGCACGATCTCTTATCACACGTTCAAACGGGCGGCGTGAGGTGGATATTTATGGAAAAAGGTTCATTTCGAGAAGCTCTGTACGATATCTCCCATGAGGCCCTCATTATTGTCGGAGCTCACGGTCACGGAGTGATGAAAGAAATCCTTTTTGGCAGCATGATGGAGCACATGCAAACAATACTGCCCAACAACCTGGTCATCGTCGGACCACACTATACGGGTGATGCGTGAGCATCTGTGCCCGGAGAAAATTCCTTCCTCCTCTATTCGATGTGCTCTTCGGTTTGGAGAAGAACCTCATTTCCCTCGCACAAAGCAGGCAAATGACATGGCTTTCATGTTTACCCGAAGCCGGATCCACCAGTAGAGTTTTTTGCGTCTCTGAAAGCCAGTGATTCGGGATGAATTCTGTGGGTGCTCAGGGTGGAACACTATGGTAGACCCCGATGGGACAATATGGTAAAATAAAAAGCAAACTTGACATGGAAGGACCACTTTAATCCAGTGTTTCCAGGAATGATATGCACCGGCCTTCCTGCCAGGATTTAACGCGTTCCGGAATTATACTCCTTCCGGAATCGCAGAAAAACGTGTTGTGCGGATGCAGGAACCGAGATGGATCAGGAGAAGAAAGAGCGCAAAATACTGAAGCTGAAAAAGGAGGAAGGAACTGATGGATGAGATAAAACGAATTCTTGTGGTGAGCAGGATGACCCAATACTGCCGGAAGGCTGTCCATTACGGGATATCAATGGCCGAAAAATACGGCGCCGAACTCTATGTTATCCACGTGATTAACAACCCGTTCGGATACAAGGGGTGGAATCTCCCCCTGGTATCCCTGGAGGCTGAGTACAAACGGCTGCAGGAACAAGCTAAAGCCGAGTTGGATGCCATTGTTAAGTCGGAAAAAACAAATGGTCTCGTTGTAAAAGAAGAGCTCAAGACCGGAGATCCTTCAAAGGAAATCCTGAAATTCGTGGAGGAAAAGAACATCGATCTCATGATTATGCTGGCACATCAGGAATGGCGTCTGGAGCACTTCCTTTTCGGACGCAGCAATGAAGAGCTTATTCGCAAAATGCCCTGCTCAATTTTGCTGGTGAAGCAGGAGCCGCAACCTATGGAAGATTGATTCTTATGGAATGGACTGATCGGTTTCAAGGCCGGGGTCTTGAAACCGATCAAAGGAAGTCGCACCTTGCCTCTAGTTGGACCGCAACATGCGAATAAGGTGTCCCTGGTGAGTAGGTGACCATTGTACGACCACCTTTTGCCCCTCATGAAAATCCGACAACTTGGGTGGCATGCCCGTATCCTTGAGGACCGCATTGGTGGCCAGGGGACCTCCAACGACAAAGGTCTGCCCGTTAGCCAGCGGGACATCTATGACCACGGTATGGTAAGCGAGGTCTATGGCGGTAATTTTGCCGGTCATTTTGTAAAGGCTGTAAATCTTGGTTTCCCCCATAGCAGGGACCGTCAGGCCAAGAGCCACAAAGAATAAGGCCCCCGCAGTCAAAATTCTTCTGAAAGTCTTTTTCCCTTTCATTTCTTGTCTCCTTTCATGGGAGAAAGTTGCTTTTGACGAAATCCAGTTTCCGGCTGGCTGCTTCGAGACCACCAAGCGACATCATGTTCAAACGAACAGTCTCAGAGGAGATCAACGGCGTCTTTAGTCCCTGAGATGATGGGCGATTTCTCCCACCGTCTTCCGCAGCTTTCCCCAGTCTATTTCCATTTGTCTCAATTCCTTGGGTTGAATATAGGCCCGTTCCAGATCCATTCTGGCTTTCTTGACATCTTCAAACAAAATATTGAGATGAACGTATGCATTATGCAATGCCTGTCCGAATCCGTCCCCGTCCTTACGACTCTTGAGGGAGAAACAATCACAGGCCATCTCGTTCACATCCACCTCAATCTGTTGCAAAAGATCCATGAGTTCCCGGATATCCTTTTCCTCGCGGCTCAAAGCCCATGCTGCATGATCCTGCTCCAGCCTTTCGAGCCGTGATCTCAATCTATCGTTGTCTTTCATAAGTCGCCTGATATCTTCTCCCATGGTAGATTCCACTTCTCCCTCCTCTCGCTTCTGTTGATCATGTTCATAACTTTTAATAGGCCGCATGGACTTCCGTTGAAACCATTGTTATTCTATGTACCTAATCTTACGCGAGTCTTGCGGGAAGATTACATTTTGGAAATGTTCTTCAAACGAGTGGGAATATGAACAACTTCCAAAGATGACCTTGCCTAATGCTGTCTTTTTTGACACTATAAACGAACATCTGAAGCAGATCCGGGCGAGATATGTCACCAGCGGAACTTATTCACTCTTACGGCTATATCGGTGTTCTGATAGGGACCTTTCTGGAAGGGGAAACGACCCTGATTCTTGCCGCCTTTGCGGCCCATCAGGGATACCTGGAGCTGCCGTATGTGATGCTGGCGGCCTCTGTCGGAAGCCTGTGCGGGGACCAATCCTTTTTCTGGCTCGGCAGAAAACGCCGCGAAAAGACACTGGAGAAACACCCTTCATTAGGGCGCCGGGTTGCCAGGGCACAGGCCCTCATGGAACGGCATAGGACTCTGTTGATGTTTGCATTCCGTTTCATGTATGGGCTGCGAACAGTGATACCCTTTGCATTTGGAATGAGTCGTGTTCCCTTTGCTGAATTTCTCTTGCTCAGCACGACAAGTTCCGTGGTCTGGGCTATCCTTGTGGGGGGCGTCGGATTCCTCTTCGGAAATGCCTTGGAAGGTCTTATGGGCAATATTGAGCGCTATGAGCTTATCGTGCTCGCGGCCATAGCCGCAGTAGGGGGTATTGTGTGGACCATTTATCTCCGTCACCGAAAGAAAAAGAACGCGTTCTTCCTCTCCGAGAACCGCCACTGAAGCCGAACAGGGTTTAAGGAGCCACACATGCACGTGTCGGTACTCCCCTCGAAAAGGGGACTATCCTTTTCCCTCTGCACCTTGAACCAGCCTCAAAGTGAGCAACGCTGGAACATAGGAGAATGCATCCTCTCCTCACTCGCTGAGTAATTTCTTAACGGTGACCTTGAGATCCGCAATCTTTATGGGTTTCGCAAAAAAGTCATCCACACTCTTTCGGAATGCTTCGACCGCTGCATCCAGACTGGCAAAAGCAGTAATCATAATCACTTTGATTTCAGGGGACTCTTTTTTTATCGTGTTCAGGACTTCCATGCCGTCAATATCTTTCATCTTCAAATCAGTAATGACCAGATGAAATTTTTCTTCTGTCAGTCTGGCAAGGGCCGGCTTTGCATCGAGGAAGGCCTCCACCACATACCCGTCTTGCTCGAAAGAGCTCTTTATCATTTTCCCTACAATGTTTTCATCATCTATTACCATGATTCTCCGGCCGTCCATGTATACCCTCCTTTGTCGTATAAGTAGGTAATTCTACGATAAACGTTGTTCCCGCTCCAACCTGGCTTCTCACATCTATTGTCCCTTTGTGCTTTTTTATGATTCCATAGCTGATAGACAACCCCAGTCCCGTGCCTTCCGTGCCCTTGGTACTGAAAAACGGATCAAAGATATGCTCTAAGAATTCAGGGGGGATTCCTTTCCCGGTGTCTTCGATTTCTATTATAATATGATCCTTGGATTCTGCAAGATTCGTCCGAAGGATAATGGTGTCACCCGCAGACATCGCGTGAATGGCATTCGTAAGCAGATTTACCAGTACTTCCCGGATCTTGTTTTCATCCATGAAAACCGGAGGAAGATCCTCCTGCAGTTCCAATTTCGTTTCAATTCCGGAGACGTCCAGCATATTCTGTACCAGTTTGAGAGAACTTCTCACGACCTTATTGATATCGGAAACAGTAAAGTCCCTCTCTTTGGTTCTCGAAAAATCCAGAAGGTCTTGCACGATCCTCCTTATCCGTTCGCTCTCATCCAGGACTGTTTTCATGTAGTCAATCTTATCTTCCTGGGAAAGGTGATCAAAGAGCTCCAGATACGTTTGGGCGGTCATTGAAATATTATTGAGAGGATTTCCCAGTTCATGTGCCACGCCGGCCGTGAGCGTCCCCAGGGATGCCAGTTTTCTCGATTGAATGAGCTGTTCATGGCCGGTCTTCAGTTCTTCGCACATTGAATTGATCGCCGCCATGGCGGACCCCAGCTCATTATCCGGTATCTTCCCCTCTATTTTCACGAAGTTTCCATCAGATATGGAATTTGCCGTTCTTTCTATCCGGCGGAGGTTCTTGAACATTCTTGAAAAGAACAAGTAACTGCTCATGATGGAGACAAAAATAACAAGCCCGAAAAAGGAGAGTAATGTTCCTTTCGAAGCGGCTATGATGTTGTTCACCTCTCGTCTCTCGTCTCGTACCGTCTGCTCGGAAAACAGTCTCAGTGCCCTTCCGGCCTCCCGAACGGCAGTTTCGGTTTCTCTTTTGTCCCCGCTCTCTCCTGAGCTTTCTCCCACTTTCTGAATAGCTTTTTCATATTGATGGAGGTTCAAATGCAGCTTCTTGAAATTGATTTCTCCTATGGCCCTCACGATGTTTGGCTTCATTCTTTCAATGGTCAGGTAGCCTTGCTGGATCTGCTTCTTGATTTGTGGAAATGCAGACCGGTCTTTATAGAGAAAATAGTTCTTTTCTGAGAGTCTCATTTCGAGAAAGGATGCGTTTAGCGCGTCGGCGATCTCAACGAAGCGTAATTTGGCGAGGAGAAGACTAAAGTCATGATACGAAAAGGCGGCGACCAGGACGATGGCGATAATGCCGAGGGTATTCGCAAGTATGGTCTTGTGTACCAGCTTCATGATTATCCAGGATGCAGAGGAAGACCTGTCTCCGGTGAGATTCCCAAGTCATACTTGGAATAATTCCTGCCGGCTATGGGTCTTTCCGTCAGGATCAATAAAAAGGGATGACATCCACACGTACTTCTTTAACTCCGGGCATTTCCATGAGAATACCTCGGATATCCTCTGTGAGCGCTTCCTCTTGGCTCAGGCTGCGTTTAATGTGGACTGTTATCGTCCCATCCTCGGCGGAAACCTCCACGTCTGAGTAGAAGTTCATCAAATCCGACGTGATCCTTGCGGCCAGGCTCTCATTCGCAAGGATCTTCCGAGCCTCTGCGCTGGTCTGAAAGGAAGGGAGCTTTACCGTGGTGAGAATTTTCTCAACCGCATCATCGATCGTAAGTCTTCCGATCACCAAGCCAAGGTCGTACATGCTGAGATCCCAGGGGTCCTTGCCGTAAAAATACATCGCCCATTTTTTTCGTTCTTTATCGAATTTTTCAATGGTTTTAAGGGCCTCTTTTTCACCGACATTCTCCTGCTTCATAATCTCTTTCACTCGTTCCTCCATAGTGGCGGAAATCATAACTCTGAGAGCATTCGGAATGCCTTCCAGCAGGAAATGGCCTGCAAGGGCATGATACACCACATTATCCCTCGCCGCGAATTCCAAGAGAGCCGAGCGAATGTAAGCGACATATTTCTTCTTGCCATAGCTGAAGCGATCCCGAAGCGTTGGTGCATTTTCAACAGCCCGCCGCAGCCAATTCTCCGGAATATCAAATTCTTGTGAAGCCAGGCTGATTACCTCCTCGGAGATACACCGGTAATCGAGTTCCCGCGCCACTGTTTCAGCGATCTTCTTGCCGTGACTGTAAGAAGCTCTGGCGATGGCGATGATAGACATGTTGGCCTCCTTAGGGTTTACAAAACAAGAAACACAACTGGGAAAATACATTGGCCCGGTATTTCGTTTTCCCGCGTTTTGGTGCTCCGGCGCTTTCTCTCTTCCTGGGCCGGCCGTATATGCAGGCCATTTTGGGAATGATCGTCAGTGTGTCGGCAAAATACCCAGGCGGGTGTTCGGTTTCAGCCTATGGGGATCAAGCCCAACACTCCGGTCAGCACAATGATCCCGCAAATCAGGGCCAACGACCCGTACAATTTATCTCCATCCTTGAAGAGCACCGCTGAAGAAAGAAACAGAGCAGGGACCACCGAAAAAACGGCCAGGGAAATGCCCAGGGCACTCAGACCATCTCCAGTCATGAGATGGGAGAAATACCAGTGTCCCATGGGGAGGGAGCCAGTGATCCCCTGCCAAATTTGGGAGGGAGAGTCGCCTTTCCACACTGATGAGAGCCAGTAAGAAACAGGCACATAGTTGTCCCTGGTTACGAAAGAGACGATAGAGGCAAAAATGACAATCAACGAGCCAAGCATCACTCCCCAGTAGATAATTTGTCCATAGACCAAACCCGCAAAAGGAGCTTTCAGTTTTTCACCCGGCATAGAATTTCCCTCCAATGATGAGATTGCCTATCCCAAGATGGGGATATGTATTCCAAAGGCACCTTCCACCCCCCGGGCGATGAGCTTCACCGAGGAGAGGATAAGGATAAAGATCAAGATCTTCCTTACAAAACCGGCCCTGATCCTGATGAGAAGATGCGCTCCCAGAATCCCGCCGACAACGTGCCCCAGCATCCATGGGGCTGCAAGAACAGCAATAAGGGCGCCATATGTTATGTATGTCCAGATGGCTGTGGCGTCGCTGATGGCCAGGAGGACCCCGCTGCAGGCTGCCGCAATCTTTACCGGCGCCATCATGACGAGATTGAGCGTTGCCGTGAGAAATGCTCCCCCGCCCATACCGAAGAAGCCCCCGATGAAGCCGAGAAAAATAAAGATAAGTGCTCCGGGAAGGGCCTTGACCAGTTGGTACTCGACAACCCTGCCCAGTGATCCTTCCCAATAAGATCCTCTGAGACCCAATTTTTCAGAAAGCGAATCAATATGTTCCGGTTCAGGGTACTCAGTTTTGCCGCCTCCGGTGAACAGAAAATATGCGATAACGAGCATGAGAACCCCAAGCGACAGGCGGACCAAACCGTCCCCGACAAGTCCTAACGCACTGTGAAGGTATATGGCGCAGACGCTCCCTGCAAGGGCACCGATGGTGATAGGGACGCCGCAGAAGAACACGACCCTCAGATTCGCCAGCCTGCTTTTCATAAAAGGTCCGGATGAAATCAATCCGCCGAACATGGCCACCACCAGGCCGGTCGCCCGTATTACAAGGCTGTCCATGGAGGTGAAACCGAGCATGATAGGGGTAAATATGACTCCCCCTCCTATGCCCGCAATAACCGCAATGATCGCTATGGCGGTGCTGATGAGAAATGAGCCCACTATTATGAGCCACATGGAGAAAGGATCGAGGATTTGGGTTCCCTGAACCTTTGAAAACACGGCCATGACAATGTAGCCGCCGACCAGTAGCATAATAAGAATTGTCAATTCCGGAACACTGGTCACGAGACGTCTGAATGCGCCTCTCTTTTTCTCCCTTGCCGCTTGTTTGCCGTCTTCTCTCATTTCTTCTGAAACAGCCGAGCTCGAAGCTGCATGCTCCATATGAAACCGCCTCCCGGATTCCGTAGTGATCTGTAGTAAAAGGTAAATATGCCTGCACTCAATCTGATACGGAACTGCACAGATCGAGAGGGATGTTTTGTAGCAGGTCTTTCCTGTTGCCGTCTTTACTATACTGTCGCTTATGAATCAATTTCAAAGTGTTCGAGTTTGTTCTGGAGTGAGGAAGGCGAATATTCTAATTATTTGAATGCAATCAATGTCTCGAGGACCAAAGTTTGAGCCTGGCGCAGAGATCGAGCAAGAACAGACGCTTTGAAATTGCTTGTTGTCACCGGGTCTTTCCGTGTCTGTAAGAACGGTCAATCGGAAAGATCCATGGGCTTCACCCCCACTCTCACTTCCTTCACCCCGTCCACTGATCTGGCAATCGCTTCGATATCGCCGACGAGGTCTTCCCCTTTGACGAGCAACGCCGCTGTATGTATCTGCACAAGACCCCGGGAAGCCACAACATCGACATCCGGCCTGAAATCCATAAGAGCGGCTTTCACCTGTGCAGCGATAGCGAGGTCTTCCACAGCCTGCTGTGATTCGGGAGTTGTTTTGAACGTATCAAGAGCCACTGTCTCGCAGATCACCTTCGCGGCATCGTCCGTTGACATCTTTCTCACATGGATCACCAGATCGTAGAGGCTTGGGTCACGAGTATCAATGCCATAGAGATGTTCACTCCATTTCCTCCGCTCTTCATCGTCTTGCTTGAGAATGTGTAAGGCTTCCTTCCTCGATATTCCTTCACGTTCCACTTCACTTCTGACCCGCTCTTCAAGGTCGGCGATGACCCGCACTTTCAGCACGTGAGAGATATGATTCGCAAAAAAGTGACCGGCGAGCCCGCAATAGACGACGTTGTCCTTCTTGAAATGCTGGAGAATCGCGGACCGTATGAAAGTGATATACCTGTCCTTCTTGTACCCGATTCTGTCGAGGATCGACGGTGCGTCATGGATTGCCCGGACCAGTTTGATTTCAGGCACATTGAATTCCTTTGAGGCTTCAAGAAGAACATCACGAGAAATACAGTCGTATTCAAGTCTTTCGCTGACTTTTTTCGCTACCTCCTGACCCTTGCTGTACGATCCCCTTGATATTGTAATGATCGACATTCAGTGTGATCCTCCTTTCCTGTCCGGTTCCCGCAACAGCAGCCCGATTCCTCAAGGCGCGCGTCCCGAAGCTATCGGGGCCGGCGCCCAATATCTGTTTGTGAACGGGCGCCAACTATATGTGACTCTCGAACCGAAAGCGATACCATAAATTCCGGGGCACGGGAAATATCCCCAGCGGATAAAAGCATTTTTTTTGCATAAAGTAAAGACTAATGAAAGACTTTTTTTGGGGAACTCGATAGAATTAAGCTGCGGTTTCTGCCTCTCAAGCGCATATGAAATTTTCTTGACTTCTTCATGAAATGCCGTTTTTCTAAATCAAGGAGGATCATTCATGGCCAGGAAGTATCACCACCTGTTCGGACCGGTACCATCACGCCGCTTCGGGCGCTCTCTGGGAGTGGATTTGACCCCGCCAAAAACATGCACCCTGGACTGCGTCTTCTGCCAACTCGGCCGGACTCCGAAGAAGTCTCTTGAGCGGAGGGAATATGTCCCGACAGGAGATGTGATCTCCGAGCTCGAAGACTGGCTGAGGACCAACGGCCAGGCCGATTACATTACCTTATCCGGTTCCGGTGAGCCCACTCTCCATTCCCATTTCGGAGAGATCCTGGAATTTGTGCGCAAGAACAGCAAGATTCCCACCCTGCTCTTGACCAACGGCACCATGCTTTACCTTCCCGAGGTGCGGGAGGCCGCCTCCCATGCCAGCATAGTCAAGGCATCGCTCAGTGCCTGGGATGACGCATCGTACGGTCTAGTGAACCGCCCGCATCCTTCCCTGCGCTTTGATATGCTGGTAGAAGGAGAAAAGGCCTTTCGGGCCGGATACGACGGAAAACTCTACCTGGAGGTCTTTCTTGTCAAGGGCATGAACGCGGCTCCTGAGGATGTACGGAAAATCGCGGCCTTGGCCAAGCAGGTAGCTCCTGACCGCATTCAACTGAATACAGCCGTTCGCCCGCCTGCGGAGGAGTATTCCGTACCCGTGACCGCGGACGAAATGGAAAGCCTGTGCGCCCTGTTCGACCCGCGGGCAGAGATCATTGCTGATTTCAGGTCGACACAGGGAACTCATATGCGAGTCACCCAGGATGCTATGGCGGCCATGCTGGAACGGCGTCCATGTACCGCGGAACAGATCGCACAGAGCTTCGGCATGCACATGAACGAAGTTTCAAAATATCTTGGCAGGCTGACAAGGAGTGGGCAGGTTGTGACGGAACGGAGGGATGGCTCGATCTACTACGCGGCACCATCCGAAAAGAGGAGAGACCCGGTATGAAATTCGTGATCGTTGGCGGCGATGCAGCCGGGATGAGCGCTGCAAGCCGCGCCAAGAGAAGAAGCCCCGACATGGAGGTGACTGTGCTGGAGCAGACCAGCGACGTCTCCTACAGCGCATGCGGGATGCCGTACAATATCGCCGATCCCGCAAGGGAAATAGACGACCTTATCGTGAGACCGGCTCAGATGTTCCGGGAAAAACAGGGAATAGACCTCAGAACCCGGTACCGGGTGGAGGTCATTGACCCGGCGCGGAAGACGGTCCGGGGGACCTCAGTCGAAGGTGATCCGTTCCAGGTGCCTTATGATAAATTGCTCATCGCTACCGGGGCGTCCCCGATAATCCCCCACTTGCCGGGATTTGATCTTCCCGGAGTCATGGGACTGAAGAACCTCGATGACGGGAGGCGAATCAAGAGATTCATAGCCGAACATGACGTTACCCGGGCGGTCATCATGGGAATGGGCTATATTGCCCTTGAGATGTGTGAGGCCCTTCGCGCCAGAAACATTGAAGTGGTCATGGTGAAACCGGGCCCCGTCTTTCTCCCCTGGATGCATGGAGATCTCTCTCTGATGGTCAGGGAAGAGGTCAAGGCCAATGGGATTATGCTCCATACGGGTCACGAGGTGAAAGGAATAGAGCAGGCGGTCGGAGGGCTCAAAGTGCTCTGCACCGACCTGGAGCTCGAAGGGCAGATGGTCCTGGTGGGAGTCGGTGTGAGGCCCAGCTCGGAGCTTGCCGAAAATGCCGGGCTCGCCCTGAGCGTCAAGAAATCCATCGCCGTGGACAAATCCCTGCGCACGTCAAACCAGGATATCTATGCGGCCGGGGACTGCGCCGATGCGTATCATGTCGTGACCGGTCAGAAGACCTGGATTCCTCTCGCCTTGCGGGCCAACAGGGCCGGGTGGGCTGCAGCCGACAATATCACGGGAGAAAAGGTGGCCCTTCCCGGCATTGCAGGGTCTGCAGTGTTCAAAGTGTTCGATCTCCAGGTGGCTCGCACCGGCCTGAATGTGGACGAGGCGAAAAGGGCGGGCTTTGATCCTGTTGAAATGATGATCCAAGGCAGGACCCGCGCCCATTCTCATCCTGGGGCGTCCAAGATAGGAGTACAGATGGTGGGGGACAGGAAAACCGGCCGTCTCCTCGGTGTACAGATGGTGGGTAGAGAAGGAGCGGCTCACCGGATTGATGCTCCGGCTGTTGCGCTTCAGGCCCATATGACCGTAGAAGAGTTCGTTCAGTGCGACCTGGCGTATGCCCCGCCTTTCGGCCCTGTATGGGACCCCATGCTCACGGCCGCCAATCAGCTCCTCAAGAAGCTGTGAGGAGCCTCCTCGCAACAATAATCCGTGCTTCTGCCGTGGCCCCCAGTCTTCCGGGGACTTCGGCATGTTTACCTCTCAGTCGGCGATGTCCTTTGGCCGCACGGCAGTTTCCACATGTTTTACGCCGGGAACTGAGGCAGCGATTTTCTCCAGCTCTTTTTCAAGCGCCAATTCCTTGGACCCTATTTCTGTTGTCTTTATCAGGACATTCCCGTCTGTTGCGAGAACTCGGACATCCGGTTTAACATCGATAACGGCTGCTCTGACCTCGGCCGCGAGGGCAAGGTCTTCTATCATTTTCTGAGACTCCGGGGTGGTCTTGAATTCTTCCAAGGTCACGGTATTGCAGATCATGTCTACAGCAGCAGCCACGCTTATTTTCTTGATGTGAATCACCAGATCATAGAGGGTGGGGTCCCCTGTATCTATCCCGTAGAGGTGGGTGCTCCACTTTCTCCGCTCTTCATCATCCTTCTGGAGAATATGGGCTGCTTCCTTTTCCGAAATTCCTTCCCGCTCCATCTCAAGCCGAACCCGGTCTTCAAAATCTGAAAGAATCCTTACCTTGAGGACGTGAGAGACCCCCCTGACGAAAAAATGCCCTGCCAGTCCGCAGTAGACCACATTGTCCTTCTTGAAATGTCTCAATATCGCCTCTTCGATAAAAGAAACGTATTTCTCCTTGCCATAGGCAAAGCGACCTAAAATGGAAGGCGCATCGTGGATAGCCCTCACCAGTTTGACTTCCGGAATGTTGAACCGCTCGGATGCTTCGAGCAGGACGTCACGAGAAATACACTCGTATCCAAGTCTTTCCCCCACTTTTTCAGCCACTTCCTTCCCTTTGCTGTAGGATCCTCTGGAAATGGTAATGATCGCCATGTTCGATCCTCCTCCCTGCAATTGTCCTATTTTCCTGCTGGTGTATTCCCCATTCAAAGGGGATGGCGTAGAAATCCTTTCTTCTCCAAGGCAATTCGAAAAAATACCATATTAATATAGCCTTCGTACGGAGGAAATGCAACCTTCAGCTCTTCCCCTAAATCCACCACCTGACTTTTGCTTAATGATTTTCACCGGGGGATTTGGTGAAATTCCTGATCGACCAGCAAGCTTGCTGGTCGATCAGAGCTTCCCCCGGATGCACGCACCCGCTCCCGGACCAAAGAGCTTTCAAGTTGCCGGTATTGCGTGCCGATAAGAATCACAGAGGACCGACGGGATCGACACCCAATACCATCCTCTCTTTCCTTCTTTGTCGAAACAAGGAAAGAGAGGGATTTATGGAGTTTACCATGAAGAGAAATGCTCTGAAGAGATGGATGCAAGGCGTTGTTCTTTTCCTTTCTGTTCTGGTGCTTTTTTCCGGGCACGGTTTGGCGATGGACGGGGGCCATTATTTTCGTGAGGGGACGAGACTGCTGAAGCAGGCGAAACCTGACCAGGCGGTGGCCAGTTTCACCGAGGCCATTCGTTTCGAGCCTGATAGCGCGGCCGCCTATACCAATCGTGGGCTCGCCTACTTCGAGCTTAACAAATACGCAAAGGCCAAACAGGATTTTTTCACGGCACTCCGGTTTTCACCTGATGATCAACAGGCGAACAACAACCTCGGAATCCTCTTTTGCGGTGAGAAAGACTACGATCAGGCGCTCTTCTATTTTCAGAAAGCCATAAAGGACAGCAAAGCACCGACCTCCTTCGACCTGATCGTGTACAGGAACCTGTCTTTCGTCTATATGAAAAAGGGTATGACAGAAGAGGCTTCAAAAGCATATGAAATGACAAGGGAAATTTCGGATAGGCAGCCAAACAGACTCAGCATGCGCCCGTACGGGGAAGGAGCCCATGACTACACTTTGACCCTGGGCTTCAGCACTGTCCCCTCCGGGGATAAGTAAGCGTCCGGTCAAAGGGGCCCCGAATGCCGCCAAGGGAAATGTTAGGTTTTTTTACGATCGATAAATTTGTTTACATGTTTGTTCCCAGCCCCTTCAAGGTGCCGCCCCAACCCGTGTCTATTTTCCCAATAATTTTAAAGCGATGAAACAGGGCACGTCCGTGAAAGCTGGGTCAAGATGTTTGGCATCTATTTTGCAAGGAGAAAAGCGAAAGCAGTTTCGGGAGTTTAACCCCCACAAAATTGTCAGGAAATGATCATGCGAAAACAAGACGCTTTTACACTGATTGAACTGCTGGTCACCATGGGTGTGCTGGCCATCATCCTCGCCATGGCCATCCCTGCCTTTTCCGTATGGCTCCCCCGGTATCACCTCAGATCGGGGGCGGACGACCTCTATTCAGAACTTCAGCTCACCA
>Ga0316583_10000217_pt1 | contig 15273 bp, 13 predicted proteins | sample J_170502JBrBrA_D_FD_204513 | JGI IMG/M metagenome (GOLD analysis project Ga0316583, IMG submission 204513) | Rhizosphere microbial communities from salt marsh grasses in Alabama, United States - J_170502JBrBrA | ecosystem: Host-associated > Plants > Roots > Rhizosphere | place: USA: Alabama... | reverse complement strand
TCCGGCTTCGGCGGCGCTCGACGGGCCCGTCGAGCGGGTGCCGGAAAGCCAAGGCTGACGGCGGACTACCGGTCAGGACGGCCGCCGCGCGGCCGGCTTGGCCAGGATCAGCGACCAAAACACCTTGTACTTGGACTTCGGTGTGTAGACCGCGGCGATGCCCATGCGGGTGGCGCCGGGCAGCAGCATATTCGACCTGTGCTCCGGCGACTCGCGCCAGCCCGAGAACGCCGATCCCAGCGTATGGTAGCCGGCGGCAATATTTTCAGCCGCGCGGTCGGCGTCGTAACCGGCATCCTTGAGCCGCGCCGCGAATGGCTCGCTGACCCGATGGCTGAGCTTGTTGCGAGCGGCCATCGCGCTCGCCTGCTCCTGCGCCATCCGCATCAGCACGGGGTCGAGCGCAACCGCCGGCAGCCCGCTGTTGGCGCGGTAGCCGGAGATCATCGACGCCGCGGCGGCGGCATCGAGCTGCGCGCCTGGCCGCGTAAGGTCGCGATCGAAGCTCGGCCCCTGCTCGGGCACATAACTTGTGGCGCAGGCCGCAAGCGCGAACAGGGCGAGCACGGCCAACAGCGAGCGGCGTTTCATTATTTGAGCCAATCCTAGATTCGCGAACGACGCACCGAGATGAGCCCGGCGATCGTGGCCGATTGATGTTGCCTGCGCCGAAAGGTCACTTCGCCTTCTGCAACACCTCCCAGATGCGCGCGGGTGTCGCCGGCATGTCGAGCTGCGCGCCCTTGGGCAGCGCGTCGAGGACCGCGTTGATCAGCGCCGGCGGCGCCGCGGTGGTGCCGGCTTCCCCGGCGCCTTTCACGCCCAGCGGATTGGTGCGGCAGGCGATCGGCAGATGCTCGACCGCAATCGGCGGCACCGTGTCGGCGCGCGGCATGGCGTAGTCCATGAACGAGCCGGAGACGAGTTGGCCGCTAGCGTCGTAGATGGTGTCTTCGCTGAGCGCCTGACCGAGCCCCTGCGCCACACCACCATGCACTTGCCCGGTGACGATGGTCTCGTCGAGCAGGTTGCCGCTGTCACCGACCGCCGTGTAGTTGACGATCTCGACCGCGCCGGTGTCGGGATCGATCTCGACTTCGGCCACATGGCAGCCGTTCGGGAACGACGGCGCGGTCTTCACCGTTCCGGTGGTGTCGAGGCTTTCCTCGACGCCACCCTGCTTCTTCAATTCGGCGGCGCGCGCCGCCACCTCGAACAGCGTCACCTCGCGGCCCGAGTTCTTCACGCTGAACTTGCCGTTGGCGTAGTCGATATCGCCCGCATCCGCCTGCAGTAACATGGCGGCGACGGGCTTGCCTTTCTCGATCACCTGATCGGTGGTCACCGCGATGGCGCCGCCGGTCATCATCGCCGAGCGCGAGGCGACCGCACCGAAGCCGGGCACGTCGCGATCGGAATCGCCCGAAGTGACCGTCACCTGCTCCGGCGCGATGCCGAGCTTGCGCGCGGTCACCTTGCCAAACACGGTCTGATGGCCCTGCCCGCTGCCGCCGGCCCCGATGCTGACGTCGACCTTGTCGCCACCGGGAAACGAGATACGCGCGGCTTCCTCCGGAAAGGCGCCGGCGATTTCCAGATACCCGCCAATGCCGATGCCGCGCAGCTTGCCGCGCTTTTTCGCTTCCTTTTTGCGGGCGGAAAAGCCGGCATAGTCGGCGGCAGCAAGCGCGCGCTCAAACACGGCGGGAAAATCGCCGCTGTCATAGGTGTTGCCGAAGGCCGTGGTGTAAGGGATTTTCGAGGGCGCGATCAGGTTGCGCCGGCGCAGCTCGGCCGCGTCAATGCCGGTTTGATCGGCGGCGACGTCGATCACGCGCTCCAGAAGATAGCTCGCTTCCGGCCGGCCGGCGCCACGATAAGGTCCGGTCGGCAACGTGTTGGTGAACACGCAACGCGCATTCACCTGCGCCAGCGGAATATCGTAGACCGTCGGCAAACAGCCGGCGATGTGCAGCGTGAAGACGAAATGGGCGACGCCGGTGAAATAGGCGCCGAGATTGCCGAGACCATTCACACGCAGCGCCAGGAAACGCCCGCGCTTGTTCAGCGCAAGCTCAACCGTCCAGAACGAGTCGCGACCCTGGTTGTCGCTGAGGAAGGCCTCCGCGCGCGTCGACACCCAATGCACCGGTCGCTTGAGTTCGCGGGCCGCATGCAGCATGGCGACGTATTCGGGATAGCACCAGCCCTTCATGCCGAACGCGCCGCCGAGGTCGTCGGTGATGACGTGCAACTGTTCCGGCTTGATGTTCATGGCGCCGGCCACCTGGCCCTGCACGCTGGCGTAGCCTTGCGTTCCGCAACGCAGCGTGAAGCGGTCGGCCTTGGCGTCATAGCTGGCCGTGGCCGTGCGCGGCTCGAGTGAGGCGACGACGAGGCGCTGATTGACCAGCTCAACCTCCACCACATGAGCAGCTTCCGCGAAGGCGCGATCGAGAGCGGCCTGCTTCTTGCCGTCGGGATCGGGCGGCGCACTCCAATCGAAACCGACATTGTCGGCCGCCTCGTCCCAGAGCAGCGGCGCGCCCGGCTTCACCGCGTCGCGCACGTCGGTCACCGGCGTCATCGGCTCATAATCCACCGCGACCATCTCGGCAGCCTCCTGCGCCTGCGCGGGGGTCCGTGCCAGCACCATCGCCACCGGCTCGCCGACATGCATGACGCGCTCCGCCGCCAGCGCCGGGCGGTCGGGCGAATAAGGCATCTTGCCGCCACGACCGGGGATCGGATGACCGTGCGAGAGCGAATGGTAGTGCTGCGCGGCAAGGTCGGAACCCGTGCAGACCGCGACAACGCCCTTCACCTCCTTGGCCGCGGCAACGTCAATGCGCGTAATGCGGGCGCAGGCGTGCGGCGAGCGCACGAAACAGGCGGCAAGCGCGCCCTCCGGCCTGACGTCGTCGCCGAACCGGCCGGCACCCTTGAGCAGCGGATCGTCTTCGACGCGGCCGTGCCAGACGGAAGCGTCGGCGGCGATGGAATTCGTCATGTGGAAATCTCCCGGCGTTCTCGACGTTCTCGGCGTTAAGCTTCGCTTAACCAAAGACGCGTTGCAATTAACTGCAAAACAACGGCTTAGGGAATACCACTAGCCGCGATTTTCGGGCGTGATTCAGGAGCAACATTTTGCCCGGGCTATCCGTATCTCGGGACTGGCGGCTAGCGGTGCTGGTCGGCGCCTTGGCGCTACCGACAAGCTTTGCGATTTATGAGACCGCGGCGTTCCCGGTCGCCGCCGGCTACGCATTCGTCACCGCGACGGCGGCGACCATCGCCGTGCTGGCCGATCTCGGCTGGGGCCTGCGCTCGCACAGCATGCGCATGCGGCTTGCGCTCGAGAACATGTCGGAAGGCCTGTGCATGTTCGACCGCAATGAACGGCTGGTCGTGTGCAACAACCGCTATTTGGATATGTACCAGCTGCCCGCAAAGGCCGCCATGCGCGGCACGTCACTTACCGAGCTGCTCGAATACCGCATCGCCCAAGGCAGCCTCACCCAGGATCCCGTGGAGTACCGCCGCAAACTGGTGACCTCGATCGAGGAGGGCCACACCACCACCACGGAAGCTGCAGCGCCCAACGGCCACACGACCGTGATCATCAACCGCCCGATGGCCGGCGGTGGCTGGGTGGCGACACACGAGGACATCACCGATCGCCGCAGCGCGGTGCGCGAACTCTCGCAGATGCAGGACGAGGCGGCGCGCCGCTCCGCCATCGAGCAGGCGATCGTGAGCTTCCGGGAACGGGTGGAAAGCCTACTGCGCACGGTGGTCGACGGCGCCGTCGCCATGCGCGGAACCGCCACCACGCTGCTCGCCAATTCCGAGCAGACCTCCAAGAGCGCCGAAGCGGCCGTGGCGACGTCCAACCAAGCCAGCGTCAACGTCGAGAGCGCGGCCTTCGCCACCGACCAGTTCACCGCGTCGATCGACGAGATCAACCGTCAGCTCTCGCGCACCACCGACATAGTGCGTTCGGCGGCGACGGAAGCGCAGGATACCAACCGCCGCATCACAGCGCTGGCCCAGGGTGCGCGGAAGATCGGCGACGTCATCAAACTGATCCGCACCATCGCCGGGCAGACCAACCTGCTCGCGCTCAACGCGACCATCGAGGCCGCGCGCGCGGGCGAATCCGGCAAGGGTTTCGCGGTGGTAGCGTCGGAAGTGAAATCACTCTCGGTGCAGACCACCAAGGCGACCGAAGATATCGAACGGCAGATCACCGCGGTGCAGGAAGCCACCTCCAGCGCGGTGGCGGCTATCGGTCATATCACCGAGCGCATGCAGGAAATTGACGGATCCGCCGCCGGTGTCTCCGCCGCGGTGAATCAGCAGAACGCGGCAACGGCGCAAATCTCCCTGAACGTCGCCTGCGCCGCCACCGGCGCCAAGGTTGTCCTCTCGGTGCTCAGCGAGATGGCCGGCGCGGCGATCGACACGCGGCATTCGGCCGAAAGTGTCCTCACCGCATCGCAGGCCGTCGAATCCGCGGCCGGCGACTTGCGCAATGAGGTCGAAGGGTTCCTCGACAGCGTCGCAATCTGAAGCCGTTATTGACCGGCTTTTCGCCCTCTCAAATTGACAATTGTCATTGAATGAAAATTGTGTTCGCCCGGGCCGGAAATCTTACAGGCGCGGTCGAAGTTTTACTGCAAGAGAACGCGCGCTCGGCTAGTTTGATGCGAGACAAGCAGCAAAGTTCGAGGCGGAGATACGAATGCGGTTGGGCTACTTCACGATGCCGGTGCATCCCATGGGTCGCGATTGGACGCAGACCTTGCACGAGGACCGCGAGGCAATCATCCTCGCCGACAAGCTCGGTTTCCATGACGCCTTCGTTGGCGAGCACCTGACCGACGCCTGTGAGAACATCACCAACAGCACGCTGTTCCTTGCGACCCTCATTAATTCGACCAAGACCATCAAGCTCGCCTCCGGCACCACCAATCTGTCGCAGATTCATCCTGTCGTGGTCGCGGCTAACGCGGCGATGTTCGATCACCTGTCGGAGGGACGCTTCATTCTCGGTGTCTCCGCCGGCGCGCTGACGTCGGACGCGGAGGTGCTCGGCATTCTCGATGAAGACCGCAACAAGATCTTCGCCGAAGCGATCCACGTCATCCTGGCGATCTGGGAGCGCGATACACCCTACGACATCGACTTTGCCGATAACCGCTTCAAGGTCTCGCTGAAGCGAACGGCCGCGCTCGAGCTCGGCGTCGGCTACATGCCCAAGCCGTTCCAAAAACCACGGCCGGAAATCGTCGGCACCGTGGTAGCGCCGTTCTCGCCGGGCGTAGTGCTGATGGGCAAGCGCGACTTCCATCCACTGTCGGCCAACTTCCTACTTTCCAGGCATCTCAAGTCGCATTGGCAGAATTACGCCAAGGGCAAGGCCGAGGTTGGCGAAAAGGCCAAGATCACCGACTGGCGCGTGGCGCGTACGATCTTCGTCGCCGACGACGACAAGACCGCTGAACGCTACGGCCGCACCGACGCGAAGAGCCCCTACCTCCACTACTTCAGCCAGATGTTCGGCAAGATGCGGCGCGGCGGCCGGCTCTACGTGTTCAAGAGCCACAGGGAGCAGCCGGACGACGAGATCACCGTGGATTTCGTCATGGACAATTGCGTGTTCGCCGGCACGGTCAACAAGGTGGTTGACCAGATCCTGGCGATGCACGAGGAGACCGGCGATTTCGGCGAACTGGTCTATGCCGGCATGGACTGGGTCGATCCCGCGCTTGCCAGGCGCTCGATGCAGTTGATGGCGGAAGAGGTGATGCCGCGTGTCAGCGCAGCCATCGGCAAGACCGCGGCGGCGGAGTAAGCTCTTTTGTTATTCCGGGACGGCGCAACGGCGCCGGACCCTGAATGACGATCAATTGAACGTCCCCTCGACCAGCTTCGCCACCGCCTGCGCGCCCTTGGTGAGATCAGCGACCGGGACGCACGCCGCCACGTAACGGTCGGGTCTGATCAGCAGCACGTGGTCGGAAAAACGCGCGAGGCGCTTGTCGGCTGTGCCGAGCGCGCGCACCGCGGTCACGCCCGCCGGCACGGTCTCATCATTGCCGTCGGGCCGCATCACCACGCAGCGCGACATGAAGGCGCCCCAGTCGCCGGACTGCAAGGCCCGCACAGCGGTATGCGGGCGGTTGCTGTGCACCAGCAGTGCAAAGCCCGTCCCGAGCGCCGCGTCGAGCCGCACCTCCGCGCGGTTCGCGGTGAGCACGCGCGGCTGCGGCAGCATGCGACCGACCAGCGTCTTCCTGGGCCCCGCCTTGTCGGGCACGACGAAGCCTTGCGAAAAACGCGGCGGCGGCTTGAACTTCATCTGCGCGATATAATCGCGCGCCCCGGGAAAGCGCGACAGCGCCAGGAAGCCGTATTCGAGCGCGAAGGCGGCGAGTGCATTCGGTGGCCGCATCACTTTGCCGATTTCGAGAGCGAGCTGGATCATGCGCCAGGCGTGGTCGCGCCTCTCGAGCTCGTAGCTCTCGAGCAGATTCGGCCCAAGCTGGTCCTGCACGACCGCGGCCAACTTCCAGGCGAGGTTGCTGGCGTCGCGCACGCCACTGTTCATGCCCTGGCCGGCAAACGGCGGCGTCAGATGGGTGGCGTCGCCCGCGAGCAGCACGCGCCCTTGCGACCAGCGCTCCGCGACGCGGGCATGAAACGTGTAGACCACCGTGCGCACGACGCGGCTCTGCGGCGCCGCCTCGTGCGTTTCCAACAGTTGCCGCACCATGGCCGGATCGAGCAGATCGGCATCGGTCTCGTGCTCGTGCAGCATGAACTCATAGCGGCGCGTGCGATGCGGACCCGGCAACGCGATGGTCGGCCGGGCGGGGTCTGACCACACCTTGGCGTGCGGAGAAGCCACGGCTGAGTCCTCCAGGTCGACGATCAGCCAGCGCTCGCGGAAGGTCGAACCGCTCATGTCGATTCCGAGTGCGCGGCGCACGAAGCTGGAGGCGCCGTCGCAGGCAACGAGATAGTCGCAGGTCAGATCGAAGGCATGGCCGTCGGCCTTGCGCAGACGCAAAGCAACACTGTCGCCCTTGTCCTCGAAGGCGATCAGCTCGTGATCAAACAGTGGGGCGACGTGGGGAAAGCGCGACAACGCGCCGTTCAACTGCGCTTCGAGAACCGGCTGACGGAAGGCGTTGCGAAGGGGAAAGCCGTAGGGCTGTTCGGTCGGCTGCACCTTGGCAAACAGGCGTCCGCGCGCGGAGTGGTAATGCAAGCCGTAGCCGGGCACGGTCTCGGCCATCACTTCGTCCGCAACGCCGGCGGCCTGCATAGTGCGCAGCGATTCGTCGTCGATGGAAACCGCGCGCGGCTCGTGCACGGTATCGGCGTTGCGTTCGATCAGCGCGCAGCCGACGCCGTAAACGCCGAGCAGATTGGCGAGCGTCAGGCCGGTCGGGCCGGCGCCGATCACGGCTACGGAAACGTGCGTACCCGGCACGACGGCGGGAAAACTCAGTGGGCCGGTGGCAGCCGCGAGGAAGAAACCGCGGCGGTGGGCGTCAGCTGCGGGCCGCCGTCGGACACCGCCGCGCCGTCCTCCGCGACAACATTACCGCCGCCATTGCTCGACACCGCCGGCTTGGGCGCGGGCAGCACGATCACGCGGGTGCCGACCTGGACGCGGCTGTAGAGGTCCTTGATGTCCGCGTTGAGCAACCGGATGCAGCCCGACGACACGAACTTGCCGATGGTCGAGGGCTGGTTGGTGCCGTGGATGCGGTAGAGCGTGTGTCCGAGATAGAGCGCGCGCGCGCCGAGGGGATTGCCTTTACCACCGGCCATCATGCGCGGCAGATACGGCTGACGCTCGATCATCTCCTTGGGCGGGAACCAGTCCGGCCATTCCTTCATGCGCGAAATACGCTCGATGCCCGACCAGGTGAAGCCTTCGCGGCCGACGCCGATGCCGTAGCGCATCGCCTTGCCGTGGCCGAGGACGAGATAGAGATGGGTGTGACCGGTATCGACGATGATGGTGCCGGCGCGCTCCTTCGTCTTGAAGTCGACGACTTGGCGCCTGAGGTTCGGCGGCAACTCCTGGGGCGTGCCGGTCTCCGGCTGATCGTCCGGCGGCAGAGTCATAACGCTCTGGCTGGTGGCGGACGCCTGGTCGGTGCCGATTGGGGCTGGCGGACGCACCGCGGTCGAATCGGCCTGGGTCGCGGGTGCACTCACCTGCGGTGGCCGGACAAAGGCGGGCGGTGGCGGGGCCGGCTCCTGGCCGCCAAAGAACCAGGCGCCGGGTGGCAACGCGCCGCCGGATTGCGAGGACTGCGCGAAAGCCGGCAGCGCCGTCGCCAAAATCAGCAAAAAAGCACCGAAGAATCGGATCATTGTTCTCTCGTAGCGGCTTTTCGGGGCCACGCCAAGGCAAGGCTGCGTTCACGCTTGCCCTGCGATCGCGGCGCAATCAAGACGGTTGGTAACCTGAAATCGTACTCAATTAGTGTACCAGCGGCGCCTGATAATGTTTTACGGGCCGCAACAGCAAGAGCGTAAGCGGTACCAAGATCAGGGCGAACACCCCGGCGATCCAGAACACATCGATATAGGCCAGCAAGGTCGACTGTTGTGCCACCGCCCGGCCGATCCACGCCATGGCCAACTCCTGGGCCCTATAGGCCGAGGCGCCGTGGCTGGCAAAATAGTGCGTCACCTGTTGGACGGTATGGTGGGACACTGGCGAGGAGGGGTGAACCCGCTCGGCCAGCCGCGAGTGGTGGAATTGGGTGCGACGCGCGAGTTCCGTGTTGGCGAGCGATATCCCGAAGCTGCCCCCCAGATTGCGCGACACATTGATCAGCGACGACGCTTGGTTGGTTTTGGTCGGCGGCAGGCCAGCATAGGCGGCGGTGTTGATCGGGATGAACAGGAACGGCAGCCCGATCATCTGGAAGATGCGCGCCGAGGCCAACCAGCCGAAAGTGACGTGACTGTCGAGGCCGGTCATGTGCCACATGGCCAGCGCGATGATGAACATGCCACAGGCGATCAGGTATTTGGCCTGGATTAGGTTCGTGATCTGGCCGGCCAGCGGCATCATCACCAGCATGGCAAGCCCGCCCGGCATCAGCGCCAATCCGGACAGGTAGGCGGTGTAGCCATACGCCTCCTGCATCATCTGCGGCAGGAGTTGGGTCGAGCCGAACAGGATGGCGCCAACCCCAAGCATGATCGCAAAGGCGGTGCCGAACTGGCGCGTCAGCACCAGCCGCACGTCGACGATCGGGTCGCGCCGGCTCAACTCCCAGGGCACGAACAACAGGAAGGCTACTACTGAGATCGCGGCGAAGGTGATGATGAAGCCGGACGAGAACCAATCATCGCGCTGGCCCTTGTCGAGCACGATCTCCAGACAGCCGAGCCACACCGTCACCAGCACGAAACCGATCCAGTCGATCTTGAGGCCGTGCTTCAGCCGCTCACGGCGCTCCTCGACGAGGGCCGGCGGCTCGACCAGCAGCCATTGCACCAGGCTCAACGAAAGAATGCCGAACGGGACGTTGATGAAGAAAATCCAATGCCACGAAAAATTATCGGTGATCCAACCGCCCAGCGTCGGCCCGATGGTCGGTGCGATGATGACCGCGATGCCGTAGAGCGCGAAGGCCTGTGCGCGCTTTTCCGGCGGGAAGGTGTCAGCCAGGATCGACTGCTCGCTCGGCGCCATGCCGCCGCCGCTCAGGCCCTGCAGAACGCGGAAGAAGATGAGCGATTGCAGGTTCCAGGACAGCCCGCACATCAGCGAGCTCACCGTGAAGCCGGTCACGCACAACATATAGAATCGCTTGCGGCCAATGACGCTAGCGAGCCAGCCGCTCACCGGGATGATGACGGCGTTGGCGACAAGATAAGTGGTGAGGATCCAGGTCGCCTCGTCCACGCCGGCAGCGAGATCGCCGGCGATGTTCAACAGCGCCACATTGGCAATAGAGGTGTCTAGCACCAGCATGAACGTGGCGATCGACACCACGATGGCGATAAGCCACGGATTATGATCGCCAGCCGCCGAACGGCTCAGCGCTGCGCGGCCAGCCTGAGGCGCATCGCTCATTGCACCTTGACCGACGGCACCACCGACATGCCGGGACCGAGGTATACGTCCGGCTTGCGGTCGAACACGATCTTGACCGGCACGCGCTGCACCACTTTGACGAAGTTGCCGGTGGCGTTTTCCGGCGGCAGCAGGCTGAAGGCGGTGCCGCTGCCGGCCTGAATGCTCTGCAGGTGGCCGTGGAAGGTCTTGCCGGGATAGGCATCAACCGTGATCGTCACTGGTTGGCCGACGCGCAGGCTGCCGAGCGCGGTCTCCTTGAAATTGGCGATCACCCAGACCTGCTCCGGCACCAGCGCCATCACGGCCTGACCGGGCTGGACGTAATCGCCCTTGGCAACGCCGAGGTTGGCGATATGGCCGGTTGTCGGCGCCGCGATGGTGGTGCGGGAGAGATTGATTTCGGCCTGATTGACAGCGGCCTTGGCGGCGTCGACCTGGGCACGGGCGCTACGAACCTGCGTCTTCAGCACATCGAGCTGTTTCTCAGACGCGGTCGCATTGGCCTTGGCACCGGCAAGCGCCGCTTGTTTCTGCGTCAGGTCGGAGGCCGCCTGTTGCGCCTGTTGCTGCGTGCCGGCATTGCGCTTCAGCAGGGCCTGATAGCGCTCGTTCTGCTGCTGCGCGTACTGCAAGGCCGCCTGCGCCTCGTCCACCTGATTCTGCGCTTGCTGAATTTTGGCCTGCTGCGCCGCGATCTGCGCGTGCAGATTGGCGACGCTGGCATTGGCCTGCTCCAGCTGCGCCTTCGCCTGTTGCAGCGAGGCCTGGTAGTTGCGCGGATCGATGCGCACCAGCTCGGTGCCAGCTGTGACCCGCTCGTTATCCGTCACCGGCACGGCAACGACGGTGCCGGCGACCTGCGGGCTGATCGACACCGTGCGGGCGGCGATGAAGGCGTCGGTCGTCGACTCGAACTGCCGCGCATGCAACCACCAGCGCGCGCCATACGCCACGGCGCCGATGGCAGCGAGCGCGACAATGGCAGCAATGAGCCGACGACGACGCCTCGCAGCGGGCCGCGCGCGATCATCGCCATTATCCCCGCGCCCGCCCTGTTGAGCTGCGTCGCCTTGCTGCTGTCCGTCGTGCGGGCTCAGACTGGGCGATTGATCGGGCATGTGCCCGGGCTGCTCCGCCTCGACAGGCTGCTGATGGTTTTCCCGTAATGCCATGGAATGGTCGCGTCCGCGAACGGCTGACGTGGCCCCCCAGACAAAATAGTCTCAAAAGATGAAAGTTCCAGTCCGCTTGGCAGGCAAGCGCTTGGCGCAAGTCAGGATTTTTCTTCGTTCGCCATCTCCGCCAGCACCTTCTTGGCGACCCGCTGACAATCGACCGCGGCTGGGAAGCCACAATAGACCGCAATGTGCCGTAGAATTGCCGAGAGTTCCTCCTTGGTCAGCCCGTTGCGCATGGCGCCGCGGAAATGCAGCTCGAATTCGTGCATACGGCCGAGGCAGGCGATCATGCCGAGATTGAGGATGCTGCGATCGCGTGGCTTTAGCCGGTCGTCGCCCCAGACCGCACCCCAGGCGAATTCGGTGAGCAGCGCCTGGAAGTCGCGGTTGAAATCGTCGATGTTGGCCATGGTGCCGTCGACGTAGTCGTCGCCCAGCACCTTACGGCGCATGGCCATGCCGCGATCGTAACGGGTCTGATCCATCGTCATTCATTTCCCTCCCGGGTTGAGACGGCGCCTTTTCGCCGGTTTCGGACCCATGTTGACAGGAGAGGACCGATCTCGTCCATTCCGGTCAGCCATTTAATGAACGGGCTCGGTATGAAAATAGCCATCGTCGGCGGCGGCATTTGCGGGCTCTCGCTCGCGCTCAATCTCAAGCAGCGCGGCGTCGAATGCGCCGTTTACGAGCGCGCGCCGCAAATCAAGGAACTGGGCGTCGGCATCACCGTGCTGCCCCATGCCATGCGCGAATTCAGCGCGCTGGGCATCGGCGACAAATTGCTCGCTACCGGCATCGAGAACCGCGAAAGCTGCTTCTTCAATCGCTTCGGCCAGCTCATCTACAAGGAGCCGCGCGGCAAGTTCGCCGGCTACCAGTATCCGGAAGTTGGCATCCATCGCGGCAAGCTGCACCTGATCCTCTACGAGGCCGCGATGGCGGCGCTCGGGGCCGATGCCATCCACACCGACCGCGAATGCACCGGCGTCGAGCAGGACGAGCGCGGCGCCACGTTGCATTTCAAGCGCAGCTCGACAGGCGAAGCTTTGCCGGATGCCACCGCGGACGTGGTGGTCGCCTGCGACGGCGTCAATTCGGCGATCCGCAGGCAATTCTATCCCGACGACCGCGTGGTGTTTTCCGGCATCAACACCTGGCGCGGCGTGACCCGGCATAAGCCGATCCTGGGCGGGCGCACCTATATGCGCGTCGGCTCCATCCTCACCGGCAAGATCGTGATCTATCCGATCGTCGATGACATCGACGGCCAGGGCAACCAGCTCATCAATTGGATGGCCGAGATTCAGCGCGATACCACCGAAGCCAACGATTGGAACAAGCCGGGCGACCTCGCCGACTTCTTCCCGATCTACGAAAGCTGGCGCTTCGACTGGCTGAACGTGGCGCAGATGATCCGCGACGCCGATCAGATCCTGGAATACCCCATGGTCGACAAGGACCCGATCGATCAGTGGACCTTCGGCCGTGTCACCTTGGCCGGCGACGCAGCCCACCCGATGTATCCGCGCGGGTCCAACGGCGCCGCGCAAGCCGCGATCGACGCGCGCACGCTGGCGGATTTCTTGCGCTCAAGTACCGACCCGCGCGAAGCACTGAAAGCCTACGAAGCCGCCCGGAGCGGCCCGGCAGCCCGCGTGGTGCGCACCAACCGCGAGCACCCGCCGGATTTCATCAACATCAAGGTCGAGGAACTGGTCGGCGACAAGCCATTCGACGACCTCGACAAATACATTACCCAGGACGAGCTCCGGGCGCTGAGCGAGAATTATAAGCGCATCGCCGGCTTTGCGCTGTCGGACGTAGGACAGGGGCGGTAAAGCGGCCGGAACTCCGGCCTTTGGACGGCGGGCCACTGAGTCTGCGCCCAGGGGCACCACCGGCGGCCTACGGCAGGCTATGCGCCCCGCCCACGGCTGGATTGAAAATATTTGCGGGCCAATACCTTAACAGGCACCCTCCGACCGATCCGGGGCCCGAAACCTGTTTCCTCCCAGCACAGGATTCGCCACCCTGAGACGTTCAATAGTAAAGACCGGGGCTATAATGGATTGGTTTTTTCGATGGCGACCGCCGCAACCCAATGGATGACAGCGACGAAGCGCTCATGGCCCAGGTCGCAAAGGGCGATCAACGGGCCTACCGCGAGCTCGCCGGGCGCCATCTGCCGGCCATGCTCGGGCTGGCCCGGCGCGTCCTCGGTAATGCGGCCGACGCCGAGGACGTGGTGCAGGAAGCCATGCTGCGGGTCTGGACCCACGCTCCACGCTGGCAGCCGTTGGCGGCGTTCCGCACCTGGCTCACCCGGGTCGTGGTCAACCTGTGCCTCGACCGCAAGCGTAAGGCGCGTTGGGTGGACCTGGAAGCGGCCGGCGAGATCGTCGACCCGACCCCCGGCGCGGCCGAGCGCTCGGAAACCGACGAGCGAGAACGGCAACTGGCCGGCGCCATCGCGCAATTGCCGGCGCGCCAGCGCACCGCGATCGTGCTCACCTACAATGAGGGGCTGAGCAATGCGCAGGTGGCCAAGGTACTGGATACCACCGTTTCGGCGGTGGAGACTTTGCTGATACGCGGCAAGCAGAACCTGCGCCGCGCGTTAGGGAACCTGATCAACGAGGACTAGCGTCATGAATGCCGAGTTGCTGCAGACCTTTCTCGATCGCCATGGCGCCGATCCGGCGCGCTGGCCCGCGCACGAGCGCGCCAAGGTCGAAGGGCTGATTGCGGGTGACCCCGAGGCGCGCCGCGCGTTCGAGAAGGCGCGCCGGCTCGACGCCGCGCTCGGTCGCTACGGCGACGCCGCCGCGCCCGACAATGCCGCCCTCGCCCGCCTGACGGCGAAGCTCAACGGCCCGCTGCCGGCGCAAAAGCGGCCGTTCTGGCGGCTGCCGGCGGTGTTGCTCGACTGGCAGTTCGCCCCGGCCTGGCCGCGCATGGCCGCGCTCGCCTGCTGCGCGGTGCTCGGTTTCGCCATCGGCCTCACCGGCATCGACCGCCAGTTCGACACCCAGACGACTACCTCGGTTTCCAGCAGCGACGTGTCCGCCAGCGTTTTCGAGTCCGAGCCGTTCCCCGGGGTACAGCCATGAGCGAGCCGACAAGTGGGGCTGAGATAAGTTCCGGCGCCCCACGCCGCGGCACGCGCTGGCTGCTGCTCGGCTCGCTGGCGCTCAACCTGTTTTTCGTCGGTATCGCAGTGGCGATGCTGGTGCGCGGCCCGCCGCCGCCGCGGCACTGGCACCACAACGTCTTCGAGCGCGTGAACCGCCTAGCCGACGCCTTACCTTCGGCCGATGAGAAGATCGTGCGCGACGCCATGGACGCAAATCACGCGGCCATCGCCAGGGCGCAAGACGGCCTGCACGACAGCCGTGATGCCATCCGCGCCACCTTGCGGCAGCAGCCGTTCAAGGAGGACGCCTTGCGCGCGGCCATGGCCAAGGCCCGCGCCGCGCGCCAGACTTTTGACGAGGTGATCCAGGGAGTCTTTGCTAGCGCCGCCGCCAAGATGTCGCCCGCCGGCCGCCAGGCGCTCGCCGACTGGCCGCGCGGTCGTAGACGGGAGAGGAACCCGCGATAGCTCGGCGCCACGTCCGTTTTCGTGCCAACAGTGATTGAAAGTCATCGATATGGGTGAGGGTGAGGGGATCATTGGCTCGAGAAGAAAACGCTATGCGCGGCCGGTGATGACCATACTGCAAGGCTTCGTTCTGGCGCTCCCGCTCGGTGGCTGCTGGCTCACCGGCAAGCCGCCGGAGCCCGGGCTCGCTATTCCGGCGGCCTACCGTTTCGGTGCGCAGAGCCCCAAGCTCGCACAAGCCGCGCTTCCCAAGCTGGACTGGTGGCGTTCGTTCCATTCGCGCGAGCTGACCAAGGTGGTCGAAAACGCGCGTGATGCCAATCTCGACATCGCCGCCGCGGTCGCTCGCATCGTGCAGGCCGACGCCCAGG
>Ga0316583_10000216_pt1 | contig 15315 bp, 11 predicted proteins | sample J_170502JBrBrA_D_FD_204513 | JGI IMG/M metagenome (GOLD analysis project Ga0316583, IMG submission 204513) | Rhizosphere microbial communities from salt marsh grasses in Alabama, United States - J_170502JBrBrA | ecosystem: Host-associated > Plants > Roots > Rhizosphere | place: USA: Alabama... | reverse complement strand
TCGTAGACCAGCGGTTGGGGCTCTACCGCAGGCACGGCACCAGTGAAAGCGACCGCCTGTTCGCGTCGGGCAGGGACATGGACGAGTTGTACGTGTTCTACAGTCGGATCTACGCAAACTTCGAGTACGACGCACCGCTGCGCCTGCTGGCGAAGATCTGCGAAACGGCAAAACTCCTCGGTACCGGGCCTTGCCAAGCCTTTGCCAGGCTGAAAGACGAGTCGTCGCCGCTGTCGTGTCGGATTCGGGAGCAAAGACGCGACATTGTGCCGCTGGTTGCCCGAGTAGCGCTGGCCTGGCCGATGCTGGCGGCAGAGCGGCGGCAAGCGCTCGATCTGCTGCGGGATCTGGGTTGGGAGCAGCCCGGTGCGGTACCGGAAGACCTGGTCGCCAAGGTCCGAAGCGATCGCAGCCAGCCCGCCGAGGAACTGCGGCCACCGGTGGAAAGGGCGCTCCGGGAAGTCGATGGCGAGCATTTCGCCCGTCGCATGCATGGTCAGTGGCGAGTACGGCCGCGTTTCATTTTTCCGGTCGATCCCTCGCAAGCGACGGCGGCGCGGGAGGCGCTGACCGGGCAGTTGTACGACGACTGGCGGATCGCCGAGTACCCGGATGCGTTGAGCGCGGCAGGCCTCGACGACTGGGTGGTGCTGATGCCGCCGGGAACGCGCCTGGCACCCGAAGCCTTGTTCTCGCTGGCCGATGCCATCAACCTCAAGCCGCAATGGCAGATGATCTACACCGACGATGCCACAGCATGGTGCACGCCGCGTTTCAAGCCCGACTTTGATCCAGTGCTACTGGCAAGCAGCGACTACCTTGGCGTTATCGCGGTATCGGGTACCGTATTTGCCGCCGTGGCATCTCCGACGTCAGTGGCGTCCGAGCTGCCCTACGTCCTGGCCTGGCAGATTGCCGGCACGCTCGGCGAGGCGGTGATCGGCCATTTGTCAAAGTGCCTGTTCCTGCTGCCCGAAGGCTATTCCGGCGCGACGCGCGAACTGCGCCACACCTGCGTCGACGCCCATTTCGCACGCCTCGGGCGTTCCGTCTCGTGGCCGGAAAGCGCTTGGCTGCGCATCGCCATTCCGGGTGAACCACCACCGGTAACCATGATCGTTCCCGGGGGCAGCGAGCGCGACCTGGAGGCGCTGGCTGCCGGCACCGACTATCCGACCCTGACCCGACTGGACTGCGCGGCAACGCCTGCGGCACTCAGCGCCGCGCTTGCCGCCGTCGCCGACGATCTGACGCTGGTGGTGTTGCCCGGCCTGCAACCCGCCGACCCGCAGTGGCTACGGCTTCTGGTCGAGACGCTGGTCGGCTGGAATGCCAGCGCGGTCGGCGCCGCAATCGTCCGCGAACAGGCACTGGTCGATGCCGGACTGGTTCTCGGGATCGGCGGCAGCATCGGCCCCATGCTGCCAGGCGCGCGCTTCGGTACCGCGGACGACCCGTTGGGGCGCGCGGCGCTACCGCATCAGGTCTCGGCGCTCTCCGGCCAATGCCTACTGCTGTCCACCGCGGCGTTGGCCGCCATCGGCGACCTCGATACCGACTACGTTTCACTGGCAGGCTGTCTCGCCGACGCCTGCCTGCGCCTTCAAGGCACGGGCCACAGGCTGTTGTGGACACCGGCGGCGGTGCTTGAGCAGACCGCACCGCCGCCGGTACAGCCGCTCGAGGCGCCGGATCGCTTCGTCGACCGCTACCTTGGGCAGTTGGCCAACGATCCCTATTGGAACCGCAACCTGTCTCTAACTAACGGCAACAGCGACGTCGAGACCGATCTGGTGCCGCGCTGGGAACCGACGCGGCGCGACGCGCTACGGGTGCTGGCGCTGCCGATGCCGCCTTCGGGTCAGGCCGAGTATCGGGTCACGGCGCCGATGCGCATGCTCGACGAACTCGGCCTGGCGCAGGTCACCCTGGCCTGCGAACCGCACCCCGGGCGCGCACGGGCGCCAACGCCGGTGGAGCTCGAACGCCTAGCGCCCGATGTGCTCTATGCCCAAGCCGCCTTCGATGACATCCGGCTCAAAGGCCTGGTAGCCGCCGCCCGCTACAAGCCGTCGCTGCTGCGCGTGTTTTCGCTCGACGACCGAGTATCGGATATCCCAGACTACAACGCATCCAATAAGGCGCTGCCGCAGGCGGCGGTAGTCGAACGGATGAAGCTGGCGCTCAAGAGTTGCCAACGACTGGTCGTGTCGACGCCACCACTGGCGGAGCTTTACCGGCACGACGTCGACGACATCCGTATCGTTCCCAACCGCCTTGAAAGGACTCTATGGCAAACAGCGTCGGTGCCGCGCCACCGCGTCGGTGGTAAGCCGCGGGTCGGTTGGGCCGGCGCCTTGCAGCACGAGGGCGACCTGGCGATCATCGCACCGGTGATCGAGGCACTGGCCAGCGAGGTCGACTGGATTTTCTTCGGCATGATCCCGGCCGGCTGCGAAAAGTACGTCGCCGAGTTCTATCCACCGGTGAAGCCTTATGCCGCCTACCCGGCCAAGCTCGGCTCGCTGGCGCTCGATCTCGCCCTGGCGCCGCTCGAGATCAACTTGTTCAACGAGGCCAAGAGCAACCTGCGTCTGCTCGAATACGGATTCTTCGGCTGGCCGGTGATCGCCTCCGACATCGTACCCTACCAGACCGACGAGGCGCCGGTCTGTCGTGTCGCCAACCGCGCCGAAGCTTGGCTGGGCGCGATCCGCGAGCGCCTGGCCGATCGCGACGCACTGCGCGCCGAGGGCGAGCGGCTACGCGAATGGGTACACGCTCGCTACTTCCTCGAGGATTGGCCCGACGACTGGTTGAGCGCGCTGACTCCAGGCAGCACCTCAACACCAGCTGCGGCCGCGTCGGCAAGAATCTTCATCCGCGACCCGGCCGAGGATATCCAAGGCGGCTGGCAACCCGAAGTACATGACGGCTTGCCGCGCATCCTCGCCTATGCGCAGACGACGCGCATCCACGACTACCGCGGCGCCTCGCCGTTGCGCGCACTGGGCGATGCCGGCCTCGCCCATACCATGCTCGTGGGCAAACCAAACTCGAGCGTCGTCAGCTATCTGCCCTCGAGCGAGGTCGAGCGCCTGGCGCCGACCTCGACCTACTGGCATCTCATCATCGACGACCTTAGGCTCGAAGGGCTCCGGCGCTGCGCGCGCGACTTTCCCGATCTGCTGCGCGTCTATTCCATCGATGACCGCGTCGGCGATCTGCCGCCGACCCATCCGCAGGCGGCCGTCTTCTCCGGTGGTCTGCTCGACGGCCGCGTTCGCGAGGCGTTGCGAGACTGCCAGCGCCTTGTCGTCACCACGCAGCCGCTGGCCGAGCTTTACGGTAGCCTGGTCGAGTCGGTGCACGTCGTTCCAAACCGGCTCGAAACGGCTATCTGGCGGGAAATCGCGCCGCCCCCAAGAACAACGACACGCCGCCGGCCGCGCGTCGGCTGGGCCGGCGCGCAGCAACATCATGGCGACCTGGCGCTGATCGCGCCGGTGGTGGCCGAACTGGCCGACGAGGTGGACTGGGTGTTCCTGGGCATGATGCCGCCAGGTTGCGAACGTCATGTGCGCGAGTTCCACGCTCCGGTAAACTTCCGTGACTATCCAGCCAAACTGGCCAGCCTCGATCTCGACATCGCCGTAGCACCGCTCGAAATCAACCCATTCAACGAAGCCAAGAGCAACCTGCGCCTGCTCGACTACGGCTGGCTCGGCTGGCCGGTCGTGTGCACCGACATCCTGCCTTACCGCATCGATAAGCCACCCGTCATGCGCGTCACCAACACCACGGCGGCGTGGACCGAGGCGATCCGCGCCTTGGCCGCCGATCCGGAGGCCGCGCGCCGCCGGGGCGAAGCGCTCCGGCAATGGGTGTACGCCGGCTACCTGCTCGAAGACGGTATCGGCGACTGGCTGCGCGCGCTTACTTGAGCGCTTCGGGCAAGGCTTGCAGCACCGCCGCAGTTACCGAAGTCCAGTCGCCGGCCGTCTGCTGACGGAAGATGCGCATACTCGGATACCAGGGCGTGTCGACCCGGTCCTGCAGCCAGCGCCATTCGCCCTCGCTCGACAGCAGCAGCCAGACCGGCTTGCCCATGGCGCCAGCAAGATGCGCCACCGCGGTATCGGTGGCGATGACGAGATCGAGGCCGGCGACCAGCGCCGCGGTATCGTCGAAGTCACGCACCAGGGGCATGGGATCGACGAACTTGCCCTTGGCCAGTCTTTCCAGGCGCCAGTCTTCGAAACCCGCGTGCTGAAGGTTGACCCAGGCGGCATCGGCATCGCTGAGCAGGACATCGACAGCGTCCAGCGGCAGGTCGAAGCGATGGCGGTACCTGAGCCGCTTGCCGCCCGACCAGCACAGGCCGACACGTTTCCTGCCGTCGGCGGGCAGGTAGGTCTGCCAAATCGCCTTCTTGACCGTGTCCGGCCACAGATAGGGCGCCGGCATGGTCCATTGCATGACCGGCAGGCTTACCGCCTGTGCGATGCTGACCAGCGGTACCTGCCAGCGAAAAGCAGCGGCAGACGGCATCTCGGTCGTCACCTCGGCAATGTCGGCCAGCGAGCGCTTGAACAGCGGCGCCAACCCTGGCCGCGTCACCAGCACGATATGCTTGAACAGCGGCGCGATGCGCTGCAACAGGCGCACGAACTGCAAGTTGTCGCCGAAGCCTTGCTCCGAATGCACCAACAACTGGTCGCGGTCGGGATCGGTGACCTCACCCTGCCATTGCGGCAGTTGTGGCCAGTCGCGTCGAGTGCGCTGCGTCTCGCGTCGGCGCCAGCGCGCTTCATAGTGCTTCCAGCCAGGATCGGTGCGGCCGCGCATGAGCAGGAAGCAGGCGTAGGAGAAGCTCGCTTCGGCGTCGTCGGGTACGACTGACAGCGCCTGCCGGTAGGCGGCATCGGCCTCGTCGTCCCGGCGCAGCCAGCCTAGCACGTTGGCCCGACTGATCTGGAGCGCGATGCTGTCGGGCACCGAGGCCAGCGCCGTCTCGAAACGTTCGAGCGCCTCCTGATAGCGGAACTGCTCGCGCCGAACGATGCCCTCCTGGTTGACGAGGTCGAGCGAATCGGCACCGAACTGCCGGGCCATGGCAATGGCACTGGCAGCATCGGCGAACCAGCCCTGGTCGACGAACACCTTGGCCAGGGCAGCGTAAGTGGCGGCATCGTCCTGCTGTTCCTCGATGAGCGCGGTGAACATGTCGATTGCATCACGTACGGCACCGGCCGCGGCCTTGGCTTCGGCCAGATTGGTGCGTACCAGCCGATCGCCGGGGGCGTGTTCGAGGGCGGCCTTGAAATGGCCCACCGCCTGGGCGGCGTCGCCGAGATCGAGACAGACAACACCCAGATTGTTGAACAGGTCGAACGAACGGCCACCGGCATCGATGGCGGCCTGGTAGTGGCTGCGCGCGCCGTCGAGGTCGTCGACGGCATGCAGGCAGGCGGCGAGCATGGCGTGCGCCTCGAAGTCCTTTGGCGTTGCAGCGCAGATCTCGTCCAGGACCCGGCGCGCGTCATCGAGACGACCCTGCTCGACTAGTTTGCGCGCCGAGCCTTTCTGCTCCGTCAGCTCACCGCCGTCGGCGCTCGGCGCCACGACCAGGCGCCCGGCCGGCTTGATCACGTTCAGGGTCAGTTCGATCTCGGCATAAACGTTCCACTGGCCGTCACCGGCCGCGCGCAACTGAGCCTCGGTGATCTCGCCCCGCTGCAAGCGCTCCAACCACTCGGGCTTTGGCTTCATGGTGCATGCGGCCAATTCGAAGTCGATACCCAGGTACTTGCCGAGCGGCGTATTGGCGGCGCCCAGGCGCTCGTATTCGGCACAGTTGCGCTGACTGAACAAGGCCAGGCCGTCCAGGGTGACGGCGCGCACATGGGTGGGGTCGCCCCAGAAGTCGTCGCAACGCGGATGCGGCACTTTGATATGGATCGTGGCGCCGTCGCAGCAGACCCGCCACAGTTCCTTCATGATGCCGAGGTACACCGACGGCTGCTGGCCCAGATGTTCGAGGACATGAATGAGTTCGACCGCGTCGACGGAATCGTCCGGCCAGGGCCACGGCGTCTGCTCGAGATTGAGCACCACGTCGGGTTGGCAGCTGGCATACATATCGACATTGACGTAACCGTCGCGCTTGCGCGAGCCGCAGCCAAGATTCAGTTTGAGCTTGTTCTGTTCGCTGCTCACGAATAGTCCCTCATGGTCACAGAGAGTCGGCCGGATAGAGTCCCGAGCCGGCCCGCACGCACATCAGATTGAATACGTAGCCCAAGTCTTCCCTGACGAATTCGTCCGCCGCCAGGTAACGATAGAAGCTGGCGCCGCGCATATCGAGCCCCACATCCTCCTCGCCAATGTTGATGACGGCACAACGGTAGCCGCGCGTTTCGAAGAAAAATCGCAGGTCCCGTTCGGTAGCGCCACCCGTGGCCAGCGCGCCGCGGTTGACTTCGCAGACCATCATGTCCGGAGCATAAAGATCGAACCACCGCTGAGCACCGCGGAGAATGTTCATTTCGACCCCCTCGGCATCGATCTTCATCACCCGTGGCCGTGCCGGCAAGCCATCGCGGAACAGATCGTCGAGGCAGGTGACCTGAACCTGCACGCTCGCGGTACCGTGATTGTCCAGCAAGGAACATTCGCCCTCGTTGTCCGCGTTGAGGTGAAAAATCGCCGACCCGGTCCGATCGGCCACGGCCAGCGGCAGCGGCACCACGTTGGTGAAACGGTTGGCGAGCACGTTGCGCAACAGGCGTCGGTAGCTGTCGGGCATTGGCTCGAAAGCGATGACGGTACCCGTAGCACCGACCGCAAGCCGGAACAGCAGCGTAAAGTAGCCAACATGGGCACCAATATCGATGGCGATGTCGCCCTGCCTCAGCGCACCTAGCGCCAGCAGCGAAGTGTTACTGTCGTAGAGTTGCCCCTGCTCGGCAATCTGGTACATCACCTTCTGCGTGTAGGCCTGCCGGCTGACCACCAGGGTCGCCGTCTCGGGCGCCCGGCCTTCGCGGGCCACGGCCAAGCCGCAGACGCCCTCGTCGCCGAGCGTGTCGTGAAACACCCAGACCGCCGGGTCACCACCCGGATTGACGCGACGCATTCCCTTCGGCTCAAGCATGGCCTTGGTCTCCCGTTGCCGCCATCAAGTTCGTCAATGCCTGTGCGGTCCGCTCGACCACCGGTTGCCAGTCGCCGAACTCGCGCTGGCGGAAGATGCGCATGGTCGGATACCAAGGGCTGTCCTCGCGCGGCGGTAACCAGCGCCAGTCGGTGTCGAAGCGGTCGAGCATCCAGATCGGCTTACCCATGGCGCCCGCCAGATGGGCCACGGCGGTATCGACGCTGATCACCAGGTCGAGATCGGCGATCAGGGCCGCTGTGTCGGCGAAGTTGCGCACATCCGACATGACATCGAAGAAGCGCCCGCTCAGACCGTTGTCGGCGATCTCGGCGGCTTCCTTGCCGTACTGCAGATTCACCCAGGAAATGCCGTCGACATCGAACAACGGCAACAACTTGTTCAGGGCGACGGTCTTGGCCGAGCGATAGATGAAGGTCTCCGCCGTCGCCCAAGCCAGGCCGACGCGCGGACGGCCAACGCCGGCCAGGTGCTGCCGCCATTCCGCCGCCAGCGCCAGCGGCGGCTGAATATAGATGCCGAACTCCGGTATGTTGGTCGCCGTCGTACCGCAACGCCAGGGCAGCGACATCAGCGGGCAATGAACATCGTGCTCGGGGATCGGCTGGCCCCAGGGAAGGATCTCGCATTGTTCCGGCGCCAATGACGATCGCAACAGGTCGACCAGGCGGTGCAGCGCGTAGTGGATGACACGCACGGTCGGGAAGCGCGCCTTCAGTTCGAGGACATAGCGGATAAACTGGAGGTTGTCGCCGAAACCCTGCTCAGCAAATATTAGTATTGTTCTGCCATCGAGCGGCTCGCCGCCCCAGGCCGGCGTCGTCAGCGGCGGCCGCTTTTCCTTTAGCTGAGGCAGCTTCCAGCGCGACTCATAGTATGGCCAGCCTTCTTCCAACTTACCTTTGGTCAACTTGAGCAGGCCCAGGTTCAACTGTGCCGACGCCTGCCCTGGCTGCTCGGCCAGCACTCGGCGGAACTCGGCCTCGGCCTCGGCAAAGCGTCGCTGGCGCATCAATACGGCGCCATAGTTGTTGCGGGCATCGATGCTGGATGGATCGAGCTTGACGGCCTGGCGCAGCATGGCTTCTGCTTCATCGAGCGCGCTGTAGCGCGACATCAGCGAGCCGAGATTGGTGCGTGCCGCCGACAACCCCGGATTTGCCTCCACGGCACGATCGAGCGCCGCCATGGCTTCCCGTTCCAGGCCGAGCTTGCCCAGCACCAAGGCCAGGTTGTTCCAGGCCTCGGCCATGCCCGGCTCCATATCGACTGCGCGTTCGAATGCCGCGCGCGCTCCGGCCAGTTCACCGGCAGCATGCAGCGAGTTGCCGAGAAAGAAGAAGGCGATGGCATGGGCGTCCGGATCGGCCGCCAACTGCTGCCACAAGGCCCGATGCTTGGCGGGATCGTCACTGGTCTCCAGCAGTACACCAAGATCATTTACGTAGACTGCATTGCGCGGTGCCAAGCGCAATGCCTCGGTATAGGCATCAATGGCGCCTTGGATATCGCCGACGGACTTGAGCAGGTCGCCGTGCAGCTTGCAGATGTCATCGCCGACAGTCTTGACCTGAGCCAGGGCAGTCAGGGCCGCCTCGGCATCGCCTTGGACTTGCAGGCAGCGGGCCAGATTGAAGCTGAGATTGTCGTCGCCGCCACACCGGTTCAAGGCATCGAGAAGTGTCGATTGCGCCTCGTCTACACGCCCGGCGGCCATCAGTGCCGCGCCGTAGTCGGCCTGAATTCTGGCGTCGTCGGGGGCCGCGCGGGCGGCCCGGGCCAGAAGATCGACGGCCTCGACCACCTTGCCGGCCTGGAGGCGGATACCGCCCAATGCGGCCAACAGGGCCGGGTGGTCCGGCTTCTGGGCCAGGGCGGCAAGGACTTGCGCCTCCATTCCTGCCTGGTTTTCGCCGGTCTGCCCGTTCATCGGTTATCGGTCATTGAGTACCGGGAGCCGAGTTTAGCATCGGGTACCCGCGGTCCGGCCTCAAGTTTTTCCGCCCCCCGTCGTAATAGGGCTCAAGGGATGATTCCCCCAAAGTCTCCGAAAGCTCGGGGACCCGATCACCGGATCAGCAAGGAGATACAAAATGGCAGCCACCGTCTATACCAACCTCTACTCGCTCGATGCGCAGAGGAACCTGAACAAGAACGTCGCCGGTCTCACGACCGCCATCCAACGCCTGTCTTCCGGCCTGCGCGTCAACTCGGCGCAGGACGACGCCGCCGGCCTCGCCGTGGCCTCCAAGATGGAAGCCCAAGCGCGCGGCCTGACCGTCGCCGAACGTAACGCCTCGGACGGCATTTCCTACGCTCAAACCGCCGACAGCGCGCTGTCCAGCGTTTCCGACATGCTGCAGCGTATGCGCGAACTGGCGACCCAGGCCCTGAACGGCGCCATCGGCGACACGGAACGCGGCTACATCAACAACGAATATTCGCAACTGCAGGCGGAAGCCGTACGCATCGAAGGCGCGGCCAAGATCAACGGCACCAGCGTGTTCGGCAGCTTCACCTTCCAGGTTGGCTCCGAAGCCAGCGACACCTTAGCGGCAAGCTTCTCCAGCACCGACATCTCCGGCACCAGCGTGTCGACCTCGGCTGCAGCCGCCACGGCGCTGGGCAGCGTCGATGCCTGGCTCGGCTCGATGGCCTCCCAGCGTGCCACGATTGGTGGCGTGCAAAGCCGCCTGACCAATACCATCACCTACCTCGAAGCCGCGGTCGAGAACCAGACCGCTGCCCGCAGCCGGATCATGGACGCCGACTTCGCGGCCGAAACCGCGAACCTCACCCGGGCCCAGATCCTGCAGCAAGCCGGTACGGCGATGGTGGCGCAAGCCAACACGATCCCGCAGAACGTGCTGACCCTGCTCCGCTAATAGCCACCCGCTACTGGTCACGGAATCGACAGGAGACCGGTAGCGGGCCAAAGGCCCCTACCGGTTTGCGGATTTTGAGGAGAACAACATGGCACTGGGACCAATCGACATGAGGGTACCGGCTGCGCTAGCCCAGGACGGACGCACGGCAAACGTGCCGGCGCGCGCCCAGACAAGCCAAGCGCCCCCTGCGAATGCCGTCAGGTTCGCCACGCCAGCCCCGGCACAGGCCGATCAGACCGCCGCCAAACGCCAGGATGTAGAATCGGCAGCTAGGAAAGCCAACGACTTCGTCCAGGCATCGGCACGCGAGATCGAATTCACGGTCGACGATTCCACCGGCGAAACGGTGGTCAAGGTCGTCGATCAGGCGACCAATCAGGTTATTCGGCAAATTCCATCACAGGAAATGCTGGAGATCGCGCAGGCCCTGGATCAGCTGCAAGGGTTACTGGTGAAGCAAAAGGCATAGGCACGGTCGCGATTTTCGGAGAGTCGTCATGAGCACCTGGTCAACCGGCTTGATCACCTCGTCAGGAGTTGGATCCGGCCTCGACGTCGAAACCATCATCACCAAGTTGATGGCCGTCGAGAAGGCACCCTTGAATGCGCTCGAGACGAAAAAGACCACCTACAACTCCGAAATCTCGGCGTTGGGCAAGATCAAGAGCGATTTGTCGGCGTTGCAGGACGCGGTACAAGCGTTTTCGACCAGCAGTGGCGTCAACGCATTCTCGGCTGCCGTCGCCGACGATACCGTCGCCACGGCGAGCGCCAGCAGCAGCGCCATCGGCGGCAGCTACACCCTCGAAGTACAGCAGCTGGCATCCGCCAACAAGCTGCTTTCGGCGGCCGGTGCCGATGCCTCGGCCGGCGGTACGCTGACGATTGAGATTGGCAGCGTTTCGGGTAGCACCTTTACCTCCAGCTCATCGGTCGATGTCACGATCAATGCCGGCTCCACGCTTTCTGATGTTGCCGACGCAATCAACGCCGCCAACGCCGGCGTCAATGCCACGGTCATCAGTGGCGCCAGCGGCGACCAGCTCGTCGTCACCAGCCAGACCTCGGGCGCCGCCGGCCTGGTCAAGATCAGTTCGGCCGATCTTACCGCGCTGACCTACGACCCGGTCACAGCCACCGGCGGCATGACCGAGAAGACGGCCGGCCAGGATGCCATCGTTTTCGTCGACGGCATCCAGATCGCCGACACCACCAGCAACACGGTCACCGACGCCGTCACCGGCGTCACGCTCAATCTGGTTGGCACCAATACCGGCAGTCCGACGACGTTGACCGTGAGCACCGACACTTCGGCGCTGGAAACCAAGCTCAACAGCTTCGTCACCGCCTACAACGACCTGGCGACGCTGGTCAAAGGCCTCACCGGCTATGACACCACGACCGGAAACGCCGGCGCCCTCAACGGCGACACTACCGTTACGCAGATCATGAACGATCTGCGCAACGCCATTTTCACGGTGCCTGCCGGCGCCTCGAGCAGCTACGAGACCTTATCCTCGCTGGGCGTCGAGTTCCAGAGCGACGGCTCCCTGACGCTCGACTCGTCGACGCTGCAAACAGCGATGGACACCAACTATGCCGCCGTCGCCGCCACCATCAGCAGCTACGGCAGTGCGCTCGACACGACACTAAGCAACGCCCTCGACGTCGAGGGACCGCTCGCCGTTCATACCGACGGCATCAACACGATGATCAGCGACATCAACGATCGCGAGGATCAGCTGAACGTCCAGCTGACGGCGATCGAGGCCCGTTACCGCGCCCAATTCACGGCGCTCGATACCTTGGTGGCCCAGATGCAGACGACGTCGTCTTACTTGACCCAGCAACTGGCCGCGCTGACCAAGACCAGTAGCTCTTCTTAGTTCGGAGGATCACGTGTTCGCCACCGCCAGCAGCGCCGCCACCGCCTATCAAAACGTCGGTCTGGAAACTTCGGTCCGCAACTCGAACCCGCACCAGTTGGTCGTCCTGCTGCTTGCCGGCGCCCGCCAAGCGATCCTGCTCGCCCGCGGCGGCATCGAGCAGAAGGACGTTCCGCTCAAGGGCAGCTCGATTACGCGCGCCATCGATATCATCCTCAACGGCCTGCGCGCCAGCCTCGATCAGGAGAAAGGCGGCCAGATCGCCACCAATCTGGGCAGCCTCTACGAATACATGGCACGCCGGTTGCTGCGGGCCAACCTGGAAAATGACATTGCCGCCCTCGACGAAGTACTGCGTTTGCTGACCGAAGTTCAGGAAGCTTGGGAAGCTATCGCCGACAAAGGCGTCTCCGGCGGCACGGCAGCGGTCGCCCCCCCGGCGGTCGCCGCAAGCGGCAGGTAATCGGCCGAGGAATAGGCTGCCGATCCTGTTGCTCTTTGCTGAATAGGAGCGCAGCACGAGGGTTACCATGGTTCTGATGCCTTCCCAAATCGAAATCTACGAGCAAATGAGCGTGCTCTCGACCCGCATGGTCGAGGCGGCGCGGGCGGGCAATTGGGACAACCTGATCGAGTTGGAAAAGTCGGTGTCGTCGCTACGCGACGTACTCATGGCCGACGAAGATCCCAACGCCAATCTGACACCCGAACAGTCGCTGCGCAAGGCGCTGATCATTCAGCACATCCTCGACGACGACGCCGAGATCCGGCGCCATACCGAGCCGTGGATGGAACAACTGCGCGCGTACCTGAGTTCGGGCTCGAAAAGAAAGCAGCTCGCCCGAGCCTACGGTTCGCGCTGAGGGACGGCGCCACCGCGCCGCCGCCTGATCCCCTGGGTCCGCCATGGTCCTGATCCCGCCCGATGCCGGCATCCGCATGCGCATGGAGACTGAATCCAACCTCCTGCAGCCGATCCGGCCGACGCACGAGCTTACCGCCAACCTGCCCGAACTTCAGGCCGGACAGGCATTTACCGCGCGCATCCTCGAATCTTTGCCGGACAACATGTTCAGGGCATTGGTCGCCGGCAAGCAGCTGACGCTGCAACTGCCGGAAGGCGCCAATCCCGGCGACAGTCTCGAACTGGTGGTGGTCGGCCGCAGCGATAGGAGCGTGATCGCCCAACGGGTCGACACATCCGCGACACCGCCGCCGGCCGAACAGCCCTACGCCAACGCCAACATCTCGCGCGCCGGCCAGATGATCGGCCAGTTGCTGCTGCCCGAAGGCGAGACACCGCAGCCGGCACCGTTGACTCGCGGCCAGCCGCTGCTGCCCCAGGCGCCAGCCACTGCCGCCGAGTTGGCGCCGACGCTGGCCAAGGCCGTCAGTCAAAGCGGCCTGTTCTACGAAGCGCACCAGGCGGAATGGGTAGCCGGACGCCGGCCGATCGAGTCGCTGCAGGCGGAGCCACACGGCCAAGTGAAAGCCTCGGCTACGCCCGGCACCGGAACGACGGCCACAACGGCGCCGACGAACACAGCGACGCCGGCAAACACGACGACACCGGCGACCAGTACCCCCCAACTCGTCGGCAGTGACAGCGCCGGCGACAAACCCGTCCAGCATAACCCGTCATCGCCGATGCCCGACCAACTGCGCCCACTGGTGCAGCAGCAACTCGACGCCGTCGGCACCCAGCGCCTCGCCTGGCATGGCGAGGTCTGGCCCGGACAGGTGATGGATCTTCAGATCGAGCGCGAACAGATCGAGGAGCGCGATGCCCGCGACGGCGATACCGATGACAGCGCACAACGCTGGAGCACAACGTTACGCCTGAGCATGCCGCGTCTGGGCACCATCGACGCCACGCTGCAACTCGTCGGCAACGACCTGCGTCTGCGGCTGGCCACGGGCAACGACGCCGCTGCCACGGACCTGCGCACCAACGTCGCCGCGCTGATCCGGGCCCTCGGCGCCGCCGGGGTTTCGATGCAAGCGTTCGAGGTCGGCCATGGACCCGGATAAACCGGCGCCACCCGGCGACCATCGCGCGCTCGCGGTTGCCCTGGCCTATGCGCCGGGCGACGCCGCGCCCAAGGTGGTCGCCAAGGGCCGCGGCTTCATCGCCGACGAGATCATCGCCCGAGCCCGTCAACACGACATCTACGTGCACGAGTCGTCGGAACTGGTGGCCCTGCTGATGCAGGTGGATCTCGACGCCCATATCCCGCCACAGCTGTACGTCGCGGTGGCGGAACTGTTGGCATGGCTTTACCGGGTTGAACGTCAGGAGGAGCAATCCGGGTAGAATCGGTGTGCTATGAGTCATCAGGAGAAGGGCGCCAACGAGCAGCCTCCGGCTATCGAGCCGCTCGTCGAACCCGCCGACTACTCGAAATACCTGCTGCACGGCAAGACCGAAGTAGTCTTCGTCTTGCAGGCCCTGCGCGCCGCCGCCGACCGCATCACGGTGTACTTCAACGACGGCAAGGACTTCCTACTCACTACGGTCATCGCCGTCGACGACCACGGCGTCACGCTCGACTTCGGCAGCGACACCGAGATGAACCGCCGCGCCCTCGCCACCGACAAGTTGTTCTGCGCCACCAGCCACGACAAGGTACGCATACAGTTCCTGCTGTCGGGCGTTAGGCAGATCGAGGCCGCCGACGGCCCGGCTTTTCACGCCGAACTGCCGGAATCCGTGCTGCGCCTGCAGCGGCGCGAATACTATCGCCTGACGACGCCGATCGCCCGGCCGCTGAAGTGCCAGGTGCCGATGACGGCGCCGGACGGCAAAGTGCACAAGATCGAAGTCAGCATCATCGACATCAGCGGCGGCGGCCTCGCCATCATGGTGCCGCCGGCCGGCATTACGTTCGAACCGGGCATGGAATTCCCCTCTTGCCGCATCGAATTGCCCGAGGTGGGCTTCGTCGTCGCCACCTTGCAAGTGCGCAACCTGTTCGAGGTCACGTTGCGCTCCGGCGGCCACGTCAGCCGCGCCGGCTGCCAATTCGTCGACCTGCCGGGCTCGATGCTGACCCTGGTGCAGCGCTACATCGTGAAAGTCGAACGCGAACGCAAAGCGCGCGAGACGGGCATGCGCTGAAGCACCGCCGGCGGGTCAATCGTAACAATCGAGCGAAGCGAGCCGTATAGTCGCCTCCCCGCCCTCCCCCTCAATCCCTCTCCCGGAGGCAAAGGGAAGCAGACTGCCCCTTCTCTCTCTGGGACAAGGGCGGGAGGTTGAGGGGGCGGGCGAATATGCCCATCTTCTGCTTTCATCGCACGGCGACTGCTCAGCGACAACGCCGATAGACGCAGAAGAGAACCTCACACCTGCATGTTTATGATG
>Ga0316583_10000215_pt1 | contig 15326 bp, 14 predicted proteins | sample J_170502JBrBrA_D_FD_204513 | JGI IMG/M metagenome (GOLD analysis project Ga0316583, IMG submission 204513) | Rhizosphere microbial communities from salt marsh grasses in Alabama, United States - J_170502JBrBrA | ecosystem: Host-associated > Plants > Roots > Rhizosphere | place: USA: Alabama... | reverse complement strand
GCCGCGCCCTGCTGCGTCTATTGTCACAGCAGGGCGCGGCCCGATTCAATCCATGCTGACACGGCGGGTGATGTCCCTCAACCTCGGGACAGTTGAATTGTGACGAAAATCCGAATAATTTTTATATAAGATGATTCTGGTATGTACAGACGCATGTTAAAGATCTACGAGGCGGAGCAGGTCACCGATGCCGAACAGGTGCGGGGCATGCTGGAGGCGCGCGGTATCGATGCCCGCACATTCGGCGAATACACCTATAATGCCCCGGGGGTGAATCCCCTGGCCTGGCCCGAGGTATGGATCATGGATGACGGGGATTTTGACGCAGCCAGGGCGCTGGTCCGCGAGTATGAGGAGATCGCGCGGCGTGCCGCAGCACTCCCCCCCGACGCGAGCCGGCGCTGGCGTTGCCGTCATTGTGGTGAATGCAACGAAGAGACCTTCGCCTTGTGCTGGAAATGTGGAGCGCCGTTGCCCGGTGAATAGCGGTCATATAAATCATTAAAACAAGTACGTTGCTATCCTTTTATACATGCGGCGGTAAAGAATCCAGGTGTCTATAGCAATACGGGCGGCCATCATCAAGTTGTTACTGCGCACCTTTGCGCTGTTCCCTTTGCCCGTGGTGCATGCTATCGGTGCCGCATTGGGTTGGTTGATGGCGATAACACCCAACGATGTGCGCCGCGTATCGCGTATCAATATCGACATGTGTTTTCCGCAGCTGACGCCTTCGCGCCGTCGCCGGTTGTTGGTGCAGAGTCTGGTTGAGAGCGGCAAGACGGCCCTGGAATTCGCGCCCCTGTGGTTTTGGTCCGAAGACAAGATTCTCGCATTGATCAAAGCCGCCCCGGGGCGGCAGCGGCTGGATGATCTGCTTAATAAAGGCAAGGGCGTGATATTGCTGATTCCCCATCTCGGGGCATGGGAGCTGGCGTCCATTTATGTCTCCATGTGCTTTGCGGAAAAATATCCTGTTACCGGTTTGTACCGGCCCCCGCGCATGGGGGCGTTGGATATGATGATTCGTCGCGCGCGGGAACGCTTCGGTGCGCGGATGGTGCCGACCACCATGACGGGTGTGCGAACCCTGTACCATACACTGAATAAGGGGGGGGTCGTCGGCGTACTGCCCGATCAGGAACCCGGCACGGGGAATCCGCTATTCGCCCCCTTTTTTGGCGTGCCCGCAAACACTATGGGGCTGGTGTCCAAACTGATGACCCGCACCCGGGCCGAGGCGGTCTATGTATATTTCACCCGTCTGTCGGGCGGCCGCGGTTTTGAGGTGCATTTCCTGCCCGCGTCGCCCGGCCTCGATGACAAAGACCTGCACATAGCCACTCAAAGGCTTAATGAAGGGGTGGAGGTATGCATCAGGCAATACCCTGAGCAGTATCAGTGGGGTTATAAGCGGTTTCGCACCCGCCCGCCTGGCGAGGCCGGAGTGTATTAAATTTTTTTCAGGCGCCTGAGAAAAACACCCATTTCCTTGGCGGCCTGTCTGTCGCCCTTGGCCTCGGCGGCGGCAATCCCGGCCTCGTAGGCGGCGATGGCCTCGCGGTCGCGGCCGCATTCTCCCAAGGCCTTGGCATAGCTCTTCCACGCGGCGGAGAAGCCCGGGGCCAGAGTCACCGCATGGTGCAGTTGCTCCACCGCCCTGGCGTAGTCCCCTTGACTCATGTACGCATTACCCAAACCGAGACGCAGTATGGCGGTGTCCTGGCCTTTGGCCAGCAACGCCTCCAAATTGTCTATCACGCTCATGGTCGGAGTGTCGCCTGTCGTGGATTAGGGGTTTTAGACCCGAAACTCGGAACTCGAGACCCGGGGTTCTTAGACTTTGAGCCCGACAAACAGTGCCTCGTCGCGAAAGCCTTGGGATGTATCGCCCACCGTGCCTTCTTCACGGTAGGCCAGCACGCGCAGGGCGGGAAACATCCTCAGCAGCTCGTTGTCTCCGAGGCGGAAAATCTCCTGGGACGGGCCGGCGGGAGTGACGCAGGCGCGGGTGAATGTCTGGAAGAACAACAACCCGCCCGGACGCAGGGCGTTGACCAAGTGCCCGGACAGGTCCCGCTCCAGAAAGTGGGCCATGACGATCACGTCCAGGGAGCCGGGGGCGGGGGGGTGTCCAATGGCGTCGTGAACCCGACCGTGCAGCGGAAGACCCTCGGCCTCGGCGTAGGCCTGCAGTTTGGTGATGGCCACGTTGGAGATATCCCAGGCCTGGGTTACCAGGCCGCGACGGGCGAGAAACAGGGCATTGGCGCCCAGGCCGCACGCCAAGTCCAGGGCCTCGCCGGAGTGCGGCAGCAGGTGGGCGTAATCACGCAGCACCCGCGCCGGTTCCCCGGTGCCCGGTTCCGATGCTTTATAGCGTTGGTCCCATTTGTTCTGTAAGGATTGGTCATCCATCATCGGACTCCTGATGCGGTTCCGGACTGCAGGCCGCCTCTACTTGCGCCAGAAATCGGGTGTGAGCAGCACCAGCAGGGTAAAGACCTCCAGACGCCCCAGCAGCATGGCAAAACACAGGATCCACTTGGCCGTACCTGAAACCGTGTTGTAATTAGGCTCCACGACACCCAGCCCCGGACCCATATTGTTGATGCAGGCGGCCACGGCGGAGAATGACGAAACCAGATCCAGTCCGGTGGCGGCCACCATCAGCGACATGAGGATATAACACAGGACATAGAGAGAGAAGAATCCCCATACCGCTTCCACCACCCGATCGGACAGGGGCTTGTTGCCGACCTTGACAATGAGCTGGGCATTGGGGTGAATCAGGCGTTTGATCTCGCGCATGCCCTGCTTGAACAGCAGTAGTGCCCGTATGACCTTCATGCCCCCCGCCGAAGAGCCGCCGCAGCCGCCGATGAAGCTGATCAGCAACAGCAAGGCGGGCAGGAACGTGGGCCAGTGATGAAACTGGGCGGTGGTGAATCCGGTGCTGGTGCCGATGGATATAGTCTGGAAGACACCGTGGTCTAAGGCCTGGGCGAAGCTGTGGAACGTCCCGGAGGCATACAGATAAACGCTGGTAATGACGGCGACCACGGCGAGTACCGTCAGGTAGGCCTTGAGTTCAGCGTCCATGAAGTAGGTCTTCAGACTCAGCTTGCGCCACGCGACAAAGTGCAGAAAGAAGTTCATACCTGACAACACCATGAACACATCCGCCACCGCGTAAATTTTGGGATTGTTGAAATACCCCATGCTGTCGTCGTGGGTAGAGAAGCCGCCGGTGGATACGGTGGCGAAGCTGTGGGCGATGGCGTCGAACGGCGTCATGCCGGCGAGCCAGTAGCCCAGGGCGCAGGCGACGGTCAGGCCAAGGTACAGGTACCACAGGGCCTTGGCGGTCTCGGTGATGCGCGGCGTCAATTTGTCTTCCTTCATCAGGCCGGGGATCTCGGCACGGTACAGCTGCATGCCTCCGATGCCCAACATGGGCAGGATAGCCACTGCCAACACGACGATGCCCAATCCGCCCAGCCACTGCAGCTGCGAACGGTAATAGAGCAACGACAGCGGCAGGTCATCGATGCCGACGATGACCGTGGCCCCCGTGGTGGTCAAGCCGGAGATGGCCTCGAATAACGAATCGGTGAGGGTTAGGTGCGGGCTGAGCATGAATGGCAGGGCGCTGAACAGGCTCAGCACCAGCCAGAACAGCGCCACCACCAGAAAGCCGTCACGCACCCGCAGGTCACGGCGGTGATGGCGCACTGGCAGCCATATCAGCAGACCGGTGGTCAGGGTCAACACGAACGGTGTCATAAACGCATAGGCGATGTGGTCATTGTCCAGCCACGACAACACCGTCGGCGGCAGCATGGTGATACTGAACAGCGTCAGCAGCAGGCCGAGGATACGTTGTGTGGCAAGCAGCTGCATCAGTCAATGACGCAGTGCATGATGGAGTGGTACATGGGCGGTGGTGCCGCAGCGGCGATCATGGGTGCTGCATAACGGGCTTGAGCACGCGGTGGCGATTCAGTGGAGGCGGATGAGGATGCGCGTGCGTCATGAATGAAGGACACCGGCCGGGTTAAATAAAGGTGATGCCCACCTGGAACAACCGTTCCACGTCGGAGATGCGTTTTTTGTCCACCATGAACAGAATCACGTGATCGTCCGCCTCGACCACGGTGTCGCGGTGGGCGATGATGACGTCATCGTTTCTCACCAGGGCGCCGATGGTTATTCCTGGGGGCAGCTTGATCTCTTCCAGGCGGCGCCCGACCACCTTGGACGAGCGATAATCCCCGTGGGCGACGGCCTCAATGGCCTCGGCGGCGCCGCGTCTCAGGGAGTGGACCACCACCACGTCGCCGCGGCGCACATGGGCCAGCAGGCTGCCGATGGTGGCCGTCTGCGGCGAGATGGCGATGTCGATAACGCCGCTCTCCACCAGCTCCACATAAGCGGCCCGATTGATCAGGGCCATGACTTTGCGTGCCCCGAGGCGCTTGGCCAGCATGGCGGATAATATGTTGGCCTCGTCGTCATTGGTGACCGCGCAGAATACGTCGGCGTGCTCGATGTTTTCATCCAGGAGCAGGGTTTCGTCTGCGGCGTCGCCGCGTAGCACAATGGTCTTTTCCAGTTCCTCGGAGATGGCGCGCGAACGCTCGACATTATGCTCGATCAGCTTGATGTGGTATTTGTTTTCCATGGCCAGGGCGAGGCCCTTGCCGATGTTGCCACCGCCGGCGATGATGACGCGTTTCACTGGTTTGTCCAGCTTGCGCATCTCGCTCATGACAGTGCGGATGTCGTTGCGCGCCGCGATGAAGAACACCTCGTCGTCTGCCTCGATGATGGTGTCGCCAAGGGGAGTGATGGGCGCGCCGCGGCGAAAGATGGCCGCCACCCGTGTCTCCACACCCGGGATGTGCTTGCGAAGTTCGCGCAGTTCTTGCCCTACCAGCGGACCGCCGTAATAGGCCCGCACACCCACCAGCTGCACCTTGCCGCCGGCGAAGCCGAGTACCTGCAGGGCACCGGGATAATCGATCAGCCGCTGCACGTATTCGATCACCAGTTGCTCGGGACTGATCAACACATCCACGGGCAAGGCATCCTGGGTGAACAGCTCCGGGTGCATGAGGTAGCCCCGGTCGCGCACCCGGGCGATTTTCGTCGGTGTGTGAAACAGGGTGTAGGCGACCTGGCAGGCGATCATGTTGGTCTCGTCACTGTTGGTGACGGCGATCACCATGTCGGCGTCGTCTGCGCCGGCACGGCTCAGGACTTCGGGGTGAGAGGCGTGACCATAAACGGTGCGGATGTCCATGCGGTCCTGCAATTCCTGCAGCTTGCGCGCGTCACTGTCCACCACCGTAATGTCGTTGGCCTCGCTGGCAAGGTTGGCGGCCACCGAGGAACCCACCTGTCCAGCCCCCAGAATGATGATCTTCATACCTTGATAACGATTGTGCTGAAGCCATGAAAGGGCCTTATAGTATCACTCGTCACAGCCCGAACCTAGCCTGCATACGGTAAGAAAGCGCCGTTAGCGGCCGCTGATTTGGGGGTCCCCCCCCATGGGTTCGAGTGGCGCGTTTCAGGTCCCGGGCCGTAGGTGCCGGGTTTGGAAGAATCACCGGTTTTCATCTTGTAATCTCCATCCGTCATTCCGCGGGTGTGCTCATCCGCTTTTATCAGCCCTTTATTATTCCTCTTTTGGGTTGATGCCCAGTGCACGCAGCTTGCGGTACAAGTGGGTGCGCTCCATGCCGGCGGCCTTGGCCACGCGGCCGACGCTGCCGCCGCTTTCGCGCAGCTGATGTTCCAGGTAGGCCTTCTCAAACTGTTCCCGGGCCTCGCGCAGGGGCAGGTTGAATTCATAGGGGACTCCGGCGTCCAAGGGAGCGGTGGGTTTGCCCAGGGCGATCTCCACTTCATCAAGGCTGATCTCGTCGCCGGAGCCCAGGATGAGCATGCGCTGCACAAGGTTCTTTAGCTCGCGTACATTGCCCGGCCAGGCGTAATTGCGCAGTTTGTTCAGCGCCGCCACCGTGAAGCTGCGATAGGGCAGGTTGTCCTGGTTGACGAATACGTTGATGTAGTAGTTGACCAGCTCGGGGATGTCCTCATAGTGTTCGCGCAGGGGCGGGATGTGTACAGGCACCACGTTCAGGTGATAATAGAGGTCCTCGCGGAACTGCCCGGCGCGCACCTCCAGTTCCAGGTTGTGATGGGTGGCGGCGATAATGCGGGCGTCGAATTGCACCTGGGCGCTGCCGTTGATACGCAGGAACGAGCGGCTCTCCAGGGCCGCGAGGAGCCACGCCTGGATATCCGCCTCCATGTCCCCCAACTCGTCGAGAAACAGGGTGCCGCCATTGGCCTGCTCCAGGTAGCCGTAGCGGATCTTTTCCCCATCTTCCCTGCCGAACAGCTCCACGGCACGGTTCTCCCGGGTGATGGAGGCCACGCTGACGGTGACGAACGGGCCGTTGCTGCGCACGCTGCATGAGTGTATGTAACGTGCAAACATCTCCTTGCCACTGCCGGCATCGCCGCTGATGAGCACCCACGCATCGTGTTGGGCGACGCGCTTGAGCTTGTCGCGCAGTTGTTGCATGACGATACTCTTGCCGACCACCTCCACCGGTTGGAGGTGGCGCTTGAGGTTGATGTTCTCGCGCTGTAGCCGGTCCACTTCCAGGGCGCGCTTGACGGTGAGCAGCAGTTTTGCCAGTGACAGCGGCTTTTCTATGAAATCATAGGCGCCCAGGCGCGTGGCCTCCACCGCTGTCTCGATGGCGCTGTGTCCCGACATCATGATGACCGGAAATGCCGCTCCCTGTTCCTCGGTCCACTCCTTGAGCAGGGAGATGCCGTCTACGTCGGGCATCCATACATCCAGCAGCGCAAGGTCGGGGCGGCGTGCCCGCCGAACCCGCCGCGCCTGTTCACCGTTCTCGGCCACCGCGACATCATAGCCTTCATCTTCGAGGATTTCCTTGACCAGTTCGCGGATGTCCCGTTCATCGTCGACGACCAGAATGTGTGGCTCACTCATATGCGAATACCTTTGCGTATAACATTATTGTTTGCCGCCTGCCTCCGCGGTGTGGTGATTCGCCAAGGCGTGGGTGTGGCCCTCGGTAAGATCAGAATCCACGGGGAAGCAGATCACGATGCACGCGCCGCCCTCGCGGGGATTATCGGCCCATACCACCCCGCCGTGTTCCTCAACGATCTTTTTCACGATGGCCAGGCCCAGGCCGGTACCCTTGGGCTTGGTGGTTACATACGGCTCGAAGATATTGGCCAGGATCTCCCCCGGGAAGCCGGGACCGGTGTCGCACACGCGTATCTCGGCGACTTTGAAGCCGGGCTGCTGTACGCAGCCGCTGGTGATGGAGATATGCGCCACGGCGTTGGCGCCGCCCGCCGCTTCGATGCCGTTTTTAATCAGGTTATGCAGCAGTTGACGCAGCCGTCCCGGGTCGGCGTGGATGTGGGGCAGGGACGGGTCGAGCCGGGTGGTGATGCGCACCGCCTTGTCGTCGGCGCGGTAGAGGTCGATCACTTCATTGATGAGCTGGTTCAAGTCCAAGGTCCGCAGCTGCAGCTGCGGCGGCCGTGCGTATTCGGAAAAGGCCTTGACCATCTCCTTCAGGGCCTCCACCTGCTGCACGATGGTGTGGGTGGAGCGGTCCAGTACCTCGGCGTCCTTGGGGTCCATGACCTTGAGGTATTTGTGACGCAGGCGTTCCGCCGACAGCTGGATGGGTGTCAGCGGGTTCTTGATCTCGTGGGCCAGGCGCCGTGCCACTTCACCCCAAGCGGCGTCGCGCTGTGCCTGGATCAAGGTAGTGACGTCGTCGAAGACGATGACATGTTCCGCCTCCTGCCCGGCCCCGCCGGGGAGGAGCGCTCCGCGGCACATGAGGATTTGACGCCCGCCGGCGCCGAACAGCACCACCTGCTCGCGCCACTCCTGTTCCATGCCCTCCACGTGGGGCTGCAGGATATCCACAAAATGCTGCAGATAGGGCCGTTCCTTGCAGATGATATCCAGCGACTGCCCCAGCACCTGCTCGATGTCTACGCCGAGGATGTGTCCGGCGGTGCTGTTGGCGGTGCGCAGTTCCATGGTCTTGTTCAGACTCAGTACGCCGGATGTCAGGCGCCCCAGCAGGGTGGCCAGGTAAGTGCGGTGCTCCTCGACCTTGTCCTGACTCTCACGGGCGCTGTCCCGGGCCTGTGCCAGCTTGCGGGTCATGTCGTTGAACGACTGTACGAGAAAACTCAGTTCGTCGTTGTTGGGCGGCAACGGCAGGCGCCGGTTGTAATCACCGGAGGCCACGGCGCGGGTGCCGATGGCCAGCACCCGGATCGGCGCTACCAGCCGCCGCGCCGAGTAAAACGCGGCCCACACGGCGGTGAGCAGACTGAGCAGCAACACCAGCGACAAGGTCAGGGTGAAACTGATCTTCACCGGTTTGCGCAGATAGGACAGCTCCTGATACTGGGAATAGCCCGCCTGCACACTGTCGGCGAGGTTGCTCATACGCTCGGCCACCGGGTACAGGGCCTGCAGCAGGCGCGATTCCGTCATGGGGTCGGCGTGACTGATCTGCAACGCCACGCGTATGTACAGTCCGCTCTCGCCGATGGGGTCCAGTCCCACGTAGGTCAGGCCCTGGCGTAGCTGGAAGAGAATGTTGTCATCGGGGCGGTGTGGCAGGTTAGTGGTGGGATTGACGGTGCTCGAGGCGAGGATACGCCCGTCCTGGGACAGCAGGGTCAATTCCGCGGCGCCGCTGCGCTCACGCAGGTCGTTGAGCAGGAACGAGGCTTGATTGCTGGGTGTTTCCGCCAGTTCTTTGGCCATGGACTCGGTCTGCTTGCGGTATTCGCGCATCTTCGCGTCCAGCGCCGTGCGGCTCAGTTCCAGTGCGTCTTCCAGGGTCTTTTCCAGGCGTACGTCGAACCAGCTGTCGATCCCGTGCTGCAGGAACTGCAGGGAAAAGTAATACACCACGGACACCGGCGTCAGTGCCAGGATGATGAACATGATCACCAGGCGCACCGCCAGGCGCGAGCCGGGGACGTGGTTGCGGTATTGCCGCCACAGCCGGTGCAGGTTGGCGCCGATGAGGATGATCAGTACCGCCAGGCCAAGCAAGTTGATAACCAGCAGGGAGGAAAAAAGCATCCCGAACTGCTGCGAGTTCTGGGTGGCGGCGCTCATCAGATACAGGGAGATGAGCAGCAGCACGAACAGCGCTGCTACCGGCCAGAAGCCCAAGGTGATGCGTGTCAGTGCTTTAAAGGCCATTCATACCACTCACTGGATAAGCGCCAGCCGGAGGTGATGTATGCCAGCAGACGCAGCGGTACAGGCAACGCCTCAACGTCCACGCTGGCGCGCATGCGCGCCGAGTACTGCTGGTGATCTTCGAGCAGGTTTTTGTCGAGCAGCGGGAAGTTGATAATGTTGCCCAGGGCGGCAAGCGCAGTCTTCAGCGAAGAGTGACTCTGGATGGAGGTGCTGTTCAGATTTTTCAGCAGGTACTGTTTGGTCAGGGCGTGATACTGAAGTTGATAGCGCTGTTGCAGGGTGGCTATCGTCTCATCCCACAGGTAGTCCCGGTGACGGGAGACCACGATATTGAGTTCGATGGTGATGGGTACGCCGTTCTTCAGTGCATCCAGGGTCTTGTTGCTGAAATTGAAATCGATGTCGGCATTTAACCAGTAAACGTTTTCAACCAGGCGGGTCTCCACATTGTTGATCTCTATCCCCTCGGCCTGGACAGAGGCAGTGGTAAAGCCGACGGGCAGATAGGCCAGCATCAAGCCCATGATAAGTGCCCGGCCCCGCAACCAGAAGGTGTTGTGTCTCGCCAATCCTGTCACCGGTGCGCCCTACCCGTGCCGCTTGATTAGCCGGGCGTAGTAAAAACCGTCCATGTCGTCTTCTCCCGGGAGTATTTGCCAGCCGTGGCGCAGTGCGTGTCCCCACGGCCGGTCGATGGCATCTTCTTGGGCATCGGGGTGCGTGTCAATGAAATCCCCGATCTGATCCTGATTCTCCGCCGCCAGTATGGAGCAGGTGACGTATAAAAGCATACCGCCCGGCTTGAGCAAGGACCATAACGCACCCAGCAGGCGGCGCTGGGTATCCACGGCGGCGCTGATATCCTCAGGGCGGCGCAGTACCTTGATGTCCGGGTGGCGGCGTATCACCCCGGTGCCGGAACACGGCGCATCCAGCAAGATGCGGTCGCAGGGTCGGCCATCCCACCACTGATCGGGCGCGGCGGCATCGGCGGCGGCGGTCTCGGCGTGCAGGCCCAGGCGTGCCAGGTTATCAGCCACCTGTTCCAATCGCCGCGCGGACTTGTCCAGGGCCAGCAGCGAAATGCCGGGTTGCAGCTCCAGCAGGTGGGTGGTCTTGCCTCCCGGCGCGCAGCACGCGTCCAGGATGCGCTCTCCCGCCCGCGGACTCAGCAGCCCGGCGGCCTGCTGGGCCGCGGCGTCCTGGACGGTGCACCAGCCGTCGCTGAATCGCGGCAGGGCGGTGGGATGCACGGGCCGGGTCACTACTATCCCGTCTTCGGTGTGGGGAATGGCCGCGGCCTCCATGCCCTTTGCGCTCAGGGCGGCGATATAGTCACTGCGGTTCGTCTTCAGCCTGTTCACCCGCAGGCTCAGGGGCGGATATTGATTGTTGGCGGTGAGGACGTCCTGCCACTGATCTGGCCAGCACCGCGCGATGGCCCCGATGAGCCAATCCGGGTGGGCCCAGCGGGAGGCGTCGTGACGGTCCGCCTCCGCGACGAGCTGCGGATGTTGGCGCTGAAAGCTGCGCAGTACGCCGTTTATCAGCCCGGCGGCCCATCCCTTGCCCAAGCGCTGGGCCACGGCCACCGTCTCTGCCACCGCGGCGTAGGCCGGGATGCGGGAGTACATCAATTGATACAGACCCACCAGCATCAGGGCATACAAGTCCTGGTCCTTGCGCCGCAGCGGCCGGCTCATCAGCCGGTCCAATATCACTGCCAGGCGCGGCTGCCAGCGCAGCACACCGAATGACAATTCCTGGGCCAAGGGCCGGGCGTCGGGGGCGTCGAGTTCCTCCAGGTACTCATCCAGGGCCGCTACCAGGGAGCGCCCTTTGGTCAGCACATCGCTGACAGTCTTGGCGGCCGCCGTGCGCGGGTCCATTCACATGCTACCGTTGCGCCGGCGCTAGACGGCGTGGCGGTCGCAGGGCGCGTCCGTCCTGCCAAGCCGTATCCCCTCAGGGATGTCATGGGCGTTGAGGTAATCCTCCACCTCCAGGGGACGGCCACCTGGGCGCTGTATGCAGGTCAGTCGCAACACCCCCTCGCCGCAGGCCACGTCGATGCCCTCCCGGGTGGTGCTCAGAACCGTCCCTGGCGGCTGCGCGGCGCTGCCGTTGATGACCAGGGCGCGCCACAGCCGCAGGGGCATCCCCGCCACATAAGTGTGTGCCACTGGCCACGGATTGAAGGCCCGTACCATGCGCTCCAGCACCGGCGCCGGCTGGCGCCAGTCCATTTCCGCGGCGGCCTTGTCCAGTTTGGGTGCGTAGGTGACCTGATTTGCCGCCTGGGGCACCGGGATGACCTCCCCGCGTATCAATTCACCCAGGGTGTCCATGAGGGTCTGGGCGCCGAGCACGCTCAAGCGGTCATGCAGGGATTGGGCGGTGTCGTGGGGTTCGATGGGGCATTCCTCCCAGCCCAGCATGTCGCCGGCGTCCAGGCCGGTATTCAGCTGGATGATGGTAATGCCGGAGACATCGTCTCCGGCGAGGATGGCATGGGCGATGGGCGCGGCACCGCGCCAGCGTGGCAGCAGCGAGGCGTGTACGTTGATGCAGCCCAGACGCGGGATGGCCAGCACCGTCGCGGGCAGGATCAGCCCGTAGGCGGCCACCACCATGAGGTCGGCGTTCAAGGCCCGGAGGCGCTCCTGCTCGGCGGCCTTTTTCAGCGATGTAGGTTGATAGACGGGGATGCGATGGGCCATCGCCAGTCGCTTGATGGGACTGGCGGTGAGTTTTCTGCCGCGGCCTGCAGGGCGGTCCGGTTGCGTGAACACCGCCACCATACGGTGTGGAGAGTCGATCAGTGCCTGCAGTGACGGAACTGCAAACTCCGGGGTGCCGGCAAAAACAATGTTCAGCGATTCGGGCATGGATGATGAATCATTACAGGCGACACCCGTTGGAGAAGGGTGCTGGATGGGCTCGCTGTACTACTATAAGGCCTGACGCCGTGTCTTCTCCATTTTTTTCTTGACCCGGCTGCGTTTCAGTTCCGATAGATAGTCGATAAACAGTTTGCCTTCCAGGTGATCCACTTCGTGTTGGATACACGTGGCCAGCAGGCCGCCGGCCTCCATCTCGAAGGGTTCGCCATTACGGTCCAGGGCGCGAACCCTGATCTTCGCCGGCCGGGTCACTGGTTCGTACACCCCGGGGATGGATAGGCAGCCTTCTTCCATCTGATGGCTTCCTGTGTGGGACAGGATCTCCGGGTTGATGAAGCTGTGGGGCTGGTTGCGTTCGTCCGAGACATCGACGACGATGATGCGCGACTGGACATCCAGCTGGGGGGCGGCCAGCCCGACCCCCGGGGCCTGATACATGGTTTCGAACATATCATCTATAAGGGCGCGAATCTGGTCATCGACAACGGCAACGGGTTGCGCTTTAATCCGCAGACGTGGGTCAGGGTAATGGACTATTTTGAGTATCGCCATGTGATTTACTTCAACGTTTCCGCCTGATTTGCCGATTATGTTACGGGTATCACTATGATATCTGAATTAGACAGGGCTGTTCAGCCCGGTTCAGGGACTTGCTTGGGTGTATCGGCCACCCGCATGACATGTCGACAGGGGTGTTTAAGTGATTAATTTAAAAAGATTATTTATCGGATTTTTGGTGGCGCTGGCAGTGGCGGCCGGCGCGGCGAGTGCGGACACGGTGACACTGCGGCCGGATCATCCGGCACGCTACGTGGTGGTCAAGGGCGATACCTTGTGGGATATCTCGACGCGGTTCCTCAAGGATCCGTGGTTGTGGCCAAAGATCTGGCGTATTAATCCCCAGATCGACAACCCCAATCTCATCTATCCCGGCGACGTGATCGTGCTCAAATACGAGAACGGCAAGCCGGTTCTGGAGGTGGAACGGGGGCGCCAGACGGTCAAGCTCTCACCCCACACACGGACCTCCTCCATTGAGGCGGCCGTGCCCACCATCCCGGTGGACGCCATCAGCCAGTTTCTGATGCATCCCCAGGTGCTGAGCAGCAAGGACATCGACCACGCCGGTTATGTGGTGGCCAGCGATGAAGACCGGGTTATCACCGGCACCTCGGATACCATTTACGCCCGTTCACTGCCGGATAAGCATGCCGTGAATTACGATATCTACCGCATTGGCGACGCTTACCGTGACCCCGAGACCCATGATCTGCTGGGCTATGAGGCACTGCGGGTGGCCACCGCCAAGGTCATTAAGAGCGGTGATCCCGACACGCTGGTGATCTCATCCTCCAACCGTGAGACCCTGGTGGGCGACAGGCTGCTGCCGGCTCAGCCCCACAGTATTGAGCAGTACTTTCAACCTCACGCCCCGGCCCATGACGTCACCGGCCGTATCATTGCGGTGCTGGACGGCGTGTCACGCATCGGCCAGTATCAGACCGTGGTGCTGAATCTTGGCAAGGACAAGGGCATGGCTCAGGGCGACGTCCTGGCGGTGTACCAGAAGGGAAAGACCGTGCCTGATACGGTGGAGGGGGGTAAGGTGACGCTACCCGACCAGCGCGCCGGCCTGATCATGGTGGTAAAGGCGTTTGACCGTGTCAGCTATGCCCTGGTCATGAAGGCGGAAAAAGACATGCGTATCTTCGATTCGGTGCGAAACCCTTAGATACATACAGCGAATAGCACGGCGGTACACGCCGTGTGGCCAGGCAGACCTATAGGGAAATAGCGATGCCCCACAGCCAAGACCGTCACAACAGGGATGCGCTCGCCGATTGGCTGGCGCTGTGCCGCGCCCCCGGGCTCGGCCCGCGTACCCTGGGCCAATTGCTCCAGGCATGCGCCACGCCCCGGGCGGTGTTTGACCGCGCCGCTCACGCCCGGCTTCCCGTGGCCCTGGATCCCCCCACCCTGGAGGCCCTGCGCCGCCCCGATTGGGCGGCGGTAGACCGCGACCTTGCCTGGTTGGAGCGGTCCGGCTGTACGGCGCTGTCCCTGGACCATCCCGTGTATCCACCCCTGCTGCGGCAGATCGGTGATGCGCCGCCGCTGTTGTTCGTGCACGGCGACCCGGCGTTTTTGGCACGGCCGCAGGTGGCGGTGGTGGGCAGCCGCAATCCCACGCCTCAGGGCCGTGACACGGCCTTCGAGTTCGCCCGCACCCTGGCGGTTGCGGGTTTTGGCATCACCAGCGGCCTGGCCACCGGCATCGATGCGGCCGCCCACCGCGGCGCCCTGGACGCCGGAGGCGTTACCGTGGCGGTGCTGGGCTGCGGTCTGGACACTATCTACCCGCCGCGGCACAAGGAACTGGCGGCACAGATCCACCGTGGCGGTGCCCTGGTATCGGCGTTCTTGCCCGGGACACCGCCCCGGCCGGCCCACTTTCCCCAGCGCAACCGGCTCATCAGCGGCCTGTCCCTGGGCCCCCTGGTGGTGGAGGCGGCGACCCGTAGCGGCTCCCTGATCACCGCCCGCTGCGCAGCGGACCAAGGCCGTGAGGTGTTCGCCGTGCCGGGGTCCATCCACAATCCCCTGTCGCGAGGCTGCCACGCACTGATCCGGCAGGGCGCCAAGCTGGTGGAGGCGGTGGGTGATGTCCTCGAGGAGCTGGGCGCCTTATCTCAATATGTGTTAAACCTTGCCGGGTCGGCGACCGATGATCTGGGTAAGGGATGCCGTGATGTCCTGGACCCGGCCCAAAGCCGGCTCTTGGAGATGCTGGGTTTTGACCCCATCTCCATAGATGTGCTAATAGAACGCAGCGGATTGACGCCCGAGGAGGTTTCATCCATGCTGTTGGTACTGGAATTGCAGGGATACGTAGCCGCCTTCGGGGGCGGACGGTATTGCCGTAATCAGGTGTGAGGCAGCTTCAAAATGAATGAAAACATGTTCGATGTGCTCCTGTATCTATTTGAAAATTATATGGATACCGCTGTGGAGTGGCAGCCGGATCAAGAATCGGTAAGATATGAGCTGCTTCAGGCGGGGTTTCCCACGTCGGAAGTGGTCAAGGCCTTCGCCTGGCTCGAGGGCCTGGTCAT
>Ga0316583_10000214_pt1 | contig 15330 bp, 13 predicted proteins | sample J_170502JBrBrA_D_FD_204513 | JGI IMG/M metagenome (GOLD analysis project Ga0316583, IMG submission 204513) | Rhizosphere microbial communities from salt marsh grasses in Alabama, United States - J_170502JBrBrA | ecosystem: Host-associated > Plants > Roots > Rhizosphere | place: USA: Alabama... | reverse complement strand
GCGCGATGCCGATGCACGTGATGATGAAGGTCTGCCTGGCGTCTATCAGTGCCGGGTTGAGCTCGTCCGGCGGTGGGGCCAGCGAGGCGTCCTCGTCCGGTACGGAGCCCGGAGCCTTGTCGTCGTCCGAGGTCGCTACCGTGGTCGGTTGATCCGTCATGGTCGAGGCTCCGGCCCTACTTCAGGGTCTGGATGTAAGCCACCACGTTCGCCATCGCGTTCTCGTCGAGGCTGAAGGTCATGGGGCGCATGGTGCCACCGGTGATGTCCCGGGGATCGGTGCCGCGCCATCCTTTCTTGAACTGGTGGAGCTGTCTCAGGAGGTACCAATCGGCCTGGTCGTACAGCGGCGGAGCACCCACCGTCTTGGTGCCGCGGGCCGTCGCTCCGTGGCAGGCCACGCAGGTCTGGTACGTCGCCTTGCCCGCCATGGGGTTGGCCTTGACCGTCGTGGGTACGGGGTTGCGTGGCAGCGTGGCCACGTACTCGGCCACCGACTCCACGTCGCCGGGGAGGTTGAGGGTCCTCGACATGGCGCGCATGCGCAGCCCGATGGTGTCGAAGGCGTTCACGCCGCGCTGCCGGGTCTGGAACTTCAGCAGCTCCGCCTGGACGTACCATTTCGGGAGCCCGGCGATGTTGGGCGCGCCCAACTCCTGGTTGCCGGCTCCGTCGGCCCCGTGACACGGCACGCAGGTGGCGTAGATCTCCTTCCCGCGAGCCAGGCCCGGTGGCGGCGTATGCGCGCACGCCGTCGCGCCCACCGCGACGAGCACCGCGGCGGCGGCGCGCAACGACTTCTTTCGTGGCATCATCCTCACCTGAGGCTGCAACTCCATACCGAGGCGCTCACAGAGCCGCCCCGTCCAAGGAAACGGAGAATGATAATGAATATCCAGAGATCCGCCAGGAGATGCGCCTCCAGGAGGATCCCTGCGTCGACTAGGAGGTCCGCTCCAGGGGGATCCCTTCGTCGATGAGCATCACGGGGATATCGTCACGGACGGGATAGAGGATGGCTCCGTCTTCCCGTACCAGCCCCTCCGACACCGCCTCGGAGACAGGCTGGCCACCACGGTTGAGCATGGTTCCGGACGCGATGGCGGTGTTCACGCGGGACAGCAGCGCCGCGTCCGCCAGGTGGAGCGGCTGCTTCGTCTCGGGACAAACCAGGATGTCCAGCAACTCCTGATCGACCATTTTGTCCTTGTGGCCGGGCCTCGGCAGGCGCCCGACATGGAGGGTGGAGGGTCACGTTGGCCTCCGGTGGCACCGGAGCGCTTCGGCACCGGAGGTGTTCGGCTACTTTGGAATGACGTTCGAGATGATCTGGAGACGACCTGTCATGCGCAAGTGCTCGCCCCATACCCCCGCTCCCCCCGCCGCGATCCACCCGGTGGTCTCGGCCGTCCTCGTCCTCACCCTGGCGACGGCGTGCGGTCACGCCCAGGGCGACGAGCTCCCGTCCGCGAAGGCCCCGGCGGAGGACACTGCCGTCGTGCAACAGCAGGTGGGACCGGCACCGAACCATGCCTGGGTGATCTTCGGCAAGGACACCGTGGTGGCCGAGGTGGCCCGGACCCAGGAGGAGCGGGAACAGGGGCTCATGAACCGCCAGAAGGTCCCGGAGGGGACCGGGATGCTCTTCGTGTTCGACAACATGGCGGTGCAGTCGTTCTGGATGGAGAACACGTACGTGCCGCTGGACATCGCGTTCATGGACGCGTCCTACCGTGTGGTGAACATCGACCACATGGCTCCCATGACCACCAACGCCCACGAGAGCGATGGGCCCGCGATGTTCGCTCTGGAGGTGCCTCAGGGCTGGTTCGCCGCCCACGGCGTCAAGGCGGGGGACCACGCCAACGTGGTGTACGGGGTGCAGCTGAAGAGATCCGGATCGTGAGGGTGGAGCCGACACCCCGCTCCGGCCGCCCCGTCAGCGGACCGACGCGGCGACCCTCCGCCCCCAGGCCCCTCGGCTCCTCACGACATAGCCTCTCTCAGGCCCTCCAGGAGCGCGTCCAGATCCGCCGCGTCGTTGTACACGTTGGGTGAGAGCCGGAGGGCCGTGCCCCGCAGGGATGCCACCACGTTGCGCCGGTCCAGAGCTTCCTTGAGGGCCTCCAGGTCGATCCCCTCGGGCATGCGGAGCCCGAACAGGTGGCTCCCCCGCCACCCCTCGTCCTCCACGGCGAAGCCCAGCGTGCCCACCTCGGTGAGCACCTCCCGGGTGAGATCCCGGCAGTACGCCTGGATCCTCTCGGGCCGCCACTCCGACACCAGGCGGAGGGAAGCGACGGCCATGGGCAGGAGCGCGAAGTTCGACCGCTCGGCCACGTCGTAGCGCAACGCGCCAGGCTGGTATCCGTCGCGGTAGCTCACGAGGGCCTGGAAATCCTGGCTGCCCTCCCGCCCGATCCAGGTCTCTTCCAGGGGCGTGCCGTCGTCGAAGCGCTCGCCGAACCACCCCATGCCCACCGAGTAGGGACCCAGCAGCCACTTGTACGCCGCGACGATGAGAGCGTCGGGGCGCACCTCGTTCACGTCGAAGGGGAGCGCGCCCACCGACTGGGTGCCGTCCACCACCAGCGCGGCTCCCACCTCCCGGCACCGCCGGCCGATCTCCGCCAAATCGAAGCGCGTTCCGTCGGTCCAATGGACGTGGGGCACCGCCACCACCGCGGTGTCGTCGTCGATCCGCTCGAGGAGCCTCTCGTTCCACCCGGCCCCCCGTCCGGGCCCCGAGGGAGGCGTGACGAAGCGTACCTCCGCGCCGACCTCGCGAGCCACCCGCCGCCACGCGAGCACAGCACCCGGAAACTGCTCGTGCGTCATCAGGATGTTCTGCCCGCGCGCGACCGGCAGGTTGCGCGCGGCAACGGCCACGCCGTACGACACCCCCGGCAGGAGCGCCACGCGGGTGGGGTCGTCCCCGCCCACCAATGCCGCGAAGAGACGCCTCAGCTCGTCGCTGGTCTCGAAGAAGTCCGGCGGATGGATGGAGACGGGCACCCGTTTCCGCCGGATGGCCTCGATGCCCGCCGCCTCCGCAACGTCGGGCAGCGGGCCCATGTAGGCGCAGTTCAGGTAGTGGAGATCGGGGGGGAGCCCGAACGCTCCCCGCTGGCAGGTCAGCGCGTCGCCCACGTAGCCGCTCCGAAGAGGTCGCCGGGAGCCTCACGGGAAGGCCCTCGAGTCGTCGTTGAACAGGGACCTACATGCTCAGCCAGTAGTTGATCTTGATCATGAAGCGATCGTCCGCCGGCGTACGCAACAGCGCCCCTGCGTCACGGCCGAGATCGAAGTTGCCCACGGCGACCCGGTCCGACTGGTGGCGCTGCCACACGAAGAAGATCGTGGAGCCCGGCCGGTACTCCCAGCGGAGCACCACATTGCCCACCAGCGAGCGCGCGTTGAAGTCCGGAGTGTCGAAGGAGAAGTCGGCCGTGCCGTCGCCGGTGAAGTCCACGTACTCGACGCCGTCGAGGGTACAGATCGACCCGCCGACACAGCTCACGACGCCGGCGGAGGTGGTCGCCGTTCCGGGGTGGAGGGTCCGGAAGTCGTATGTCTCCGGCGTGGTCAGCTGCTTGTAGGCGACGTAGTCCCCGGAGGAGAGCAGCGGCTGTGCATAGAGCTGTAGCGAGAGCTCGGGCGTGAAGGTCCACTCGACCCGCGTCTCCATGGAGAACGTCTCGCGCTGGAGGTCCGAGAACAGGTACCGCGTGCCGTAGGTGGGTGCATACGGTACCTCGCTGGAGGTCGTGACGTACTGGCTGGAGCTCCGCCGACGGGAGAAGTCCGGCTGCAGCGATATCTGCAACTGCTGCGACGGCCGGATGTCGATGTCCACCCCGGCGTGGACGCGCCCGCCCCACCCCAGGAGTTCCCGGTCGTAGTCCAGGTGCAGGCCGTAGCTCACGGTCTCTCTGCGATCCGTGTTGCCGTCGAAGCCGAGCTGCACGGAAGCGGGCTGAACCATCAGGGGTCCTCCGCGTGTCGCCGTGCGGCTCATACGCTGTGGGTTGTAGGAGATGTTGCCCCGCAGGTTCCAGTAGTTGAGGAGCTGCGCGTTGGCGAAGACGCCGTAGTCGCCGCCCGTGCGCGCATCCCTCCAAGAGGCGGCAGACCAGACGTCGTTCAGGACGTCGTGGCTGAAATCCCAGGACGAGCTCACCGTCACGTTGTAGTTGCGGAACACGGCACCCGGCATGATCTGGCGGTAGTTCACGCGCGCGCCGCCTTCGAGATGCTCTTGGCCGTTGGTGTAGCCCAGGTCGTTGATCTCGAAGCCCTTGGTCACCTCCCCTGCCCACACCCCTCCGGTCCAGTGCTCGCCGGACTGCCTGTCGAGCTGCAGGTGCCAGTCCGCTCCGGTGAGAGACGTAGCGGTGGAGTCGACGCGGAACCGGGTGGCGTCGGGACGTTGGAAGTAGTGGTTGCTGGACTCCTGGATGTCCGTGATGGCCTGGGGGTTGCCCACGACGTGGCTCCCGGCGAAAAAGCCCCACAGCGCCCACGCGCGGTCCTCCCACTGGTGGTTGAAGCGCACGCCGCCGCTGAGCGCCGACGAAGGCAGGTAGTCGAACGTGCCGTCGGCGGGCAAGTCCCGCCGCACCAGGGTGAGGATGCCACCCACGTCGGAGTTGCCCTCGCCGAAGTCCTGCTGCGCGCTGAGCACGCCGTACTCGGTGCGCGGTTCGGCCAGGTAGCGCGCCACGGGCTCACCGTCCTTCAAAAGGGCCTCGCCGTACTCCCGGGCGGTGACCGCAGCGAGAGCTCCCAGCGACAGGCCTCCGGACGTGCGCCCGGTGAGCTTCGCGGCACCCAGGATGGTGGCGTTGGCCGGTGCCTGGCTGAACAGGGCGCTGTCGGGGGCCGAGCCGTGCGGGCGCCGGCCGATGCGCCGGCTGTAGAAGAGCTGATCGCGCCGGCCGGCCAGGTTGAAGTCGAAGACGCGGGCGTCCTGCACGAAGAACGGCCGCCGCTCCTGGTAGAAGGTCTCGAAGGCGGAGAGGTTGATCACCGCCGGGTCCGACTCGACCTGGCCGAAGTCGGGGTTGAGCGTGGCGTCGACGGTGAAGGCGGGGCCCAGGCCGTAGCTGACGTCGGACCCGATGCGCTCCGCGGTCGCGGAGCCGTCGAAGAAGGGATTGCCCGGGTCGGACGGTCCGACATGGAGGCTCGTCACCGCATACGGCCGGAGCTGAATGCGGCGTGGCGGGTGGGTGACGCGCACCCCCTCGAGGAGGCCGAACTGGCTCACCCTGCCCTGTTGCAGGCGGGATACGAGGGAGAGGTACGTGCGCTCGTTGGAGGCGACCCTGAAGCGCTCGACGTCGATGCCCCAGGTCTCGGCCGTGTCGGAAGCCTCGTAGCGGATCTGCGAGAGGGGGATGCGGATCTCCACGCACCAGCCGTGCGCGTCCCTGCTCACCGCCGACGACCAGACCGCGTTCCATGCCCGATCCTCGTGGCGGTCGTCGTACAGGTATGCGTCCCCCTGGACGTTGGCCGCGCTCACCGAGAAGGAATAACCCGTGCGCCGGTCCAGGTTGGGGTCGATGGCCACCTGTACGTAGTCGGCCTGGCCCTGCGAGTCCCTCCGATACAGCTGGCTGGCGATGGAGTCGGGGTGGGAGTCGAAGGCGCGGATGCCGAAGTAGATCGCCTTCGGGCCGACCAGGACACGGACCTCGGTGTCCTGCCTGGCCGGAGCGCCCTCCACGGGATCGCGCTCCGTGAAGCCCCGGAAGGGCCGGGCCTCCTGCCACGCCCGGTCGTCCAGCACGCCGTCGACGTGGATGCTGCCCGTGAGCTCCGCGGCCTGGACGACCGGGGGGGGCGCCGGCGCCCCGTCCGACTCCGACGTGGAGTCGGAGGGCGCGGCGCTCTGGGCGCCCATCGCGGCGGGCGCCGCCATCGACACCAGCCCGGCCAATGCGATGCGAACGACGTATGAGCGCCTCGAGAAGATCACCTGGGGCGCTTACCTCCGGTTCTTCGGAACGGTCCCGAGCCCGGTCCGGGCGGGTGCCGAAGATAACAGGTCACGGAGGTGGGGATGTACCCTTCGGCCTCATCCCATGGACGGCGTGAAGATCGCCATGACCATCACTACGGCGAGGTTCAGGATGATGAGCACCGCCGCCGCCGTGGCGACGCGTCGCTTGGGGTTGATGGCGTGCGCGCCGACAGCCACCACCAGCCACGCCCAGATCTGGGTCAGGCTCATCATGCTCATCACCCTCAGGAAGTATCCCTCCGGAAGGAAGAAGAGGAACGTCCCCAGGCTCACGGTCATCTGTGGGTTCTTCTCGGCGATCTTCAGCGGAATGAAGAAGAACTCCACCACGGCGGGAATGAGCCAGGCATGGCTGACGATGGCCAGGTACTGCCGGTACCGTCCTTCGTCTCCCATGATGAACGCGAACAGCAGGGTGACCAATCCGGCGAAGATGAACTCCATCACCGGGATCGAGATCATCCCGGCGATGGGCGCAGACCATCTCATGATGGCCTCCATCTTCGGCGTTATGGGGGGCATCTGCTGACCCGCACGCAGCAGCGCCTGCCGGCGAGCTTCCACGAGGACGTCAGCGGGAATCAGAGCGAGCTGGAGGCCGACGAGCACCGCGGCCACCAGCATCGCCACCGCCCAGACCGGGTGCTCCTTCAAGGCCTGCCCCAGGCGTCCCGGGTTGAAGAAGACGTCCAGGAAACGCTTGTAGAACGGCGGCGGTCGTGTCGCCACCTCGTCGTGCGCCTCCGACGGCGTCGCTCCTACGTTCACCTCGTCCATCTCGTCCATTTCTGACTCCTCGGTGAGGGCGGCGCCCCCTGGATCGGGACCGTCTCGAACGGGAGGGCAGATCGACACTTTACGCTACGGGGAGCCCGGGGGGAATCTTTCGTGGCGGCGCACTTGGCCGGCCAACGCCGAATTGGTATTCTGGAGGTCTCCGGCCGGGACGACGAGGTCCCGGCGCGCAACGTGAGAATCTCCGCGCTCTGGAGCGCTGGCATGAGCTATCGGACCAATCCCGACCGCATCCTCGAGAGCATCGACAGAGCCCGCAATCGCGATGCCGAGAGCGCGCGCTTCCACCTGGAGCGTCAGGCCGTCGGCCGCGACCTGGACACCGAGATGCCGGACCTCGACGCCACGAACCCCGAGCGGGTGAAGCGCGTCTTCAAGGCTGTGGAGCGCGCCTACACCAAGTGCGCACAACGTGCGGAGCTGGGCCGCCTCGCCGCGCGCTTCCAATCGGTGGGCGACATCCAACACCATCATGCCCGGGGGGACGTGAGCGTCTCCATCCAGTACCTGGACCATGACCGTCCCGACGACGTGGGCATGGCACCCTTCGAGGTCCTCCCTCACGAGCTCGTGGAGGCGCGCAAGGAGACGAAGACCACCCGCGCCGACGTGAACGCGCTCAAGGTCCTGCGCCGGGAGCTGCGCCAGGGCGTGCTGTCGGCGTATCAGAAGGTCGAGCCGCGCATCCGCGACTCCCTGCGCGAACGTGCCGACATGGGACACGTGCAGGTCCAGGTGACGGTGGATCTGCGTCCGGCGGAGTGACCGGGCGCACCATCCCTGTCGTGGTGGGCCCGGTGGCGTGGCTCCTCCACGGCTTCGAGAAGGCCAAGGGCCCGGCGGAGAAGGCCGGGCGGTGACGTCGGAGCGCCGGCTGTTGATGATCTTCCTCGACGGAGTGGGCATCGGCGAGGAGGACGCGGAGGCGAATCCCTTCGCGCGCGCGGTGCTTCCCACCCTCCATGAGCTTCTGGGTCGGAGTCTTCCCTGGCTCCACCGTCCCGTGGTCCGCGCCCCCGGTGCGGTGGCCCTGCCCCTGGATGCCACGCTCGGCGTGGACGGGATTCCGCAGAGCGGTACCGGCCAGGCGGCGCTGCTGACCGGCGCCAACGCGCCCCGCCTCTTCGGTCGCCACTTCGGCCCGTGGACCCCGGTGCGCCTCCGCCCGCTGGTCGAGGAGCGGAGCCTGCTCCGCCGTGCCCGGGACGGTGGGCGGAAGGTGGTCTTCGCCAACGCCTACCCCCGGGGCTGGCCGGGAGCCGTGGGGAGCCGTCGCGTCGCGGGCCCGCCCCTGGCGGCGCGTGGAGCCGGCGTGCTGGATCGCCACGAGGAAGCCCTGCGCGCCGGACGGGCGGTGTCCAGTGAGATCGTCAACGACCTCTGGAGGAGGCACCTGGGAGACGACAGCGTGCCCATCGTCACCGAGGAGGACGCGGGACGCCGCCTCGCCGGGATCGCCGCCGAGGCCGACCTGACCCTCTATGCCCACTACGCCACCGACACCGCGGGCCACCGGGGCGGCATGGCCGGCGCCGTGGCGGCCCTGGAACGTGTCGACCGATTCCTCGCGGGCGTGCTGGAGGCCCTTCCCCCCTCGTGCACGCTCCTCCTCGTGAGCGACCACGGCAACATCGAGGACGTGCGGACCGGACATACGCGCAACCCGGCTCTGGGGGTGGCGGCGGGCGGGGGCACCCGGGATCTGACGGCGGGCCTGCGGACCATCGCCGACGTGTCCGCAGCCGTCCTTCGGCATCTGCAGATCCCCGGAAGTCCCACACGACCATCCACTCGCCCCCTGGGAGGCGACACCGTCGTGGCGTGAGCCACAGACCTCGAATCCTGGGCCAGCTGCTGCAAGAGGCCGGCGCCGTCTCCGCCGGCGTGCTCGAACAGGCCCTCGAGGCCCAGAACCAGACGGGGCTGCGCATCGGCGAGACACTGGTGCGCATGGGTGCCACCGACGAAGAGGCCGTCAGTCGGGCCCTGGCCCTGCAGCTGGGCCTCGCGTTCCTGGAGGCTCCTCTCCAGCCGCGCCCCGAAGCCATCGAGCTGGTCCGGGGCGACCTCGCCCGCGCCCGCCACGTGGTGCCCCTCCGCGTCACCGGACGCACGCTGGTCCTGGCCATGGCCGATCCGCTGGACCTGGGGGCCGTGGACGACCTGCAGTTCCAGACCGGCCGCAGGGTCGACGCCGTCGTCGCCACGCCCACGGCGGTGGCCGAGGCGCTGGACGTCGCTTACGGCGGCACCCTCGAACGCCTGGTGGCTTCCCTTCCGGAAGAGCTGCGGACACAGGTCGCCGTGGCCGACGAGCTGGAGCGCGCCACCCGATCGGCGCCCGTGGTCCGACTGGTGGACCGCATCCTCTCCGAAGCCGTCGAACGTCGCGCCAGCGACATCCACATCGAGGAGACGGGCTCCGACGTGCGCGTCCGCTACCGCGTCGACGGGGTCCTGCGCCGGGCCCTGGACCTCCCGGCGGCGTCGCGACGCGCCGTGCTGTCCCGGGTCAAGGTCATGGCGGGCATGGACATCTCGGTGCGACGCCGGGCCCAGGACGGCCGCATGGCGCTCCGTCACGCGGAGCACGCCCTCACGCTCCGCGTCTCCACCCTGCCGGTGAACGAAGGCGAGAAGGCGGTGGTGCGCATCCTGGACCCGGAGGCCGCACCGCGGGACCTGGGCGGCCTGGGCTTCTCCGCCGACGACCTGGCTCGCATCCGCGGGCTTCTCGCCGCTCAGGAAGGGGTCCTGCTGGCTGCCGGACCCACCGGCTCCGGCAAGAGCACGACCCTGTTCGCCGCGCTCTCGGAGGTGGATCGCGAGACCCAGAACGTGGTCACCCTCGAGGATCCCGTGGAGTACCGCCTCGACGGCGCCAATCAGATCCAGGTGGACCGCCGCGCGGGGCTCGGCTTCGCGGACGCCCTGCGCGCGGTGCTGCGTCAGGATCCCGACGTGGTGATGGTCGGGGAGATTCGCGACCGCGAGACCGCGGAGATCGCCATGGCCGCGGCGGTGACGGGACATCTCGTGCTCTCCACCATCCACACCACCGATGCCCCGGGCGCCGTGACCCGCCTGCTGAACATGGGAGTACCGCCCTTTCTCGTGGCCGGCGGGCTCGCGGGCGTCATCGCGCAGCGCCTGGTGCGGCGCCTCTGCCCGGAGTGTCGCGGGCACGGCTGCGACAGCTGCGGCGAGGGATACCGGGGGAGGACGGGGGTCTTCCAGGTGCTCACCGTCACCGACGCGCTCAGGGACGAGATCACGTCGGGGGTGAAGACCTCACGCCTCCGCAGCCTCGCCCGGGAGGCCGGCATGGCCAGCCTCGCGGACGATGCCCGGCGAACCGTCGCGGAAGGTCTCACCACGCCCCACGAGATCACCCGCGTGCTGCACGCGGACCGGGGGGTGACGCTTCCGTGCCGGGTCTGCGGCCATGCGGTCCCCGTGGGCGCGACGGCCTGCCCGTCCTGCGGGACCCACAGGAAGCGGGTCTGCGCGTGCGGCTCCACGCTGGAGCGCGGCTGGCGGTTCTGTCCCTGGTGCGTGCGCCCGGTAGCCGCCTAGCAGGGTGCCGTCGCCATTCCCGGCACCCCACCGCACCGAGAGGTCCGGAGGCGGCAGGACAACGCGGTCGTTGCTCATCCGCACGTCCCGGGTCTACCCTATTGATGTGCACGTGTCGGCCGCTGCCACAGGGCACGACCCCCGATCCTCCCGAAAACGCCACCGCGATGAGCGCCGAGATGGGCCGGGCTCCCCGGTTCGGATCCGTTCCCGACTCCGACCTGGGGCGCCTGGTCGACAACCTGCCCGGAATGGCCTACCGCTGCCGGAACGACGAGGAGCGGACCATGCTCTTCGTCAGCGGGGGCTCGAGGGCGCTCACCGGGTTCGCGCCGGCGGATCTCACCACCTACGGGATGGTGTCCTACGCGCGTCTCATCCGGGAGGACGACCGCCTCAAGATCCGGGACCACATCCAGCGGGCTCTCGCCGACGGCCGCGACTTCACCGTCACCTACCGCATCCGGCGCGCCGACGGCGGCGAGCGGTGGGTCTGGGAGCAGGGCCGCGGCGTGCCGGATCAGCACGGAGACGTGCTCTTCGTCGAGGGGTACGTCGTCGACATCACGGGCCGTTACGAGCTCGCCGCGCAGCTCGCGGAAGCCGAGACGTGGAACCGGATCCTGATGGACCAGCCCCTGGTCGGGGTCTACATCATCGAGGACCGTCGCTTCCGCTACGTGAACGCCCGCTTCGCCGAGATCTTCGGGCGGAGCACCGGTGAGATGCTCGGCCTTCCTTCGGTGCTCGACGTCGTGGACCCGTCGGACCGAGCCGCGGTGGGGAAGAGCCTCGACTCGCTTCATGCCGGCCGCAGCATGCCCACCCCTCTGCGCTTCAGGGCGATCCACGCCACCGGCCGCCCTCTGCACGTAGAGGTGCACCGGAGCTGCGTGGTCCTGGGGGGAAGCCGGGTCGTCATCGGGGTGCTCATCGACATCACCGACCAGATCGAGTCGGAGCGCCGCGCCCAGCACCTCCAGAAGATGGAGGCCATGGGCCGCCTGGCGGCGGGCATCGCCCACGACTTCCGCAACGTGCTGTCCACCATACGGGTGACGGCCCAGCTCCTGGAGGAGGCCTCCCGCTCGAGCCCCTCCAACCCCGAGGTCGCGGAGGATCTGCGGGATATCATCGACGCCGTGGACCGCGGGAGCCGCCTCAGCGAGCACCTAATGGAGTTGAGCCGGAACAGGGTGGCCGCTGTGCAGCACCTGTCTCTGGCCACGGCGGTGGGTGACTTGGCGCCTATGTTGAGGCGGATCCTCGGCACCGGTATCACGCTGGTCCAGGAAGCCGACGAGGGGCTCCCCGACGTCGTCATGGACCGCGGCCACCTCGAGCAGATCGTGATGAATCTGGTGGTGAACGCGCGGGATGCCATGCCGCAGGGGGGCGAGGTCACCGTCCGGGTTCGGCTCAAGCGCCCGCCCGCCGACACCCGGGTCTGCGTGTGCCTGGAGGTCAGCGACACCGGCCCGGGCGTGCCGGCGGAGCTCCGCACCCGGGTGTTCGAGCCCTACTTCACCACCAAGGAGGACAAAGGTACGGGGCTCGGGCTCACCAACGTGTGGACCATAGCCCAGAGCTATGGCGGCCTCGTCGGACTGGAGTCGGAGGCAGGGCGCGGAACCACGTTCTCGGTGTATTTTCCCGTTCCGGCCGCCGACGCGGGAGCGACGACCACGGACTGACTCTCACCCCGAGCCATGCACCTTCTTCGCGTGCGCAGCTTCCAGGGACGCATCTTCCTGGCGATCCTCGTCGTCGTGCTGTTGCCCGCGGGTGTCGCCGTGGCGGGCGGGGCGCTCACGCTGAAGTCCATCGGCACCACCACCGGCACCCTCGGCGCGTGGGATGCGGTGGCGCAGTCCGGCCGCCGCCTGTTGGACGCCATCGACAGCTCGGGCGTCGCGGACCCGACCATCAGCGCGGCCGCCGACGCGCACCGGCAGGCCCTGTCGGAGTCGGTTCGGTTCTCGCGCTTCTACGCCTTCTTCGTGGACCGGGCGGTAGCGGCGCTTCCGTTGGCCGCTCTCATCGTCGGGCTGGTGGTGGCCGCGCTGGCCTTCCTCACTGCGCGGCGCCTGGCGCGGGGGTTCGGCAGGCCCGTGGCCGAGCTCGCCGGCTGGACGGAGCGCATCGCGCGCGAGGAGCCGCTGCCTCCGGAAGCCGACGACCCGGCGGACGTCGAGGAGCTGAGGGTGTTGCGGAGCGCGCTTCGGCGCATGGCCGGCGAGATCGAGGACGGCAGGCGCCGTGCGGTGGAGAACGCTCGGATGCGCTCCTGGACGAACCTCGCGCGCAGGGTGGCGCACGAGATCAAGAACCCCCTCACGCCCATGCGCATGGCGGCGACGACGCTGGCCAAGGGTCGGGACGGTCCGGCGGCCGAGGCGGCCCGGGTGCTCGTGGAGGAGATCGAGCGGTTGGACGAGATGGCGCGCACGTTCTCGCAGTATGGGAAGATGCCCGAAGGGCCCCGCTCCCTGGTGGACCTCGGTGAGCTTCTCGCCGGGCTGGCGACCCAGCATGCGACCGCGAGCATTTCCGTCGAGGTCCACGCGGAGGGGGCGGTGCTGGTGGAGGCGCACTACGACGCTCTGGAGCGGGCCTTCCGCAACCTGGTCATGAACGCCGTGGAGGCTCAGGAGGGCTGCCCCTCCGGGCGCGTGGACGTCCACGTGGAGAAGGACGAGACGAGCGCCGTCGTACGCGTCGAGGACCGCGGTCCGGGCGTGCCGACCGAGCTTCTCGACGACATATGGAACCCCGACGTCACCACCAAGCGGCGGGGGACCGGCCTGGGCCTCGCCCTCGTCCGCCAGACGATGCGTCACCACGAAGGCGAGGTGGCGGTGGCGAATCGCCCCGAGGGTGGCGCTGTTTTCACGGTCCGGCTCCCGCTGGGACCGCCTGAGCCCCCAGGCACCCCCACCCCGCCGCTTGCGTAGGTCCGCCCGGCGGGCCTGATTGCAGAACGTATCTTCACCCGGCGGGCCGCCGGCCTCACCTTTCCGGTGGTCCTGCACACCTCTTGTCCAGCGGGCTGCATGGACGTCCTCATCGTCGACGACGAAGGCAACATCCGCCGGATGCTCCGGGCTCTCCTGGAATCCGAGGGATACAGCGTCCGGGAGGCCGGCACGGGCGGGGAGGGCCTCGAGGCGGCGCAGCGAGAGCAGCCCGAGGTCGTCCTGCTGGATCTCATGCTCCCGGACATGAGCGGCCTCGACGTGCTGTCCCGACTGGCGGAGGCGGCCCCGGGTGTGCCCGTGGTCATGATGAGCGGCCGCGCTACGCTCTCCGATGCCGTGGAAGCCACCCGCCGGGGCGCGTTCCACTTCATCGAGAAGCCCCTCACCCCCGAGGCGGTGCTCATCACCCTGCGCGGCGCGATGGAGATCAGCCGCGCCCGGGACCTCACGCGCGCCCTCACCGCGGAGATCGGCCCGGAGGCCGAGCTCGTGGGCACGACCCCTTCCATGAAGCGCGTGCGGGAGCTCGTACGGAAGGTGGCACCCACGGACGCCCGGATCCTCCTCACCGGCGAGAGCGGCACCGGCAAGGAGTTGGCCGCCGCCGCCATCCACGGTCTCTCGGCGCGCTCCGCGGGACCCTTCATCCGGGTCAACTCGGCGGCCATCCCCCGGGACCTGGTGGAGAGCGAGATGTTCGGGCACGAGAAGGGCTCGTTCACCGGTGCGACGGAACGCAGACGGGGGCGCTTCGAGCTCGCCCACGGGGGAACGCTCTTCCTGGACGAGGTGGCGGACCTGGGCGAGGAGGCGCAGTCCAAGCTCCTGCGCGTCCTGGAGGGCGGAGTGGTGGAGCGGGTGGGTGGGAGCGGGCCCATCTCGGTGGACGTGCGCGTCATCGCCGCGACGAACCGCGACCTGCGCGCCGAGGTCCGAGCCGGCCGTTTCCGCGAGGACCTCCTCTTCCGCCTCGAGGTTCTGCCCATCCGCATGCCCCCGCTCCGCGAGCGCCAGGAGGACATCCCCCTGCTCGTGGAGCATGCGCTGCAGAGGCTACGGAAACGGCAGGGGATGCGGCCGCCCCGCTTTTCCCGAGAGGCCCTGGACGCCCTGCAGGGCTACGCGTGGCCGGGGAACGTACGCGAGCTCATGAACGTCGTTGAACGCCTCGCCATCCTCGTGGCCGGGCCCGAGGTTCAGCCGGGAGACGTGGCGGCGGTACTGCCGCGAACGGATCTCTCCCCCCCCTCCGGACCCGCCTACGAGGACGAGGACACACGGGGCCTCCGGGAGCGTCTGGACGCGTACGAGCGCGAGCTCATCTCCGGCGCCCTCCATGCCGCCGGCGGCAACGTGGCCGAGGCCGGGCGCCGCCTCCAGACCGACCGGGCCAACCTCTACCGGCGCATGCGCCGCCTGGGGATCCGGGACTGATGGTCGCGTCCGCCCACGCGTGTCCAAACGGCACGGCCGACGCCTCCGGGCGTTCGAGACGGACACGAGGCCGGGGTCCGGAGCACATACGTAAGTGCAAGTCCGACCTCGTATTAGGGTCGATGCACCGGTTGGTATGGTCCCTGCTGAGGCTGGGCCGACACAGGACGATGACCCCAGTCGGAGGACGAACAGCCATGCGGTGGAGGACGGGTTGGATGGTCGTGCTCCTGGCGTCCCTTCCCGGGACCCATGCGGCGGGCCAGGCACGGGTCGATCAGCTCGCGCTGCCCAGGAGCGTGGCCGACACGGTGATCGACTTCTTCAACAGACCCTCCACGATCCGCTTCACAGGCCGGGTGGAGATCCCCGCCGGACGGGTCGTGGTGGGCGACGTCGCCGTGCTGGGAGGGCCGGTGACCATCGCGGGTGAGGTTCAGGGTGACCTCGTCGTGGTGAACGGCACCCTGACGATGACGGAGGGTGGGACGGTCACGGGCAACGTGACGGTTCTCGGGG